>Ga0081535_100064_pt1 | contig 97858 bp, 94 predicted proteins | sample HotLakmasection3_FD_71020 | JGI IMG/M metagenome (GOLD analysis project Ga0081535, IMG submission 71020) | Hypersaline microbial mat communities from Hot Lake, Washington, USA - Section #3 (SPADES assembly) (version 2) | ecosystem: Environmental > Aquatic > Non-marine Saline and Alkaline >... | reverse complement strand
CAGCGCCAGGCGGACGCGCCAGCAATGCGGGCTGAAGCGCCGGCCGTCCTTCCCGGCGAGCTCGTACAGGGTGATGGCCATGGCGGCGAGCCTTTGCGGCGGGTGGCGGACCGCACCAGTGTCGGCGATGCGCCGGCGCGGCGCAACCGCCGGCGCGCACGGGCAGCGCGCCGGCGGCGAGGATCAGGCCGCGTTCGGGCTGGTGACCGTGTCGATCGCGTGGTCGAGCCGTTCGCTCTCCGCGATCACGATGCCGAAGAAGGCGTCGCGCTGCTCCGGAGCCAGGCCCGGGTTGTCGCGCAGGATCTCCGAGAACCCCCGGATCGCGGTGAGCGGCGTGCGCAGTTGGTGCGCGGCGAGCGCGGCGTCGTGCTCGTCCGCGACGGCGGTGCGCACCGGCTCCAGCCGCCGCGGCTTCGGCGTGCGCGCCGTGTCGGCGGCGATGCCGCGGATCATGCTGCGCGACAGGCCGATGTCCTTGAGCATGTGGTCGTTCAGCGCCATCAGCTCGCGGGTGGTCGCCCGCTCCCGCCGCCAGCGGCCGATCGCGTCCACCGTGCTGACGGTGCCCGCCTTCAGGCCGCGGCCCACGCGCGCCAGCCCGGAGCCGACCGCCGAAAGCGCGTCCGCCACCGCCCGCGCGCGCGCCAGACGGGTCCGAGCCATGATCTCCGCATATTCGGGACGGGAATCGCTCATGTACAACATCTCTCACCTCCCTGCCGCCTTCGCGACGGCGCTTCCCTGGCATGAAGCGGAAGCTTCCGCTGTGACTGCCCTCACAGTCCGCGTGGCGGCCGGGGCGCGGCGGCGTCGCGCCAGGCGCGGAACCGTGCGGCCAGCCGCCGGACCACCGCCTCGATCAGCCGGACCGAGACGTAGTCGTGCCGGGCGGCCAATTCGTCGATGGGGCTGCGCCCGTAGTGCGGGCCCGTCCGGATCGCCTTCATTGTCCTGTCTCCTTCCCGGTTTCTCTGCCGGCGGCCGCTGCGGGCCGTTGACGATGCCAAGGTGACGTGCTCATATCCATCAGTCCAACGAATTGATCTTATCGGATCGATCACGGAGGTTGATCGGTATGGCCTCTCCCCGGATCCTCGAACCCGAGCTGCTGCAGAGCTTCGTCGCCATCGCCGAGAGCGGCAGCTTCACCGAGGCGGCCCGCCGGGTGCACCGCACCCAGTCGGCCGTCAGCATGCAGATCCGCCGGCTGGAGGACCTGCTCGGCCGGCCGGTGTTCCTGCGCAACGGCCGCTCCGTCGCGCTGACCCAGGACGGCGACCTGCTGCTGGGTCATGCCCGGCGCATCCTGCGCGCCCACGGCGAGGCGATCGCCGCCTTCGACGGATCCGATCTGCAGGGCCGGGTCGTCATCGGCACGCCCGACCAGTACGCCACCGCCTTCCTGCCGGGCATCCTGGCGCGGTTCGCGGAGACGCACCCGCGCGTGCACGTCGAGGTGGCGTGCGACATCTCCAACACCCTGCGCGCCCAGCTCGCCGACGGCACGCTGGACCTCGCCCTGCTGACCTGCAGCCACGGCGACGAGGGCGGCGTGGTGGTGCTGGAGGAGCCGCTGGTCTGGGCGACCTCGGCGCGGCACTGCGCGCACGAGCGCACGCCGGTGCCGCTGGCGCTGTTCCACCAGGGCTGCGTCTACCGCCGCAGCGCGGTCGAAGCGATGGCGGCGCTGGAGCGGCCGTACCGGATCGCCTACACCAGCATGAGCATGGCCGGGATCATGGCGGCCGTGCGCGCCGGGCTGGCAGTCAGCGCGCTGCCGCGGTTCAGCCTGGTGGAGCAGCTGCGCATCCTGGGCGAGCGCGAGGGTTTCCCGCCGCTGCCCTCCTACCGCGTCGGCCTGATGCGCGGCCGCGACAAGCGGTCCCCGGTGCTCGACCGGCTGGAGGAGCATATCCTCGAGAGCTTTGCCGGCGCGGTGCCGCCGGCCGCCGCGGCGGCGTGAGGGCGCCTGGCGACCCGTGGCGGGGCTGGTGCGAGACGGACAGCATGGCGATTGAGATACGTTGTTTCAGTTGCAATGCGCATACTGAGTGCGTATGGAAAATGGTCTTCTCGGAAGATCGGTTGAACACGCGCCATGCCTGACGACGATACCTCGCCCCAAGCCGCCTCGCCCGTCCCCGCGTACCATCGCCTCCTGTGGCCGACGTTGAAGGCGCTCAAGGAGATGGGCGGATCCGCCTCGAACGAAGAGTTGCTGACCAAGGTGGCGGAGCTCGAGGCTATTCCGGAGGAGGTGCAGGCGATCGTCCATACGGACGGACGCCAGACCAGGCTGGCGTACAATCTCGCCTGGGCCAAGACCTACCTGAAGCGGGTCGGCGCGATCGACAACAGCAGGCGCGGGGTCTGGTCCATCACCGAGGCCGGCGAGCGGATGGCGGAGGACGACGTGCAGTCGGTCCCGGCGGCGGTGCGGCGCCAGGTATACGAGCAGCGCAGGGGGCAGCCGGAGGATGAGGGCGCGGCTCCGGTTGGCGGAGACATGATTGCCGACGGTGCTCCGCCTCCGGAGGATCACTGGAAGGACAGGCTGCTGGCCGTGCTCCGTCGGATGCCGCCGGACGCGTTCGAACGGCTTGCCCGGCGCGTTCTGCGCGAGGCCGGGTTCATCAAGGTCGAGGTGACCGGAAAAAGCGGCGACGGCGGCATCGACGGGGTCGGCGTCCTGCGCGTCAACCTGCTGTCGTTCCAGGTCGTCTTCCAGTGCAAGCGGTACCAGGGCTCGGTCGGCTCCCCGGTGGTGCGCGACTTCCGGGGCGGCATGATCGGGCGGTCGGACAAGGGGCTGATCATTACCACCGGCACGTTCAGCGGCGAGGCGAAGCGCGAAGCCACGCGCGACGGCGCCCCGGCCATCGACCTGATCGACGGGGACCAGCTCTGCGACCTGCTCAAGTCGCTCAGCCTCGGCGTCAGGGTGGAGATGGTCGAGGACGTGATCGTCCACGAGGACTGGTTCGCCGGCATCTGACCGCGCCCCTATGCGAGGCCGGGGCGGAGGGGCCGTCGCCGCGCTGCCGCAGGACGGCCCCCGCGCCGGTCACTCCGCCTCCGGCCGCAGCCGGTCCGGAATCTCCAGCCCGGCCTCCTCGTAGTAGCGCAGCGCGCCTGGGTGCAGGGGCAGCGGCAGGCCGGTCAGGGCGCGCTCCGGCGCCATGGCCCTGGTCGCCTGGTGAATGTTGTGCAGGAACGGCAGGTTCTCGTAGATCGCCCGGGTGATCCGGTAGACCGCGTCCTCGTCCACCGCGGCATTGACCGCCAGGAAGTTGGGCTGGGCGATGGTGCGGATTGCCTCGTCCTGTCCGGGATAGGTGCCGGGCTCCAGGACATGGAACGTCCACAGCTCCAGGCCGCCGTTGGCGCGGGCGAGCTGGTCCTCGGTGAACTCCAGGATCACGGCCTCGTCGCCGGCGGCCGCCTGCAGCCGGGTCATCGCCCCGACGGGGGCGCCCGCCGCGGTGTTCAGCGCGTCGATGTTGCCGTTCATGAAGGCGTCAACGCTGGGGCTGTAGCCGATATAGGCGAGGTCGAAGAACGAATCCGGATCCTCGATGCCGAGGCCGGCCAGCAGATGCCGGTTCGAGCCCTCGGTGCCCGAGTTGCGGGCGCCGATCGCGAATCCGCGGCCCTCCATGCCGAGCAGGTCGTCCGCGGTGCCGGTCTCGGCGTAGTCGCGGCGGATCGTGAAGTGCTCCACGTTCGACCACAGCATGGTGATCGAGCGCAGATTCTCCTGCGGCCCGAGCGGCTCGACGGGGCCGGAGCCGTTGCGCGCATAGGCGCCCCACAGCCCTTGCAGGATGGCGAACTGGGCCTGGTCCCCGGCCAGCAGGCGGATGTTCTCGCCCGACCCGGCCGACGTGATCGCGGACATGGCGATGCCGTGCTCGGGCTGGACGCGCACGGAGACCAGCGTGGCGATGGCGACGCCGACCGGATAGTAGGTCCCGCCGGTGCCGGCGGTGGCCAGCAGGTAGGACCGCTCCTCCGCCTCCTGCGCGGCGGCCGGGGCCATGCCGGCGAGCGCGACCAGTCCGGCCATGAGCAGCGCCCTGGCGAACAGGGCGGCTTTCGGGGTGACCTGCATGGATATCTCCTCCCGTCATTGTTGGCTGGGCGATCCCGGGTCGGCGGGCGCGGCGCGGCGCACCGGCCGAGGACTCGCCGCACCAGCATAGGCCGGCGTTCCCAGTCTGCCAATAATCGCACCGGCGCGGTGCTGCACGCCTTCCCGCGATCGCTGCTGGCGATCGCTGCCGGTGCGGTGTTCATGGGCGCGAACACCTACATTGGCAACGCGCCGAACTTCATGGTGCGCGCCATCGCGCAGGAGCGCGGCATCCCCATGCCCAGCTTCTAAGGCTTCATGGCATGGTCGGGGCTCATCCTGATGCCGCTGTTCGTGCTGGTGACCCTGGTGTTCTTCGTTTGACCCGAACCGGCGGAGCCGTATCGCTCTCTCGGCGGGTCGAGCGCGCAATTTTCTGTCTCAGGGTGTTTGTTTCTTGCATTTTCGCGTCCGGCCCGGCTAATTTACGGCCCGCCGCGGCGTACTTTGCCCGGAGGGAGGACACGATGAAGACCGCGATCAGCGAGGTGCTGTCGGCCACGCGCGGCCGCAGGCTCTATTACGCGGCGCCGGACGCCACGGTTGCGGACACGGTGCGGGAAATGTGCGACCGCGAGGTCGGTTCGATCTGCGTGATCGACGACAACCGGCTGGTCGGCATCTTTACCGAGCGCGACCTGATGAAGCGGGTTGTCGTGGCCGGGCGCGACCCTGCGGACACGCCGCTCGCCGACGTCATGACCCCGGACCCGGTCTGCGTGACCTCGGACACCGCCGTAGGCAGCGCCATGCAGACCATGGAGGACCGCGACCTGCGCCACCTGCCGGTGGTCGAAGGCGAACGGCTGGTCGGCATGATCTCGCTGCGCGACCTGACGGAGTTCCTGGTCACCAAGCAGCAGGGCCGGATCGACGACGTGGTCGGCACGATCCGCACCGTCATGGCCTGAGCGCGGCGCAGGGGGGGGTACGATGCTGACGCGGATCGAAGAGATACTGTCCGGCATGGCCACGACCGCCGTCGTCCGGGCCGGCCGGGACACGACGGCGTATGAGGCCGCCTGCCGCATGGCGGAGCGCGACGTCGGGGCCGTGCTGGTGGTGGACGAGGAGCGGCTGGTCGGCATATTCACCGAGCGCGACCTGATGGTGCGCGTCGTCGGCACCGGGCGCGACCCGAAAACGACGCCCCTGGCCGAGGTAATGACGCCGGACCCGGTCTGCATCGACGCCGACATGAACATCCAGCAGGCGATGAACGAGGTCGCCACGCGGCGCATCCGCCACCTGCCGGTGGTGCGCGACGGGCGACTGGTCGGCGTCGTGTCGGTGCGCGACCTGGCGCGCGCCCTGATCGCCAATCAGCGGGAGCGCATCGAGGCGATCAACCGCGCCGCCCGCGCGCTGGCCCGCCACCCGCTGTTCTGGGGCGCCAGCCCGGTGCGCGGCGCCTGATCCCGCTCAGGCGCGCCCGACGTTCGGTCAGTGCGCCATCAGCAGCGGCACGTCCATGCGGCGCAGGACCTGGTGCACGACGCTGCCGAGCACGATCTCGCGCAGGCGCGAGTGCCCGGACGCGCCCATGACCAGCAGGTCGGCCTCCAGGTCCTTGGCGTAGCTCAGGATCATGTCGCCGACGCGGCCGTTGGCGACGTCGCTGACCTGCTCGGCCTCGACCCCCTGCCGCATCGGGTACGCCGCGATCTCCCGGCCGGCCTCGAAACGCCGGTGCGGCGGCTCGCAGGTGCAGGCCGACGTGGTCCTGCTGGTCGGCCCCCTTGGCCCTCGCAGACGACGCAGAGGTCCGCATCGTGGCTGCGCGCCGCCAGCAGCGGGTTGTGGTCGCCCTCCGGCACCTCCCAGTTCCAGGAGACGCCTGCGCGCTCGACCTCGCCGCTCACCTCGGCCAGCACGTGATCCGCCTTTTCGTGGGCGATGGCGGTGGCCTCGGCGATGTAAGCGGAGGAGGCGGCCCGCCCGCTGACCTCGGCGGGCATGCTGGCCGGGGAGGTCAAGTAGGCGATCATCAGATGCGCGTCGTCACGTTGGCCAGCGCCAACGCGACCCGGAACCGCAGGAGGCGCGTCTCGTCGTGCGCCATATGCAGAAGCACCGTTTTCAATGCCATGGTGCGCTCCTTCGGTCTCTTATGCCGGGACCGGCAGGATTGCAGCCGCAACCGCTATGATTGTTGGCGAGAGCCGACACGGCCACGCTGCCCGGCAAACCCTCTTAAGGTTTGCGGGCTTAGGGCAAGGCAGGCAAGACGGCGCTCCGACCGGTCGCACCGTCCGGACGGGAGCGGAACGGGCGAGGCGGCGGCCTGCGGTCAGCCGGCCGCCGTGGTCGGGTCGATGGTGCGGCGGATCTCGGTGATGCGGTTGGCCGGGAAGCCGCTGATCTCGGCGTGCTTGCGGATCACGTCTTCGTTGTCCGCCAGATAGATGCAGAAGGTCTTGTCGTCGGCCACGTAGGACTCAACCCACTGGATATGCGGCGCGAGCTGGGCCAGTGCCTCGTTCGACTTGGCGGCGGCGGCCTTGAGCTGCTCCCGTTCGGCACTGCCGATCGCCGGCAGTTCGCGCTCAATGACGAAGCGTCGCATGGGGACCTCCCTGTTCGTGTTTGTGGCTGTCTGCCTGTTCGTTTGCGCCCGCGGCGGTGGCGACGTCGCGCGCCGCCGGGACCGCACCGTCGTACCGCCCGGGTACGGATTGTGCAAGCTCTCGCACGGATGGCCGCGGGATCGTGCGGCGGCGCATGCGCCGGAGCAGCGTCGACCGCTGTCGGGTCAGAACCCCGGCGTCCCGTCCAGGTAGAGGCGGCGCGCGCCGCGGGCGGGATCGTAGGTGGCGGCGCCCGGCATGCGGAAGTCCGGGATCTCAAAGGCCCCAGGCGGCGGGACCAGGGTGTGCCGCGGCGTCGGCGCGGCCGGTACCGCAAGCCCGGGCACCAGCGACGGCCGGTCCGGTCGGGGCCGGACGGCGGTCAGCGGCGCCACCGGCGGGATCCAGCGGCCGGCGAAGAACTGGTCGGTGCGGAACAGGTTCCCACGGCGGACGTCGGCGCGCAGGTCGGTGCCCGGCGGCACGCCGCGGCGAGCCGGCGCGCCCGGCATGTCGACAACCGCCGGCTCCGGCGCAGGCGGGCGCGCAAACGACGGCGGCTGCCGCGCCCAGGGCAGGTCATCCGCGAAGCCTTCGGTGCAATGCAGGCCGGCGATCGGTGCGCCCCCGTCAGCCCGCAAGCTCTCGACGGCGCAGGCCGTGCCGGCGCCGCCCGCGCGCACGGGACCATGGCCGGCGAAGGCCGCGACCGCAGCCGCAAGCATCAGAAACCGTCTCGTCCGCTGCATGGCACGCAGCCCCATCGGTCCGCCCGGGCACGGCCGCCTGTCGACGGGGCGGCCCGAAAGTCTCTTCCGATGTGGGGGCCGAATCTCGCCGGTCTCAGTGTTCGTATGGATAGACCGCGTGATCGTCAGGAACAGCGAGCGGGATCTTGCAATGCTCGCGCCTGCACAATCGTTACGCAGTGACAAAAGGCGAGGTGCGCAGCCGGCCTGCACGCGCATTTTTGCCGGACGGCCGCACGCTCGGCGGCAGGACGACTACAGTGGCGGGGCGCATGATATGCGTCGGGATCGGTGCGGGCGCAGCATCGCTTCGAGTGCGCCTTCATCCGTGCCGCGCATCCGCGCTGCCGCGGCCGCCTTGGCCGATTGCCGGATGGCGCCCGCCGCACATTGGCGATACCCTGTCCGGACAAGACCGGCGCTCAAGAACGGCTTCAAACTGGGAGGTGCTCATGAAGACGATCCTGCTGCCGTTTCACGACGACGAAGGCTCCGCCGTTGCGCTCGACACGGCCTGCCTCCTCGCCAGGCGCTTCGACAGCTACCTGGAAGGACTGCTCTGCCTGGAGAACCCGGCGGTCGTGCTGGGCGAGCGCTTCATTGCCATGGAACCCGACTACATGCAGCGGATGACCCACGAGTGGCGCCAGGCTGCCGACCTGACCCGCAAGCGCTTCGCGGATGCCGTCGCCCAGCGCGGCCTGTCCATGGCCGAGGTGACCAGTCCCGCCCAGGGCGCCAGCGCCGGCTGGCGCGAGGCCGAGGGCAGCGAGAGGAGCGTGGTCGGGGAGTACGGCCGCCTGTTCGACGTCACGGTCGTCGGCCGCACCCCGAAGGGCGTCGGGCCGGACTGGGAGGGGACCGCGGAGGCGGCGCTGTTCGGCAGCGGGCGCCCGACGCTGATCGCCCCGACCGGGCGGCCGGAGTCGCTCGGCGACGTCATCGTCATCGCCTGGAACGGCAGCACCGAGACGGCGCGCACCATCGGCCTGGGCATGCCCATCCTGGCCCGCGCGAAGCAGGTCATCGTGCTTACGGTGGAGGGCTGGATGGTCGCGCCGCACACGGGCAAGCCGGTCGCCGAGCACCTGCAGCGCCACGGCATCGGCGCGACGGCCCGAATCGCCCATCCGCACGGCCGCTCCAACGGCGAGACCATCCTCGCGGAATGCGCCGAGCTCGGCGCCGACCTGCTGTTCAAGGGCGCCTACACCCACGCCCGCTTCACCCAGCTCGTGTTCGGCGGCGCCACCCGCGAGATCCTGTCGGACGCCAAGCTGCCCGTGCTGATGGCGCATTAGCCGGGGCACCCCCGGACGGCCCCGCCCGCCGCGGCCGCACCGCGGCGGGCGTCTGGCCCGCGGCGGCCGGCGCGCTATCTGATGGCGCATGCCCGACCGCCCGCTCTTCATCGGCAGCGAGATCTACCGGCACTCCCGCTACGGCCACAAGCACCCGCTGGCGATCCCGCGGGTGTCGACGGTGATCGACCTGTGCCGCGCCATGGGCTGGCTGCCCGACGACGCCTACGTCGACAGCCCGCGCGCCACCCCGCAGCAGCTCGCCCGCTTCCACGACCCGGCTTATATCCGCGCGCTGATGGACGCCGAGCGCGACCAGCGTCTCGACCCGGAGCGCCGCGCCCGCCACAACATCGGCCGGTTCGAGAACCCGATCTTCCCGGAGATCTTCCGCCGCCCGGCGACCGCCTCGGGTGCGGCCCTGCGCGCGGCAGACCTGCTCGCCGACGGCGGCATCGTGCACAGCCCGGCCGGCGGCACGCACCACGGCCGGCCCGACCGCGCCAGCGGGTTCTGCTATTTCAACGACCCGGTACTGGCCATCCTCGGCCTGCTCGACCGCGGGCTGGAGCGCGTCTACTACGTCGACATCGACGCCCACCACGGCGACGGCGTCCAGGACGCCTTTCATGACGACGACCGCGTGCTGACCGTCTCGGTGCACGAGGACGGCCGCTGGCCCAAGACCGGCCCCGCGCACGACCGCGCCGGCGGCATGGCGCGCAATCTGCCGGTGCCGCCGGGATTCAACGACTCGGAGCTGGACCTGATCCGCGACACCGTGCTGGTGCCGCTCGGCCGGGCGTTTGCGCCCAAGGCCGTGGTGCTGCAGTGCGGTGCCGACGGCCTGGCCGACGACCCGATGAGCCGGCTGGCGCTGTCCAACGGCGCGTTGTGGCGCGTCGTGGCGGCGATGATGGGGCTGGCGCCGCGGCTGCTGGTGCTGGGCGGCGGCGGGTACAATCCGTGGTCGGTGGGGCGGTGCTGGGCCGGCGTGTGGGCGACGCTCAACGGCCTCGACCCGGCCGGGCCGGTGACGCCCGCGGCCGAGGCCGTGCTGCGCGGCCTGACCTGGCACCGCGCCGCCGGGCGCGCGCCGCCGGAGCACTGGTTCACGACCCTCGCCGATCCGCCGCGCCCCGGCCCGATCCGGCCGGCGGTGCGCGCGGTGATCGATGCCGTCTTGCAGCCATGATCGGCCGGCCGTATACGCGGCGCCTGCAACCCTGGGGAGGCCGCCGCCATGCGCCTGCTGCCGACGCTGTTCGCTTTGGTCGCCGTTGCCGCGGCGCTGCCCGCACTGGGCCAGGGCGAGGCCGCGCTCGCCACCGACGACCTGTGGATCGAGACCGACGACGGCAACCGCTACCATTTCGCCGTGGAGCTGGCGCTGACCCCGCCGGAGCAGGCGCGCGGCCTGATGCACCGCGAGTCGATGGCCCCCGACGCCGGCATGCTGTTCGTGTTCGACCCGCCGCGCCCGGCCTCGTTCTGGATGCGCAACACGCTGATCTCGCTGGACATGCTGTTCATCGGCGCGGACGGCCGCATCGTCAACATCGCCGAGCGCACCCCCCCGCAGACCGACCACCCGCATCGCTCCGCCGGCCCGGTCCGCGCCGTGCTGGAGATCAACGGCGGCCTGTCCGACCTGCTCGGCATCGCCCCCGGCGACCGGGTCGTGCACGACGCCTTCGGCACGGCGCCGATGAGCCCCGAGTAACGGTCCTGCCCTTGAGGGCGATGGAGCGGACGCCCGCCCGGCCCAGCAACGCGTGCAACCGGGCTGTTGCAGCCCAACCCGTTGACTTACCGACTCTTTCCGGCCGGATGCAGCATTTGCATCAATACACAGGGGGTGTTGCACCAACCGCACGCCGGATCGGCGCAGCGTGCAGGTCGCCAGAGCGGCACGACGGCCGGCGCGCCGCCCGTCCCTGCTGCATCATGAGTGCAACCGCCAAGTTGCAGCCCAACCCGTTGATCTGCCAACGCTTTCGGACGATATGCAGCATCTGCATCGGTGCACACAGCGTGCTGCACAGATCCGCCGCCGCGCCCCGACGGCCAACGAGGCGGTGCCGCTGCCAGTGCCGCCGTCCCTGCAGCTCCGCAGATCGCGCATCACACTGGACCAAACCCGTCGAAGGAAACGCATCCCGTGCTTTCCGCCTCATCGCGCACATTCCTCGACCGCCTTGACCCGTTCAGTATGCAGGATGATTATCCTAGAATTCAAGCCCCATGGTGGCAATCAGGCCAATTCTCCTGCTCTCGACTTCCTTCGCCACGCGCCCGCGCATCTGCTCTTCGATTGCGATCCTTTCACCCGCGGTCAGCAGTGCCCAGGCCTGCCGTCCCGAGAAGCCCCACGATCAGGAACTTATTAAACTTGCGAATGAGAATTCAGACAAAGAAAGGCAGCAGGTCCAAGCGACTGATGTATTTGAGACCTCTCCACCGGGCCATGTGGAGCCCTCGCGTCAAACAGACGCAGATTGAAGGGGCTCTGCCGCAAAACCGGCGTCCTCGCAGCGCCTGCTCAGGCTGACCAGTGTCTCGGCTTGGCGGTCGCTGGGCACCGAGCCATTCAATGCAGGATACAGCGCGCGCTCGTCCGCCATTGTCAAAATCTGTCGCTGGCGCGCGAAAACGGACAACGACTGCCAGTATGATGGACCACACTCCATAACCTCCCTGATCGCCTCCAGGCCTCGATCAATCTTCCCTTCCGTACGCGCCTGCTTTTCCTGAGAGCGCATTTCGTGGCCGGTGACGGTCATCTGCTCGAATCCAGCGGCCAGGGGCACTCGCGTTTCGAGAGCACGTTTACGGCATGCCTGCTGCTTCGCCCATTCCGTGACGTTCTGGCCGGCCTGTGGCGGTTCCCGGAGGACAGCAGCCATGACCTCGCCAATCAACAGAATTTGGCGTTCCAGCATGTTGCCGGGCGCCTGTGCCGCCCAAATCCTACGGAAATCAAGGGTGCCGCCTTTGGAAACATCGGCGGCCAAGCGGGCCAATCGAGCCATGGTATAGGCGACGATCTGGGCCCGGTACCCGCCCTCATACCACGAAGCACCGCTTACAAGGCGCTCTGCCGCACGAAACAGGATGATCCGCGCCATCGCATCCCTGAACCAGTCGTCGCCATAGCCGGTGCGCTGCGACTCGTTTGACCATTGCGCCGTGATGGTGTTGGCAAATTCTGTGAAGCTCTTTTCGGCGCCCTTGCAGGCAATGTCCGGCAGCCCTGCAAAGCAGTTCTCAACTTTTGCAAGGTCCGTCTTGGTGACGACCTGACTGCGGGGGTTGGCCAACTGAAACTGCTGCCGCCTGGCCGACGTGAGCCCGGCCTGATCATTTAAATATTGACCTCGCGCCCGCTCGTAGTACCAGTGCGTCTGGATCTGTGATCCTCCAATGGCCGGTGCTAGAATGCGTCGTGAGCACTCTTCGATCTTGCGGTGGAACGGGTGGTTTGCGAAGAAATCGCTCAGCCTCACGGTATTCTGACTGTTCGCATAGCGCGAGATGAGCGGAATGATTTCCTCGCAGATGTCTGGTGCGACGACCGACAGCTTCATTGGCACGAAGACCCGGGACAGGGACATGCGGCCGTCGCGCCGCACCATCGCGACCGACGCCGTCGTCTGGGCACCGTTGACAATCTGGAGGTCAGTGGCGCTGGTGACGAGCAGGCGACCATCAGAGGTCCGAGAGAGGGTCACCTCTGAGGCGGTCGCCGCTATGCCATTGTTGTAGGCAAAGAACCTCTCCGGCTGCTGCTGGATGGTTCTTGCCATGCCTTTGTTGACATTGCCCCGACGGCCAAGAAATGTTCGAACGTTCCCTTCTAGAAGGCGGCTGCCGTATCGCAGGAAGATGTCAGCAAGCGTCTCCGCAGGAATTGCAGCCAAGTAGGCATCGTAGTCCGCATCACCAACGGCCGCCGGAAGGACTTCAAGACCACCCGACGGCATCCTGCTGAAGTCCACGACAAGATCGTCTCGAGCGTTGTACGCCTCGTGTATTCTCTTTAAACGAGTAATATCCCAGATCTGGTAGGTAACCTGTGTTTCGTCATCGGCAACGCCAGCGGGAATTTCACGAATGCGCTCGCTGATTGGCCGGTCGGTGACGATGTGCAGCCGCAGACGCGAGGGTCGAGCATTGCGTTCGACGCGCCGCGCCAAGCCCCAGAGCGGTCGGCTTTCCTCAATGCTTCTGGCCAGCCACCCGCTCCGTGCCGACTCGAAAACCGCCAGGATGCGATTGAAGCCCTGCTCCCGCGCCTCCGAGAGTGTGAGAGCCGGCGGCATTTCAGGACCACCATCCAGGAGCGCAATGAAAAGGTGCAGCGACTCGTCGGCCTCGTCGAATGCAAGCGCGTCCATCTCCAGTTTTCTGCCCCGCTGCCCGACCAAGGTCTCGGGACAGCTCTCTGCATCCGGCACCTCGCCCGCTTCCCGCAGGCGCTCCAGTGTTTCTCCAACGAAAGCGTCTCGCGACGTGCAGGACCATGCTTCGGCACGCGATGCCGCGGAGGCCAGGAGTTCGGCCCTGAATTCCTCATTCGTCATGTATCTGATTCCCCTGCGGCCCGATTCCCCGCCGACATGGGCGGCAGGGCGATGAGATAGTCCGCCTCGATCACACCAACGGGGACCCTTGCCCGGACGAGGCGCGGAAACGGGTCCTCGATGACATACCGGTCCATGCCTTTCAGAATGACCGCCACCTGCTCGTGCAGTGGGTGCTCATGCCAGCCGGCAGCGGCCAGACGGCTGGTGAATTCATTGGCGGCCAGCGGTTCCGGGTCGAGCCGTCGGATCAGCCGCCGGATCACGGTCGACGCCGTCATCACGTTGTCGGAATCCGCGTGGACATCCGCAAGGCGAACAATGGTCAAGACAATCTCTTCGCCTTCACCGTCGAGCTGGGCAAGACCATTGATCCGTACCGCCTCGGGGTCAGGCTGCACGACCTTGACCTCGATCCGTCGTCCGGACGGCAGTCGGAAGTCCTGGGCCGCCCCGAGCGGACCCTGCCAGCTCCTGACGGCGACTTCCGGTCGGAAATGCGGCAGCACGTCCGCCTCAAGCACGAGCAGTTCGCCAATCAGGCCGCGCAGTGCGGTCGGGGTCATGCCGTCATGGGCCTCCTCCAGCAGCCGTCGCCATCGATCGACCCTGGCCAGGATCGCACCCGGTGCGGCCTGTGGCGTGATCCCCTGGCGCGTGAACGTCACAATGTCGCGGCAGAGCTCTTGAAACACGGCGAAAAGATCCGGTGTCATCAGCGAGAGCCGCAACCACCACCGGCCATCCGCCCGGTCTCCATGATCGATCCTGACGGCCTTCAGATCCCGCACCCGTGGCGGCTCGTCCGGACAAACCAGGACCAGACCGGGCCGGTCCGGATGTTCGTACTCGGCATAGATGTCCAGTGGATGCGTCTCGTCGATCCGGCGGACCAGAGGGCCGGGGCTGTTTGAGCGAAGTGATTGCCAAATATTTTCAATCCGGTTCATCGGGATCGCCCGCAAGATCGTCGTCATCAATGTCGATAGAGAATGCTTCTGCTTGCGCCACCTTGTTCAAGCGGTACTTTATGTACCTTTTCGGCACGCTATCGTCCTTGATTCCTGGAAAGTGCAGAGCCAGAGCGGGCAACAGCAGGCCTTCCTTATAGAGCTGTTTTCGCCGATCAACACCCTGAATCATGTAGAAAATCATCAAAGGGTTTTCAAAAATTTCCCGGTATTGATCCTCATGTATTTCGGACTTCTTCTGACCACTTTCAAAATAAAGTCTGCTCAATTGTTCAGACGTCAGCCCATGCTTCAAGTCGGGACGACTTCCCACTCTTGCTTTCCTGCCCGAGACAAGGATAGAATTGATTGAGCGGTCGATATCAATCTGCCTCTTCTTAGCTCTGAAATTGAGGTCGAGCAGCGATGGAAGCGTAAATGGATCCCCTTCGCCATCGTTCATAAAAGCGATTGTCCATCGGTCGACATGCTCGTGAGGGGTATTCTTGGGCGACCGAAGGAATTCTGCAATGCTGTCAGCCTGAAAATCATGATTGCGTGGGTGAACAAGAAAATCGTCAAGGAAGTCAGCAACATCTTCCGCTGGAACTCCTACCCAAACATAAGCGCCGCGATGCGGCGATTCGGCCTGGCGACTGCTGCTGCCGGCGAGCCGCATTATGAATCGATCCACTAGGGCAAGGTTTTCACGATTTCGCCGTTCGTCCGCATATAGGCGACTTGATTCGATTCCTCTACCCCGTAGCGAGATGTCGCGCACCTCGCCGACGACATCAACCCCGGTCGCCATCTTGTTGCGCGCCGTGATGAGCAACGTGTCGGGATGCGTCCGCACCCGCAGGCCGAACTCGCGAGGGGTCGCCTGCCGCCGCTTCATACGTGCAAAATCGCGTTTCAACTCTCCCGTCGCATCCGTGATGTGGCGGTACCAGCCTTCAGCCTCGGCCGTGAGCCATACCCGGCACAGGTCGCCATATCCGTCTCGATAGCCAAACCAGCGCCCCATTTGCAGCAACGTGTCGTAGGTCTTCGAGTTTCGGAGAAAGTAGCTGGTGGACAACCCTTCGAGGGTCAGGCCGCGCGACAGGCTGTTGCCGCCAACGGCGATAACTCGCAGACCCGGCGGTTCCTCGTAGGGTGAATAATCAAGGCTGGCTGCTCCCGTGCCCTGGTTCACCGCCCGGACGACAACGGGTGCCATTGCCTCATGCAGCGCCTTGAGGACGCGTGGCCAATCCATGCTGTCAGCCGAGAATTCGGTCTCGAACGTGCGCTGCAGCGCCGCGACATGCCCGCTTTGCGACGCCGCGGCGGCGGGAGGCAGCCCGCCGTGCAAACGGACGGCCCGGCGGATCTCTTCGAGTTCAATGCTGATTGCGGCGGCCACGCGATTCTGTACGTCCGTGAACCGCGAAACGTTTACAAGCATTGATCGGTGGATGCCGCCACCCCTGCCGGGCACGCCGTCCGCCGCCCGCAGGTCGCGGATGGTGGTGGCAACAAGAAAGGTCCGGATGGCTTCCTTCAAGCTTTCGGGAAGCCCTTCCACCTCGGCGTCCTTCTTGTGTGCGGCCGGCAGCCAGGAGTCTTCATCCTCGGTCGAGCGAAGGACCACTTCGGAAAGCGCTCCCTCTGCGTCCGCAGCACTCTCCGCCTCGGGGTCCGTGCCGCCGAACAGCTCGTTCATTCCGACATAGTTGTCGGGCGGTTCGAGAACGTGAATGAAAGACTCCGGGAACAAATCGTCACCGATCATTTCGTCGTTTGATGCCGGGTCTATGAAGATGTTGGCAAACGGTGTGGCAGTGAAGCCGACATAGCTGGAGCGCCGGAACAGGCGCAGCAGGTCACGGATGCCTTTGTTGATTGCCGTCGTCTCACTCTGGTCCCTGCGGGTATTGATCGATGCGTTGTCGGCCTCGTCGTCGATCAGGAGAAGGGGAACATCAATTCTCCCTTCACGATCCGCGTTTTTGGCACGGAGCCAGCCTGCCAGCCGCTGCAGGACAGCCTTGTTCTTCTTGGTGACAACAAGAACCGGTTCCCGAAGGGCATCAAGAGAGAAGTTCAGGCCTGACGCCGTCGCCGTCCTGAAGTCGCTGTCCCGCGAAGTGAGCACCATCCCGTCACGGCGGCCGTCGATCAGGCCGACGCCCACATGAGCCTTTCGCCGAAGCTGGCCTCTGGCCAGGTAGTCGCGACTGTCAAGACCTACAAATGCCGCGTCGAGTCGTTGCTGTGTCTGTCTGCGAACATTCTCCAGCATGCCGGTCAGGAGAATGACCATCTGGTAGCCGGCATCCGCCGCCTTGCAGATCAGCGCGGCATAGGACGCCGTCTTCCCGGATTGGACATCTCCGACAACCAACCCCCTTCGCTTCCACTCGCCTGGAGATACCGGGTCTCCCAGGAGATCAAGCAGCTCATCGGTTGCCTGATCCAGCGTTGCAATCACAAACGGAGACCATCCATTAAGAGACAGCATTTCCTTGTAGCGGGCCCAGAAGAAAGGATCGATGTCCGCCTTCCGCTTGGCAAGCCAGGGCACGTGGCCGTCGTCGGACAGCAGCGTCTGGCCAAGTTCCATCCTGATACGAAATCTGGCATGCAGGATTTTGCGGGCCTCTTCCCGCAGATGGTCGCTCAACCCGAAGGCATACGAAAGCTTCTCAAGAACATCATCGATCTGATCCTCTGTCGGGGGAGGCTCCAGCGTCAGCGCGGACGCCGCTGTCTTCGCGAGGTCCTCTGCGGTCTGCATCATGGTTATCGAAGCCTTTCTGCAATAGCCCTGCTGACGTCAGGATGACGGCTGAAAGGGTCTATGAGATGAAGGCGCTCAAGAAGACGGGTGCGCTGCGTCTGGTCTTCAGACAGGGCTTCAAGGATCCGACGCGCCAGCGATTCCAGATCCGCATCTGTCTCGTCAGCCGGATCAGCGATCGGCAGGTCGTTGCCGAGATGAACATGGATGTCGTGGAGCGGCAGCGCGTTCTCGACAAGCCTCAATAGGCTCTCGATGTCGTTTCGGCCATTTGACGCCTGCAGCAGGGCGACGACGAAAGGGTGGTCACGATTAATCTGCCAGCTGGCAGCGCCGTCACGATGCTCGATGCGGCTCCACACCGATATGCGATCCGGATCCGCGCGCGTGCCGCGGTGCGTATAGACACGCCGCGCCCGTTTCGTGACATCACCCACGACTCGCTTGAGATGTGGCTTCAGTGACGGCGGTGGTTCTGCGGTGGTCTTCCTGACGTCGACCTTCCAGATGTGATCGAGGTCCACCGGAACCTCGACGCGAATCCGCGCCAGCCGGATCAATTCGTCGGCAGGTACGATACGAAACCATCCACCCGGGACGACCAGCCGTCCCCCGCGATAGATGTAGAAGCCATGCGCCGTCTTGAGGCTTTCTCGCCCGCCCGCCCGTTCGAGATCAGCTTGACGGAGCCTCGACGGAAACGGCAGGACGTACGGAGTAACAGTGACCGGCTTGCCTTCGAGCCAGATTGTTTCGCTGTGAAGCCCCTGCCCTCTGGGATGGCCGTTGAGAAATGGATCGAGCACAGGCACGTCCCGTCCGTTGACCTCCATCCGGAACGCCCCTTCCACGTCACCCGCCAGGAACCTGTGGAAAGCGAGTGCAAGATGATTGAGCGCGCCCTCCATCACGACATCAAGCTGCTTCTGCGGGTCGGCTGAAACGGGCGGAATGATGCGGTCGAGCTTCTCCCAGACGACGGCAGTCCCCTGCAGATTGTCTTCCAGCATGCGCAACACCTCCGGAAGCACGGCATCCGGTCCAGGACGCTCAAGCCACCAGCTCCGGCGTATGTCACAGGTATCGAGGTCCCAAACTGCCACCGAAAGGTTGCCTTCGCAGAGGGAAGCGACCGTAAGGCGCCGGCATTGCGACAGCGAAGCTGTCTTGAGCCCAAGGCCGAACCGACCAAGGTCAAGCCCGTCGCGGATTTCGCGAGGATCCCGGCTGCCAAATCGCATGGCGGCAACAAGAGCGTTCTCGTCCATGCCCCGGCCGTCGTCGATCACGGCGACGAACGGTTCGGGCGTCGCGGCAAATCGGACAGCGACGCCGGTCGCACCAGCGGCTATGCTGTTGTCCACTAGGTCCGCCAGGGCTGCCGGTGCCGTATATCCCACGGCCCGCAGCGCCTGCATGAGGAGCGGCGCCACCGGCGGAAGATCAACACCGTTCAGGCCCAGGGACGGCTTTGCTGGATTCTCAACCATGTTCCGGCACGCACTTTCCGGCACCAAATGCTGAAGAGGCTGCTCCATACTATCCGATTTGCTGAACAGTTCGTCAACTTTCAGGATCAGAACGCACAAGCCGGATCATGGCCGAGACAGGCACCCGCCCACGAGCCCATCGCGGCGACATCATGTCGGCAGCCACCCGGTCGGCAGTCATGTCGCGAATCCGGGGCCGCGACACCGGACCCGAACTCCGTCTTGCCAAGGCCATGGAGGAGCTGGGCTGCCAATGGGAAACCCATTGCCGCGATCTTCCTGGAAGGCCGGATTTCGCTCTTCGCGATGAGCGCATTGCGATCTTCGTGGACGGGGATTTCTGGCACGGTTGGCGCTTCCCGCAATGGCGCCACAAGCTGTCAGAAAAATGGGAAAAGAAGATTCAGGCCACGCGTGATCGGGACCGGCGCAACCACAAGAAGCTGCGGCGGCTTGGCTGGATCGTTGTTCGAATCTGGGAACATCAACTCGAACGGGATCCGGCCCGATGCGTCGAGAGAATCCAGCAGGCACGGACCCGGCGCGCTGATCAGCAACACCAGAGCGAATGAGGCGTGGACCGACGCTGCACCACGATCTATAGTGAATCGATCGGTTCCGCTTGATGACAAAATCCGATGGCCATTCGTGTGCTCGACCTGTTTTGCGGCGGCGGCGGCAGCAGCTGGGGTGCGCAAGCATCGGGATCCGTTATTGCCGGCGGCATAGACGTCTGCCCGCTCGCGGTGAAGACCTTTCAAGCGAACTTCCCTCTTGCACAGGGCCATGTGCGCAGGCTGTCGGAGGACACCGATCCTCGGGATTTCAGCGATCTTGGCCAGATCGACCTGCTTCTGGCTTCGCCGGAATGCACCAGCCACACCTGCGCCCGAGGCGGGCGGCCGCGCGAAGAACAAAGCCGCCTGACCGCGCGGTTCGTGCTCAACTTCATGCGCCACTTCGGGCCGCGCTGGACGGTCATTGAGAACGTCGTCAGCATGCGGAACTGGCAAGGATTCAACCGCCTGCTCGGCGACATGACGAACCTCGGCTATAAGGCATCCGTTCAGGTGATTGATTCGGCAGACTTCGGCGTGCCGCAAACGCGGCGCCGGCTTTTTATTCTCTGCGGCCGGGACTGCCGGCCAAGCCGGTTGGACCCGCCCCTGTTCTCGACGCCGGTGCCGGCAGAGCAGGTCATTGATTGGGAGGCGGGATATCCGTCAAGTCCGCTGTTCCGGCCCGGTCGTGCTGCGGCAACGCTTGATCGGGCCAGGCGGGCCATTGCGAGCCTCGGCAGAGGATGCCCGTTCCTGGTCGTATACTATGGGAGCGACGGCAGTGGAGGATGGCAGCCGCTCAGTCGGCCTCTGCGTACGCTGACAACTCTCGACCGCTTCGGCCTCGTGACGTGGCACGGCAATGAACCGATGCTTAGGATGCTGCAGCCCCCTGAACTGATGAGAGGAATGGGTTTTGACCGCGTTTCGATGGATCGCCAATACACGCTGCCGTTCGGCTCCCGCCGCGACCGCATCCGCCTCCTCGGCAACGGCGTCTGCCCGCCCGTCATGGCATCGGTTGTGGAGCATCTTTGTGTTTCGCAAGGTTTCGCTATAGCCGCAGAATAAATTTCAGGCCGCCCCCTCGAACCGTTCCAGGATCGGCCAACTTGCGAGCTGGATCGCGCAGCCAGATGACCTGCTCTTGACACCCCCCTTGCACTTTTGCGTTGCGACACCGGCAGCGCACCGGTAGATTGTCGGCTGGTCTGCCCGCCCAGCTTCCGCGTCGACCGTCGTGGTCCGCGCGATCGATAACGTGAATGCCGCTAACGGCCGTGCGGTCGTTTGGCTGGCGCTGGTCATGGTGCTGATGCCGGTGTGCGTGCTGATCGCGGTGGCGGCATGGCCATATGTGCTGCGGCTCGTGAGCCGTACGCGAGGGCTCGGCGGACCGCCGGGCTGCAGGCATTGTACCTGCGGTAGACCCTGTGCTGCGCGAGGGCGCTCGCCTACACAGTTTTATTGGATGCCATTTCTCGAAAAGTGAGCATAGGGTCCAGTCGCATCAAACCCCACCACCACCCCGCCCCGAGAGCCGCTGGCTGAGCCAGAGCCATTGCTCGGGGCGCTCGCGGACCCAGGCGGTCAGGTGGGCGTCCGCCGCCGCCACGATGGCGGCCGTGTCGGCGGCGCGGTCGCCGGTGCGGGGCGGGTCGATGGCCGGGTACAGGGTCAGGCGGAAGTGGGCGCCGAGCAGGCGCTCGACCCGGAATGGCACGATTGCGGCGCCGGCGGCGACGGCCATGCGGGCGACCTGCCCGACCGCCGCGCCGTCGGCCGGCAGGGCGCGGCCCAGCGTCGGCACCGGGACGCCGCCGTGGGTCGTCTTTTCGTCGATCAGCAGGCCCAGCGGCCGGCCGCCGGCCAGCGCGCGCAGGGCGGTGCGCGCGCCGACGGCGGTCTTGGGCAGCACGCCGACCCGGCACTTGCTGCGCTGCCGGCGCATCAGCCGGTCGAGGAAACGGTTGGCCGGCGGCCGGTAGATGACCTGTGCCGGGAACCCTTGCCGGACGGCCGCGGCCGAGGCGAGCTCCCAGTTGCCGACGTGCCCGCTGAGGAACAGGATGGGCCGGCCGGCGTCGCGGTGCGCGGTGCCGTTGGCGAGGCCGGCAAGCTCGACCCGGCCGGCGGCGAGCAGCCGGTCGATGACGGCGAACTCGGCGATGGTCCGGCCGACATGGTCCCAATAGGCGCGCACCGTGCGGCGGGGATCGCCGCCGGCGCCGATCGGGTCGGCCAGGTTGGCCGCGGCGCGCCGGCCGGCGGTGCGCAGCAGGGTGCCGGCCAGGCGCCCGACCGCCCCGCCCAGCGCCGATACCCAGTCGACGGGCAGGGGGCGCAGCACCAGGTACACGGCCCAGGCCAGGGCGCCTTCCAGGGGATGCCTGATGGTGCGCCGGCGCCAGCGGCGGAAGCGGCGGCTGTGCCAGCCCGGCAGCACGGGACCGCTACCCCCAGCGCCGGTGCGGCCACAGCCACTGCTCCGGCCGTTCGCGGATCCACGACTCGACGATGGCGTTGACGCGGGTCATCACGGCCAGCACGTCGGCCTGGCGGTCGCCGGTGCGCTCGATCCGCAGCGGCGGATGGCAGGTCACCCGGTAGGTCGGCCCGTCCAACCGCTCGACCCGCACCGGCATGGCGTAGCAGTCGAAACGCAGCGCCAGCTGCGCCAGGATCGGCCCGGTCATCGCCTCGCGGCCGAAGAACGGCACCGGGATGCCGTAGGCGCGGCGCTGGTCGACCAGGATGGCCAGGTTCCCACCGCGCCCCAACTCGGCCAAAGCGACGCGGGTGGACTCCGTGCCGCGGGCCAGCAGGCGCAGGCCGCAGCGTTCGCGGATGCGCCGCGTCATGCGGTCGACGAAGCGGTTGTTCGGCGGCCGGTAGATCGCCGTCGACTGCACGCCGAAACGCGCCCCGACCACCGGCCCCAGCTCCCAGTGCCCGACATGGGCGCCGAAGAAGATGATCGGCTTGCCCTTCTGGTAGATGTCGACGAGCCGCTCGGCGCCGACGATCTCGACGCGGCGCGTGTCGCGGATGCGCTCCAGGTGCGGGTACTCGGCGACGACCCGGCCCAGGTGCTCCCACATGTCGCCCAGGATCGCCTCGCGGTCGGCCTCGCTGCGGTCGGGGAAGGCGAGCGCCAGGTTGTGCCGGGCGCGGCGGTTGGGGGTGCGCACCAGCGGCCCCAGCCGCCGGCCGAGCCGCCCGCCCAACGCCGAGGCGCGGTCCACCGGCAGCAGCGCGATCAGCCGGAACACGGCCCACACCACCGCCCCCTGCAGCGGATGCCACAGCCAGTGCTCCCGCCACGCCTTGTTCGGGAAGCGGCGCACCCTCATCGCGGCTCCAGCCGCATGGGCAGCCCGTCCGACGGCCTGAGCGACAGCCGGCACAGCGGCGCCACCGGGTGGCCGGGCCGCATCCGCAGCCGGTAGCGCTGGGCGACCGCGGCCAGCACGATGGTCGCCTCGATCATCGCGAAGGCGGCGCCCAGGCAGGTGCGCGGGCCGGCACCGAAGGGCACGAAGGCGTACTTGGACCGGCCCTTCGACCGCTCGGCCGAGAACCGGTCGGGGTCGAACAGGTCGGGGTCGCGCCACAGCGCCCGGTGCCGGTGCAGCAGCCACGGCACCACCAGCACCATCGACCCGGCCGGGATGCGCCGGCCCAGGATCTCGTCGTCGGCCTGCGCCTCGCGCGAGAACACGGCGACCGGCGGATAGAGCCTGAGCGCCTCCTCGAACACCTGGCGGGTGTACGTCAGGTTGGGCAGGTCGTCGTGGGTCGGCGGCCGGCCGGCCAGCACGCGGTCGACCTCCGCGTGCAGCCGCGCCTCCGCCTCCGGATGCTGGGACAGCAGGTAGAAGGTCCAGCCGAGCGCGCTGGCGGTGGTCTCGTGGCCGGCCAGGAAGATCACCGCCGCCTCGTCGCGGACCTGTTCGTCGGTCCACGGCTGGCCGGTCTCCTCGTCGCGGGCCTTGAGGAACATGGACAGCAGGTCGCCCTTGTCCTCGCCGGTGCGCTTGCGGTCGGCGATGATCTCCTCGATCACCCGGTGGATGCGCGCCGCCGCCCGCCGCGCCTTGCCCGACGGCATGCGCGGGAACCAGCGCGGGAAGCCGAGCAGCTCGAAGAAGTCGATCTGGCTGAGCGTGGCCTGGTAGTCGGCGAAGCCGCGGAACACGGCGGCGGCGCGGTCCTCGCCCAGGTCGTCGGAGAACAGGGTGCGGCAGACGACCTCGGCGGTGATGCGGGTCATCTCCTCGGTCATCTCGACCTCGGCGCCGGCGCCCAGGGCATCCCAGCGTCCGCGCAGCTCCAGCGCCGCCGCGGTCATGATCCCGGAGAAGGCGCGCAGGCGGGTGTGGTGGAAGGCCGGCACCGCCATGCGCCGCTGGCGGCGCCACTCGTCGCCGTTGGAGATGAACATGCCGTTGCCGACCAGCGGCCTGAGTGCCCGCTGCATCTGCCGGCTCTTCCAGTAGTTGTCGCCGTTGGTGACCATCACGTGGCGCACCGCCTCCGGGCTGTTGGCGACGAACAGCCAGCGGAACAGGAACCTCTGCTGGAGGAAGCGGCCGGCGAAGGCCTCGTCGGACCACACGGCAATCAGGTTCTGCCGGGCCACGCGCAACGCCGTGAGCGGCGGCAGCGTGCCGCGGAAGCGCGGCGGCCGGGGCGGGACGAAGGCGGAGGTCGGGGCGGACATGGGGGACGGCGCGGGCGTCCTTCGGGCGGGCACGGGCGGGTTACGGGCGGCAATTGGTCGGCGCTTTGCGCCCGGTTGTCAATCGGCGCGGCGCGGGGCGGCACGGGGCGGTCCGGTGCCGGCGCGCGGCCATGAGGGGCACGGGAAGGCGCCATGCGAAAGCAGGCCGTCGTGCCGTAGCAGAGCGTCAACACAAGCATGCTATCGTCTTCAGTCTCCTTCGGCCGATCCCCCGCATCGTGGCGGCGGCCGCCTTGACTCGAGGTTCGCACACCGGAGACCGCACATGCCCCGAACATTGACGTCAGCCGCCACCCTGGCCCACCTGCTGCGCGGCATCAACTTTCCGGCCGGCAAGCAGAGGCTGCTCTACCAGGCCCAGCAGAACGGCGGCGACTGCGACGTTCTGAACATCATCCAGCAGATGCCCGAGCGCGACTACGCCAGCCTGGACGACGTCATGCTGGCGACCGGCGCGCGGTGAGGGACGGCGCGCCGGGCAGTGCCTTTGCCGTGGCGCGCTTCGGTTGCAGGTGATAGGGTCCCTTCCCGTCGGTGATCGCGGCCGGCCGGTCCGCCGGCGCGTCGCGCGGGGACGGGACGATGGACCGCACGGAGCTTTTGGGCCGTCTGGCGCGGGCGTATGACGCCGCGGCGGAGCGGGTGGCCGGCATGCCGGAGCCGGACTGGCGCACCGACCTGCTGCGCCGGCAGGTGGTCGCGCTGGCCGAACTGGGCCGGCTGCTGAATGCCGCCCCGGCGGGCGTCGCGGTCGCGCTTGCCGCCGCGGTGTCCGGCGCGCGCATCGGTGCCGCCGCCGACCGGCTGGCGGCGCCGGGAACCGGCTGGGGCGACGCCTCGGCGGCGCTGCACGATCTCTGGGTGCACCTGTGCGAGTCGTCGCCGTACCTGACCGAGGCCTGGGGCCGGCAGGCCGGGACGGCACCGCCGCCGGGCGTGCTGCCGGCGCTCCAGCAGCAGCAACAGCAGCAGCAGCAGCAACAGCAGCAACAGCAGCAACAACAACAGCAGCAACAGCGCTCGATCGCCGATCCGCTGCTGCGCTTCGGGCCGGTCGCGGTGCGGACATCGATTTCGGCGCTGCCCGGCAACCCGTTCATTCCGCCGCCGGAAGACTGACGGCGGAGGCGGCCCCCGATGTTCACCAAGCTGCCCAGCCTGCTGGGGCGCGACTTCCTGATCGCGCATTTCCTGCCGATGGTGGCGTTCGTCGCCGCCGTGCTCGCGGTGCTGGAGGCGTTCGGCCATGCCGAGCTGCGCGCCGCGCTCGACGAGAACATCCTGTCCGAAGTGTCGGTCCTGCTGCTCGGCGTGTGGATCGCCGCCACGGTGCTGCTGCTGGTCAACCACGACATCGTGCGGTTCTTCGAGGGCTACGGCCGCTGGAACCCCTGGCACCTGTTCGCGCCGGTCGAGCGGCGCCGGTTCCGCGCCCTGCGCGACGAGATCGAGGACCTGCGCCGGCGCCGCGCCGCGGGCGACGCCGACGCCGTCGGTCCGGCCGGCAGCGAGCGGTTCATGGACCTCCGCCGGCGCATGGCGGAGCGGTTCCCGCACGAGGAGCCGCTGCTGCTGCCGACCGCGCTGGGCAACACGATCCGCGCCTTCGAGGCGTACCCGGCGGTGCTCTACGGCATGGACGCGATCCATGGCTGGCCGCGCCTGGTCGGGCTGGTGCCGGAGCACATGCGCGAGGCGATCGACGACTCCCGGACCCGGATGGACGCGTGGCTGAACGTGCTGGTGCTGTCGGTCGTGTTCCTGCCGGTGTTCGCGGCGGTGGTGGCGTTCGGCTGCGCGGGCGAGTCGACGGCATGCGCGTGGAGCGCTCCGTGGTGGCTGGCGCCGGCGGCTGCGGTCGGGCTGGCGCTTCTGGCGTACGAGCGGGCGATCTCGGCGGCGGCGGGCTGGGGGCTGTGGGTGAAGGCCGTGTTCGACCTGTACCAGGACGACCTGGCCCGGGCGCTCGGCCACGTCCTGCCGGAGGAGCCCGAGCAGCGGCGACTGTACTGGACGCAGGTCAGTCAGGCGATGATCTATCGCCACGCCGCGTCGCTGGACCGGGCCGCGCGGACCGCCGCACCGACCGCCACGCCGCCGCCCGAGGACGCCGGCTGAGACCGGCCCGCGTCCCTACCGCCCCGGCGCCTCGGCCAGATCCTGGCAGGGGCATTCGCCGACCACCTCGAGGTCCTTGGCCAGCTCGACCAGGGCGGTGCGCAGGCCCTCCTCGACGACGGGGTGGTAGACCGGCATGCGCAGCGCCTGCTGCACGCTGAGCCGGCACTGCACCGCCCAGGCGATCAGGTGCGCCATGTGCTCCACGCGCGGACCGACCATCTCCGCCCCGACCAGGGTGCAGCCGCGGCGCAGCGCGTACAGCCGGACCAGCCCGCGGTTCTCCGCCATCACCCGGGCGCGGCCCTGGCGCCCGTAGTCCACCTCGCCGACCGCCACGTCGTCCTTGTCCAGATCCGCCCAGGTGCGGCCGACCAGGGCCATCTCCGGGTCGGTGAAGGCGATGGCCAGCGGCGTGCGCCGCTCCCGCGGAGAGACGTCGGGCCAGCGCGCGGCGTTGGAGCCGGCGATGCGGCCATCGTCGGCGGCCTCGTGCAGGACCGGGCGGTGATTGTCCACGTCGCCGGCCAGGAACACCGGCGCGTCGCCGCACTGGGTGGTGTCCGGGTCCCACGGCGGCATGCCCTTGTCGTCCAGCGGCAGCCCGGCGGCGGCCAGGTCCAGCACGGCCAGGTTGGGCCGCCGACCGGCCGCGACCAGCACGCGGTGGAAGCGGTCCTCGTGCTCGTCCCCGCCCTGGTCGCGCCAGCGCAGGCGCACGCTGTCGGCCTCCGGCACCGCCTCGGTCACCTCGGCCTGCAGGTGCACGTCCAGCTCCTCGCCCAGGATCCGACGGGCGGTGCGGTCCACGTCCGGGTCGGTGAACGCGGCGAACTCGTCGAACGGGTTGAAAAAGGCGGTGCGCACGCCCAGCCGGTGCAGCGCCTGGCCCAGCTCCAGGGCGATCGTGCCGGTGCCGATCACCGCGATGCTGTCCGGCAGGTCCTCGAGTTCGAACACCGTGTCGCTGGTCAGCACATGGCTGCCCAGCCCGTCGAACGGCGGCGGCACGAACGGCGCCGAGCCGGTCGCCACCACCACCGCCGACGCCTCGACGCGGGTGTGGTCGTCCACCTGCACGGTCGTCGGGCCGGTGAACCGCGCCTGCCCCTCGATCTTCTGGTCCGACGGCATGTGCTCCACGCCGCGCAGCACGCCGCCGACGAAGAAATCCCGCAGCTCCTGGACGCGGCGCATGATTGCCGGGCCGTCGATCCGCGGCGGATCGGCGTGGACGCCGAAGACGGCCGCGCGCTCCACGCCGTGCGCCGCCTCCGCCGCCGCAATCAGCAGCTTGGACGGCATGCACCCGACCCGCGCGCAGGTCGTGCCGTACAGACCGGACTCGATCAGGACGACGCTGCGGCCGGCCTCCGTCACCTGCCGGCGCGCGTTCATCCCGGCGGTGCCGGCCCCGATCACGGCGACGTCGACGCGGCGGGTCTCCATGGCGATCCTCCTCGCGGTGGTGTCGTGGGCGGGAGCCTCGGCGGCATGAACCCGGCCGCGCGCGGTTTGCTCCCCGGCACAGCCGCCGGCGCGCCAATCCGCCGCGCGGGCGCGGGCGGGCGTAAGGCATCGCCGGGCATCCGGGTGCAACACTCGTGCAACCCCGATGTTGCACGATAAGCCTTTGGTTTCTATGGCCTTTCTCCCCGAATGCAGCGTTTGCGACGGGCCCCGCGGTGTTGCACCTCCTGCTGCCGTAGACCCGGCCGGCGGGCGCCGGGGCCGGGTCCGATGCGGTCAGGATACAGGATTTTGGTCCTAGACTTCAAGACCTTCGATGCGACCGCCGGTCCCGTCGCAGCCGCGCGGCGCCGGCGAAGGCGGGACGTAAAGCGCGGGGAAACCGAACGAAGCCCGCCCGAGCCCAAGACGTTCGGCGTCGCCTGCGGACGGGGCGGCAGCGGTTGCGCTGGCGCCTCACCGGCAGTTCACGGTATGGAAGAGGGCAGGACCGCGGCGCACGCGGCCAGCAATGCGGGAGCCCGTTGTCTTGGATGCCCTGGCCGCCGCCGTCCGTGCCGTCGACCGGCTCAACGACCTGATCGGGCGCGCCATGGCGTGGCTGTGCGCGGCGATGGTGCTGACCACGTTCGCGGTGGTGGTGCTGCGCTATGCGTTCGCGGTCGGGTTCGTCTGGCTTCAGGAGTCCTATGTGTGGATGCACGCGCTGGTGTTCATGCTCGGCGCGGGCTACACGCTGCTGCACGACGGCCACGTCCGGGTGGACGTGTTCTACCGGCCGCGCGGGCCGCGCTTCAAGGCGTGGGTCGACCTGGTCGGCAGCCTGGTGCTGCTGCTGCCGTTCGTCTCGGTCGTGGGCTACATCTCGTACGGCTACGTGGCGGACTCTTGGGGCCGGCTGGAGGCCTCGCGCGAGGCCGGCGGGCTTCCCGGGCTGTTCCTGCTGAAGACCGTGATCCCGCTGTTCTGCGTGCTGGTTGGGCTGCAGGGGCTGGCGCTGGCCGGCCGCTCGCTGCTCGTGCTGACGCGCCACCCCTCCACCGAGCCGCGCTTCGACCGCGGTGAGCGCGCGTGATCCGGGGCGCGGGTGCTGCGCGCCCGGACGATGCCGCGGCTGTGTCGCATCGGCACAGTTCTATGGTAACAGGAAGATGATGCCTGCCGGATCCCGCCGCCGGCGCCGCTCCGTCCCGCCTCCGCGCCGAGCATGCCCGTGTTCGAGCTGATCCCCTTCGCCGACCTGTCCGACCCCGGCTTCGGCCAGGCGCTCAGCCTGGCGATGTTCGTGGCGGCGTGCGCGGTGCTGATGTTCGGCTACCCGGTGGCGTTCTCGCTGGCCGGCACGGCGCTGATCTTCGCCGGCATCGGCATGCTGACCGGGCACATGTCGCTGACCGACTTCGGCGCCATGCCGTCGCGCTTCTTCGGCATCATGACCAACGAGGTGCTGGTCGCGGTGCCGCTGTTCGTCTTCATGGGCGTGATGCTGGAGCGGTCGAAGATCGCCGAGCAGCTGCTGGAGACCATGGGCCAGCTGTTCGGCCGGATGCGCGGCGGCCTGGGGTTGTCGGTGATCCTGGTCGGCATGCTGCTGGCGGCCTCCACCGGCATCGTCGGCGCGACGGTGGTGACCATGGGCCTGTTGTCGCTGCCGGCGATGATGAAGGCCGGCTACGACCACAAGATCGCGACCGGCGCGATCTGCGCGTCGGGTACGCTCGGGCAGATCATCCCGCCGTCGATCGTGCTGGTGCTGCTCGCCGACATCATCCAGGGCGCCTATGCCGACGCCCAGCGGCGCATCGGCAACTGGGCGCCCGAGCCGGTGTCGGTGATCGACCTGTTCGTCGGCGCGTTCATCCCCGGGATGGCGCTGGTCGTGCTGTACATGCTGTGGGTGATCATCGTGTCGATCCTGCGGCCGGAGGCGACGCCGCCGGTCGAGGTGCCGCCGGAGGAGACGCGCAGCCTGTTTCAGCGCGTGCTGGTCTCGCTGCTGCCGCCGGCGATGCTGATCGTGGCGGTGCTGGGCTCGATCCTGGCCGGCATTGCGACCCCGACCGAATCGGCGGCGGTGGGGGCGGTCGGGGCGACGGTGCTGGCGGCGCTGCGCCGGCAGCTGACGGAAGACGTGCTGCGCACCGTGATGCGCTCGACGATGATGATCAGCTCGATGGTGTTCGTCATCCTGCTCGGCGCGTCGATGTTCTCGCTGACCTTCCGCGACCTGGGCGGCGACGTGCTGGTGCACGACCTGCTGACCAACATGCCGGGCGGCATGTGGGGCGCCGTCTTCGTCGTCATGGCGCTGATGTTCGTGATGGGGTTCTTCCTGGACTTCATCGAGATCATCTTCGTGGTCGTGCCGATCGTCGGGCCGGTCCTCTTGATGATGGACATGTCGCCGGTTTGGCTGGGCGTGATGATCGCCATCAACCTGCAGACCTCGTTCCTGACGCCGCCGTTCGGGTTCGCGCTGTTCTACCTGCGCGGCGTCGCCCCGCCCGAGGTGCGCACCATCGACATCTACAAGGGCATCATCCCGTTCGTGATCATCCAGCTGGTCATGCTGCTGATCCTGGCCATGTTCCCGCAGCTCGCCACCTGGCTGCCGGACGTCCTCATCTGATTCCGGACGGCGTCGCGATTTTCTCGCCGCGCCAGCTCGGCTAACGATCGTGCCTCTTCAAGAGCGACCGCCGCCGGCCGCACCGGACGGCCGAACAGGGAGGGTGTGCCCGTGACCGTCTCCATGCCCCGCGACATCCGCTTCGGCCGCGACGTCTGCGGCGACCTGCGTCAGGCCGAACGGCGCGAATGGTGGCTGACCAACGGCATCGGCGGGTACGCGGGCGGCACCGTCGCCGGCACGCTGACCCGGCGGTATCACGGCCTGCTGGTGGCGCCGGTCGACCCGCCGCTGGGGCGCGTGCTGGTGCTGGCCCGCGCGGACGCCGTGCTGATCGACGGCACCGAGCGCATCCCGCTGCACACCGACCGCTGGGCCGACGGCACGGTCTCGCCGCAGGGGCACCTGCACCTGGAGACCTTCCACCTGGACGGCCGGCTGCCGGTCTGGCGCCACGCCTTCGGCGCCCGCCGCCTGGAGAGCCGGGTGTGGATGGAGCCCGGCGCCAACACGACCTATGCCGCCTGGCGGCTGGACCCGGAGCCGCTGGTGGAGCGGCCGGCGCGGCTGGAGGTGCGCCTTCTCGTCAACGGCCGCGACCACCATTTCAACACCGCCCTCGGCGACCTGGACCCGGAGGTCGAGGCGGACGGCGACACGCTGCGGGTCCGCCTGGCCGGGCGGTACGTGCTGACCCTGCGCGCCGTCGGCGGGACGATCGAGCCCGACCGCACCTGGTACCGCGACTACCGCCTGGCCGCGGAGACCGAGCGCGGCCTGCCCGACCTGGACAACCACCTGAGCGTCGGCATCGCCGGCCTGCCGCTGGTGCCGGGCCAGCCGGTCGGGATCGTGGCCAGCCTGGAGCCGGACCCGCCGGCCGACCTGAGCGCGGCGCTGGAGCGGCGCCGGGGCGCCGACCGCGCCGTGCTGGCGCGGGCCGGCGAGCACTATCCGGACTATGCCGGGGCGCCGTCCTGGGTCGCGCAGCTGCTGCTGGCCGCCGACGACTTCCTGTTCGTGCGGCCGCTGCCCGGCGGCGGCGCCGGCGTCTCGGTGATGGCCGGGTACCCGTGGTTCGGCGACTGGGGGCGCGACACCATGATCGCGCTGCCCGGCCTGACGCTGGCGACGGGGCGGACCGATGCGGCGCGGGCGGTGCTGGAGACCTATGCCGGCTTCGTCGACGGCGGCATGCTGCCGAACTTCTTTCCCGGCGCCGGCGACAGCCCCGTCTACAACAGCGTCGACGCCGCGCTGTGGTACGTCGAGGCGTGGCGCGCCTACGTCGAGGCGACCGGCGACGACGAGGCCCTGGCGCGCGCGTTTCCGGTGCTGCAGGACATCGTCGACGGCTATCGCCGCGGCACCCGGCACGGCATCCGCATGAACCTGGCCGACGGCCTGCTCCAGGCCGGCAGCGAGGGCCAGCAGCTCACCTGGATGGACGGCAAGGTCGGCGATCGCGTGATCACCGCCCGCCACGGCAAGCCGGTCGAGATCAACGCGCTGTGGCACAACGCGCTGGCCGCGATGGCGGACCTCGCCCGGCGCGTCGGCCGGCCGCCGGAGCCGTTCGAGGCGCTGGCGGCGGCGGCGCGCGCCGGCTTCGCCCGCTTCGTCAACCCCTACGCGGGCGCGCTGTTCGACGTCGTCGACGGCGCCGCCGGCAACGATCCGACGGTCCGGCCCAATCAGATCCTCGCGGTCAGCCTGCCGCACTCGCCGCTGGCGCCGGAGGTGCAGGCGGCGGTCGTGCGCCAGTGCGGGGAGCGGCTGCTGTGCTCGTACGGGCTGCGCTCGCTGGCCCCCGGAAATCCCGCCTACCGCGGCGGCTACGAGGGCGGGCCGGAGGATCGCGACAGCGCCTACCACCAGGGGCCGGCCTGGGCGTGGCTGCTCGGCCACTTCGCGATCGCCGAGTACCGCGTGCACGGCGACGCCGCGCTGGCGCTGTCGCGGCTGGAGCCGGTCGCCGACCACCTGCGCGATGCCGGGCTGGGCACGGTCGGCGAGATCTTCGACGGCAGGGTGCCGCACCGGGCGCGCGGCTGCCCGGCGCAGGCCTGGTCGGTCGCCTGCGTTCTGGAGGCGTGGTGGCGGCTTGATCGTGCGGCGCGGGGCCGCGGGCGGGGATAATCGCGCTTGAAACATTGTTTTCCGCAGAGCGTTAACCACTTGTTGTGCAGTGCAGCATAGACTGATCCCGACCCTTCAAAGGAGCGCACGCCGAAACCGCCATGATCCAGCTTCGCCGCATACTGCCGTGGGAATCCGAGCAGGTCGTCGCGCACCTGATGCGCCTGGACGAGCATGACCGGCACCTGCGCTTCTGTTGCGAGGCGACCGAGGCGCAGATCCGCCGGCACGTCGCACAGATCGACTGGACGCGCGACTCGCTGTACGGCTTCGACGCCGACGGGGCGATCCGCGGTCTGGTCGAGTTCATGCCGGACAACGGCAGTCCGCCGCGCGGTGCGGAGGTGGCGTTCTCGGTCGAGGCGGAATGGCGCCGCCAGGGCTTCGCCAGCCGCCTGATGGAGCTGGCCCTCGCGGTGGCCCTGCTGCGCGGGATGCGCAAGGTGCACCTGGTCGCGCTGTACGAGAACATGCCGATGCGGCAGATCGCCCAGCGCTACGGCTTCCGCGTCAAGGTGATCGACGGCGAGGTGTTTGCCGTCACCGATCTGAGCACCGCCGAGCCGACCGAGTTCGCCCGCCACCTGGTGGCGCATTCGGACCTGGTTCCGCTGGCGGCCTCCGTGGTCACGGTTCCGCCGCGCCGGGGCGGGGCCGGCAGCATGCGCATGCATTAGCAGTCCGGGCAAATCCTAACAAAGTGTTTACGAAACGTCGTCGCCGGGACGCGAGAAAACCGTGTCCGCCCGGCGGCGTCGCTATTTGATGTCCCTTTGATGCTCCTCAATGCGTGACCGTGCGTCGCGCTCATCAATCATCGTGCTTCGCATGGCCTCTGCCTGATCGTTCGAGCGGTGGCAGGCCTGCCCGTTTCCCGTTCGCGCCGTCCGGGCTGAGCGGGCACGACTGTTTTTCGAGGAGCACGCATATGACCAGTGGCCTGCGCCAATGGATTGCCTGCCTTGCCGCCGCGGCCTTCGTCATCGCGCAGGTGGCGGCGGCCGATGCGCAGATCCGGGAGCTCTCCGGACCGGAAATCCAGGCCGCGCTCACATCGGCCGGGGACGGCGACGCGGATGCCTTCCTGCGCGGCGTGCGCCGCCTGGCCGCGGCGCACCCGCACGCCGCGGACACGGTCGCCCGCGAGGCCGTGCGGCTGCGCCCCGACCTGGCCGGGCGCATCGGCGTGCTGGCCGCGGATGCCGCGGTCGATCCGGTGGAGCGCGCGGCGGCGGCGGGGCGGACCTGGGAACAGGTGGCGCAGGCGCCGGTCGGCAGCGCCGCCGGCGGCGGCAGCGGGTTCAGCAAGACGGCGGTCATCGCGCTGGTGGCGATCGCCGTCGCCGGGGCGGTCGCACTCGCCTTCGCCGGCGGCTCCGGCGGTGGCGATGACGACGGCGCGTCGCCGACTCCGGCTCCGACACCGGACCCCGTGCCCGACCCGTTCGGGCTGGAGTTCGAGGCGCAGTACGGCCTCGCCAACGTCAACGCGCAGGCGGCCTACGACCGCGGCCTGACCGGCGCCGGCGTCGTGGTCGCCGTGATCGACTCGGGGCTCGACACGACGCACCCGGAGTTCGAGGGCCGCATTACGCCGGGCGGGATCAACTTCCTGGCGGATCAGCCGGCGGACGACGTCTTCGACCGCGACGGGCACGGCACGCACGTGTCCGGCATCATCGCGGCCAACCGCGACGGCGTCGGCATGCACGGCGTCGCCTACGAGTCGCGCATCCTGCCGATCCGGATCATCGACGAGGTCGAGGGGAACACGACGGACAACCTGGTGCTGGCGGTGCGGCATGCGACTGCGCAGGGGGCCACCGTGATCAACGGCAGCTATGGCCCGTTCTTCCAGGTCGATCTGCCCGCGCATCCGATCACCGCCACCGATGCCACCGAGGCCCAGGCCTATATCGACGCGGCGCGGCAGGACGTCGTGCTGGTGTTCGCCGCCGGCAACGACGGCGGCCGGCTGCCGAACCTCTCCCGGAATCCGACCGGGGCGGGCCTGTTTCCCTATGTCCGGCCGGCCAACGCCGGCACCGGGGTGTACGACGACGGCGGCGCGAACTTCGATTTCTCGGAGCTGGAGGGCAGCCTGATCACCGTGGTCGCGGTCGACGAGAACAACGAGATCGCCGATTTCAGCAACCGCTGCGGCGTCGCCGCCGACTGGTGCCTGGCGGCGCCGGGGGTCGGCATCTTCTCGACCGTGCCGGTCGACCAGGGCAGCTACGGCACGATCAGCGGCACCTCGCAGGCGACGCCCCACGTCTCCGGCGCGGTCGCCATCCTGCGCGAGCTGTTCCCGTTCCTGACCGGCGAGCAGATCGTCGAGATCCTGCTGCGCACCGCAACCGACCTCGGGGCGGAGGAGATCTACGGCCACGGGCTGCTCAACCTCGAGGCGGCGACGCGGCCGGTCGGCGCCGCGTCGGTGCCGATGGATGCGACCGTCACCGGGACCAGCGTGCCGGTGACGGAGTCGCGGATCGTGCTCGGCGCGGCATTCGGCGACGCCCTGAGCGCCATGGGCCGCCAACTGGCGTTCATCGACGACTACGACCGCGCCTACCTGATCGACATGGCCGCCTTCGTGGGAGAGGGGGCGGACGCCTTCTCGTTCGAGGACGCCGTCGTCGCGTTCGGCCGGCCGCGCGCCCTGCACCACGTGGAGGTCGGCGACGGCCTCTCGCTGGCCTTCGCCGCGCCGGCGGCCGCGGCCGACCCCGACGCCCTGGCTCCGTCCGGCGACCGCGCCATGGATCCGGGCACGGGCGTGGTCTCGCTGACCCGGACCCTGTCCGAGGCGGAGACGCTGGCGGTCAGCTACAACGTCGACCCGCGCGAGGCGTTCGGCTTCTACGGCGACGGCACCCTGGCGATCGGCGACGCCGCCCATGCCGATGCGCTCGGCGTGCCGTATCTGGCCTTCGCCGAGACGGGGCTGAACGCGCACTACACGGCGCGCATGGGCGAGGGCGTGTCGTGGCGGGTTGCCGGCTTCTACGGCGAGCCGGACCAGGAGGACACCCCCGTGCAGAGCTTCGGCGCGATCAGCGAGCTGCGCGTCGCCCTGGGCGGGCGCTCGGCGATCGGGCTCCAGATGGGTGCGCTGGTCGAGGACGACACCTTCCTCGGCAGCACCACCGAGGGCGCCTTCGCCACCGGCCGCAGCATGCCGACCTACTTTGCCGGCGTTACCGGCACCCTCGGCCTGGACGACCGGTTCAGCCTGGTCGGCAGCCTGCACCACGGCCTGTCGTTTCCGGAGCCCGGCACGCAGTCGCTGTTCGACGACGTCGGCACGATCCGCAGCGAGTCGTACAGCCTGGGCGTGGTCGGCAACGGCGTGTTCCGCGACTCCGACCGCCTCGGCCTGATGGTCAGCCAGCCGCTGCGGGTCACGGACGGCTCGGCGCGCATCACGGTGCCCGTCGGCCGCGACTTCTTCGGCAACCTGTACCACGAGAGCTTCGACGAGGACCTGTCCCCGGGCGGCCGGGAGATCGCCGCGCAGGCCTTCTATCACACCCCGGTCGGGGCGCGGACCGCGGTCGGCGCCGGCCTGATCTACCGGCACGAGCCCGGGCACGTCGACGGGCTTGAAGCCGAGGTCGGCGGCATGCTTCGCTTGACGCACCGCTTCTGAACGCGGGCGACCGGAGGGCTTCATGCGGATGGGGTGGTGCGGCCTGGCCGCAGTCGGCATCATGCTGGCGGCGTGTGCCGCGACCCCGGCTGCGGGTGGCGGCACACCGGCGGACGGCAACGGCATGCAGGCCCCGATGACCGGGCACACGGAGTGGCACGGCACCCAGAGCGCCGTGCGCAGCGAGCGGACCGCGGTCGCCCGCGACCCCGAGGCGTGGCGGCAGCTGTGGGATCTTGCCGGGCGCGAGCCGCCCCGCACGCTTCCGGACGATGCGATGGCCGTGGCCGTGTTCATGGCCGAGCGGCGCACCGGCGGCTATGCGGTCGAGATCGAATCGGTCGATCGCGAGGCCGACGGCACGGTCGTCCGCTACCGCATTCGCGCGCCGGCGCCGGGATCCATGGTCACCCAGGCGCTGACGGCGCCGTTCGTGATCCGGCTGGTGCCGGCGGCGCCGGGCGAGGTGCGGTTCGTGCAAATCGAGTAGGGGCAGGCCGCGGCCGGGTTCCCGTATGCCGGAGTGACCGGCTCATGGAGTACCCACCGTGTCATCGCGAGTTCGCACCGTCCGTTCCGGCCGATCCCGTTGGATGAAACTGTGGGGAGGCGGGAGACAATCCGCCGGAGCTTGGTCCCGTTGTTCGAGGGCTTGAAGTATTTCAAAAACAATGCCCAACCCGTCTTTGCGAGCGAAGCGAAGCAATCCACTGGCGCCGCACGCCATGTCTATGGCATTTCAAAGTCGGCACCGCCGGGACTGGGCCGCTTCGCTGCGCTCGCGGTGACGGCATGGGTGCGTCTTGCAGCGCGGCGGTCCAGTCCCGGCCGCGCCGGCGCGAGATCGGCGTCGGACAGCTCCTGCGGCGCCGTGACGGGATCGCCCCGCTGCGCTCGCGGTGACGCGCGACGGATCGGTGGCGTTCTTCAGCTTATGTTATCGGATGGCGGCGGGACCGAAGCGGGGCCGCAGGTGCCTGCCGCCCCGTCCGGACCCGGCGGCTCAGCCGAAGGTTACCCACTGGTAGGGCAGGGAGCGGGCGCGCAGGTAGGCGCCTTCGCCCACGTCGGCCCAGGCCTTCACGTTGCTGCGGAAGCTGATCAGGCTTTCCATCACCTCGCGGCTCAGCGGGTCGCCCTCCGACAGGTCGCGGAGCACCTCGCCGGCCAGATTGCCGAGCGCGATCAGCAGTTCGTCGGGGAACGGGCGCAGGTCGACATTGTGTTCGGTGACGAGCGTCTGCAGGGCCTGGTTGTTGCGCGCGGTGAACTCGCTGAGGACGAGCTGGTTGACGGCGGTGTTGGCCGCCTCGACGATCGCCTGCAGGTCGGCGGGCAGGTCGTTCCAGGCGCTCAGGTTGATGAAGTTGTCGAGCATGGTGCCCGGCTCGTGCCAGCCCGGGTAGTAGTAGTACTGGGCGACCTGGTAGAGGCCGAAGGCCAGGTCGTTGTACGGGCCGACCCATTCGGTGGCGTCGATCGCGCCCGACTGCAGGGCCGGCAGGATCTCGCCGCCGGGCAGGTTGACGACGGTGCCGCCGGCCGCCGAGACGACCTCGCCGCCCAGGCCGGGGATGCGCATCTTCAGGCCGCGGAAGTCCTCGATCGTGTTCATCTCGACGTTGAACCAGCCGCCCATCTGGGTGCCGGTGTTGCCGCTGGGGAAGAACTTGCAGCCCATCTCCTCGTAGATGCGGTCGGCGATCTCCTGGCCGCCGCCGTACTGGAGCCAGGCGTTCTGCTCCTGCGCGGTCAGGCCGAACGGCGTGGCGGCGATGTACTGCGCGGCCTCGACCTTGCCCTTCCAGTAGTAGGGTGCGCCGTGGCCCATCTCGACGGTGCCGCTGGACACCGCGTCGATCGCCTCGAACGCCGGCACGATCTCGCCGGCGCCGTAGACGGTGACGGTCAGCCGGCCGTCGGACATGCGGCCGATCAGCTCCGCCAGCAGGTTGGCACCGGTGCCCAGGCCGGGGAAGTTGGCCGGCCAGGTCGTGACCATGCGCCACTCGCGCCGCTCCTGGGCGATGGCGGGCTTGGGAAAGCTTGAGGCCGCGGCGGCGGCGGCGCCGCCCAGCGCGGCGCCGCGGATGAACGTGCGGCGTTCGATCGACATCCCGTGTTCCTCCCTCGTTGGGTTGGCCTTTTGGTAGGCCCGCTGCGGGCACGGCCGCACGCTGGAGCGTTGCCGCATCGGGGCAGGCCTCACATCGGTTGCCGATGATACTGTGGCGGGGCAGTCGCGCAAAGGCCGCAACGCGGAGGCGTGACGGCGCGGGTCAGACGGCGGGCAGGGTGCGCCAGCCGGTCTCGGTCAGCGTCTCGATGGGCCGGAACCAGATCTTGTAGGCCATCTTGCGGCAGTCGGCGATCCAGTAGCCCAGGTAGACGTGCGGCAGGGCCTCCCGCCGGGCCTGCTCGACCAGCGCCAGGACCATGTAGGTGCCCAGGCTGCGGCGCGGCTCGGCCGGGTCGTAGAAGCTGTACACGGCGGAAAAGCCGTCGGCCAGGCGGTCGCTGAGGATGGCGCCGACGAGCCGGCCGGCCGGCTCGCGAAACTCGAACATGCGCGCCGACGTGCTGCCTTCCTCGATCATGGCGGCATAGTCGGCCCGCGCCATGCGCGCCATGTCGCTGTCGGCGTGGCGCGAGCGCTGGTAGCGCCGGAACACCTCGAACTGCTCGGTGGTCTCGACCGGCGGGCTTTCCGTCATGGTCAGGGTGCGGTTCTGGTTCAGCACCTTGCGCTGGGTGCGGTTGGGCTGGAACCGCTCGACCGGGATGCGTACCGGGACGCACGCCTGACAGCCGGGGCAGACCGGCCGGTAGACGATGTCGTGGCTGCGCCGGAAGCCCGCGCGCGACAGCATCGAGTTGAGCTCGCCCGCATCCGGACCGTTCAGCCGGGTGAACAGCTTGCGCTCGACCCGTCCGGGCAGGTACGGACAGGGCATCGGGCCGGAGCGGAAGAAGTGGTGCAGCCGCGCGACCTCCGGCTTGATGACGGACATGGCCGATCTTCCCTCGGCGCTGCCAACGCAGCGCGCCTTCCTACGGCTTCCTGCGGCCGCCGCATGCACGGCGGGCCCCGGCCGCGGCACGGCGGGCACGGGTCCCCGATCGTGAACCGCAAGCCGTCACGTGAATTCTATATCTCAGCTAGCGCAATTATGCGTCAAGTCGAGGGTTCGGCGCGACCGGCCGCGCCATCAGGCCGCAGTCGCGGGGCCCCAGTCGCGGGAGCGCTGTCACGGGCTGCAGTCAGGGGGCCGCAGTCACGGGGCCGCGGCGCCGTCGCCTCCGGCGGGGGGCGCACCGCCCGGGACCGGCGCCTCGCGCAGCAGCACGATCGAGATGCGGCGGTTGCGCGGGTCGGTCGGCGCGTCGGGCAGCATCGGCTCGGTATCCGCCAGCCCGACCACGGTGGCTATGCGGTCCGGATCGATGCCGGCAGCGGCCAGGGCGCGCCGGCTGGCGTTGGCCCGGTCGGTGGACAGGTCCCAGTTGTCGTAGCCGCCGCCCTGGGCAAAGGGAGTCGAATCGGTGTGGCCGCTGATCGAGATCTCGTTGGGCATCTGCCCGATCGCCTGCGCCACGAGGCCGAGCAGCTGGCGGGTGCGGTCGTGCATGCGGGCGCTGCTCCGGGGGAACATGGAGTAGCGCTCCTGATCGACGATCTGGATGCGCAGTCCTTCCGGCGCCTGCTCGATCATCAGGTTGCGGGCCAGCTCCTGGAGCTCCGGCATCGACTGGATGGCCTGGCGCAGCTCGGCCTCCGCCGCCTCGAACTGCTGCTGCTCGTATTCGGCCAGGGCGGCGGCGAACTCCTCCTCGCCCATGCGTTCGCGCAGCTGCTCCAGCGCCTCGGCACCGTCCTGGGCCGCTGCGGCCGCGACGGCGGCCCGTCGCGCCGCCTCGCGCTCGCTCTCGGGCGGCTCGTCGACCTCGCCCTCGTCCAGGGTGTGACTGTCCTCGGCGGCGTGGGGGCGGCCGGGCAGGCTGCGGTCCATGCTGAACCGGGAGCTCGGCGACGACATCTGCCCGGGCTGCCCGATGGTCAGCCCGCCGAGCACGCCGCCCGCGCCGCTGTGCGAGCGCGCCACGGCGCTGGGATCGAAATAGTCCGCGATGCCGCGCCGCTGCTCGTCCGTGGTCACGTTGAGCAGCCACAGCAGCAGGAAGAACGACATCATCGCCGTCACGAAGTCGGCATAGGCGACCTTCCAGGCGCCGCCGTGGTGAGCCGCATGGCCGCCCTTTTTCTTCTTCTTGATGATGATGACGGCGTCGCCGTTTGCGTTGGCCATGGTGACGGTCGCCTCCGGTCTTGCGGCGCTAGACGGCGGGCGGCAGCGCCTGGGTCGTCTCTTCCACCTCGTAGAAGTCCGGGCGCACGTCGTTGAACAGGGCCTTGCGGGCGAACTCGATCGACACCGCGGGCGCGTTGCCGTGCAGGTGCGCCAGCAGGCCGGCCTTGATGCATTGGAAGTACTTGATCTCGGAGTCGTACATGGCCTTCAGGGCGTTCGCGAGCGGACCGACGAACCCGTAGGCGAGCCAGACGCCCAGGAACGTGCCGACCAGCGCGCCGCCGATCAGCCGCCCGAGCACCTCCGGCGGCTCGGTGATCGCGCCCATCGTCTTGATCACGCCGAGCACGGCCGCCACGATGCCCAGCGCCGGCAGGGTATCGGCGACGGTCTGCATGGCGTTGGCGACCTGATAGCTCTCCTGGTGGGCGGTTTCGATCTCCTCGTCCATCAGGTCCTCCAGCGTGTGGGGATCCTCCGAGCCAAGGGAGATCAGGCGCAGGTAGTCGCAGATGAAGGTCAGGGCGCGCTGGTTGTTGTAGATGCTCGGGAACTGCTGGAAGATGGAGCTCTCGTCGGGCTTCTCGATGTGCTGCTCCAGGGTCAGCATGCCCTTGGTCTTGGCCACCTTGAACAGCTGGTAGAGCAGGCTGAGCAGCTCCAGGTAGGACTCCTTGTCGTGGCGTCGCGCGACGAGGACCTGCCTGACCGCCGAAGCCGTCCGCATCAGGACGTTCTTGGGATTGGCAATGATATAACCGCCGGCCGCGGCGCCGCCGATGATGACGAACTCGAACGGCTGCCAGAGCACGCCAATGTGCCCGCCCAGGGCGGCATACCCCCCCAGAGTGCAGATGGTGACGATGATCGACCCGATGATGAGCAGCATTGACCGGTCCCGCAGACGCCGCCCGGCTGGACGGCGCGATCCTGCGTCGAGCCTGTCCCCTTTCCCTTAAGAACGGTTTAATGGTAACCGGCGCATTGCCGCGGCCACTTGCCGGGTGTGGCGCGGCACCGCATGTCTAAGCCGTCCGTTCAGCCCGCGCCGTTCGCCTCAGGGTCCGGAAACCAGCATGCCGCTCGTCAAGCCCAAGCCGCCGTCCGCGCCGCAGGTCGACCCGCGCGCGTTCCGCGACGTTCTGGGGCGCTTCGTCACGGGGGTCACCATGGTCACGACGGTGACCCGGACCGGACGGCGCATCGGGGTCACCATCAACTCGTTTACGTCGCTGTCGCTGGAGCCGCCGCTGGTGCTGTTCTGCCTGGGGCGCGACGCGCGGACGCTGGCTGCGTTCCTCGACGCCGGCGTGTTCGCGGTCAACGTGCTGTCCGCCGACCAGGCGGTGCTGTGCGAGCGCTTCGCGCGCACCCCCGACGACTGGAACGACGTGCAGACGGAGACCTGGGAGACCGGGGCGCCGATCCTGAGCGAGGCGCTGTCGGCGCTCGACTGCACGCTGGCGTCGGCCCCCGCGGAGGGCGATCACTGCATCCTGATCGGACGGGTGGCGCGGCTCGGCGTGCTGCGCGACGCGGAGCCGCTGGCCTATTACCGCGGCGCCTTCCACACCCTGGGCCCCTGGCCTTGAGGCACGGGCGGACGGCCCGGCGGCGGGCGGCTCAGGGCGCCTCGGGCACCAGCGTCAGGGTGCCGAGGCCGGTGTCGGCCAACTCCGCGGCACTGCCGGCAAGCGTGATCATGCCGCCGTCCCGCCACATCCCGACCAGATCGCCGAAGTGGGGCGACAGCGGGTTCCCGGACTGGCCCGTCGCAATGATGAAGCGCGAGTTGTCCAGGTCGGACAGGTCGTAGATCGCGCGGAAGCCGGCGCCGTGGACGTGACGGAACGGCCCCTCTCCGGCCACGCGCATGCCGCCGCGGTTGACGGTGTACTCGCCGCCGTCGGTCGGCACCGACAGGTCGACCAGGTCGCGCAGCACCGGCACCCGGCCGAAGATGCGGTGACTCAGCGTTGCGCTGTGCGCATCGCCCCACTGCCACGCCGCCATGTCCGCACCGTGGCGCGCGCTCAGGGTGGCGAGGGTCTGGTCCAGCGAAGCGGCGAGGATGTCCGCGCACGTCTCCGTCACGTCGTCCGTGGCGACGTCGTCGCACCACCGGCGCGCGTCGGTCAGCATGTGGCGGACCGTACGCGCCTGCAGTCCCTGGTACTCCAGGAACGCCAGCCCCAGCTCGTCGGCGTACAGCGCCCGGTTCAGCTCCAGCAGCCAGGCCGTGAACATGAGCGGCTCGGGCCGGTCGCGGGCCATGACGCCGTCCCAGGCGCGCAGCATGGCGACGGCCTCCGCGGCGCGGCCGTCGGGCGGCTCGAACGCCAGCATGAGCGGCAGCAGGTCGCGCGCGGCGGGGGACAGCGGGTCCATCAGCAGCGGCACCATGCCCTCCACCGTGTACGGCCCGGCCGCGTCCAGCATGTCGTGGATGCGCAGGGCGCGGTACGGCGGCTCGTACGCGTACGCCGCGATCAGGTACGGGTAGCCGGGGCCGACCACCGGGTTGTTGGCGTTGACGATGCGCCCGGAGGGCGGGTTGTGCACGGCCGGCAGGTCCTCGTAGGGGATGAACCCGGTCCAGGCGTACGCGTCGGTCCAGCCGGGCACCGGCACCAGCCCGTTGCCGGCACGGCGGATCGGCACCCGGGCCGGCGCGACCATGCCGATGTCGCCGCCGGTGTCGGCGTAGAACACGTTCTGCTGCGGCGCCACCCAGAGCGCCAGCGCAGCCCGGAACTCCGCCCAGTCGCGGGCCCGGTTCAGCCCGTACATCGCCTCGGCGATGACGTCCGCGTCGCTCAGGCCGGGGAAGGCGAGCGCCAGCACCGCGTCCTCGCCGAGCACGGCGGCGGCCTCGGCCGGGCGGGCATCGCTGATCACCGGGCCGTGGCGGGTGCGGCGGACGGTCAGCGGCTCGGGCTCGCCCCAGGCCACCGGGATGATCTCTTCGTGCGTCTCGAACGGCCGGCTGCCGTCCGGGGTCAGGTAGCGGCCCGGATCGTCCGGGTCGAGGCGCTCGACGAACAGGTCCTGGGTGTCGCTGCCGGTGGTGGTCAATCCCCAGGCAATCGTGCCGTTGTGGCCGAGGACGACCATGGGCGCACCGGGAATGGTGGCGCCCGCCAGCGTCAGGTCGGGCGTGACCACGCGGACCAGGTACCACAGGATCGGCGCCGACAGGCCCAGGTGCGGGTCGTTGACCAGGATCGGCGCGCCGGTCCGGGTCAGGTCGCCGGCAACGACCCAGGCGTTCGATGCGCCCGGCGGGCCGAGGTCGGGCAGGGCGGCATGCAGGCGCGCCAGCGCCTCGCCGGGCAGCGCGCCGCCGGGCAGCGCGCCGATGGTCGTGACCTGCGGCAGGTCCGTGTCGGGGTACAGGTCGGCGAGCGGCTCGGCGCCGACCGCCTCCTGGAGCCGGGCCCGGACCAGTTCCTCGCGGTAGTTCATGGAGAGCTGAAGCGCCATGAGCCGGGCCAGCACCAGGCTGTCGGCGGGCCGCCACGGCTCGGGCTCGATCCCGAGCACATAGAGCTCCGGCGGCCACGGGCCCTCGTGGTGCGCCAGCCAGGCATTGACGCCGGCGGCGTAGCGGTCGAGCTGGCGGCGCACCTCGACCGGCAGCTCCGCATAGCTCGCCTCGGCCAGGTCGTACACGCCGGCGATGCGCATGAACCGGTCCGCGGGCAACGCCGCCGCGCCGGTGACCTCGGCCAGCCGCCCCGCGCCCAGGCGCCGCGACATCTCCATCTGGAAGAACCGGTCCTGGGCATGCACGAAGCCGAGCGCGTAGGCCGCGTCGGCCTCGCTCTCGGCGAACACGTGCGGCACCGCGTGGGCGTCGCGGATGACCCGAACCGGGGCCGCGACGCCGTTGACCGCGACAGTGGCGGCATGATCGGGCAGCCCGGTGCGCAGCCAGGCCCAGCCTCCGGCCAGCCCGGCGGCGATCAGCAGGACAAGGACGAGCAGGGCGACGAGCGCGCGCCGCAGCCATTTCATGAGCGGGCTCCCGGAAGGGCGGCAGTCTGGAGCGAACGGCGGGCGGCCCCGTGCAGCGTGTCCGTCAAGGTGCCTCAGGCCGCCGCGGCATTCAGCGCTTCCTGGTCGGCATACATCATGTGCGGCAGCAGCTGGTTTTCCACCCAGTGTTCCAGCTTTGCGCCGAGGTTCTTGGCGCCGGTCAGGTCGGCGATGGCCATCGCGCGGATGTCGCCGGTCAACTGCTCGTGGTCGCGGCGGTGCCGGTCCAGGACCGGGGTGCCGATCCGCGCGAAGAACGCCTCTTCTTCCGAGAAGTGGTAGTTCGCATAGGCGATCAGGGCGTCGATGGCGCGCGACACCACGTCGTCCGCCTTGCCCTGCTGAAGGGCGAGCCAGAGCAGGTTGGCCAGCTCGATCAGCTGCTGATGCTGTTCGTCGATCCTGCTGTTGCCGGTCTCGTATTCCGGCTTCCACACGAACCTGGGCTGCATGGCCCGCTCCCCGGCACCGTCGGCTCAACTGGAATCATGTAACATTTTGCACTGCAAAATAACCTGCGTCGTCGGGGGACAGCGTCACACGGTCGCATCGTCCGCGACGCTGCTGCGCAGGTCCCGGACGAAGTCGACCATGCCGACCTGGCGCTCGCGCCGCAGCCGCTCGGCCCGCAGCACCGCCTCCACGTCGGCGACGCTGGCGTCGACGTTGCGGTTGACGACGACGTAGTCGTACTCGGGCCAGTGGCTCATCTCGTCGGCGGCCTTGGCCATGCGCCGGGCGATGACCTCGGCGCTGTCCTGGGCGCGGGTGTGCAGGCGGCGGTTCAGCTCCGCCACGGAGGGCGGCAGGATGAACACCGTGACCAGGTCCCGGCGCATCGCGTGGGCGAGCTGCTGGGTGCCCTGCCAGTCGATGTCGAACAGCACGTCGTGCCCGTCCGCCAGGGCCGCCTCCACGGCGGCGCGTGGCGTGCCGTAGTGATGGTCGAACACCCGGGCGTGCTCCAGGAGCTCGCCGCCGGCCACCATCGCCCGGTAGCGCTCCGGAGAGATGAAATGGTAGTCGCGGCCGTCGACCTCGCCGGGGCGCATCGGCCGGGTGGTGACCGACACCGACATGCTCAGGTTGTCGTCGCGCTCCAGCAGCCGGCGCGAGATGGTCGTCTTGCCGGCGCCCGACGGCGACGACAGCACCAGCATCAGCCCGCGGCGCCGGATGCCGCGCGGGGTGGGGGAGGGGCCGGGGTCCGGGACAGCCGTCATTCGATGTTCTGCACCTGCTCGCGGAACTGCTCGATGGCGGCCTTCAGGTCCAGCCCGACACGGGTCAGCTCGACGTCCGCCGCCTTGGAGCACAGGGTGTTGGCTTCGCGGTTGAGCTCCTGGCACAGGAAGTCCAGCCGCCGCCCGACCGCGCCGCCGCCCGCCAGCAGCGTCCGCGCCTGGTCGATGTGGGCCCCCAGGCGGTCGATCTCCTCGCGCACGTCGGCCTTGCCGACCAGCAGCGCGGCCTCCTGGGCGAGCCGCTCCTCCGGCAGGGCGGGCGCCGCGTCGAGCAGCTCTGCGACGAGCTGGCGCAGCCGCGCCCTGAGCGCGTCCGGCTGGGCCGCCGCAGCCGCGCCCGCGGCCCGGGCGGCGATGTGGTCCAGGTGCTCGTCCAGGACCGTCGCCAGGCGGGCGCCTTCCTCCGCCCGCGCCAGGGCGAGGTCGTCGAGCATGGTGCCCAGCGAGCGCAGCAGCGCCGTGTCGAGCTGGCTCGCGTCGGCCTGCTCCTCCTCCTCGACCGGCTCGATCACGCCGCGCACGGCGAGCAGGGCATCGAGCCGCGGCGGCTCGGCGCCGGCCTGCACCAGCTCGCGCGAAATGGCCAGGACCTGGTCCAGCAGGTCGCGGTTGACCCTGAGCCGCGTGGTCGTCTCGCCCCGGGCCATGGACAGGCCGACCGTGACGCTGCCGCGCTTGAAGCGCTGCCCGGCCTCGGCGCGCACGGTCGGCTCCAGCCGGTCGAACCCGGCGGGCAGGCGGACGCGCAGGTCGAGCGAGCGGCTGTTGACGCTGCGGCCCTCCCAGGTCCAGGCGTACGGGCCGTGGCCGGCCTCGGTACGGGCAAAGCCGGTCATGCTGGCGATCGCCGCCGGAGGACCGCCGGGGGCGGGACCGGGGGCGGAAGCGGGGGCTGGCAAGGCGCGGTTCCTTCCTGGACGCGAGACAGGGCGCGGGTCCGGGCGTTATACCGGTTGCCCGACGGCGGCAACAAGCGTGACGGGCATGCGCGATCCCCGCATCATTCTCATCACCGGCGCGTCGAACGGCATCGGCACGGCGCTGGCGCTGGAATATGCCGGGCCGGGTCGGACGCTGCTGCTGACGGGGCGCAGCGCGGACCGGCTGGCGGCGGTGGCGGAGCAGTGCCGGAACCGGGGCGCCGTCGTCGAGACCGGCGTGCTGGACGTGACCGACCGGGACGGCATGGCCGCCTGGCTGGCGGCCGCGGACGCCCGCCACGGCATCGACCTTGCCATCGCCAACGCCGGCATCTCCGGCGGCACCAGCGGGGCCGGCGAGAGCGCGGCGCAGGCGCGGCGCATTTTCGCCGTCAACCTGGACGGCGTGCTCAACACCGTGCTGCCGCTGATCGAGCCGATGCGGCGGCGCGGCCGCGGACAGATCGCGCTGATGAGCTCGCTGGCGGCGTTCCGCGGGTTCGCCGGGGCGCCGGCATACTGCGCCTCGAAGGCCGCGGTGCGGTCCTACGGCGAGGCGCTGCGCAGCGCGCTGCGCGAGCACGGTATCGCCGTCAACGTGATCTGCCCCGGCTTCGTGCGCAGCAGCATGACCGCCGGCAACGACTTCCCCATGCCGTTCCTGATGTCCGCCGAGCGTGCGGCGCGGCTGATCCGGCGGCGGCTGGCCCGCAACCGGGCGCGAATCGCCTTCCCCGGACCGACCTATTTCGCCGCGTGGCTGGGCGGGGTGCTGCCGCCGGGGCTGACCGACGGGATCATTGCCCGGCTGCCGCGCAAGGGCTCGCTGGGCGAGACCCCGCCGTGAAAGAAAGCCGCCCGGCGGCCCGACCTTCGCAACAAGTTTATCCAAAAGCACGACTATCGCGGAACCGTCCCGGGTGCACCCTTGTTTACCTGCGTGGCGCGTCCGGCGATGCAGCCCGCTCGGGCACCAGGGAACAATGACATACCTTTCGAACGATCATCGGGAAGCCGGCAGCGGCCTTGGCACCATGCTGCGCGAGGCCACCGTCATCGCGCTGTGGTTCGGCAGCCTTCTGGGGCTGCTGGTGATCGGGCACGGCCTCCTGGGCTGACCGGACGACGGCCCGGCGCGACCGCGCCGGGCCCGGCCCCTGCCGGCCAAGCCGGTCCGGACGCAACGGCAGCCTGCCCGAACGAATGTCCTGAGCGCCCATTCCTGATCGCTTTAGGTGCCGCAAGGCGGTAGCGGCCCGCTCATCGGGCGCCGCCGCGTTGCCAGGCGCGGGCCAGCGCGGCGAACCCGGCCACGTCGATGTCCTCCGCCCGCGCCGTCGGGGGCAGGCCGGCGGCGGCCGCCAGTGCAGCGCCGTCGCCCGTATCCGTCAGCCCCTTGAGGCTCTGGCGCAGCATCTTGCGGCGCTGGCCGAAGGCGGCGGCCGTGACGCGCTCCATTGCCGCCCAGTCGGCGTCCTCGCGCGCCGCCCGCGGCGTCAGGCCGACCACGCTGGACGCGACCTTCGGCGGCGGCGTGAAGGCGACGGCCGGCAGGTGGAACACGACCCGCACCTCGGCCAGCCACTGGCTCATGACGGACAGCCGGCCGTAGCTCTTGCTGCCCGGGGGGGCGGCGAGACGCTCCGCGACCTCGCGCTGGAACATCAGGGTCAGGCTGCGGAAGGCATCGATGGAGCGCAGCCAGCCGAGCAGCAGCGGGGTCGCGATGTTGTAGGGCAGGTTGGCGACTACGGCGCGCGGCGGCGGCACCAGCCCGGCCGCATCGACCTCCAGGGCGTCGGCGCAGACCACCCGCAGCCGCCCGCCGGCCGCCGCGCCCAGGTCCGCCAGCGCCTCGACGCAGCGCTCGTCGCGTTCGACCGCCACGACCTCCGCCGCCGGCGTCGCCAGCAGCGCGCGGGTCAGCCCGCCCGGACCCGGCCCGACCTCGACGACGTGTACGCCCGACAGATCGCCGGCGGCGCGCGCGATGCGCGCCGTCAGGTTGGAGTCCAGGAGGAAATGCTGGCCGAGCGCCTTGCGCGCCTGCAACCCGTGGCGGGCGATCACCGTCCGCAGCGGCGGCAGCGCCGCCGGGTCGAACCGGCCGGGTTCGGCCAATGCGGGCGCCGGCCGGCGGATCAGATGCGCACGTCGATGAACGCGGCGTTGCGCAGGTCGCGCAGGTAGCGCCGCTGCAGCATGTCGGCGCGCTCCTCGCCCAGGTTGTCGGCGATCTGGGCGCGGCTTGCGGTGTCCGGCTGCTGGCGGTCGCACACCATGAACACGGCAATGCCGTCGGACAGACGCAGCGGCTCGCTCGGCTCCCCGACCGGCAGGTCGGCCAGCACCGCGGCCAGCTCGGGCGGCAGCTCGCGCAGCGGCCCGCTGCCGGCGTCGGTCGGCGGCGCGCCGACCTCCTCGGCGCGCGCAGCGAGCTGCTCGCAGCCCCGCACGGTCTCGCTGACCTCCTCGAGGGTGGCGGCAATCTGCCGGGCCTGGGCGGCCGAGGCGCCGGGCGGGAACGCAAGGCCCAGCCGGTGCATGGTGACGATCGTGTCCAGCGGGTCGGGGACGTTGGCCTGGCGCTGATCGCGCAGCAGGATGATGTGGTAGCCCGCCGCGGTGCGGATCGGGTCGGACAGCTGCCCCGACTGCAGGTCGTTCAGGGCGTCGTCGATGGCCGGCTCGAGCTGGCCGCTCAGCACCCAGCCGAGGTCGCCGCCCAGGGTGGCGCCGGCGCCCTGGCTGAACTGGCGGGCGACGCCGGAGAACGGCGCGCCGCGGCGGATCTCCTGGGTCAGCTCCTCGGCGAACTGGCGCACCTCCTCGTCCTGCGCCGGGTCGTCGACGGCCAGGAAGATCTCGGCCAGCAGGTACTCGGGCCGGCCGCGGTTGGCCTCCATGCGGGTCAGCACCTCGTCGATCTGCTCCTCGCTGACGTTGATGGTCGGCACGATGCGCTGCTGGATCAGCTCGCGCCACGCCAGGGCGTTGCGGATCTGGTCCTCCAGGGCCGACAGCGGGACGCCGTTGCGCGACAGCAGGGTCGCCAGCTGCTGCGGGGTCAGGTTGTTCTGGTTGGCGATCCCGGCGATCGTGCGCGCGACCTCGTCCTCGGGCACCGAAATGTCGTAGCGGCGGATCTCCTGCTCGCGGATCTCCTCGTCGATCAGCGAGCGCAGGACCTGGGGCAGCAGGCGGCGGCGGTTTTCGTCGGTCGGCTCAAGGTTGGCGGCGAGCAGGGCCAGGCGCAGGCGCGCCTGCAGTTCGGACGTGGTGATGACGTCGTCGTTCACGACGGCGGCGATGCGCTCGATATGGCCGTCCTCGCCGGCGCCGCCCTGGGCGGCAACGCGGTCCGCGGCAGTGGCGGCGGCGAGTGCAACCGCAGCGGCGATCATAAGGCTGGGAATGCGGGTCAACATGACGTGTGCCGTTTCCTGATGCCGGTGGTTTCTGGCCATTGGGTGCGACGCACCTGAAGATAGGAAGTGCCCACCGGACAACGCAATGCCGTCCTCCCGTTGCCTCGGGAGGATGGTGCCCGTCCGGTCATCCGTCCTCGAAGTGGAGCAGCATCGCACTGCCGATCAGCGCGCTGAGCAGCGCGGGGGTCCATGCCGCCATGATCACCGGGATCGTCTCGGCCAAGCCCAGCGCGTACATCACGTCCTGGGCGATGAACAGCAGGAAGCCCGTGCTGACGCCGGCGATCAGCATCGGCAAGGTGCCGCCGCGCCGGCTGTGGCGCAGCGAGAAGGCCGCCCCGAACAGCACCATCGAGGCCAGCAGCAGCGGCTGGGCGAGCAGCGACTGATAGTGCAGCCGGTGCCGCAGCGAAGAGAACCCGGTTTCTTCCAGCGTGCGGATGAAGTCGGGCAGCACCCAGAACGACATGGTCTGCGGCGCGGCGAAGCTGTCGTCGATGGTCTGCGGGGTGAAGTCCGTCGCCAGCCGGTACGGGTCGGCGCTGCGGCCCGGCTCGCCGGCCATGCGAATCCGCGCGTTGCGCAGTTCCCAGAAGCCGTCGCGCAGGGTCGCCCTGTCGGCATCGATGCGGCCGCGGTATCGCTCGCTGTCGTCGAACAGGAACACGACGACCCCGTCGAGCACCAGCTCTTCGGAGCCGGCGCCCTCGGCGAACAGCACGGACAGGCCGTCGGCGTTGCGCTGGCGCAGCCACAGGCCGCCGCGCGAGATTTCCAGAAGGTTGGTCTCGCCGCTGAAGTAGCGGTCGACCAGGCCCTGGTAGCGGTCGTACATGGCCGAGCTGACCGGATTGACCGCCGTGATTTTCAGCCCGCCGATCAGCGCCGCGATGATCACCACCGGCGCCAGGAACTGCCAGGCGGATACGCCGGAGGCGCGGGCGATGACCAGCTCGTGGTTCCGGCTCAGCCGCCAGAACGTGAACATCGTGCTGAATAGCACGGTGAAGTGGAACACCAGCTCCACCGTCTGCGGCATCTTCAGCGCGGTCAGCGCCAGGGTCAGCAGCAGCCCGATTTCCGGGCGGTCGCTGGCCCGGCGCGACATCTCGATGAACTCGAACAGCGTGATGATGCCGACCAGGATCAGCAGCAGGGTCAGGAACCAGGTCAGGTACTGCCGGCCGATGTAGCGGTAGATCGTCTTGAACACGGGAGGCTCGGGTCCATCCTTTGTCGCGGCCGGTGTGGGTATAGCGGGAAGCGGCGCCGGGGGGAACCGGAGTCGGCGGAACTGGGCGATTGATCGCCGCGTTGTGCCTGGATTATAGCAGGGCATGGCGGTGGCCGCGGCCGGGCCGCCGCGGCGACGCCATCCGATCCCCATCTGGCGGGGCCGCCTGCACTCATTACGCGAATCGAGGACGCGCATGCACATACGGTTTGCCCAGCCGTCGCAGGTGTCGGGTGGCACCGTCGCGGTCGGTATTCTGGCGGAGGGCCGGCTGACGCCGTCGGCCGAGGCGGTCGACAGCGCCACCGGCGGCGCCGTCAAGCGTGCGCTCGCCGCCAACCCCAGGTTCAAGGGCGAGCGGGAGCAGTGCATGGCCCTGTTCGGCCTGGGCGGGCCGGAGACGATCGTGCTGGTCGGCCTCGGCAAGCCGGAAGCGCTCGACGCGCTGGCCATGGAGCGCGTCGGCGGCGCCGTACAGGCGTACCTCAACCAGATCGGCGCGGGTGTGGCGGCGCTCCGCATCGATGCCGTGGACGGCGCCAAGGTGACTGCGAAGGAGGCTGCCGCCGCGGCCGCGGAAGGTGCGTTGCTCCGGTCCTACCGGTTCGACAGGTACCGCACCAAGGAAAAGCCGGAGGCCAAGCCGACGCTGGACACGCTGACGGTGGCGACCGACGCCGCCGCCGACGCCGAAGCGGCCTTCGCGGACCGCGCCAAGGTCGTCGAGGGCGTGTTCTTCACCCGTGATCTGGCCTCGGAACCGCCGAACGTGCTGTTCCCCGACGACTTCGCGGAGCGCTGCCGCGCGCTGGCGGAGCTCGGCATCGAGGTCGAGGTGCTCGACGAGCCGCGCATGCGCGAGCTCGGCATGAACGCGCTGCTCGGCGTCGGCCAGGGCTCGGTGCACGACAGCCGGCTCGTCGTGCTGCAGTGGAAGGGCGCCGACGACCCGGACGCCGCACCGCTGGCCTTCGTCGGCAAGGGCGTGACCTTCGACACCGGCGGCATCTCGATCAAGCCGTCCGCCGGCATGGAGGACATGAAGTGGGACATGGGCGGCGCCGGGGTCGTCGCCGGTCTGTTCAAGGCACTGGCCGGCCGCAAGGCCAAGGTGAACGCCGTCGGCATCCTGGGCCTGGTGGAGAACATGCCGTCGGGTTCGGCCCAGCGGCCCAGCGACATCGTCACCTCGATGTCCGGCCAGACCATCGAGGTGCTGAACACGGACGCGGAGGGTCGGCTCGTGCTGGCCGACGCGCTCTGGTACGTGCAGGACCGCTTCAAGCCGAAGCTGGTGGTCGACCTGGCCACGCTGACCGGTGCCGTGATCGTTGCGCTGGGGCAGGAGTTCGCCGGCGTGTTCGCCACCGACGAGGACCTGGCCGGGCGCATCATCGGCTCGGGCAAGGCGGTCGGCGAGAAGATCTGGCAGCTGCCGCTGGACGAGGCCTTCGACAAGCAGATCGACAGCGACATCGCCGACGTCAAGAACATCGCCGGCAACCGCTGGGCCGGCGCCATCATCGGCGGGCAGTTCCTCAAGCGCTTCGTCAAGGACGTGCCGTGGGCGCACATCGACATCGCCGGCGTGACCTGGGCCGAGAAGGACAAGCCGGTCGTGCCCAAGGGCGCCACCGGGTTCGGCGTGCGCGCTCTGGACCGCTTCGTCGCCGCGCACCACGAGGGCTGAGGCGCCGGCACGCGTGACCGAAGTCCGCTTCTATCACCTGCTGCGCAAGAGCCTGGAGCAGGCCCTGCCCGAGCTGCTGGAGAAGTGCCTGGAGCGGCGCTGGCGGGCGGTGGTCATGGCCGGCTCGGAGGAGCGGGTGGAGGCCCTGACCCAGCACCTGTGGACCTACCGGGAACGCTCGTTCCTGCCGCACGGCAACGCCCGTGACGGCAATCCGGCCGACCAGCCCGTCTGGCTGACCGTCCTCGACGAGAACCCGAACGCGGCCGGCGTGCTGTTCCTGACCGACGGCGCCGTGTCGGCGCAGTCCGGCGACTACGACCTGGTCTGCGAGCTGTTCGACGGCAACGATGCCCAGGCGGTCGAGGCCGCCCGCGGGCGCTGGCGCGCCTACCGCGGGGCCGGGCACGAGGTCACGTACTGGCGCCAGACCGAACGGGGCGGGTGGCAACGGCAGGCCTGACCAACAATCATGCTGTGCAGCGGAAGACGCAGCGCCTTCGCGCAATGGTTTGCTCATCCCGCTTCAGGCACGATCTGAGTACTATGGCATGATGCCGTATACAGGCCGTCACGCTGCAATTTCCGGACGGAACCATGACATTGCGATGACCGTACGGACTCTTTTTGCTTGAAGGGTGGGTTTTTACTATTGTTTAAGGCGTCGCCCGTAGATGCACCGGGTACAAGTCTGGATTGACGCCCTGAAGCGCTTTGGCGGGAGGCCGCGTGCCGTATCGGCCCTCCGCAGCGGGCGTGCGGCTGCGGAGGTGCGCATGGGTCGAACACTCAGGACGCTGACGGTCCTTTCGGTTGCGCTGTGGGCGCTCGGCGCCACGCCCGCCGTCGCCGGCGCCATCTACGACCGGATGCACGTGTTCGGGGACAGCCTGTCCGACACGGGGAACGTGTTCCTTGCCACCGGCGGTGCGGCACCGCCCAGTCCGCCCTACTACAACGGCCGGTTTTCCGACGGTCCCGTGTGGTCCGAGCAGTTCGCCGCCGCGCTCGGCCTGCAGCTCACGGCGCTGCAGTCGCCAAGCCTGAACCCGGTTGCGGACAACATCAATTTCGCCTTCGGGTCGGCCCAGACCGGAGGGCAGAACCGCGTTCCGGACAACAGGTTCCCGCCGCCCGACAACCAGGTGCCGGGGCTGCTCGGCCAGGTCTCCATCTATACGCAAACCCTGCCGGTCGATCCGGATGCGCTGCACGTGGTGTGGAGCGGCGCCAACGACTACATTCTGCCGTTCTACGAGCCGATCGTCTTCGGCACCGTGTTCGATACGTACGCCCAACCCGACACCGTCACGACGATTGGCAACATTGCCGCCGCGATCGGGTTGCTGGCCGCCGAGGGCGTCACCGACATCCTGGTGCCGAACCTTCCGGACCTCGGTGCCGTCCCGCTTGGCGCCCGCCTGCCCGACCTGCTGGCCGATGCCCTGACGCCGGCCGAGATCGACACCCTGCTGGGAGGTGCGGCCACGGCCGCGGAGGCACTGACCGACTTTGCAGTGGCGCACAACGCCGCCCTCGACAGCACGCTGGACCAGCTCGCCGGCAACGATCCGAGCCTCAACCTGATACCGTTCGACGTCTTCACCCTGTTCGCGGACGTGTTCGCCGCGCCCGCGGATTTCGGCCTGAGCGACGTCAGCAACGGCGTCGTCGAGTTCTGCCTGTTCGACAACGTGGTCGAGCCCGACGTCGACAACTGCGCGCTGCCGCCGGTGGTTCCCACCGGGTACGCGTTCTACGATGAACAGCATCCTTCGGCGCAGATGCACGCGATCATCGCCGACGCCGCGCTCGACGCCGTGGGGGTGCCGGAGCCGGTGACGCTGCTGATGGTCGGCGCCGGGCTGGCGTTCATCGGCATCGCGGCCCGTCGCCGCGCCGTCGCCCGGTCCGCCTGAGGCGGCGGCGGCGGCCGCGGCACAACCGGCTTTGCGCCGCGCACCGCTTCGATCTATATCTCGGGCATGGTGCGCGCCGCGGTCCATGCCCGAGTTCTGGCCCTGGCCCTGGCCCTGGCCCTGGCGGGGCTGGCCTGCGGCCTGCCTGCGCAGGCCGCCGCCGACGACCGGGTCCTGCCGGACAGCCGGGCCGAGATCACGCTCAGCTTCGCGCCGCTGGTGCGCGAGGTGGCGCCGGCCGTGGTGAACGTTTACACCCGCCGCACGGTCGCGACGCGGCCGATGTCGCCGCTGCTCGACGATCCCTTCTTCCGCCGCTTCTTCCCGCGCGAGCTGCTGCCGGGCCGGCCGCGCCGGCGCGAGGAGGCCGCGCTCGGCTCGGGCGTGATCGTGGAACCGGACGGGCTGGTGGTGACCAACCACCACGTCATCGACCGCGCGGAGGCGATCACGGTCGTCCTGGCCGACCGCCGCGAGTTCGACGCCGAGGTGATCCTGTCCGACGACAGCACCGACCTGGCCGTGCTGCGCCTGAGCGGCGTCGAGGAGGCGCTGCCGGCCGTGCCGCTCGCCGACAGCGACGCGCTGGAGGTCGGCGACCTGGTGCTGGCGATCGGCAACCCGTTCGGCGTCGGCCAGACGGTGACCAGCGGCATCGTCTCCGCCCAGGCCCGCACCACCGCGGGCATCACCGACTACAACTTCTTCATCCAGACCGACGCGGCGATCAACCCCGGCAATTCCGGCGGCGCCCTGGTCGACATGCAGGGGCGGCTGGTCGGCATCAACACCGCGATCTACAGCCGCACCGGCGGCTCGCTCGGCATTGGGTTCGCGATCCCGGCGAACATGGTGCGCTCGGTGCTGGACGGCATCGAGCGCGGTGCGCCGCTGCAGCGGCCGTGGCTGGGCGCCGACGGTCAGGACGTGACCGCCGACCTCGCCGAGAGCCTGGCGCTGGCCCGCCCGCGCGGCGTGCTGGTCAACCTGGTCGAGCCGGACAGCCCCGCCGAGGTAGCCGGCCTGCGCGTCGGCGACATCGTGCTCGCCGTCAACGGCCGCGAGGTGACCGGGATCGACGCGCTGCGCTATCGCATTGCCACACTGGTGATCGGGACCACGGCCCGCCTGACCGTCTGGCGCGACGGCGAGACGGTGGAGCTGGCCCTGGCCGTGATCGCGCCGCCGGAGGACCCGCCGCGCGAGACGACCCGGCTGGTCGGCCGCCACCCGCTGGCCGGCGCGGTCGTCGCCAACCTGTCCCCGGCGCTGATCGCCGAGACCGAGTACCGCGGCAGCCTGCGCCGCGGCGTCGTCGTGCTGGAGGTCGACTTCCGCGCCCCCGCCGGCCGCCTGGGCCTGCGCCCCGGCGACGTGATCCGCGAGGTCAACGGCGTCGCCATTGGCGACGTGGCCACCCTGCGCCAGGTGGTGGCCCGCGGCGCCCGTTCCTGGCACCTGACGGTGCGGCGAGGGGACCGGGACCTGGAGACGCATGTGCGGGGGTGAGGGGCTGTAGTTGTAGGTTGGGTAGAGCGCAGCGAAACCCAACAAAGCCGCCGCCGCAAGCGCGATTCGCGGCAAGAGAAGATTCCCGTCAGCGTTACTGCGGAGAGGTTGGTGTTGGGTTTCGCTATGCTCAACCCAACCTACGATTTGTCTGTAAAGGCTGAGTCGATGAAATCAAGGGCGTCGGTGTCGCCGGCACTGTCGCGCAGCCGTGCCAATTGCCGCTCGACCGGCTGGTGGATCGCCTGATCATGACGAACCAGATCGCTGATATAGCCGCTTGCGTCAGCATACTCGCCGCTGGCGATGCGCTGGTCGATCCAGTCTAGCAACTCGCGGGGCAGGGAAATGTTCAGGCTCGTCATACCAACCTCCTGTTCGCAATACGGCAGGCACTGCCAAAGATTACCAGCAGGGGCCATGGGCTGTCGCGGGCCTGGGCAGCCGGCGCCCTGACCCCGGGTACGGTCTCTATGGCCTTTTCCACCCGGTCTGACCATATGCCGGTCCTCGCAGTCCAGAACGGGTATCGACCGCGTTGAAGAGCCGCCAACCCCAGCAACCCGCCCTGTTCGAACGCCTGGCGCCGCGGCCGCTGGCGGATCGGCTGCGGCCGGCGGCCCTGACCGAGGTGGTCGGGCAGGACCATCTGGTCGGGCCGGGCGGGCCGATCGGGCGGATGGTGCAGGCGCGGCGGCTGGTGTCCATGGTGCTGTGGGGGCCGCCGGGGTGCGGGAAGACGACCATCGCCCGGCTGCTGGCCGACGCCACGGACCTGGCGTTCGAGCCGCTGTCGGCGGTGTTCTCCGGCGTCGCCGATCTGCGCCGGGTGTTCGACGGGGCGCGGCAGCGGCGCGCGGCGGGGCAGGGGACGCTGCTGTTCGTGGACGAGATCCACCGCTTCAACCGCGCCCAGCAGGACGGGTTCCTGCCGTACGTCGAGGACGGCACCGTCGTGCTGGTCGGCGCGACCACGGAGAACCCGTCGTTCGAGCTCAACCCGCCGCTGCTGTCGCGCTGTCAGGTGTTCGTGCTGCGCCGGCTGGACGACGCCGCGCTGGACCGGATGCTGGCGCGGGCCGAGGCCGCGGCGGGGCGTGCGCTGCCGCTGACGGACGAGGCGCGCGCCGCGCTGAAGGCGATGGCCGACGGCGACGGCCGGTTCCTGCTCAACCTCTGCGAGGAGCTGTTCGCGCTGGAGGCGCCCGAGCCGCTCGACGCGGCGGCCCTGGCCGCGACCGTGCAGCGCCGCGCGCCGCTCTACGACAAGGGGCAGGAGAGCCACTACAACCTGATCAGCGCGCTGCACAAGAGCCTGCGCGGGTCCGACGCCGACGCGGCGCTGTACTGGCTGGCGCGCATGCTGGCGGGCGGCGAGGACCCGCGCTACATCGCCCGCCGCCTGGTCCGCTTCGCTGTGGAGGACATCGGGCTGGCCGACCCGCAGGCGCTGCCGCAGGCGATCGCCGCCTGGGACGCCTACGAGCGGCTCGGCTCGCCGGAGGGCGAGCTGGCGATCGCCCAGGCGGTGATCTACCTGGGCACCGCACCGAAGTCGAACGCGGCCTACACAGCACTGAAGGAGTCCATGCGCGCGGCCAAGGAAACGGGCAGCCTGATGCCGCCCCTGCACATCGTCAACGCGCCGACCCGGCTGATGAAGGACCTGGGCTACGGCAAGGGCTACGCATACGACCACGACACGCCGGAGGGCTTCTCCGGGCAGGACTACTTCCCGGACGAAATGGACCGGCGCACGTTCTACCGCCCCGCGGGCCGCGGCTTCGAGCGCGAGATCCGCAGGCGTCTGGAGCACTGGGCAAAGCTGCGCGACCGCCGCGACGGCGGCTGAGCCGCGGGCACCCTATGCTGCTGCGGTCTGGACGAGCCGCTCGTCCGGGCCGACGATATCGGCCATCGCCACGACGCCGACCACTCCGGTCTCGTCCATCACCGGCAGGTGGCGCACGCCGAGTTCCCGCATCGCCTGGTACGCCCTCAGCGAGAGCGTGCGCGGCGTGCAGAACAGCGGCGCGCGGGTCATCACCCGGCCGATGCGGGTGCGCGCCACATCGAAACCGGCGGCGATGACGCGGCGGACGATGTCGCGTTCGCTGAGAATGCCGATCAGGCGCGGGCCCTCGGTGACCAGCACGGCCCCGACACGCTTGTCGGCCATCAGCCGCGCGGCGCGGTCGACCCGGGCACCCTGGCCCAGGACGACGACCCGCCGACGCCGCAGGACGTCGGCAATCACGGCTCCGGGCATCCGTGTTCCTCCCCCGCTGCAAACGACCCACGGGTACGGACTATCCAAGGATGTCCGCCGGGATCGGCCGCATGCGATCTTTATGCTTTGCTTCCCATCATACCCGAGATGGGCTGAGTTTTCCACTCCAATGCAGCAATCCCGCGCGGTCCGCGCCCGCCGCATCTCGTCGCGCCCAAAAAAATGGCGGCGCTCTGCGGAGAGCGCCGCCCGACAAAAGGTGTGCTGCGGCGAAGGGCCGCAGCCTTTGTTACTTCGCCATCTCGAATTCCTTCTTCGCCTGCTCCGGCGAGGTCTCCTCGAGATAGATCTTCATGATGTTCTCAAGCAGCTCGATAGCCTCTTCCTTGGACCGCTGGAAGCTGTTGCGGCCGATGATCGAGCCGTTGCCGCCGCCGTCGCGGATCGCGCGGGCGTCGTCGAACACCGCATCGGCGCCCTTGGCCGCACCGCCGGAGAACACGACCACACGGCGGCCGTTGAAGGCGCACTGCATGATGTGACGTACCCGCTCCGCCTGGGTGGCGCGCGGAATGTTTTCGGACTCGTACACCTTCTTGGCGTCGCCCTGCTCCAGGTCGTCGGCCGGCAGCTTGACCTTGATGATGGTCGCGCCGAGGGCGGCGGCCATGTACGTGGCGTAGCCGGAGACGTCGAGCGCGGTCTCGCCGCTCTTGGACAGGGGGCCGCCGCGCGGGTAGGACCAGATCACCGTGGCCAGGCCGGCAGCCTTGGCCTCGGCGGTGATGTCCTTGATCTCCTCGATCATCTCGAACTGCTCGTCGGAGCCCGGATAGATCGTGAAGCCGACGGCCGAGCAGCCGAGCCGCACCGCATCCTTGACCGAGCCGGTCAGGGCCTGGTTCGGCGCCTCCTTGGCCCGGGACAGCGAGTTCGAGCTGTTGAGCTTGAGGATCAGCGGGATCTCGCCGGCGAACGTGTCGGCGCCGGCCTCCAGCGAGCCGAGCGGCGCGGCGTAGGCGTTGCAGCCGGACTCGATGCCCAATTCGAACAGGTAGTGCGGGTCGTAGGCCGGCGGGTTCTTGGCGAAGCTGCGCGCCGGGCCGTGCTCCCAGCCCTGGTCGACCGGCAGGATGACGACCTTGCCGGTGCCGGCCAGCCGGCCGTGCATCAGGATGCGGGCCAGGTTGGCCTTCACGGCCGGCGGATCGGCCTCGTAGTGGGACAGGATCTTCTTGACGGTCGGGGTCAGTCTCATCGGGGTGCTCCGCTTCGGCAGTTGGAGGGATCAGAAGCCACGATCGGGATCATCGTGATGCGTCCCGGGAGGCGCGCGTTTGCCGGTGCTGCTGGTACTCCGGTTCCCTTCGCGATGTCCAGATTGGGCCGACAGCCCGGCGGGCGCCGGATCGTCCCTCAAGCCAGCGAAGAGCGCGGCGACCGGACGGTTGCCCGGAGCGCCTCCTGGGGTCACGTCCAGAGGCGGTCCCGCCCCTGCGCCTTCGATGGCGTGGTTCCTCCCTGATGGCGGCATTCTAGCGTCACCGCCGGCCGGTGGAAAGGGGTGCCGGGGCCCGCGGCGGTGCAAATGCGAGAAAGACCGAATTTCGCGGCGGGGTGCATCGGCCCGGCCGCCCGTACTAAGCTGGTGTCCACCCGACCGACGATCGCGACAGAGGAGCGACCATGCCCAGCGTGCTCATCACCGGCGCCAACCGCGGCATCGGCCTGGAGTTCACCCGGCAGTACGCCGCCGACGGCTGGTCGGTGTACGCCGCGGTGCGCGACCCCGGCACCGCCCAGGACCTGCACAGGATCGACGGGGACGTGACGCCGGTCGCGCTGGACGTGGTCGACCCGGCCTCGGTGGCGATCCTGTCGGAGCGCATGCGCGGCATCGCGCTGGACATGCTGATCAACAACGCCGGCCTGTACGGCCCGCGGCGGCCGGAGCTCGGCGCCATCCACTACCCGGCCTGGGAGGAGGTGCTGCTGACCAACCTGATCGGCGCGACGCGCGTGACGGAGGCGTTTCTCGACCACCTGCGCGCCGGCCAGGGCCGGACCATCGTCGCGCTGTCCAGCAAGGCGGGCAGCATCGCCGACAACAGGAGCGGCGGCGGCTACATCTACCACTCGTCGAAGGCGGCCGTGAACGCGGTGTTCCGCTCCATGGCCATCGACCTGGCGCCGGAGGGCTTCCGGGTGGCCATCCTGCATCCGGGCTGGGTGCGCACCGCGATGGGCGGCGCCAACGCGCTGATCGAGCCGGCGGAGAGCGTCGCCGGCATGCGCCGGGTGATTGCCGAGCTCTCGCCGGACCAGAGCGGCCGGTTCCTGAGCTACGACGGCAAGGAGATCCCCTGGTAACCCCCGCCTCGGCAGGAGACCCGCCATGTGCGACACCTTCGTCGCGATGCCCGACGCCACGGCGGACGGATCGGTGCTCTTCGGCAAGAACAGCGATCGCCCGTCGGACGAAGGGCAGCGCATGGTGCGGTTCCCGGCCGCCGGGCATCCGCCGGGCGCGACCGTCCGCTGCACCTACATCGACATCCCGCAAGTCCGGCAGACCCATGCCGTGCTGCTGTCCCGGCCGGTGTGGATGTGGGGCGCGGAGATGGGCGCCAACGGGCACGGCGTCGTGATCGGCAACGAGGCGGTGTGGACGACCGAACCGCTCGGGCCGCCGGCGCTGCTCGGCATGGACTTGGTCCGCCTGGGCCTGGAACGGGGCGCGACGGCGCGCGCGGCGCTGGACGCGATGACCGGCCTGCTCGAGGCGCTCGGGCAGGGCGGGGCGTGCGCGGAGGCCGATCCCGGCTTCGCCTATCACAACAGCTTCCTGATCGCCGACCCGACCGAGGCGTGGGTATTGGAGACGGCCGGCCGGCACTGGGCGGCGCAGCGCATCGCCCGCGGCACGCGCAACATCTCCAACGCGCTGACCATCCGGGAGGACTACGAGCTGTGCTCGGCGGGCGTCGCCGCCCGCGGCCGCATCGACTTCGCCGCCACGTTCAGCGCCGCCCCGGCCGACCCGCCGGCGTACTCGCGGCAGGCCTGCGGCGCCCGCCTGCTCGCCGGCCACGCCGGACGGATCACGCCCGAGGCGATGATGGCCATCCTGCGCGACCACGACGGCGGCATCTGCATGCACGGGATGTTCGCGACCACCGCGTCCATGGTCTCGCGGCTGGTCGGCCCGGACGAGCACGAGCACTGGGCCACCGGCCGGCCCCATCCGTGCGCCAACCCGTTCGTGCCGTTCGGGGTGGAGGAGGCGGTTGCGGTGCCAGCGTGAGGGGTTGATTGGAAACCGGCTTATGGTTGGTCTGCCTTCAAAAACGGCAGCTTCCGGCGCTCTGGTTGCATCGCAGTTTGTTGACTGGTTGCCAACGCGGGTTCTCGCAAGCTGAGGTGTCGTGTACGATCCCTGATCAGCGGAGCAGAAATCGTGAACCATCAATGTGATGAAGCCGTTAGGCTGGATCGGTAGCGCGAGAGAGGATCTTCTCAAGTTTCCTCGGGACGTTGTCCGGGAGATTGGCCATGCGTTATTTGTCGCCCAGATGGGAGGAAAGCATTCCAATGCAAAGCCGTTGAAGGGCTTCGGCGGAGCGGGCATGCTGGAGATCGTTGAGGACCATGATGGCGAGACATATCGCGCAGTCTACACAGTCAAGTTCGCTGATATCATATACGTCCTGCATGTCTTTCATAAGAAGGCGAAGAAGGGCGTCACAACGCCCGCCCACGAAATTGACAAGATCAAAGCCCGCTTGAAGCAGGCCGAAGAGGTGTACGAAACATGGAAAAGACAGAAGCTGTGACGGTCTCGTCGGAAAGCGCCTTCCATGCGCTTGGCTTGCCGGATGCCGACGATCTTCTGCTTCGGGCCGAGTTGCTGGGCCAGGTTGCCGGCGTCGTCAAGGAACGTGGCCTGAGCGAGGCGCATGTCGCTGATCTGACCGGTATGAACCGTGAGACCGTTGGCGCCCTCCTGAACGGCAGGATCACCCCGTTTTCGACCGAACAGCTGTTGCGGGCATTGAACGCGCTCGGACAGGACATCGAGCTGCGCATCACGCCGTCGCCGAACGCAAAGGGTCGCGTCAATGTGACTGCGTGAAGCTGGACCAGCGGTTCCAGACCGTTCCGATCCTCGTCGGTAACAAAATCAGAATTAAATAACCGGCAGTATTCGTACCTCACGGTGTTGCCAGCGGCATCAATTTTGGGCTTGGCGGAAGCTCAGCACACGGTGCAGTCGGCACGGCTGAATTTGGGCTTCGCTGTGTCAGCCGAGCCTGCCATTTAATGCGACGACACCGACCGGTTCAATCCGACGAGGAGTCGAATCTGTCGGATCATCAGCTTGCGACCTGCCAGCACAAAGGAACGAAATGCCTATCGTGCGATAGACCTGGGCTGACATTGATGAGGCCAAGTTGCGCGCGGATCTGGCGGCGCGGCCGCAGCCCAGCGAGGCCGAGATCGAGCGCCAGGCGGCCGAGGACGGCGATGCCTGGACAGACGAAGACAATGCCGCGTCGCAACGCGTGTCCCCATGGCCATCTCAATGTCCAGATGGTCCTGCGCTGCCTTGAAGCCTGAGACCTCGCATTGAATCTCGATTGCGTGGGTGAAGGTGGGCATTCGAATCACGGCTCTTTCTCCGCTGCCGCCTTGAACTCGTGATAGGTCTTGTCCCAGTCGACTCTTGGAAATGCCTCCTTCACTGAGGCCAGGAAACCCTCATGATTCAAAGTTTCGAATGTCACGTCCTTGTACTGGACGTCGAGTTGCATCTTCTGTATGAGCGCTTCTGCCTTGGGAAAGACCCGATATAGCTCAGCTTCAAGCCAGCGTCTCGAATCTTCTTCTGTCGGTTTGTCATTTAAGAGTTGCCCTAGCATAGCGTCAGGCGGCATTGCCTGTACGCGAGGCAGGTAATAATCAACGATCTGTTTACGTGACTCGTCGAGTTGGCCTTGAAGCTCATCAGCCACTTTCGTCTGATGTGCAGTGAGATCGGCCTTGAACGCCTCGATTCGCTTCTCGAAGTTCGCCTTCTGAGCCTTTAAAAGAACTCGGCCATGGTTCTTGCCTAGCGAAGGCGTAAAATTCCTTCTTATTTCGTTCAGTTCTTGTTCCAATTTTTTCGACGAGAGCTTGCCCCCTTTTTCGATGAGGTCGAATGTCGTCTTCAGGCGTCCTTCGATGTCCTTGCTACCGCCTAGCTTCTGAATGCTTGGCGGGATCGCGAGCCGATGCCGCTGGATCGCCGCGCCCGACAGCTTCAGTTCTACATATTGGAGATAGGCGCTGAAGACGCGCACCTGGCGGGCCACATCGAATTGAACGGGTGGTGCTTCATCAATCTGCTTCTTGACGGCCGCAAAGTCCGTGTCCGCTACCTTGACTGACGGCACCTCGACCGCCTGCTCGCGTATCCATTCGCGCTCTTCTTCGGTCTTGGCGAACGCTATAGCGATGGCTTTTGCCGCGGGTGACAGGCGGGCAAGGGCCTCGGTGATCTGATCCTTGGCGAGGCGCATCGCGTTCGGCGCTGCGTCGGACCGTTCCTCCGGTTCGAGGTATAGAGCCGTAGGCGTGAAGATGTACCCCAGGTCGTCAATGATTACGAGGCCGGTGCGAAGGCCTGGTGTCGAGCGCACCTCGATGCCTGCCTCGCGCAGCGTCTTCACGGAATCAAGCGTGCCAAAGCCCATCCGCATGACATGCTCGCCGAAGTCTAGGCATACCGTGATTAATTCCGGGCCTATCCTTCGGGCAAGCCAGGCAAGGGCATTAGCGGGCTCCGGAAAAATCCCCGGCGCTGTGTAGCAAACCGACTGTTCAGCCCTGGATATCTCATTCGCCAGACGCGCAGAATCCAAAGAGAGGAAGAGCGGGCCGAGCATCGCCAAAGCCTTCCTCCTTCAAGTATTCGGTCAATTAGCACGGGAGATTCTTGGCCCCGTGCTATTCGACCCGTCTACAGTCTCACTGTCCCGAAAAAATCTGGACTCAGGCCACCAGCAGCACCAGCCCCGTCGCCGCGATCGCGCCGCCGCCGATGCGGACCAGCGGGCGGGACTGGAGCGCCCGGGCGGCGAAGCCCATCGCCAGGCCGGCCGCGTGCAGCAGCGCGGTCGCCAGCGCGAAGCCCAGGCCGTAGGCCAGGCCGCTGGCCGCCGCCGGCATCTCGGTGCCGTGGGCGACGCCGTGGAACACGGCGAACAGCCCGACCACCGCCGCCGCCAGCCACAGCGGCAGCGACCGGCCCAGCGCCACCAGGCCGCCCAGCACCAGCACCGAGCCGATGATGCCGAGCTCCACGACCGGCACCGTCACCGCCGCCATGCCGAGCACGGCGCCCGCGATCATCACGGCGACGAACGTGGCCGGTACGATCCACAGCGCACGCCCGCCGATCTGCGCGGCCCACAGGCCGACCGCGACCATCGCCAGCACGTGGTCGAGGCCGGCGATCGGGTGCAGGAAGCCGGCGGCGAAGCCGCTCGCCGGGGCGACCCCGGTGTGGGCGAGGGCGGCGCCCGGCACGGCCAGGACGAGGCCGGCGAGCAGGACGGCAAGTCTGTTCCTCATGGTTCGGCGCTCCCAGATCGGCTTTTGGGGTGTGGATCCCGCGCGCGGCGCCCGGCTTGCGGCCGCCGCGTGCTTCCCGCCCGGCGAGTGTACCCGACCGCAACCCGTTGTAGAAGCGCGCCGTGCCCTCAGGCGGCCCGGCCCTCCACGGTGAACCCGGCGTCCTCGATGGCGGCGGCGATCGCCTCCGGCGCGGCGGCGCCCTCGACACGGACGCGGCCCGCGCCCAGATCTACGTCGACCTGCGCGCTCGAATCGATCCTTCGGATGGCTTGGGTGACGGCGTCGGCGCAGCCGCCGCACGACATGCCGGACACCTGGAACGTCTGCATGGCCTTCTCCCTCTCTGCAGGGACCGAGACCCGGCACCCCAGTGCGCCGGGCATCGGCGGCCCCCGTAGCCTTGGACCGTAGCCGGGCGCGCGGAGGAAACGAAAGCGAAACCTTTTGCCTGTCGGCGGCAATTGGCCCAAAACTGCAAGGGCAGCAGGGTCAAGGCATCGCCGGACGGCCCCCGCCCGGGGGCATCGTGAACCGAGGAGACGCAATCGCCATGGCGCAAGAAAAGCCAACCATGATCCGCGAGGCCGTCGCGGTCTTCCACGACGAGCAGACGATGGACGCGGCCATCGACGATCTCGAGGAGCACGGCTTCGACCGCGCCGACGTCAGCCTGATGGCCAGCGAGCAGGCCATCGAGAGCAAGCTGGGTCACCGCTACGAGAGGCTGGACGAGATCGCCGACGACCCGTCCGCCCCGCGCACGGTCGTGGTCACGCCGGAGGAGCGCGGCGCCGGCGAGGGCGCGCTGATCGGCGGCCTGGCCTATGTCGGCGCGGTCGCGGCGGCCGGCGCGGTCGTGGCCTCGGGCGGCGCGCTGCTGCCCGCGGCCCTGGCGGCGCTGGGCGCCGGCGCCGGCGGCGGCGTGCTGGGCGGCGTGCTGGCCCACCGCCTGGGCGAGCAGCATGCGCGCGAGACCATGGAGCACCTCACGCGCGGCGGCCTGCTGCTGTGGGTGCACTGCCGCGACGCCGAGCACGAGAAGACCGCCGTGGACGTGCTGTCGGGCTATTCCGACAGGCCGGTGCGCGTGCACGAGATTCCCTGGCAGGACCCGAAGGCCGGGCCGGGGCCGGACGTCGAGAAGTACGACGTCGGCATCCCCTGGCTGTTCCGCACCAAGGGCTGACGCACTGACACACGGGCGGGGCCCGCCCGGAAACCGCGCCGCCGTTCGCCGCGTATATCCCGGGAGCGCCGGCGCCGCCGGTGCACGGGGAGCAGCGACCGGAAGGCCATCATGCGCGCAGTGGAACTCCGCGGCTTCGGCCGGCCCGAGGACGTCCTGGCGGTCGTCGACGACGCGCCGGAGCCGGTGGCCCGGCCGGGGCAGATCCTGGTGCGGGTCGTCGCCGCCTCGCTCAACCGGCTCGACGGGCGGCGGCGCGAGGGCTACGGCCGGGCCGTGTTCCGGGTCCTGGGGGCCTCCGATTCGCCGCTGGTGCTGGGCCGCGACCTGTCCGGCGTGGTGACGGCGGTGGGGCCCGGGGTGCGCCGGTTCCGCGTCGGCGACGCGGTGTGGGCCGCTCCGGACTCGCTCGGGCAGGGCACCCACGCCGCGTACATCGCCGTGAAGGCGGAGGAGGCCGCGCCGAAACCGGCGAGCCTGGGCCACGAGGAGGCCGCCGCGCTGCCCTACGTGGCCCTGACGGTCTGGGCCGCGTTCGTGCGGCGCGCCGGGCTGAACGCCGAGACCGCGGCGGGCCGGCGCGTGCTGGTGCACGGCGGGGCCGGCGGGATCGGCAGCTTCGCGATCCAGCTGCTCAAGGCGTGGGGAGCCGAGGTCATCACGACCTGCGGCACGGAGAACCTGGAGTTCGTGCGGGACCTCGGTGCGGATCGCGCCATCGACTACAAGCGCGAGGACTTTGCCCAAGTGGTGCGCGACTGCGACGTCGTGCTCGACGTGGTCGGCGGCACGGTGCAGCGGCAGTCGCTGCGCGTGCTCCGCCCCGGCGGCGTGCTGGTCACCACGGTGACGCCCGCACTGTCCCTGACCGACAAGTATGGTCTGGCGGCGGGGCTGCCGGCGGCGGCGGGGCGCTTCGTGGCCGACCGCCTGTCCGGCGCGGTGATGCGCGGGCGCCGCTTCGAATGGGTGTTCTTCGCCCCGGATGGCGCGGCCCTGGCCGAGATCGGCCGGCTGGTCGACGCCGGCCGCATCCGCCCGATCGTCGAGCGGGTCTACCCCCTGGACGAGGTGGTGGCCGCCCACCGCCACCTGGACGGCGGCGTCCGCCGCGGCAAGCTGGTTCTGCGCATCGGCCCGGACGAGGCCGCCGACGGCTCCGGCGACGCCGCCGCGGCGGCGTGACGGCGGGCCAGGCTGCCCGATGCAAGCGCGATCCGCGCACCGCCGGCCATGCCCCGCCGGCGGAAGCGGCCCGCCGGGGCCCGGTGCTGTGCTGTCCCCGCAGCCGGCACAGTGCTTTCCTTCGTGAGCGCGGGGACGGATGCGCCGCGATCTCGCCGCGCCGGGTGTGCGGCGCGGCAAGGCGGGGCGCAATGGCCGGATCCTCCGGCGCCACCGCGTGCAACCGGAGCGTTGCATGCCAAGCGTAGGAAACATCAGGACTTTCGCTCGCCATGCAGCATTTGCATCGGTCTCTGCGGCGTGGTGCACGCGGTTCCGGCGAACCCGGGGCGGGGCGGTGCGGTGCGACGGCCGCATCCGCGGTGCAACCGGCGCGCAACCGGGGTGTTGCGCGCGAACCTGTTGAACCGTTTGGCATTTGGGGCGACATGCAGCATTTGCACCGGGATCCTCCGGCTGTTGCACACGGTGCGGCCGGAGCGCGCGCGGCGGCGGACGCGGCGCCTCCCGCCGGTGACGGTGTCGGACTGTCGACGAACGCCGCGGTCATGGCCGTCCCTCCAGCCGGTGTCTCCGTCGTCGGCTCCTTTATAGGAATTTGGTCCGGAATGCAACCGCCCTGCGCCGGGGTCATCGCGCGGTCCCACCGTCGGTTCCGGCCCGTCCCGCCGGATGGACTTGCGGGGCACAACGGGAGACCCGCCTTCAGACCGTCGCTTCCCGCCGGCGGACGGCCGCCCGCGAAGCCGGCGCGCCGCCGACGGCCGGGCCCGGCCGGGCGCGGGACGATCGGGCCGTGACGCCGGGCCGCATGCGCCGCAAGGCCGACCTGCCGGCGAAGACCTGCGCCGCCTGCGGCCGGCCCTTCGCCTGGCGGCGGAAATGGGCGCGGGTGTGGGACGAGGTGCGATATTGCTCGGAGCGTTGCCGCCGGCAGCGCGGCGACGGCCGGGCGTCAGGCAAGCTGTAGCAGAACTTTTTCCTTGCCCGTGCGATCCTGTTTCCTGTCGTCGAGCGGCACCGGCGAGATGCGTCGGAGTGCTGGACTTGTGTCATTGCCAGAATGCCTGCGGTTGCCGCAAAACTGCCGTCTACTGGCCGCCCCCGCATGTACCGGAGAGCCCGTAAAGCTCGAATTGCCCGTATGCATGGCATAGAGGAAATGCATTCCGGCATTCGGGGCAGTTCCCTGTTTCTACAATCGCCAGATCCACGCCGAATTCGGTATGGAGTCGTCGAAACCTTTCGGGTGTCAGATCATGGTAGGACTGACCCACGATGTCGTACAACTCCCTCATATAATAGCTGCGATCCGCCCTGACGCTTTCCTCAAGTTGTTCGGTCGGCTCGTCGGGAAACGCGTAGCCGAAAAAGGCAAGCCGCCGCTCCCCCTCAGCAAGATTATCCAGGCTCGATGCGTATACGCCAGCACCGTGCAGCCATCCCCTTGCATGTCCGAAATAGCTTCGATGAGAAAACTCGCGCCAACCTGCGATAGGGCCGGTTGGCGGTGCCGCAAACAAAATGGTTCTGTCCGTGTTCTGCCTGATCCAGGACTGCAGCATGGCAGCATCTTGACCAGGCTCAATATAATTATGATACCGGCGGAAGTTGTCTTCATGCACTGCTACGGTAGCAACGACAAGTGCAACAACAAGCGCACTGTGCGGGATCCAGCGCCAACGATGTTCAAAATGATTTCCTGCCCACCACCGTACGGCCGCGAAATAAATTTGGAAAAAGACTCCAAAGCCGAGGCCAAGAATGATGACCCACTGGAGAGAGAGCGTTGAAAATATGGAGAGTGATCGATATGAAGGGGTGGCGCCAGTCAACACATCAACATTCACAACGCCGTCGTAAAGCCACTGCGCCGTGGACAAGCCCGCGAACGCGATCACGCAAAATCCCAAGAAGACTCGCGTGTTGTGTTTGCGCCAGGAATCCAGAACCAGTATTGCAAGTATGGGCAGCGCCGGCAGGCCGGGCGCCAGGAAGACCATTCCTGTCAATGAAAAACCCGCGAGAACACCGCGTAAGAAATTTGGACTAAGAAGAATACGTGTCAAGTAACCCGCAATTACGATAACGGATATCGCCGTTACGATAAAACTTGCGCGAGGCAGTGTCATCCGCAGGATGAACATGTCCCGGATGAACCACGTCGCTGCCAATCCAAGCACGGTCACCAGCAAAATTACTATACTACCGATCAGAATGAACCGTTCAGCACGCGTACCCTGCCAGCGGTGCCATAAAACCAGACTGCCCATTATAATCGTAAGCATCGAGGGGACGGTAAATTTATACATCCATGACTGCAGAAAACCAAGATGAACTGGTAAAAGATGGGAATTTGATACCAATACTCTACGGTAAATCTCTTCATTGGGTGCCGCATCTGTCGGTGGCGCGGCAAGCGTTTGCAGACCGACGAAGAGAATTGTACCCATCACAATGACAACACTGAGGATGCTTCTCGGCGCAAGCCAATCTGTTCGTGATACAAACACAGGATAGACTGCCATAAAGATGATGCCGGGCAGCGCAGCCGTAGGATGTGACAGCGCCGCTACGGAAATGCAAATCGCCGCCGCGATCCTGCGGTCCATTGCGGTCAGTCCGATGGCGGCGAGGACGAACCCGTGCGTCCAGTTGTAGAACAAATCCGGCGGATAGTTCAAAAAGCCATAGCCGTAGTTCGACATGTTCATGCCGGCCAGCACGCTCGTGAGCGTCAATGCAGTGGCGCCAGCCGGTCCTGCGATGCCGTGCATCAGGCTGCGCGCGAGCAGCCAGGCCCCAGCGGCCAGGACCGTCAATTGCAGGACGACATACACGTTCAGAAACGCTTCGGCCGAAATCAGGCCGCTTTGTTCGAGGATCAGATGGAGTCGCATCGGCAGCGACGCACCGTACAGCCTGATCGATGTCGGCCAATCGCGGGCGAAGCATTCCGGGCACGTCTCCGCTGCAACGTAACTGATCGGGCTCCAGCCAATGATGGCCCGCCTGATGTCCAGGTCATCGATATGTGGCAAACCGGCGGCAATCCCAAACACGATCGGTACGGCGATCGGTACGAACAAGCGAAAAAACCTGCTTATCGCGATTTGATGAAGGATTGTCGGCGCCATCGAGTGCCTCACTGAGACAAGGTGATCAAAGATCTATTCTTCTGTTTCTGGCGTCTGCGCTAGATTACTGTGCCTGAGAGTTGAAAATGTTTGTCCATGTATGGCCATTTCCGTAAGAGCGCCGATCGTGCCAAACACATATTTGCCGGCCAGGGTCAGGGCGACGAGAAACAGGGTGACGTCCAGTGGCACGTTCATGAAGCCACCGAGCGCGACGATCAAGGCTTCTCCGGGCCCGACGCCGGCCACTGCAAGAGGAACAAGCCGCCCAACCCGTGATCCGAGTGTTATGACAGCGGCGACGGGAAGCGTTGTTCCGGCAAGCGCCCATAGCACGTAGGCGTTCGCCGCCAAGGCGAACGCGAGCGAAGCCAGCGACAAAGCGGCAGCGGCCAGCGCCATGGGCCAGTGCGAGAGGATTTCGCGGATCCGCGTTTGGACGTCGGCGATGCCGAAACGGCGGATTCCATACCCGATCGCGATCAAGGCGAGAACCGCGGCCAGAGCTGCTGCCGAGGTTGCCGTCGGATGGCGAAGCAGAACGTTCGCCACCCCTATGGCGGCGATGGTCAGCATAGGCAGACCCGTCGTCAGGATAACAAAACTACCGACGACCCGGTCAAACGTTACAACAAGCACTGAATGACCGATCGATGCGCCAGCCGCGCGCAGTTTCCAGATCCGTACGGCCTCGCCCGTAATTGCCGTCGTGAATGCCAGTGATGCGAACTCCGCCAGAAAGGTAACGTGGATCGCGGACCACAGAGTAAACCTGATGTGCGGCATCCACCGCCGGACAATCGACCACAAACGTGCTGCCAGCAAAAGCCTGGCGCCACCGCTGAGGAGCAAAAAAACCAGAACGGCCGGTATGTGATCCGTGTTCAAGACTCGGTTAATGGCGCTGGTGTCGATGATTGCGACGAGGGCAATGAAGGCAGCAAGGACCGACGCGGCGCACAGTGCGGACACCAGCACTGTCGTCCACAGACTCCGGTTATTGGTCTCGGGAGTGCGGTGCTGTATCAAACGCGTGCCCTCAGGCGTCTTCGCGGTGTCCAGTGAAGCGCCGCGGCCAGCGCGTTTCCAGGTCACGCTCCAGATCGTGCACGATTGCGGTGAGGTTGGACAGCCGTGCGCGCCGCCGGTGCATTTCGCCGGGAGACAGGCGAGCCCCGCCCAGTACTCTCGTGATCAATCGGACGGCCAAAGTTGCCGAACCGAGAAAACGTCGCCGTTTGCGAGCCTGTGTGACCAGAGGATAGCCGAGCGCTTTGAGTTCGCAGCCGGCGACGGCCTCGACTCGACGCAAGCGCCCCGACGAGAAGTGCTGCCGGAAACGGCCGATGCTGTCTGGCCGAACTGGCAAGCCGATGTTTTCCCAGTTTTTCACCATTGCGGCCTGCCGCTGCACATCCTGCTGCTCATGATATGCGAGCATGCCTTGCTGGTAGGGCAGGTCGAGAAATCCGCACAGGTCTTCCAGGACTGCCGCGGGCTGCGAGACCAAGTCTTCGTAATGAACCAGCCGAACATGCTGCGCCACCCCGGGCGAGCACAGCAGGAACAGGCCTTGCTGCTGCTCCTCGGCCCATAGCCGCGCCGCCTCCACCGGTCCGCCGGGGTGGTTGGCCGAGCGAAGGCGGGATGCGACGACATCCCGACCATCCCTGACAAGATATACGAAGCGGGCTTTTTCAAAGCGCATGATCAGTCGATCCGCATGCCGATACAGATCGTTCTCCTTGATTACAATGCGGGAAGCGCCAATCGCTCGGCGCTCCACTTCGTAGGCGGCGTCAAGCACTCCGAGGAGGCTTGGTTCCCGCAGACAGTCGAGGAGTTGCTCTGCCGTCGGATTGGACGTCCACGACCCGATCTGAAACTTCAGGAAGCGAGCGACATCCGCACAGAGCCGTTGCGCCATGCCGTCGGGGTCGGCCCGGTCGTACAGCGGCAACAGAGGCGCAAACGTCGCAAGAAGGTGCACGGGAGTGGGCGCTGCAAGCTCGGAATGTGCCCCCAGCATCGAACGGAGCAGGTTGGTGCCGCTCCGCTCGGACGCGAGCAGGAATATGGGCCGCTGAAGGTTCAGTTCCGGAAGGGACAATTTTTTCTCTTGTTCTGGCGCTTGGGCAACCTAAAAAGCGACGGGCGAGGAGAATTTCGCACGACAAAGCTCATGAGGCAAACTCCAAAAACGGCCCTGGTGCCGCGGCGGTGGCGGACTCATGCCGACGCCCGTCACCGTGCCGTAAACGTCCGCTGCTTGAGATCCGGCGGCATGTCGGGCCGGATTTCAATCGGCGGGAACCGCTCTGCTATGCTCAGGGTCATGTGCCATGGCGTCTTGCAGAATGCTTCGAAGGATAGATCATAGAGCCGGTCCTGGTCGAGCCCTGCCAGGTCTCTGTCCAGCGCGGCCTCGATCGACGCGACTTGTTGGCTCGCGCGCTCGTGGATCGGAAGATCGCGCAACGCGACCCAGTCTTCCGGCTTGACCGTGAACGTCTCATGCCTGCTCCGCATGAGCGTTGCGTCGCCGCGCGCAACGGAGGCGGCGATGTCGGAACACGGTCGGCGGATCCGGATGAACCGCGCGTCCGGGAGCGCGTGCCGCAATGCGGCGACGCGGACGGCATTGCGGACATTCTTGATGAGAACCGGGCGTCCCGCGCGGCTCGACAAGTCCCGGAAGTAGCGCCTCATGGCTATGACTTCGGAATCCCCGAGTTTCTGACAGGCGTGAGTCGGCCCGGCTGGAAACCATTGCCCAACGACCCTGCCACCTTCGTGTGGACCATTCAGATGAACGGAGTTTCCAAAGAAACTGTCGAACGAAGCGGCTGGACGCCGCATGCCGAACCCAAGATATCGGCCGGATTGCGGGAGAACTTCCCAAAAACCGGAGATGTATCTGACAGACAGCGCCTGACACAGGTATTGATACACCAGGGTTGACCCGGCCCTGGGCGGGCTGACGATGAATATCGGGAACGCGGCAGGATCGGGCACATCCAGATAGATATTGCGCATTCCCGGGAAGGCTGCCATAAGCATCATGTCAATTGGCGTAGCCAGGATGCCAAGCCCGCGAATCAGCAGTGCCTTCCGGCCCGCCTTGTTTTTAAGGAACGGAGCCAACCGGTGCATGAGGATCGGTATCGTTGGCGGCAGCCGGGCGACAGCCGCCGGCGCGCATTGAACGGGAGCGGCAGCTTGTCACAAAGCAAAGGGGGGAACGAGTCCACGCATCTACCAGCATGGGACGACCTTTATGAGCAGACGGGCGCGGCATGTCCATATAATAATTCGCACTTCTTGAACCGCCTTGAAGATGTTTATCGCTGCATAAATCGCAGCGCAGTCATTAAAGGCAGCAACGGTCCCTTGGGAGTGCCAGCATTCGAAGTGCGAACGCCGCTCTCCGGGCATAAGGTGACGACAGCGCCGTTTGGCTTTTATCCAACCATACTTGGAGACCAGGATCATCGCCGTGCTTTGGATTATTTAACTGACCTCGCGGCTGGACTGGGCCGTCGAGCCTATGTCGAATACAAAGTCATTGGCGCGTTGCCTGAGGCGTGCCTGGCTCGCCACAACATAAACGTCACGACTCCAACGTTGGCGCACGTTTTGCCCCTTGAGGATAGTTACAAAGTATTGAAACGCGGCTTCGCCAAACGCCACAGAGAATCACTGCAAACCATCGATAAACGAGTCCGCAAAGATGGCGTCGAGATCGTAGCGACGCGGGTGGAGACAGACGTGAGAGCCTGGTTCAGGCTGCTCGTTCGGCTTTACAGGGACAAACATCTGATGGTCACGCAACCGTGGCCTTTGTTCCGCCGCTTGTGCATGGACGAGGACATGTCCCCGTTGGCAGAGCTGATGATTGCGCGTAAGCAGGGGCACGTTGTTGCTGGGGTTGTTGTTCTTAAAGGGCGGCACGAATGGGTCTATGCTTGGTCGGCGCAGGATCCGGTGGCCGAGAAGGACGGGCTGGTCAAGTACATCCTGGACCAGTCACTCCAAAAGGCCATCTCATTCGGCGCAAAGCGTTTCAGCTTTGGGCTGACTCCGCCTTCGCATAAGGGGTTGAGGGACTTCAAAATGAAATGGGGCTGTCACGAAGAACCAGTTTATCATCTTTATTGGAATGCTCGTCCAAAAAACGTGGACCTTCAGATGAGTGCTCGGCGCCTTAGGATGGCATATCGATTCGTACCCTTGTGGCTTGCTGAACGGCTGCCAAGCTTTATCGTGCCCCGGTTGGCGTGAGAATAGTCCACGGTCCGGCCGGATGATGCACGCTACCATCCAGGGGTATGTCGCGGCCGCGGCACAGCACTATTTTTGCCAATGCAATAAAGAAGTTCTGGCGCTGCCCCTACCGCGGACTGACGGTGAGCCGACTGGAAGTCTTGTGGAAGTGCCTCTGGCACCGTGGTGTAGCGATCTTGGGCCAGCAGCGCCGCGCACCATACCTGTCGACTCCTCCTGTCTGGTCGCCGGCGAAGGGCCGCCTTGGCAGCGTTGCGACTGGTGGCGGGCGGCCTTCCTGATGCTGACGGGGGCCGCGGAGCGCGCGCATGAGCAGCGCCATGGCCCGATCCATTCCTACCGGTTTCGGCTTCCGCGCGGGCTCTGGCCGATGTTCGAGCGGCCATGGGTCAACTGGATCTGCCTGATGCTCGCCCGCTGGGCCACGGGGCGACCGCCGCCGATCCCCAGGCCGCGCTTTGACCTGACGCACGATGTCGATGCCGTCTCCAAGGCCCTGCCGACGCGGGTGAAGCAGACCGCGTTCAGCGGCATCAACGCAATCCGGCTGGCGACGCGCGGGCGGCCGGGCTCGGCGTTCGCACGGCTGGGAGAGGCGGCGCGGTTCGGCCTGCTGCCGGGCGACTACTGGCAGTTCCCGGCGATCATGGCACTGGAGGCCGCCCACGGGGTCACCAGCACGTTCCACTTCTATGGCGGTCGCGGCGGCTGGCGGCGGTCGCCGAAGCGGGTGCTCATGGACCCGTTCTATGATGTGTCGGCGCCGCGGCTCGCGGCCCTGATGCGAGAGCTGATCGATCAAGGCTGGCACGTCGGCCTGCACCAGGCCTTCGACAGCTGGCGTAGCGCGGACGCCATGCGCCGCGAGGCGGCTGGCGTTGCCGCTGCCGCCCGCACCGCCGTGACCAGGTGTCGCCAGCACTGGCTGCGTTTTTCCTGGGCGGAGACATGGGCGGCGCAGGAGGCGGCGGGCCTGCGCCTGGACACCACGCTGGGGTTCAACGACACGCCGGGGTTCCGCAACGGCGCGGCTTTGGAGATCCTGCCGTGGAACGGCGAGGCGCAGGCGCCGCGCACGCTGCGCGTCCTGCCCCTGGTGCTGATGGATTCGCACCTATTCGATTATGGTCTTCAGGATGGGGACCGACGCCAGGAAACGATCGACCATTGGCTGGCGGAGGTGTCGGCCGTCGGCGGAGAGGCGAGCGTGGTGTGGCACCAGCGGGTCTTCCATGCCGACTACGGTTGGGGCGATGCCTATCGGCATGTACTGAGACATGCGAGTGCCGGTTGAGGAACAGGGCCTGCCGCTGAATGATATGAACCTGGCCGGCGGCTTAAAGGTCGGCAGGTTTGATGACATTCGCAAAGATCATGAACGGGATAACCCGCTCCGTGCGGCGATGCAGGAAACCGGGGATTCGGACCGGCAAGGCACGCGCAGGGAAGAAATGATAGAAAACATCCTTTACGACCAGCGGCCGGAGCAAACTTATGAAATCATCCTTTGAGTAACATTTACCAATCGGATTGTCGGCGCCATCATAATAGCGCACCAAGTCATCCACGGTTTTCATTGATGAGAGCCTATCCCGTCCTCGGCCGGAAAGGCCGATAGGTAAGAATCTTACTAGATGTCGCAGGAGCGGCCAGCCGGACAAAACAATGTTCTTGTAATACACCGATATAAGCGCACTCCCTCCCGGCCGAAGGATCCGGCATATCTCAAATACGGCTTGTTCTGGCCTGGGCGTATGATGGATAACTCCTTGGCAGTTGATATGGTCAAAAGAATTGTCGTGCAGCGGTAGGTTTTCTGCGTTGCCAACCATGAGTTTTGCCTTGACGCCGTACAGATTGCAGCGCGTCTTCGCCAGGGCTGCGGAAACCGCTGAAATATCCACCCCGATAATATCTCTGGCTCCTCTCTTCCACAATTCGACAAGCCAAAAGCCAATTCCACAACCCAGATCTAAAACCGAGCCGTCCAAACGGCCTGAAAACAGGCGATCGTCAAGTCTGCCTGCAAAAACATCTCTATAATACACATCACTGTGATGTTCGAAGAATTCCTTTGATCCTACTGCCTTGGCCGACTCTCCGGAAAACAATGGATTGCTGTCCCAGAACCGCCGTACGTCATTGATTTCGTACACTTGCCTACTCCCGGCTGGATCGAATGGCTTATTCAAGGCCAAGCTACCTATCGCTGATGCATCTCTCTGAAGACGATAGCGCGGATGCCGTTACAAGGTAAGTCCTACTCCCGACCGCTCCCGCCACGTGCGAAGCCATGCCTCAAGGGACAGGAGCATCCACATGCGGTGCGTCTGGATCTCGTCCAGCGCACGGACGTGGCGGTACGGCGAGCCGGCATAGCGTTCCCAGGCGGTGGTCAGGAAGTCCGGCCGGAACAGACCCGTCAGGGTGCTGTCGCGGCCGGCGATGCGCTGTCGTGCCCAGTCCGCCAGCGGGCCGCGCAGCCACCGGGCGAGCGGGGTCGGAAAGCCGCGCTTCGGCAGGGTGTAGAGCAGGTCCGGCAGGTGGCCGCGCATGGCCGTCCGGGGAATCGCCTTCAAGGTCCCCCCATGCAGCTTCAACTCCGGGCAGATCGACAGGGACAGGTCGATCAGCGCGTCGTCCACCAGGGGCGTCCGCGACTCGAGGGAATGCGCCATGGAGATCTTGTCCTCGACCACGAACAGGCCGGGCAGGTAGACCCGCGCGTAGACCTGCAGCAGCCGGGCATAGGCGGTGTCGGCCGGCCCGACTTCGGCATCCATCGCACGGGCGGCGGCCTCGGGATCGCTCGCGGTCGCCTCGGGCAGCAGGGCGCGGCGCTTCAAGCCTCGATCGAACAGAACCGGCAGGAAGTGGCGCGCTTCCGGCGCCGCTTTCGGCCGCGAAAAGTAGACGAGATGGGGAATCTCGGCGGGCCGCAAGTGGCGCAGCACCTCCAGCGCGGCCGCCGGACCGCGCCGGATCGCGGTCCTTGCCTGGATGAGCTTGAACACCGGGTATCCGGAAAAGAACTCGTCACCGCCGTGGCCGGTCAGGATGACCTTGTGCGTCCGGGCGGCGTGGCGCGCGACCATGTACTGCGAAAAGGCGCCGATGCCCATCCGCGGCTCGTCGAGCGCGTGGATCACGCCGTCGAGGTTGTTGCGGACGTCGTCGGCGCCCATCCGGACGACCCGGTGCTCGCAGTCGAGATCGCGCGCAACCGCGGTGGCGCCGGTGACCTCGTCATACCAGGCGCCGGCATCGAAGCCGCCGGTGAACGCGGTCAGCCGGCCGGGGAGGGCGCGCCCGGCCAGGGCGCCGACGCTGGTCGAATCGAGGCCTGCGGAGAGGTAGGCGGCCACCGGAACGTCGCTCATCAGGTGCCGGTGCACCGCGCCGTCAACCGTCTCCCGATACAGCGCCACGGCGTCGTCGAACCGCGTGACCGCCGGCCGGTCGGGCGGCTCCACGCTCCAGAAGGAGTGGACATCGAGCCGGCCGTCGCTCCAGACGGCGATCGAGCCCGGCCGCAACAGACGCACGCCGGAAAACAGGGTCCTGTCGCCGATCTGGTTCTGAAAGGTCAGGTACTGATCCAGGCCCTCGCGGTCGATGGTCCAGGACCGTTCGCCGGCCAGCAGCGCCTTGATCTCGGACGCGAAGCGCAGGCCGTGCGCCGTTTGGACATAGTAGACCGGCTTGATGCCCATGCGATCGCGGGCCAGCACGAGCCGGCGCGCCGCGCCGTCCCAGATGGCGCAGGCGAACATGCCGCGGTGCCGCCGGAAGCCGTCGAGGCCCCACTGGCGGTAGGCATGCAGCAGCACCTCATTGTCGCTGGCGGACCGAAAGGCATGGCCCAAACGTTCCAGCTCGCCTCGCGTCTCAAGGTGATTGTAGATCTCGCCGTTGGCGATCAGCGCCAGCTGCCCGTCGGATGCGATCATCGGCTGATTGCCGGCCGGCGACAGGTCGACGATCGCCAGCCGGGCGTGCCCCAGGGCCGCCCCCGGTGCCGACCAGACCTGACGGGAATCGGGTCCGCGATGGCCGAGCCGGTCGACCATGCCGCGGGCGGCCTCCGGGGTCGCCTCGGGTCCGGCGATCCCGCAGATGCCGCACATCAGTCGTCTCGTTCGTGCTGGAGCGCCTTGATCCTCCGGTTCATCCGGCTGATCAGGACGTACAGTTCGTTGAAATTGCGCTTGTTGATATGGGCGATGACCGTCAGCACGACGAAGAACAAAAGAAGTATCAAAGCAACGATCATGACGGTCAACGTTACCTGCCCGCCGAGCAGTGTCTCGCGCAAGCTGATATACAGCCGATCGAACATTCCGCCATCGGACAGCGCAGAGAACCTGTTTATGAAGGCGACAAACAGGGAGACCGTGCCCAGCAGCAGAGCGATCACGCAGAACGCGATCGGGACAAGAGCCAGCAGGCTCGGCCGCAAGACGAAATTATACATGAGGTGGTCGGTGAAGACGGAGCCCTTGCCGAACCCCGGCAGCGACGACAGGAGGGATTGCCTCCCCTTGCGCTTGCGGTCGCGCCAGGCCAGCCGCGCCGGCACTTCGACCAGACGGAAGCCCAGCAACGGGGCCTTGTGCACGACCTCGAGGTGGCTTTCCTTGCCGCTGCTGATCAGCTCCAGCGTGTCGACAACATCGCGGGTGTAGCCCCGGACCACGCAGGTGACGGTATAGAGCTGACCATAAGTCCCCCAGCGCAGAAAGGCATTGCCCCACCGCGAAATGCGGGCGCGCAGGAATGGGACGTTCACCACCTCTCCCTCGGGATGGTAGGCGGACGCCAGCGTGATGTCCGCCCGACCGGAGACCAGCGGGTCCAGCAGGCGCGGGATGTGCTCGGGGGAGTACGACAGATCGGCATCCAGGCAGATCACGTAGTCCCCGCGCGCGTTCTCGAAGCCGGTGCGGATCGCCCGGCCGCGGCCAAAGTTGCGCTTGTGGTGCACGGCCCGGATATTCGGGGTCCCGGCGGCAAGCCGATCCAATATGGCGCCCGTGTCGTCCCTGGAGCCGTCGTTTATGAGCAGCAGCTCATAATCCGTTTCCGGCATGTGCTCGGCCATCCAGGAGACAAGCTCGCTCGCATTGCGCGCAATGATTGCCGCTTCGTTGTAGCAAGGAATGACGAGGGTGAGCCGAGGCGAAGACGACATGTGGATATTCCGGATCCGTGAACCGCGCCCCGTGCGGGCGTACCTGCGATACCAGGCACCATCATCGCCATATCCGGCAAGCGATCACGCGCTGCTCGCGTGTGTTCGGTCGATGCGGAGCGCAAAATCATGATGTTCTGCAGGAAACACCTCTTAACGAGACCGGTTCGGGCCCGTCAACCGATAGATCGTGGACCGGCGGGATCCGCGCGCAGGGTCGGCGCACATCGATCGGCAAGCGCCTGCCCGAGCGTCAGTGTCACCTTTCGAGCGCGCGCCATGTCGAACCGGCCGGAGACCGGGAGGTTGACTGTGTGGTCGGCCAGGTAGGCCGCGTTGGGGAACAGGGCATTGGCGTCCTGAGGGCCCGCATAGGCGCCCAGCCCAGGAACCGAATACTCGACGACCTCGCCGAGCTGGATGCCATGGCGCTGTGCGGAGGCGATCAGTGCCCGCTTGCCCGGGGTCGATGCAACGACGTGGGAGAATGTCGCGCCATCGATGTCGGGCAGATCGGGGAACGAAAGGCCCGGCACGCCGGACAGGACCTGGCGATAGTATCGTGCGTAGGCGCGCCGGGCCTCGATGATGCCCGGCAGCGCGTCAAGCTGGACCCGGCCGACCGAGGCCTCCACGAGCGACATCCGGGTCAACCAGTCTGCCGGCATGTCGATGAGGCCGGGGTCGTAGTACCTGACGAACCGATCCAGAACGCCGCTGCGCTCAAGCAGATTGACGAGCCCGTATGCCGGTGCGGTGAAGGCGATCGCGGAGGCAAGCAGATAGATCCGGCGGCGCCAGCGGAGTGCCGCGCCTCCACGAATCATTGCGACCTCGCGCAGCCGGCGCAATTCCGCGGCCAGCCGGTCGTCGTCGGTGGTCACCATGCCCCCGAAGATCGAGGTCATCAGCTTCGACACGTTGAGACCGTAGATGGCGGCAACGCCCTCCACCTGCACCGGCCGTCCGCGCCAGCGTGCGTCGAACGAATGGGCGCAGTCCTGGATGATCGGGATGTCCGGATAATCGGCGCGCAGCGCATCGAGCGCGTCGAGGTCGACCGGATGCCCGAACAGCGAGGTGGCGACGATCGCGCCGGTCCGCGGCGAGATCGCCTGACGCGCCAGACGCAGATCCATGTTGCAGTCGCGCAAGGACGCATCCACGAACACCGGGCGATTGCCCGAGTGGACGACGGCATGGGCGACGACGACGCAGGTGTAGGCCGGGCAGATGATCTCGCGATCCCGAAGGCCCAGCACGCGCAACAGAAAGCAGAGCCCGGTCCGCCCGTGGGGAAACGCGACCGCATGGCGCTGCCCCATATGCGCGGCGAACGCCGCCTCGAACGATGCCACCGCATCGTTGCCGGCGGGACCGAAAGCCGCTGTCAGCTCGGCCAGTCCGATCGTGGGGCGGAACCGCGGTATCACGGCGCGTCATCCCCCTGCTGCCAGTAACCCTGGCTGGCCATGTGGATGGCGGCGAACGGCCGCTTCGGATCCCGCCGCGTCATGGCGGCCACGGCGCCCTCCAAGCGGTCGTCCACGGTCAGCTCCGCGCCCAAGCGCACATGCCGCCAGCCGCCCCACAAACCGCGCCGCCGGCCGCGAATCAACAGGCGCACCAGCATCCGCTTGACGCGTTCGCGCAGCACACCGGAGTGGAACACGGTCATCGCCAGCAGGCGCAGCACGATGAAATCCCGCGGACGCGGCAGCCGGTTGGCGATCGGCCGGAACACCAGCGGTATGCGGATGCAGTCTCCATCGTCCGCCCAAGATGCCGTGTCGTCGGGGATCTGGGCCTGGAGCAGGCGCCCGCGCGGGTCTTCGACCACCGGCCCGGCGTCGATACGGCACGAAACAACCTCGCTCGAGGGGCGTCCGGCCGCCGGCTTCGTGACGAAATGATAGCAGACGCCGCCCTTGCGCAGCGCGAGTATCGTGTAATGGGTCACGCCGCGATCGATCAGCAGGCCGGCCTCGGAAAACACGCGGCGAAAGGCCGGAGCCCCGAACGGCAGGGCCGGCGGGTCGCCCGCCTCGCGGTCCGCCGTCGATCCCGCGAGCTCGGCTGCCCAGACGTAATCGTTGAACATCGGCACGAGGTTCGGCGGGTCCATCGCGGCCAGCGTCACTGTGCGCCGAGCGGCGACGCCGGCACGCATGTGCGCCGCCAGGGCTGCCGCTTCCGGATGCGCCCCCGCCAAAGCCTCGATGCCAGCAGGGTAGTAGACGCGGGTGTTGCGGCTGCCATAGAGGCCGCCAAAGGATCCATCGGGGTGGGCGAAGTGGCACAGGAAGGCGATCGAGCGGCCGAGCGGCTCCTCCAGCCCCAGGTCCGGCCGCACCAGGTGCAACGCCGCCAGGTAGCTGGTGCACAGGGTCTGATAGCCGGGATCAGCGCCGCCGTATTCGCTGAACCAGCCTTCGTCCGACTGATGATCGAGGATGCGGTCGAGAAGCATGCGGCCGCGCCGGTCGACGGGCTCTCCCGTGGCCAGGTGCCAGCGGTACAGGGCGAGCGCGGCGGTGGCGAGATGGTTCGAGATCAGCCCGTGCGTTTCGTCATGGGTCACCAGGAACCGGACCATCGGCGCCGCAACATCGAGGATCCGGGTCCGCAAGGCGGCATCCACCGGCGCCTCTTTCAGGTCCGCGGCGGCAATCAGATCATTTGCCACCAGCGCCGTGACACAGAAGCTGCCCTCATTGGGCAATGCCTCGCCGAGGCTACCGTCCGCGGCCAGAAGGCGGCAGGTGCCGTCCGTCATCTCCGCGATGCGCTCTGCAATCCGGGCCGGCGGCAGCCAGTCCGGAGCGAGGCCGGTCGCGGCAAGCCGTGCCAGCCCGTGCGCCGCCCCCTGGAAGGTGGCGTTGCCGAAGTCGATCAGCTTCCAGGCCCAATGCAGGCGATCGCCCACCCCGAATGCCGGTGAGAGCGGGTCCGTATCGAAACACGCCAAAAGGCGCGGCAGTGCCGCCTCCACTTCGGCAAGATAGGGGCCTTCCCGCGATCCGGTGGTGTGAGTTCCGCCCTGGGTCGAAAGGCTCATGTCAGGCGGTTCCGGGCGCAACGTCTGTAGTCTTCTTTCGGAACGCATTCCCGGCCCGCCATCGCGAAGCTGGGCACCGGCACTGCTGGAGCCGTGAAGCCAAGAAGGCAGGGAAAAACACAAGACGAAGCAAAGGAATGGTGCCCAGGGGCGGATTTGAACCACCGACACGGGGATTTTCAGTCCCCTGCTCTACCAACTGAGCTACCTGGGCGTCGCGGGCGGTCCGGCGGGGGCGTCGGGTGCGGGCCGCCGGGTGATCCGGTGCTTATAGGAAAACCGCAACACGCTGTCTAGACGCCTTCGCCGTCGCGATCCGTCGCAGCCGGCTCCTCCGCCTCGCCGTCGCGGCCGGGGACGCGGTACACGCCGCCGAGCCAGCGGCCGAGGTCCACATCCGCGCAACGCCGGGAGCAGAACGGCCGGGTGGCGACCTGCGCCGGCTTTCCACACACCGGACAGCGCCGGCGCGGCCCGCCGCGGCCGGGATCGGTGTCCGCCTTCGCCATGGCCAGGAGGATGGGGGTGCGGTGCCGCAATCACAAGCCCCCGCCGCTGCGGGTCGCCTCGGCCAGGCCGAACCCGCGCCGCTCGCGGGCCAGCTCGACCAGGCCCAGCGCGGTCGCCCCGCCGAGCCGGACCTGCGCCGGGTCGCCCTTCAGCGCGGCGCGCAGCCGGTCCAGCACCTGCGACCGGGCGGCCGGCGCCTCGGACACGAAGTCGATCACCACCAGCCCGCCGATGTTGCGCAGGCGCAGCTGGCGGGCCGCCTCGGCCGCCGCCTCCAGATCGGTGGGCAGGGCGGACCGCGCCGCGCCGGTGTCCACGTCGATCGCCGTCAGCGCGCGGGTCTGCTCGACGGTCAGCCGGCCGCCCGACGGCAGCGCCACCTCCGGCGCCAGCAGGGGCGGCAGCCACTCGACCACGTCGACCGGCTCGCGGGCGAGGCGCGCGGCCAGGTCCGGCAGGGCGCGCCGCAGCCGGGCGGCCAGCGCACGGTGCAGGTCCGCATCGCCGACCCGAATCGCCGCGGCGTCGGGCGCGTCGAGGATCATCCGCTCGGCCACGCCCGGCGCGGGGCGCAACGGCACCGGCGCGTCCGGCGCGGCGGCGGCGGCGGCCCGACTCAGCGCCTGCCATTCCGCGTGAAGCCGCTCGGCCTCGGCCAGCACGGCGTCGGGCGCGGCCCCGGCCCCGGCGGTGCGCACGATCCAGCCGTCGGCGACTGCCCCCAGCCGCTCCCGCCAGGCGCGCCGGGCGGCCTCGCCCAGCCGGCGCGCGACGGCGACGCCCGGGCTCAGCGGCACGTGCACCAGCCAGCGGCCGGGCAGGGCGATGTCGCGGGTCAGCGGCGGGCCCTTGGCCTCGCGCGGCTCGCCGGTCGCCTGGACCAGCATCGGCCGCCCCTCGGCGGGGGCCGGGCCGGAGCCGCGCTCCGCCGCCGCGATGTTCAGAAACCCGTCGCGCGCCAGCCCCAGGTCGACGAACACCGCCCCGGCCTGCCGGTCGATGCGCCGGACCCGGCCCAGCCAGACGGCGCCGGTCACGCCCGGCGCGGCGCGCGGCTCGGCCAGGATGTCGGTCGGCCGGCCGTCCACAAGCAGCGCCGCGACCACGGCGCCGCCGGCCGCATCGATTGCGATCTCGCGGGTCACGAGGCCGCGGCCGGCGCGTAGCCGAGCCCGCGCAGCAGGCGCGCCGTCTCGAACAGTGGCAGGCCGACGACGTTGCTGTACGACCCCGACAGGAACCGCACGAACAGCGCGGCGCGGCCCTGGATGGCGTAGCCGCCGGCCTTGCCGTGCCACTCGCCGGCGGCGATGTACGCATCGGTCTCGGCCGGGGTCAGGCGGGCGAAGCCGACGGCGGTCTGCACGACCCGCCGGGCCGTGCGGCCGTCCGGCGCGATCACGCACACCCCGCCGAAGACGCGGTGGCGCCGTCCGGACAGCAGGGCCAGGCAGCGGCGCGCGTCGTCCTCGGTCTCGGCCTTGGGCAGGATGCGGCGGCCGGCGGCGACCACCGTGTCGGCGCCGAGCACGAAGGCGCCGGCGTGGCCGGCCGCCACCGCGGCCGCCTTGGCCAGGGCCAGGCGCTCGGCATGCGGGGCCGGCAGCTCGCCCGGGGCCGGCGCCTCGTCCACCTCGGCCGGGACCACGGCATCCGGCTCCAGGCCGACCTGGCGCAGCAGGTCGAGCCGGCGCGGCGATGCCGAGGCAAGGATCAGTCCTGCCTTGTCCCGCCGCAGGTCCTGCGCCCGGATCGCCATGGCGGCGGGCCCTGCCGCGGCGCCTATTTGAAGCGGAAGGTGATGCGACCCTTGCTCAGGTCGTACGGCGTCATTTCCACGTTGACCCGGTCGCCGGCCAGCACGCGGATCCGGTTCTTGCGCATCTTGCCGGAGGTGTGCGCCAGCACTTCGTGCTCGTTGTCGAGCCGGACGCGGAACATCGCGTTCGGCAGCAGTTCGATGACCGTGCCGGAAAACTCGATAAGATCCTCTTTTGCCATGTTTTCCCGCTGATTTCCCTACAAGTCGTGCCAATAGGTGAGCCGTCCGGGCCGCCCGGTCAAGCGCTTTAACGCGCCGAGGCCGTCGGCGGAACGGTCGCTCAAACCGACGGGCCGCCATGCAGCGGGAAGCGCGCCAGGATTGCGTCGTAAAGCTGGTCGCGGATCCGGCGGTACGCCTCCAGGCGCATTTCGCGGGTGCCTTCGGTCAGGCTCGGGTCGAAGGTCGGCCAGTACTCGACCTCGCAGGCGCTGGTCCGGGTCATCTCCAGGGCGCGGTGGTGCGCCTCCGGCGACAGCGATACGACCAGGTCGGCGGACTCGTCCTCAAGGTCGTCGAACGACTTGGGCCGGTGGCGCGACAGGTCGATGCCGATCTCGTCGAGCGCGGCCACGGCGAACGGGTCGAGCTCGCCCTCGCGCACGCCGACGCTGTCGACGTAGATGTGGTGTCCGTGCAGCGCCTTCAGGATGGCCTCGGCCATCGGCGAACGGATGGCGTTGTAGGTGCAGCAGAACAGGACGCTGGTCGGCAGATCCGCCATCCGCGCCGATCCTATTTGCGGATGTGCAGCACGCAGAGCAGGGTGAACAGGCGCCGCGAGGTGTTGTGATCCAGCTCGATCTTGCCTTCCAGGCGCTCGCGCAGCAGCTCCGAGCCGTCATTGTGCAGGCCGCGCCGGCCCATGTCGATGGCCTCGATGCGCGACGGCGGCGCGTGCTTGATCGCGTCGTAATAGCTTTCGCAGATCTGGAAATATTCCTTGATGATCCGCCGGAACGGCATCATCGGCAGCGGCACTCGGCCCAGCGATTCGTCGCTCTCGTCGCGGATGTCGAAGATCAGCCGGTTCTCCTCCAGGCTCAGGTGCAGCCGGTACGGTCCCTCGGCGCAGCCGACCGGCTCGAAGTGGTTGTCCTCCAGCAGGTCGTAGATGGCGATGGCGCGTTCGTGTTCGATCTCGGCGCTGCGTCGGCCGACGCTGCCCTGGTCGAGCTGGACGTCGATCAGGCGGCTCTTGGCGTTCGCATCGGTCATGGCTCGTCGGTCCGGGCGGGCCCCGGAGACGGCAGGTTCAGGCGGATGCCCAGCGACAGGGCGTGGGCGGGCAGGCCTTCGGCGGCGGCCAGAGTCATCGCGGCCCGGCCGACCGCGGCCAGCCCGCCGGCGTCGCAGTGCACGAAGGTGGTCCGCTTGACGAAGTCGAGCACGCCGAGCCCGGAGGAGAAGCGCGCGCTGCGCCCGGTCGGCAGCACGTGGTTCGGCCCGGCGACGTAGTCCCCGACCGCCTCCGGCGTGTAGCGGCCCAGGAACACGGACCCGGCGTTGCGCACCTTGCGCAGCAAAGCCTCCGGCTCCGCCACCGCCAGCTCCAGGTGCTCGGGCGCGATCCGGTCGATCAGCGCCGGCGCCTCGGCCAGCGTGCCGACCCGGATCACGGCGCCGTGGTCGCGCCAGCTCGCCGCGGCGCGCGCCCGCGTCTCCAGCGTCGTCAGATGGCCCTGGATGGCGCGCTCCACCGCCTCGGCGAATCCGGCGTCGTCGGTGACCAGGATGGACTGGGCGACCGCGTCGTGCTCCGCCTGGGACAGCAGGTCGGCGGCGATCCAGCCGGGGTCGTTCCGCCCGTCGGCGACGACCAGGATCTCCGAGGGGCCGGCGATCATGTCGATGCCGACGGTGCCGAACACCTGCCGCTTGGCCTCGGCGACATAGGCGTTGCCGGGGCCGACGATCTTGTCCACCGCAGCCACCGACGCGGTGCCGTAGGCCAGGGCGCCGACCGCCTGGGCGCCGCCGATCCGGTAGATCTCGCCGACCCCGGCCAGCCGGGCCGCCGCCAGCACCAGGGGGCTGAGCCGGCCGCGCGGCGTCGGCACCGCCATGGCGATGCGCTCGACGCCGGCGACCCGCGCCGGGATCACGTTCATCAGGACGGAGCTGGGGTAGGCGGCCAGGCCGCCCGGCACGTACACGCCGACCGCCGCGATCGCCGTCCAGCGCGAGCCGAGGCCGATGCCCGAGTCGTCCACGTACGCCGAGTCCTCCGGCATCTGCCGGCGGTGGAAGGCCTCGATGCGCGCCGCCGCCAGGCGCAGGGCCTCGTGCTGGTCCTCCGGCACCGCCGCGGCGGCGGCCGCGATCTCGTCGTCGCGGATCCGCAGCGTCTCCGGCGTCACCTCGACCGCGTCGAAGCGGCGGGTATAGGCACACACCGCCTCGTCGCCGCGGGCGCGCACGTCGGCCAGGATGCCGGCGACCACCGCGCGCACGTCGGCCTCCGGCTCGCGCCGCACCGCCAGGAAGGCGGCGAAGCGGTCGGGGAAGTCCGGGTCGGCGGTGGACAGCCTATGCGGCATCGACGGCCTCCCGGAACCGCTGGATCCAGGCGCCGGTCTCGGCCGGGCGGGTCTTGAAGGCGGCGCGGTTGACGATCAGCCGCGAGGTGACCTGCGCGATCGGCTCGACGACCTTGAGGCCGTTGGCCTGCAGCGTGGCCCCCGACGAGACCAGGTCGACGATGCGCTGGCACAGGCCGAGCGACGGCGCCAGCTCCATGGCGCCGTTCAGCTTGATGCACTCGGCCTGCACGCCGCGCGCGGCGAAATGCCGGCGGGTGATCTCTGGGTACTTGGTCGCGACGCGGACGTGGCTCCACCGCGCCGGGTCGTCGGTCTGGCTGAGCTCCTCCGGCTCGGCCACGGCCAGCGTGCAGTGCCCGATGCCGAGGTCGAGCGGGGCGTAGATCTCCGGGTAGTCGAACTCCATCAGCACGTCGTTGCCGGCGACGCCCAGGTGGGCCGCGCCGAACGCGACGAAGGTCGCCACGTCGAACGAGCGCACCCGGATGATCTCCACGCCCGGATGGTTGGTGCCGAAGCGCAGGCCGCGGTGGCGGCCGTCGTCGAACGCGGGCTCGGGCTCCAGCCCGGCGCGCGCCATCAGCGGGCGCAGCTCGGACAGGATGCGGCCCTTGGGCACGGCGAACACCAGCGGCTCGTTGGCCGGCGCGGGCGCGCGGCGCGGCTCGGTGTCGACGGCGGCGTCAGGCACGGCGCGGCTCCTTGACGGTTCGGGGCGGTTCGGCGCTTCGGCAGGCGGACTGGGCGCAGGGGCGGACGGCCGATGAACTAGGCGCGGATCAGGGCCGAAAGCAAGGGCTCAGGCGGGCGGGTCGCCGCCATTGCCCGCGACGCCGTTCCCGCGCCGGTCGCGGCGCTCGTCCCACACGTCGTGGCAGGGCCGGTGCCGGGTCGGCCACGGTTCGTCGATGTCCTGCATGCGGCAGTCGACGCCGTCCACGGCCAGGCGCAGCTCGCCGCCGCCGGAGAAGTGCAGGGCGATGGCGTTGCCGGTCAGCTCCATGGCCAGCAGATTGAGCATCTGGCCGCGGTCGTTCAGGTCGATGCCGTCGACCTCCAGGCTGTCGACGTGGCGGATGCACACGCCGCAGTTGGTGCGGAAGTACGGCGGCCCGTCCGGGTCGGGGGTCGTGCCGTTGCCCGGACGGCCGGCGGGCGGCTTGCCGCCGCCCGGTTCGGGATCACCCGGGTCGGGCGCCAGGTGCCACATGAACCGGTTGACGACCATGACGAACTCGCGCGCGTCGGCCAGGTACGCCACGTCCGCCACGGGGACGATCGCGTCCTGCAGCTGTGCCGACAGGATGGCGATGTCCTCGGCGTCCTCGGCCCGCAGGCGCAGCAGCCGCTGCCGGCCCGCCGGGCGTTGCATCGTCAGTCCGTGATGCGTTCGATGTCCGCGCCACATGCCGCCAGTTTCTCCTCGAGCCGTTCGTAGCCGCGATCGAGATGATAGACGCGGTTGAGAATCGTCTCGCCTTCCGCCACCAGTCCCGCGATCACCAGGGAGACGCTGGCGCGCAGGTCGGTCGCCATGACCGGCGCCCCGGTCAGGCGGGGCACGCCGCGCACCAGGGCGGAGTTGCGATGGATCGTGATGTTGGCGCCCATGCGTGCCAGTTCCGGCACGTGCATGAAGCGGTTCTCGAAGATGGTCTCGGTGATCATGGCCGCCCCCCGGGCGACGGTCATGACGGCCATCATCTGCGCCTGGAGGTCGGTGGGGAAGCCGGGGAACGGCTCCGTCATCACGTCGGTCCCGATCAGCGGGCCGTTGTTGCGGGCAATGCGCACGCCCTTCGGCGTCTCCGCGACCTCGACGCCGGCGTTCTCCAGCGTCTGGGCCATCGCCTCGACCAGAGTCAGTTGCGCGCCGGCCAGCTCGACCGAGCCGCCGGTGATCGCCGCCGCCATGGCGTACGTACCGGACTCGATCCGGTCGGGGATGACGGCGTGGGTGGCGCCGTGCAGCCGGTCGACGCCCTCGATCGTCACCGTGTCGGAGCCGATGCCGTCGATCCGCGCGCCCATCGCCACCAGGCAGCGCGCCAGGTCGCCCACCTCGGGCTCGCGCGCGGCGTTGACCAGCACCGTGGTGCCGCGGGCCAGGCTGGCCGCCATCAGCAGGTTCTCGGTCGCCCCGACCGAGACCTTCGGGAACACCACCCGCGCGCCGCGCAGGCCGCGCGGCGCACGCGCATGGATGTAGCCGCCGATCACCTCGATCGTCGCGCCGAGCTCCTCCAGCGCGCCGATGTGCAGGTCGACCGGGCGCGTGCCGATCGCGCACCCGCCCGGCAGCGACACCCGCGCCTCGCCGCAGCGGGCGACCAGCGGACCCAGCACCAGCACGCTGGCCCGCATGCGCCGCACCAGGTCGTACGGCGCGGTCAGGTTGGTGATCTCGCCGGCGGTCAGTTCGACGACGTGGTCGCCGCCGTTCGAGGCCTGCTCGTCGCGGCGCACGCCGACCCCGTGCTGTTCCAGCAGGGTGCACAGCGTCGCAATGTCGACCAGCCGGGGCAGGTTGGTCAGCGTCAGCGTCTCGTCGGTCAGCAGGCTGGCGGCCATGAGCGGCAGTGCGGCGTTCTTGGCGCCGCCGACGGCAATGGTGCCGTTCAGGGGCTTGCCGCCGCGAATGCGAATTCTGTCCATGTCGGTTCCGGCACGTCCTCACGGATTGGTGGCCGCCGTTGCACCATTTGGGAAGGCCGGGCCGGGTTTGCCGTAAATTTTTGCCGGCACGGCCCGGCGCGCAGGCGGCCGGTCTCGGCTTGTAGCCGAGCCGGTGCCGGGCCTCAAGGCGGCGGCGCGCTATTCAAAGAAGAGGGAATCGTCGACGCTGACGGAGTCGATCTGCGGCCGGCCCTCTGAATCGAAGTGGCCCTGGAACTCGCCCGGCAGCGCCTCGGGACTCACCACTTCGCCCCGGTCGGTCTTGAAGCGGAACACCAGATAGACGGTCATCAGCCCGTTGAACCGGCCGTTGTCGATCAGAACGCCGGCAGGGTTGACATCGACGCCGTCTAGCTCGGTCTCATCGGACAACCGGGCGAGGTGTTCCCATACGTCACGAAACTTCGTGATGTCGTAGTCCCACATCGCCGCAGCGATCAGCCGGGCCTTCTCTGCGGCCGTTTGAGCCTCGCTTTGGCTGGCCATCTCCGACATGGGGCGCCTCAATAGTTGACATGCCCGTCGCACCTTCCCGGCGATCCGGCCGCCGCCTCACCCGTGCATCCCGCGCGGCTCGACCGCGACATGCACCTCCACGGTTTCGTCCAGGGCATGCAGCATGCGGATCAGACGATCCAGCGTGAACCGGCCGTAGTCGGCATTGCGGACGCGGGAGAAATCCGCCGCCGCGAAACCGGTCAACGCTGCGGCCTTCCGGGTCGACAGCTTCCGGTCATCCAGCGCGGCAAGAATGCGGGCGGCAATGATACCCTTGGCCTGCCGGATGTCGGCGTCGGGATAGCCGAAATCCTGCCACACATTGCCACTGCCCTGGATCAGGTCCATCTCGTCATTCATCGCAGCTGCTCCACAAGCCGTGCCCTCGTTTCCTGCCCTCGCGGCCCCCATCACCGGGTGCCCCTCCCGCACGGCATCAGGCGACGGCCGGGGCCAGGCGCCGGCGACGCCCTCGCCATCAGGCCTAACTCCGGTGGCGGGGGACGTTGACAGCGGAAAAGCGGCCGCCGCCCTAGCCGTGCATCCCGCGCGGCGGGCCGGGGCTTTCCACGGGGACCAGGTGGGTGACCAGGCCGCCGCCGGGGCGCCAGGCGTGCAGGTGGAAGGCGGGGGGCTCCGGCACCCAGGCGTCGGGCCGGTCGGGGTCGAAGGTGAGCAGGATCTGGTGGGCGGTGCTGGGGCAGATGCTGGCCAGGGTGCCGGCGAAGCGGGTCTGCACCGCGCGGTGCACGTGGCCGCAGATCACCAGCTCGACGTTGGGATGGCGCGCCACCACGTCGGCCAGGCCGTCGCGCCCGTCCAGGCCGATGCGGTCCATGAACGGGATGCCGGTGTCGAACGGCGGATGGTGCAGGGCGATCAGCGTCGGCCGCCCCGGCTGCTCGGCCAGCCGGTCGGCCAGCCAGCCGAGGCGGGCGGCGCACAGCCGGCCGCCGGTGCGGCCCTCCTCGACCGTGTCCAGCACGACCAGCCGCAGCGGCCACCCCTCGACCGCGTACTGCAGGAACGGCTGGCCGTCGTCCGCCGGCAGCGCACCGGTGCCGGCGAACGCCGCGCGCATCGCCTCGCGCCGGTCGTGGTTGCCCGGCAGCACGTACACCGGCATGCGCAGCGGCGCCAGCATCTCGCGCAGGTGCGCGTACGCGGCAGGCGTCCCCGTGTCGGTCAGGTCGCCGGTGATCACCAGCACGTCCGGCTGCGGGTCGAGCCCGGCCAGCCGCGCCGCGCACCGCGCCATGGCGCCGTTGGTGTCGATCTCCCCCTGCAGGCGGGTGCCGGGTTCGACGACGTGCATGTCGGTGATCTGGGCGATCAGGAACGGCCGGTCGGCAGCGGCGGTCATGGCGTCAGTCCTCGCTGGCGGGTCGGGCGGGTCGGGTGCGGCGGGACGGCTTGCGGGACGGTGCGGACCGGCGCGCCCGCAGGGCGGCGGCGACGGCCTCGTGCGCCCAGGCGAGCAGCGCCTCCGGCTCGTCGAACAGCGGTGCCGGCGCCTGGCAATAGGACATCGTCGTCGGCCGGTCGGCATACGGCTTGAACGGCCCGGTGCCGGCGGCCTCGTATGCCGGCCGGTTGCCGTCGTCGACCTTCAGGTACAGCACGTCGCGGGCCACCAGGGCGAACATGAGGTCGTCCAGATAGACGCCGTGTCCGCCGAACATGGCCCGCGCCCGCACCGCGCCGGGCGGCCCGAGCGGGCTCAGCAGGTCGACGACGTGCTCCACGAACGCGCTGTGCCGTGCCATCATGGGCCTGCCGTTGGCTTTCCCGCGGGCCGGCGGCATCATGCCAAGGCGATCCGTCCGCCGCCAGTACGGGGTGGCCCGGCGATCGTCTGCGGCGCGATGCCGCTATTCGTCGTACCGGACCAGCGTCTCGACGGGAACGTCCAGCCTCTCCCGGCCTTTCAGGAAGGTGAGTTCCATGATGCAGGCCGCCGCGGGCACCTCGGCGCCGGCCTGGCGCAGCAGCTCGATCGCGGCGGCCATGGTGCCGCCGGTGGCGAGCAGGTCGTCCATGACCACGACGCGCTGGCCGGCGTGCACGGCGTCCTCCTGCATCTCGATCGTATCGCTGCCGTATTCGAGGTCGTACGTGTACGAGACGGTCCGCCCGGGCAGCTTGCCGCGCTTGCGCAGCATGATGAAGCCGCAGCCGAGCTCGAACGCCAGCGGGGCCGCGGTCAGGAACCCGCGGGACTCGATGCCGGCGAGCAGGTCGGGGCGGAGCGGCCGCACGAGGCCGGCGAGCTGGTCGACGGTTGCGCGCCACGCGTGAGGATGTCGCAACAGCGTGGAAATATCGTAGAATAGGATGCCGGGCTTGGGAAAATCCGGAACCGCCCGAATGTGTTGCCTGATGTCCATGCGCCTTGCCCTTCCCGCGTACGCCCCGTGCGGCGCCATCCTAGTGGCCGCGCGATGAATCGCAATGCCCGCGGCTTCGGGCGCGCCGCCGTGCCTGCGCCGCCGGCCGGACGGGAGGCGGCGTGATGGCCCCGGATCAGGGCATCGGGCCGCGCACCTCCGGCGACGGCTGGATCGAGCCGGAGCAGGACGGCGAGGCGCTGCGCATCGTATGCGGCGGCCGCTGGACCCTGCCCGGCGCGGCGCCGCTGGACGCCCGGCTGCGCGAGCTGGTGACGGATTCGGCGGTGCGGCGGGCGACGCTGGACCTGGGCCGCATCGAGACGATGGACACGGTCGGCGCCTGGCTGATCGAGCGGACCGCCCGCGACCTCGAACAGCGCGGCCTGGAGGTCTCGCTCGCCAACGCCCGCGACCGGCACAAGCCGCTGCTGGACGAGGTCGACCGCGTGCAGTTGGACATGCCGGTCGAGGAGCCGCAGCCCAACAAGCTGGTCGAGATCGCCAACCATGCCGGCAAGGCAACCTTCGAATTCTTCAATGAGGCGCGCGCCCTGCTCGCCTTCTTCGGCATGCTGGTGATCAAGAGCGGGCGGGTGATCGTGCAGCCGCGCCGGATGCGCCTGACGCCGCTGGCCTTCCATATCGAGCAGACCGGGCTCAATGCGATGCCCATCGTCGGGCTGCTGTCGTTCCTGATCGGAGTGGTGCTGGCCTACCAGGGGGCGACCCAGCTCCAGCAGTTCGGGGCGGAGATCTTCACGGTCAACCTGCTCGGCATCGCGGTGCTGCGCGAGCTCGGCATCCTGATTACGGCGATCATCATTGCCGGCCGGTCCGGATCGGCGTTCACGGCGCAAATCGGCACGATGAAGGTCAGCCAGGAGATCGACGCGATGGAGACGCTGGGGCTGGACCCGATCGACGTGCTGGTCCTGCCGCGCATCCTGGCGCTGGCCATCACGCTGCCGCTGCTCGGCTTCTTCGCCAACATGGTGGCGCTGCTCGGCGGCGCGCTGATGGCCTACGTCGCGCTCGACATCACCTTCAGCCAGTTCCTCAACCAGCTCGAATCGGCGATCGATCTCAACGCGCTGCTGGTCGGCATGGTCAAGGCGCCGGTGTTCGCGTTCGTGATCGCCATGGTCGGCTGCTATGAAGGGTTGAAGGTCTCGGGCAGCGCCGAGAGCGTCGGGCGGCAGACCACCCAGTCGGTCGTCCAGTCGATCTTCCTGGTGATCGTGATCGACGCACTGTTCTCCGTGGCATTCTCGGTGGTGGGCCTATGACGGCGGCACGCGGGCAGGACGGGGACGAGGTCGTGATCCGGGTGCGCGGCCTGCGCACGCAGTTCGGCAAGCAGGTCGTGCACGACCGGCTCGACCTCGACGTGCGGCGCGGCGAGGTGCTCGGCGTGGTCGGCGGCTCCGGCAGCGGCAAATCGGTGCTGCTCAGGGAAATCATCGGGCTGCTGACGCCGACCGCCGGCAGCATCGCGGTGTTCGGCCAGGAGACCAACGCACTGGACGACCGCGAGTGGCGGGCACTGACCGCGCGCTGGGGCGTTCTGTTCCAGGACGGCGCCCTGTTCAGCTCGCTCACCGTGGCCGAGAACGTTCAGGTCCCGCTGAAGGAGCTGACCAGACTGCCGGAGGACCTGACCAAGGACATCACCCGGATCAAGGTCTCGATGACCGGACTGCCGGACTACGCCTGCACGCGGTACCCGTCGGAGCTGTCCGGCGGCATGCGCAAGCGCGCCGGGCTGGCGCGGGCGCTCGCCCTCGACCCGGAGATCCTGTTCCTGGACGAGCCGACCGCCGGGCTCGACCCGATCGGCGCGGCCGCCTTCGACGACCTGATCCGCGGCCTGAGCGCCAGCCTGGGCCTGACCGTGTTCATGGTCACCCACGACCTGGACAGCCTGCACGCCATCTGCGACCGGGTCGCCGTGCTGGTCGACAAGCGCGTGATCGTCGACACGATTGAAAACCTTATGAAACTGGACCACCCCTGGATCCGCGACTATTTCCATGGGCCGCGCGGACGGGCGGTTGAGGCCGGCAACACCGCCGCCGCGGCGGCCGGGTAGGGCAGCGTCATGGAAACCAGGGCCAGCTACATAGCCGTCGGCGCCTTCGTGCTCCTGCTTGCCCTGGGGCTGGCCGGGTTCGTGGTGTGGCTCGGCGCGGTCAGCATTCAGGGCGACCGCGACCGGTACCGCATCTTCTTTTCCGGATCGGTGACCGGGCTGCAGCAGGGCAGTCCGGTGCGCTACCGCGGCATTCCCGTGGGCACCGTGCAGAGCATCCGAATCAACCCGGACGACATCGAGGAGATCGAGGTCACGGTGGCGGTCGAGCCGGACACCCCGATCATGACCAGCAGCGTCGCCTCGCTGGAGATGCTCGGCATCACCGGCGGCGTCTACGTGCAGATCAGCGGCGGCGGCCGGGACCAGGGCGAGCCGCTCGAGCCGCAGGAAGGCGAGCCGCTGCCGGTCATCGAGTCCGAGCCGTCGGCCATCCAGGAGGTGATGGACTCGGCTCCGGAGCTGCTGGAGCGGGCAACGGCCGTGCTGGCGCAGGCCGAGGCGCTGCTGTCGGAGGAGAACCGGGAGGCGGTGACGGCGATCCTGCAGGACACGGAGGAGATGACCTCCGCCCTTGCCGACGCCGACGCCGGGCTGCCCGCGATGGTCGAACGCGTCGAGGGCCTGGCCCAGAGCCTGGACGGGCTGGTCGCCGAGGCGCGCGTCGACCTCGCGCGGATCAGCGACGATCTGGACACGCTGCTGACCACCGCGAACGAGACCACGCGCAGCCTGTCCGCCGACGCCGAGCAGATGGCGAACGCCCTGACCGCGACCGCCAACCGCGTCAACGTGCTGCTGGCCCAGATGCAGCCCGGACTGGTGGACTTCAGCGAGACCGGGCTGTACGAGTTCACCGTGATGACGGCGGAATTGCGAGCCCTGGCGGAAAACCTGTCGCGCCTGGCGACCCGCTTCGAGCGCGACCCGACGCAGTTCCTGCTGGGCGAGACACGACGGGGAGTGACGCTGGATTGACCAAGCACATGATCTCGCGCCGGCGCCTCGGCGCGCTGACCGCGGCCGCGACGGCCGGTCTGCTGCCCGGCTGCGGCGGCAACCTGCTGTTCAGCCAGCCGCCGCGCCTGTACACCCTGACGCCCAAGAGCACGTTCGAGCCGGGCCTGCCCGAGGTCGACTGGCAGCTCCTGGTCGAAATCCCGACGAGCTCGGCGGGGCTCGACTCGAGCCGCATCGCGCTGAGGGAGGCGGCCTACCAGCTGAACTATTTCGCCGAGCGCGCCTGGACCGCGCGCGCCCCGGAAATGGTGCAGACCCTGCTGGTGGAAAGCTTCGAGAACAGCGACCGGATCGTCTCGGTCGGGCGCGAGGCGGTCGGGCTGCGGGCCGACTACGTGCTGAAGACCGAGCTGCGCGAGTTTCAGGCCGAATACGACACCACGGACGCGGCCGAGCGGGGGCCGCCGCTGATCCGCGTCGCGATCAACGCCAAGCTGGTGCAGATTCCCGAGCGGGAGATCATCGCCAACGCCAGCTTCAGCGACATCGAGCAGCCCGCCGTCAACGAGTTCGACGCGGTCATCGCCGCCTTCGACGACGCGCTGGGCACGGTGATGGGCGACATCGTCGAATGGGCGCTGGTCGAGGGGCAGCAGAACTGGCTGCAGCGCCCGGCGCGGCAGCGGCGTTGACCGCGCGCACCCGCGGAGGGCTCATGGGCGCCTGGTTCGTTCGAGCCGCGGCCGGTGCCGTTGCCGTGCTCGCCGTCGCGGGCCCGGCGGCCGGCGAGCGGCCGGTCGTCATCGGCGCCGGCGGCGTGACCGGCCTCTACTTCCCGGTGGCGGGGGCGATCGCCGATGCGGTCGAGGCGCACCGGCCGGAGGGCCCCGCCGTTGCCGTCGAAAGCACCGGGGGCTCGATGGAGAACCTGGTGCGCCTGCGGCTGGGCGAGCTCGACTTCGCCCTGGCGCGCTCGGACCTGCTGCAGGACGCCGCCGCCGGCAGCGGCGCGTTCACCGGAAGCGAGCCGTTCGAGGCGGCGCGCGCCGTGTTCGCGCTCCACCCCGAGCCGCTGACCGTGATCGCCCGGGCCGATGCCGGCATCGCCGGGATCGGCGACCTGGCCGGCGCGCGGGTCAACCTCGGCCCACCGGACACCGCGACGCGCCGGCTGTCCGAGCGGGTCCTCTAGGGCGTGTCTGCAAAGCTGGCGTTCTTCAAGGGCCGTCGCCACATAGCCCGTTATGAGACGCCATGAACTGACAGACAGCGAGTGGCAGCGGATCGAGCCTCTGCTGCCACCGGAGAAGC
>Ga0081535_100061_pt1 | contig 98818 bp, 91 predicted proteins | sample HotLakmasection3_FD_71020 | JGI IMG/M metagenome (GOLD analysis project Ga0081535, IMG submission 71020) | Hypersaline microbial mat communities from Hot Lake, Washington, USA - Section #3 (SPADES assembly) (version 2) | ecosystem: Environmental > Aquatic > Non-marine Saline and Alkaline >... | reverse complement strand
CATCCCCAGTCAGGCGCTCGGCACGGCTTTCGATGGCCAGGCCGCGGTTGAAGGACGGCGTAAAGAGCGGTAGCGTTTCACCCATGACGTGGCGCGGCCTCCGTTGCAGATCCAGCTCCCAACATCCTGAATCTAAAGCGGTTTCCGTGCCATGTCAGCCCCCTTCGGCCCCACGCCGTGAATAAGGAGGGTTTTTCGTGGAAACCAACCACGTCCATTATTTCGGCGATCTTGAGATGGGGCGGATCGTAGAGCGAATTTTGACCGACGGGCATGATGTGCAGCTGCATGTGCATCCCGTCTGGGATGCGTTCCGCAATCAGGATTGGCAGTCCGTGCCGCGCGAGCAGCAGCCCAACGACCGCTTTGCGGACCGTTCCGCCGATCATTCGATCCGGCTCTTGGCGGAGGGGGTGCGGACGCTCAAGACCTGGACCGGCGCCGATCCGCTGGCGTTCCGGGCCGGCGGCCTGACCGCGGAACGGCCTCTTTATCAGGCCATGGCCAGCGTCGGCCTGCCCGTGTCCTCGAATGTCGGGATCGGCATTCACCGGCCCAGCGACCCCGTTCTCCACTGCAACGGCGGACGGTTCAGGCTCGACGGCGTGGTCGAGGTCCCTGTCACTACCTACGAGTTGTGCACGCCGTTCATGGCGAAGCTCGAGAAATGCCTTACCGTGGTCGGGTCGAGCCTGGCCGAGTTTACGGCGCTGCTGTCGGCTGCCGCCAGTTCGAAGGCTGGCCCCGTGGTCATCCTCACCCACCCGTTCGAGTTCGTGACCGCAGACAAGGAATATCGCAGCCTAAAGGTCCACCCGCTTGTAAAGAGCCGGTTCTGGAAGCTGTGCCGCTACCTGAAACAGAACGCGAAGCGCTACACTGTGGTCACCTTCGCGGAGCGCGCGGCGGCGTGGCGCGGGAACGGGGAGGGCGGGGAGTTCCGGATCGCTCTGCCCGCGCGTTACCTGCTTCAGCGGTGCGCCGTCAAGAAATTGGATCAGTGGACGGCGACATGCCGCGCCGCGATCCCGATGATCTGACAGCCGGCGGGGGCCGCGGCACGGGGGGTCCTACCCGAGCGGCGGTTCACCGGCCCGAAAGATGCGGTACGACCATGACCTGCGGCCGGAGGATGCCGGTGCATGGACAAGCCCAATGTCTGTAAAGTCAAATCCCCGCATCCCGATCCTGGACGAGGTTGCGGACCAGGACTTTCATGACACGGCCATCGGCTGCGGATTGGATCCCGGCAACAGGTGGATCGGCGGGTACGTGAACGTGGAATGGGCACGTCTGCGGCACATCCTTCAGGAACACTTTCCATGCCTTGAAGGGCTGAGAATCCTCGAGTTTGGATGCAATATAGGAGCGTCGGCCATAGTCGCCGCCAAACTTGGCGGACGAGTCGTCGGCGTCGACGTCGACGAGACGTTGATCCGCCTGGCACGACTGAACATCAAGCGGTACGGCGTTCAGCGCTTGGCAGACGTCGAGCACATCCGGCCGGAACGGCCTCTCCCGTTCGGGTCGGAGTCCTTTGACATCGTCATGGCCAACAGCGTGTTTGAGTACGTTGCGCCGCCATACCGCAAGGCGGCCTTTCATGAAATAGACCGGATCTTGAAGGTCGGCGGCACCATAATCGTGACGGGCACCTCGAACAGGCTTTGGCCGAAAGAGGTCCACTCGGGGAAGTGGTTCAGCAACTATATGTCTCGATCTTACGCAAATAGGACGCGCGGTGGCAGTCCGCAAGGAATCTTCCCATGGGAAATACTGAGGCATTTCCCGAACTACATAAATCTGGACAAGGCCGATCACGGCAGGTCGTTTATCAGCATCAGAAAGATGTTTGGAGACAGCAAGTTTAAAATTGTGTTGTTACGGTTTGCAAGCGTGTGCGCCTTGTTGACCGGGCAAAGTATCGGCGTGTTTGCAAGTAATTATTCTGCCGTTCTAAGGAAGAAATCCCGGAAAGCCCCCTGAGGCCGAACTTGTCCCTTCGGCGCAACCGCTCCGGTCTCCTGCCGTACCGGATCCATGCGCGCGATCGCCCGCCGCCGGACCGCTATCGGCGCTGCCAGGGCGGGCGGCGAGCGGAGTCGGGCAGGGGCTCGCCGCGCTCCTCGGCGCGCGCGGTCAGCAGGGCGCGGTGGTAGGCCAGCAGCACGTCGTGCTCGTGCACGAACCCGAGGACGCGGCGCCGCTCGCGGGTGTCGACGACCGGCAGGTGGCTCTCCCCGGCGCGGTCGATCAAGCCGATCGCCTCGCGCAGCTCGTCCGTGACCTGCACCATGGGCGGGTCGCGGCGGGCGAGGTCCGCGGCGGTGCGCGGCGCTTCGCCCGGCGCCTGCTCGGTCAGCGCCAGGTCGGCCATGTTGATCACGCCGACCAGGCAGCCGTCGCCGTCGATGACGAACAGCTCGCCCCAGCGCGCGTCGCTCAGCTTGTCGCCGATCTCGTACAGGTCGGCATCCGGGCCGACCGCGGTGTAGTCGTCCTTCATCACGTCGGCGACGCGGATCTGCTTGAGCAGGCCGATCTCGCGGCCGCCGCTCAGGCTGACGCCGCGCCGCTCGAGCTGCCACGTGAACAGGCTGCGGCCCAGCACGACGTGGCTCAGCGTGGTGGCGAGCACGACGCCGAGCATGAGCGCGATGGCCATCTCGTAGTCGCCGGTCATCTCGAACACGATCAGGATCGTCGACATCGGCGCGCCCAGCACCGCGCCGGACACCGCGCCCATGCCGACCAGCGTATAGGCACCGTGCCCGGAGGACAGCTCCGGGAACAGGCTGGTGGCGATCACGCCGAACGCGCCCCCGGTCATCGCCCCGACGAACAGCGACGGGCTGAACACGCCCCCGCCGAAGCCGCCGCCCAGCGACACCGCGGTCGCCGCGGTCTTGACCACGATCAGCATGAGCATGGTCTGCAGCGTCAGGTTCTCGCGCAGGGCGGCGTCGGTGGTCTCGTAGCCGACGCCCAGGATGTCGGGGAACCAGATCGCGGTGATGCCGATGACCAGTCCGGCCAGGGCCGGTTGCAGCACGAGCGGCGGCTTGAGCCGGCTGACCACGGTGTTCGCGAAGATCACCGACCACATGAAGATCATCGCCACAATCCCGCACACCAAGCCGAGCAGGGCGAACGCGGGGAACTCCAGGTACGAGACGATCTCGTAGAACCGCGGCAGGATGAACGCCGGAAAGTCGCCGTAGTGCAGCCGGCTGACCACCGTCCCCGCGACCGAGGCGATCACGATCGGCGTGAACGCCGACAGCGCGTAGTGCCCGACCACCACTTCGAGCGCGAAGAACACCCCGGCGATCGGCGTGTTGAAGCTGGCCGCCACCGCCGCCGCAACCCCGCAGCCGAGCAGCGTGCGCGACAGGTTGGGCGACAGCTTGAGCTTGCGCGCCACCACCGAGGCCAGGGTGGCGCCCAGGTGCACGATCGGCCCCTCGCGGCCGGCCGAGGCGCCGACGCCCAGCGACGCGGCATTGTGGAACGCCGCCGCCAGGCCGCTGCGCAGCGACATGCGGCCGCCCTTGAGCGCGCACGCCTCCATCACGTGGGGCACCGCCTGCGGCGTGCGGCCGGGCATGACGTAGCGCAGGAACAGCCCGAGCAGCAGACCGCCGACCGTCGGGGCCAGCACCACGTGCCACCAGGGCAGTTCGCCGGCAAAGCCGGCCAGGCGCTGCGACGCCGAGCCGTAGAACAGCCACTGGACTCCGCGCAGCAGGCCGCGGAACGCGATCTCGCCCAGCGCCGCAGTCACGCCGATGATCACCGCCAGCGCCGCCAGGATGAACTGGTCGTTGCGCACGACCCGGCGCGTGGTGATGAACAGGCGGTTGACGAAGCGGAACCAGGGCAGTGTCGGGCGTCGTGTGTTCACGGGCGTGCACTCTACCCGCGCCGGCCCGGCGGCGAAAGGGCGGCGGTTCGCCGAACGGGGGAGGCGGCCGGCCAGGACTCCACGCTGCCGCAGGCCGCCGCCAGCGGCGGGCGGGCGTCCAGTGCTGCCCCGGCCGCGCCGGCGTGCAGGAGACGGCGATATCGGCGACCAGCAATGCGACCTGCACGTCGTCACAGGACGCCGGCCTGCGGCACGGCCTTGCACGGTGGGCGCAGGGCGCCGCCGAGCTACCCCACGATGTTGCCTGCGATGACGCCGTGCACATGCGACGCCGGCGCCATTGCGACGGGTGCGCCGTGGATAGGCTCGTACCGCGTATCCGTGCCGTCGTCCCGCTCCAGGAACTCGGCCAAGGTCATCGGGCGGTGTGCCGGTTCGGCCACGGTCACGGCTCGTGCAGGGGGACGTCGCGATAGACCTCGGCCAGCGGAAGCTCGATCCCGACGCTGTCCAGCGGGATTGCCGCGTCGCCGATGTAGTCCTGCAGCAGCCAGCCGTCCGTCACGCGCCGATGCAGCAGCGCCCGACGTTCCTCGGACCACAACAGCAGGATTTCCCTGACCGACGGGATCGACCGGTACGCGTCCAGCTTGGCGCTGCGATCCCGGCCAGCCGTCGACGGCGACGACACTTCCACAATGACCACCGGGTCCACGATCCAGCGCGCCCGGCGATCCTGCGGAGTGCATGACACCACAAGATCGGCGATCAGAAAACTGTCGTCCGACTTGTCCGGGCGGACAATGCCGCCCTGCATGCCGAGGCGGCACGGTACCCGCAGGCGTTGTCCTATCCACGTCGCCACGTTGCCCGCAAGGAATGCGTGCGCCGGGCTGGGCGGCGCCATCGCCACCGGCACGCCGTGGATCAGTTCGTAGCGCGTGTCCGTGCCGTCGTCCCACTCCAGGAACTCGGCCAATGTCATGCAAGGCTGTGCCGGTTCGGCCATGGCGGCAATCCCCTACAGGCCCGCGTTCCTGTACACCTCGGACATCGCCAGATCCAGCTCCAGGGCGCTCAGGCGGATAATGGCGTCGCCGATGAAATGCTGCAGCACCCAGGCGTCCGCCTGCCGGCTGTACAGCAGGGCGCGCCGTTCCTGCGAGTGAACGAACAGGATGTCCCGGACCGAGTCGATGGCGAGGTAGACGTCCAGCTTGGTGCCCCGGTCGTGGTCGGCGGTGGACGGCGACAGCACCTCCACCAGGACCAGCGGATCCGGGGTGCCGGACCGGCCCGGCTCGGCCGGCACGCAGGACACGGCCACGTCGGCCACCAGGACCGTGTCCCGCGCATCGTCGCGCACGATGCCGGCCTGGGACACCGCCCGGCACTGCGGCGGCAGGGCGCGCCTCAGGCCGTATCCGATGTTCATGACGATCGTGCCGTGCGCGTCCGACGGCGGCGCCATCGCCACCGGCACGCCGTCGATCAGTTCGTAGCGCGTGTCCGTGCCGTCGTCCCACGCCAGGAACTCGGCCACGGTCATCCGCGGGTGCGCCGGTTCGGCCATGGCGACGATCCCCTTACAGGCCCGCGTTCCTGTACACCTCGGCCATCGGCAGGTCCAGGTCCAGGCCGGTCAGGCGGATGACGGCGTCGCCGATGAAATGCTGCAGCACCCAGGCATCCGCCCGTCGGCTGTAGAGCAGGGCGCGCCGTTCCTGCGCGTGGACGAACAGGATGTCCCGGACCGACTCGATGCCGAGGTAGACGTCCAGCTTGGTGCCCCGGTCGTGGTCGGCGGTCGAGGGCGACAGCACCTCCACCAGGACCAGCGGGTCCGGGGTGCCGGACCGGCCCGGCTCGGCCGGCACGCAGGACACGGCCACGTCGGCCACCAGGACCGTGTCCCGCGCATCGTCGCGCACGATGCCGGCCTGGGCCACCGCCCGGCACTGCGGCGGCAGGGCATTGCCTGTGCTGCGGACAATGTTGGCAACGATCGTGCCGTGCGCGTCCGACGGCGGCGCCATCGCCACCGGCGCGCCGTGGATCAGTTCGTAGCGCGTATCGGTGCCGTCGTCCCACGCCAGGAACTCGGCCACGGTCATGCGCGGGCGCGCCGGCTCAGCCATCGGTTTTCCCCTGACAGTGCGTGTTCCGATAGATATCCGCCATGGGCAGGTCGATGCCCAGGCTCTCCACGCGGATGACGGCGTCGCCGATCAGGTCCTGCATGAACCAGCCGCTCTCGCGCCGCTCCCAGTGCTCCGCCCGGCGCTCGTCCGACGACAGAATCAGGATCGTGCGCACGGTCGGGATCGCCCTGTAGAACGGCAGCTTGACGGCGCGGTCGACCTGCCCGGTCGACGGCGAGGTGACCTCGACCAGCATGACGGGCTCGGTCGCCCGCCTCGATCCCGGCCGGGCTTCGGCGCACGAGACCGCAATGTTGGGGATGTAGACCACGTCCGGCGCGTCGTCGCGTCCGACCCCGACCTCCGGCAGCACCCGGCACGCGGACGGGATCCCGGCGGCGAGTCGCCCGATCACGTTGCCGGCGATGGTCGCATGCTGCTCGCTTGCCGGCGCCATCGCCACCGGCACGCCGTCGATCAGCTCGTAGCGCGTATCGGTGCCGTCGTCCCACGCCAGGAACTCGGCCACGGTCATCCGCGGGTGCGCCGGTTCGGCCATGGCGGGTCTCCCGTCCACCGCTCATCTGCCGAACAGAATAGCAACCTCGCGGCGCCGTGCCGAGCGCGAAATCGCGCCGCACGGCCGCGGCGCGACGGCGCCCCGCTACACGTACTGGACCTGGATGATCTCGTACGACTTGGAGCCGTTCGGCGTGGTCACCTCGACCACGTCGCCGACGCTCTTGCCGATCAGGCTGCGCGACAGCGGCGCGGAGATCGACAGGCGGCCCTCCTTCACGTCGGCCTCGTCCTGGCCGACGAGCTGGTAGGTGCTTTCCTCGTCGGTGTCCTCGTCGGCGAGCGTGACCGTGGCGCCGAACTTGACGCTGTCGCCGGACAGCTTGGTGACGTCGATGATCTCGGCGCGCGACAGGCGGTCCTCGATCTCCAGGACGCGTCCCTCGATGAAGCTCTGGCGCTCGCGGGCGGCATGGTATTCGGCGTTCTCCGAGAGGTCGCCGTGTTCGCGGGCCTCGGCGATCGCCCGGATGACGGCCGGCCGCTCAACCTGCTTCAAGTGCTTCAGCTCTTCCTGCAGACGCTGATATCCCGCCGCCGTCATCGGCACTTTCTGCATGATGGTCCTGCCTCGAACAAAAACAGTCGGCGTGCCGGATGCCGCGCTGGACGCGGTTTCCGGCCCGAACCGACGGTACGTGGGACTTTATGATGCGTCGTGCAGGTAGGACTGCAACGGCGCGACTTCAAGCCGTCCCGCCTTGAGCGTCGCGATCGCCTCGACGGCCGCGCGCGCCCCCGCGACGGTCGTGCAGTATGGAATGTTATTGACCAGCGCCGTGCGACGCAAGCTGAAGCTGTCGCGGATCGCTTGTGCGCCCGAGGTCGTGTTGAAAACCAGCTGGATCTCGCCGTTGATCATGGCGTCGACCACGTCCGGCTTGCCCTCCAGCACCTTGTTGACGCGCCCGACCGGCAGCCCGGCGTCGCGCAGGACCGCCGCGGTGCCGGTGGTGGCCACCAGATCGAAGCCCAGCCCGTGGACGCGCCGGGCGATCTCGGTGAAGGCGGCCTTGTCGGCCTCGCGCACCGACACGAACACGGTGCCCCTCTGCGGCAGCTGCACGCCGGCGCCGAGCTGGGACTTGGCGTAGGCGCGGCCGAAGTCGTGGTCCAGGCCCATGACCTCGCCGGTCGACTTCATCTCCGGCCCCAGCAGGATGTCCACGCCGGGGAAGCGGGCGAACGGGAACACCGCCTCCTTGACCGCCGTGTGCGCCGGCACCGGGCCGGTGACCGGGAACGAGGCCAGCGCCTCGCCGGCCATCACGCGGGCGCCGATCTTCGCGATCGGCGTGCCGGTCGCCTTGGCCACGAACGGCACCGTGCGGCTGGCGCGCGGGTTGACCTCCAGGATGTAGACCTCCGCGCCACGGTCGCCGTGCTTGACGGCGAACTGCACGTTCATCAGACCGATCACCCCCAGCGCCCCGGCCAGCATGCGGGTCTGGTCCTCGATCGTCTCGATCACCTCCTGGCTCAGCGAGTGGGGCGGCAGGGCGCAGGCGCTGTCGCCGGAGTGGATGCCGGCCTCCTCGATGTGCTCCATGATGCCGGCGACGTAGACGGTCCGGCCGTCGGCGACGGCGTCCACGTCGACCTCGATGGCGTCCTGCAGGTAGCGGTCGATCAGCACCGGGTTGCGGCCCGACACCTTGACCGCCGAGGCGATGTACTGGCGCAGCCCGTCGCGGTCGTGGACGATCTCCATGGCCCGCCCGCCCAGCACGTACGACGGGCGGATCAGCAGCGGATAGCCGACCTCGTCGGCGACCCGCTCCGCCTCGGTGGCCGAGCGGGCGATGCCGCTGACCGGCTGGGCGAGCCCCAGGCCGTCGAGCAGGCGCTTGAACCGCTCGCGGTCCTCGGCCAGGTCGATCGCGTTCTTGGGCGTGCCCAGGATCGGGATGCCGGCGGCCTCCAGGTCGTGGGCCAGCTTGAGCGGCGTCTGCCCGCCGAGCTGGACGATCACGCCCAGCACCCGGCCGGTGCGCTGCTCGGTGCGGACCAGCTCGATCACGTCCTCGGCGGTCAGCGGCTCGAAGTAGAGGCGGTCGGAGGTGTCGTAGTCGGTGGACACGGTCTCCGGGTTGCAGTTGACCATGATGGTCTCGTACCCGGCCTCCTTCAGCGCGTAGGCGGCGTGCACGCAGCAGTAGTCGAACTCGATGCCCTGGCCGATGCGGTTCGGCCCGCCGCCCAGGATGATCACCTTGGTGCGCTCGGTCGGATCGGATTCGCAGTCGCCGTCGGGCTCGTAGCAGGAATACATGTACGGGGTCAGGCTGGCGAACTCGGCCGCGCAGGTGTCGATGCGCTTGTACACGGGCGTGACGCCCAGGGCGCGGCGCCGGTCGGCCACCTCAAGCTCGGCCCAGCCGGCCAGCGCGGCCAGCCGCGCGTCGGAGAAGCCCATGTCCTTCAGCTGCAGCCAGCCCTCGCGGTCGTGCGGCAGGCCGAGGCGCCGGACCGCCTCCTCGGCCTGGACCAGCTCCGCGATCTGATCCAGGAACCAGGGGTCGAAGCGGGTCGCGGCCTGCACGTCGCCGACCGACAGGCCGAAGCGGAACGCCTGGGCGATGACCAGAATGCGGTCGTGGGTCGGCATCGACAGCGCGCGGCGCAGCACGTTGGGATCGACCGGCCGGTCCTCGCCGGCGTCGATGCCGGGGATGTCCACCTCGTCCAGCCCGGACAGCCCGGTTTCCAGCGACCGCAGCGCCTTCTGCAGGCTCTGCTGGAAGGTGCGGCCGATCGCCATGGCCTCGCCGACCGACTTCATCGAGGTGGTCAGCAGCGGGTCGGCGCCGGGGAACTTCTCGAAGGTGAACCGCGGCATCTTGACGACCACGTAGTCGATGGTCGGCTCGAACGAGGCCGGGGTCACCTTCGTGATGTCGTTGTCGAGCTCGTCGAGGGTGTAGCCGACCGCCAGCTTGGCGGCGACCTTGGCGATCGGGAACCCGGTCGCCTTCGACGCCAGCGCCGACGACCGCGACACCCGCGGGTTCATCTCGATCACCACGAGCCGGCCGGTGTCGGGGTCGACCGCGAACTGGACGTTGGAGCCGCCGGTGTCGACGCCGATCTCGCGCAGGCACGCGATCGAGGCGTCGCGCATGATCTGGTATTCCTTGTCGGTCAGCGTCAGCGCCGGCGCCACGGTCACCGAATCGCCGGTGTGGATGCCCATCGGGTCGACGTTCTCGATGGAGCAGACGATGATGCAGTTGTCGGCGCAGTCGCGCACGACCTCCATCTCGTATTCCTTCCAGCCGAGCACCGACTCCTCGACCAGCACCTCGTGCACCGGGCTGGCGCGCAGGCCGTTGCGGACGATCTCCTCGTACTCCGCCCGGTTGTAGGCGATGCCGCCGCCCGTGCCGCCCAGCGTGTAGGACGGCCGGATGATCGCCGGCAGGCCGACCTCCTCCAGCGCGCCCACGGCGTCGAGCAGGCTGTGCACCAGACGGCTGCGCGGCGACTCCAGGCCGATCGCGTCCATCGCCTCGCGGAACTTGAGGCGGTCCTCGGCCTTGGCGATCACGTCCGGCTTGGCGCCGATCAGCTCGATGCCCAGGCTGTCCAGGAACGGCCGGCCGTCGTCGAGGCGCCACTCGGCCAGCGCCATCGCCGTGTTCAGCGCGGTCTGCCCGCCCATGGTGGGCAGCAGGGCGTCCGGGCGCTCCTTTTCCAGGATGCGGGCGACCGTGGCCGGGGTGATCGGCTCGATGTAGGTGGCGTCGGCCAGCTCCGGGTCGGTCATGATCGTCGCCGGGTTGGAGTTGACCAGGACGACCCGGTAGCCCTCCTGCTTCAGCGCCTTGACCGCCTGGGCGCCGGAATAGTCGAACTCGCACGCCTGGCCGATGATGATCGGGCCGGCGCCGATGATGCAGATCGAGGAGATGTCGGTGCGTTTCGGCATGGGGTCCTGCGTGGTGCCGGTGCAGCCCGCGCGGCCGCACGAAATCGGGCCGCGGACGGGCCCCGGCCGGCCGAGCGGACGTTATATAGGCGGCGGCGCCCGCTGGGAAGGCGTCGCTGCACCGCATCATGGGCGGGCGTATACTTGGTGGGACAAAAAGGTGCGCCAGGCGGACCGGCTGTCCGGCTCAAGCCGGTACCGTCGCGGCGGCGGAGAGGGCGTAGGGCGGCGGCTGCGGGTCCGGGTTGAGCAGGGCACAGCGCACGTGGTCGCGCCAGGCCCCGTCGATGAACAGCAGGTCGCGGGCCCGGCCCTCGACCCGGAAGCCCAGGCGCTCCAGCAGGCGGGCGCTCCGCCGGTTGCCCGGCAGGTAGCTGGCCTCGACGCGGTGCAGGCCGAGCGGCCCGAGCGCGAAGCCGAGCGCCAGGCCGAGCGCCTCGCTCATCAGCCCGCGGCCCTCGGCGGCGGCGTCGATGTGGAAGCCCAGCGTGCAGGTCTGCTGCGGCCCGCGCACGATCGTGCTGAAGTTGACCTGGCCCAGCAGCGGGGCCTCCGGGGCCGCCTTCGGCCGCACCACCAGGCGCACCGCGTGGTCCTGGGTGTACAGGCTGCGGGCCGCGCCCGCCCAGCGGCGCCAGTAGGCGGCGGTCAGGAAATCGGCCGGAACCGGCGGCGACCACGGCTTCAGGTGGGACTGGTTGCGCTTGTGGAAGGCCAGCAGCGCCGCCGCGTCGCCGGGCGCGGCCAGCGCCACGCGGACGCGGGCGCCGTCCAGGCGGGGCGGCGGCGGCATCGCCATTGCGGGCGGGCCGGGCCTACAGGGCGGCGCTGCGGGCGCGGGCACCGCGCTCGATGGCGGCGGCGGTCAGCCGGTCGACCTCCAGCTCGTGCCGGATCATCTCCAGCAGGCGCAGCTCCTCCTGGGTGACGCGGCCGTCGGCGGCGGCGACGTCGCAGGCGACGGCATAGGCGGTCTCGCGCAGGCGCGCCGGCAGCGCCTCCCGGACCGCGTCGAGCGCCTTGTCCAGCCCCTTGGGGTCCTGCAGCAGCACCGAGCACTCGTGCGCCAGTTGGGGCAGTCGCTCGTCGTCGAACCCCCGAAAGACTCGCAGGAAGCGCACCATGTCGCCCATGACCCGCAGTTCGGCGTCGGTCATCTCGGCGTCGGCCGCCGAGACCAGCACCATGACGTACACCAGTGCGCTGTGGGGATCGATCGTCGCGGCCACGCCTCGGCCTCCCATTGCTGACGGACCGCCGGCCGGGCGGACGCCCGCCGGTGCCGTCAGCTTATGATGCGAGCCTGCCGGTGGCGTCAAGCCGAACGAAAATCGGTCAGGGTGGTGCCCGCTGCAATCCCCGCGCCGAGGCCGCCCGGCCGTCGTCCGGGGACGGCCGGGCCCTGAAGACGGTCCGGATAACCTACCTGGGCATATAGCGGGTGGGTCACGGGGATCGGCGTCATGGGTCCGTCTCCTCAAGGCGGCGGGTCGCCGTCGCGCAGGCCCGGCACCGCCCCCGCGCCTCCAGGGTGACCTGGTCGAGGGCGAAGGCGGACCGGCGGGCCCAGCGCGACAGGGGTTCGACCAGGGTTTCGTCGGTGATCTCCGCCACCGCGCCGCACTCGGTGCAGATGGCGAAGGCGGCGAAACAGTCGTCCTGGGGATGGGCGCAGGCGACGAAGCCGTTCACGCTCTCGATGCGGTGGGCCAGGCCCAGGCGGATCAGCTTCTGCAGGGCGCGGTACACCTGCGCCGGCGCCTTCAGCCCGACGTCGCGCAGTTCGTCGAGCAGGTCGTAGGCGCTGCGCGCCGCCGGCGTCTGGCGCAGCGCCGCCAGCACGGCCCGTTCGTTGCGCGTCAGCCGCTCGGCCCCGGCCGCATCGCATGCCGACGTCATCGCTCCCCCACTCCGGTCAACGCCTTCGGCAGCGGCATCAGGCTGAGCAGGAACAGGCCCAGCGCCGCGACCACGATCGACGGCCCCGACGGCGTGTCGAATGTCAGCGACCCGTACAGCCCGCCCAGCACCGCCAGCACCCCGGCCGCCGCCGCCAGCACCGCCATGCCTGCCGGACCGGCCGCGAACCGCCGCGCCGCCGCCGCCGGGATGATCAGCAGCGCGGTGATCAGCAGCACGCCGATGATCTTGATGGCGATGGCGATCACCGCCGCCAGCAGCAGGACGAAGGCCAGCCGCGCCCGCTCCGGGTTCAGCCCCTCGGCACGGGCCAGCTCGGCGCTGACCGTCTCCGCCAGCAGCGGCCGCCAGACCAGCGCCAGCACCGCCAGGGCCGCCGCGCCGCCCCCGTAGATCAGCGCCAGGTCGGCCGTCGACACGGCCAGGATGTCGCCGAACAGATAGCCCATCAGGTCGATGCGCAGCCACGTCATGAAGGCGATCAGCACCAGGCCCACGGCCAGGGTGGAATGGGCCAGGATGCCCAGCAGCGCGTCGCTGGACAGGCCGCCCCTCCGCTGCAGCAGGAACAGCGACAGCGCCACCAGCACGCCGATCGCGAACACGCCCAGGATCGGGTTCATCCCCAGCAGGAACGACACGCCCACGCCCAGCAGCGCGGAATGGGCCATGGTGTCGCCGAAATAGGCCATCCGCCGCCACACGATGAAGCAGCCGAGCGGCCCGGCGACCAGCGCCACGCCGATGCCCGCCACCAGGGCGCGGGTGAAAAAGTCATCCAGCATGCGGCGCCTTCCCGGCCCGCCCGCCGCCGCCCCGTACGGTGCGGCCATCGGCGGGCTCCAGCGGCACCACGTTGCCGTCGGCGCCGTGCCCGTGCCCGTGCTCCTCGTCGTGGGTATGGTCGTGGTTATGGTCGTGGGCGTGCCGGTAGACGGCCAGCGTCTGTGCGGCGTGAGGGCCGAACAGGGCCTGGAACGCGCCCGAGTCGGCCACCGCGTGCGGCGCCCCGCGGCAGCACACGTGCTCGTTCAGGCAGACCACCATGTCGGTCTCCGCCATGACCACGTGCAGGTCGTGGGAAATCAGCAGGATGCCGCAGTTCAGCCGGTCGCGCACGCCGCGGATCAGCCCGTACAGCGTGACCTCGCCGGGGAAGTCGACGCCCTGCACCGGCTCGTCCAGGATCAGCAGGTCGGGGCTGCGGATCAGGGCGCGGGCCAGCAGCACGCGCTGGAACTCGCCGCCCGACAGGTGGCGCACCGGCGCGTCGATCAGGTGCGCGGCGCCCAGGTCGGCCAGGGCGCGCTCCACCGCGGCGCGGGGATGGCGGGCGGTCAGGGTCATCAGGTGGCGCACCGTCAGCGGCAGCGTCCAGTCGATGGCCAGCCGCTGCGGCACATAGCCGATGCGCGTGCCCCGCGCCAGCGTCACCCGCCCGGCGCTGGGTGCCTCGATGCCCAGGATGGCCTTGGCAGTGGTCGTCTTGCCGGCGCCGTTCGGGCCGATCAGGGCGACGATCTCGCCGCGGGACACCGTCAGGTCGACGTCGCGGACCAGCCAGCGGCCGGAGCGCTGCACGCCCAGGCCCTCGACGCGGACCAGCGGGCGGTCCTTGCGGCGGTCCAGTCCCTTATCCGGCGACGGGCGACGGGGCAGGCTCATGTGCGGACGGTGTTGCCAGGTGCGATGTGATGTTATAACGATACACGCGGTGTCCGCCGAACGCAAGCCGCCAGGAGCCTCCCGTCATGCCGAAAACTCTCCGCACCGCCCTTCTCGCCGCCACCGCCCTGACCGTCGCCGCGGCTCTGCACGCCTCCCTGCACGCCCCCGTGCACGCCCAGGAGGCGCCAGGCGTGGTCGTGTCGATCAAGCCGGTGCATTCCCTGGTCGCCGCCGTGATGGCGGGCGTTGGCGAGCCGCACCTGATCGTGCGCGGCGGCGCCTCCCCGCACACCTATTCGTTGCGGCCGTCCGATGCGACGGCCCTGCAAGAGGCCGACGTGGTCTTCTGGGTCGGCCCGGACCTGGAGACCTTCCTGCAGGCGCCGATCGCCACGCTGGCGGCCGGCGCGACCGTGGTGGAGCTCGCCGAGGCCGACGGCCTGGAGCGCCTGCCCTACCGCGAGGGCGGCCCCTTCGCCGGCCACGGCCACGACCACGGCGACGCGCATGCCGCGGCCGCCCACGATCACGACCACGATCACGACCACGATCACGACCATGGGCATGACCATGGGCATGAGCACGAAGAGGCCGCCCATGAGCACGACGACCACGGCGCGGACGAGCACGATCACGGCCATGAGGAGGCCGCACACGGCCACGACCATGCGGACGAGCCCGGCCACGACCATGGCCACGACCATGGCCACGACCACGGCCACGGCGAGACCGACATGCACCTGTGGCTCGACCCGCACAATGCCGAGGCCTTCTCCGAGGCCATCGTCGCCGCGCTGGCCGAAGCCGACCCGGCCCATGCCGAGACCTACCGCGCCAACGGCGAGGCGCTGGCGGCCCGCCTCGACGCCCTGACGGCGGAGCTGGAGGCCACTCTGGAGCCGGTGCACGACCGGCCGTTCGTCGTCTTCCACGACGCCTACCAGTACCTGGAGCACCGCTTCGACCTGAACGCGGTCGGCTCGATCACGGTCAGCCCGGACGTGCAGCCGGGTGCGCAGCGCCTCGCCGAGATCCGGGACACGATCGAAGAGCTGGACGCCGTCTGCGTGTTCGCCGAGCCGCAGTTCGAGCCGCGCCTGGTCGAGGTCGTCACCGCCGGCACCGGCGCCCGCGCCGGCACTCTCGATCCCCTCGGCGCCGACCTGGCCGACGGCCCGGACCTCTACTTCGACCTGATGCGCCGCAACGCCCAGGCCCTGGCCGACTGCCTGGCCGGCGCCGGCTGACCCGCGGGCATCGCCGCGTTCATCCCGCTTCGTTCGATCGCTGGAGGTGCCGCCATGGATCGCCTGCCCGTGACCGTGCCGGAGGCTGCAGGCGGAGCCGAGGCCGGCGCGGCCCATGCCGTCTCCGGCACGGCCTCCGAAATCCTGCAGGCCATCCGCCGGCCGGGCGTCACCCTGGCCGTCTGGCGCCGGACGGTGCCGGCGGCGCTGGCCGCCTTCGCCGAGGGCGCTTCGGCCATGCCGCCCCTGGTGCGCTGCACCGTCCGGCCGGCCGGCGCCGCGCCCGGACTGGCCGCGGCGCTGGCGCCGGTGCTGCCCGGCCCGGACTTCGGGCAGCGCCTGCTGGTCAACGACCTGGCCCACCTGGTGCGACTGTTCGCCGACGCAGCGGGGGCGTGGTCGGTGGCGGTCCGCCTGGAGCGCCTCGATACCGACGCCTGCCGCGTGTTCCACGCCGACTTCGTGGGCATCCGCCTGCTGTGCACCTATGCGGGGCCGGGCACGCAGTGGCTGCCGAACCGGTCCGCGGTGCGCGCGGCGCTGGGCAGCGGCGACAACGCCGCCATCTGCCCCCGTCCCGACGCGATCCGGGCGCTGCCGCGGTTCGCGGTCGGCCTGTTCAAGGGCGACGCCTGGCCCGGCAACCGCGGCAACGGCATCGTCCACCGCTCGCCGCCCGTGGCGGGCACCGGACAGACGCGGCTGTTGGCGTGCCTGGACATTGGAGACTAGGCAGGCCGGTCGGCCCCGATCCCATGCCGCCGGATGCGCGGCTCAGGGCCGGTCCTGCCCCGTTCGTTGCTGGGACGCCTCAGCAGGCGGCCGTCAGTCGCGGCCAAGGCCGTGATCGCCGAAGGCTCCGCCGGCGCCGGCCGCCGCCAGCGAGCAACCGCAGATCGGGCAGCTGATCGCGGCGAGCGCCCGCCGGACATCGTCCTCTTCGACGGACAGCCCCTCCTCGCGCGCAAGCGCAAGCGCATCGTCGAGCAGCGCCTGATGCGTACGGCCGGTGCCGCAGGCGGACCGGTACTGCCGGAGCGTGCGCCGGTCCATGGCCTCCACCGAGATGGCAAGAGCGCTGGTGAACGGCGCAAACAGGATCGCCGCGGCCATCCCCTGTCCCATGACGAGACCGGCGCGAAGCAGGTGCCGGCGCTGCCAGGTCCCGGTCATGGCTCACTCCACACTGTTGGCATCGCCGTCGCGGCGAGACGGCCGCGCTCGCGCCGACGAAGGGTTTCATGGACGCCTCGTCAATAGGCAGGAACGACCATTGCTGTCAACACGCAACCGGGTCCTTGGGCCGGCCGACTGTACGGCGATGGGAGGCTTGGGACACGTCACGGACTTCAGCGAAAGGACAGCAATACCTTTTACGGCCGGTCTATTGTCCCGCTGCTTCGCGGTCGGCCGGTTAACGGGCGAGGCTTGGCCCGGCACCCGCATCGTCAACCGCTCGCCGCCCGGGGTCGGTACCGGCCGGACGCGGCTGCGGGCGTGCCTCGAGACTGCGACATAACGGTCGGCCGATGGCCGCCCGGCCGACCCGGCATGGTCGCCGGCCGGAGCAACAGACCCGCCGATTGCGCCGATGACGGCAGCGGAAGGGCGATCACGAGAGACCGATCGACCGCTTGGGCCACCGGCGGCGCGGGTGCCGCGTGCGGCGCCCGCGACACCGCGACGCGGCCGGTGCGGGCCCAGGTCAATGCGGGGCACTGCGAACGGGAGACACTCGCAACCGGACGCGGCAGGGGCGGACACGCCGAACATGGTTGTTTCGTGGCCGACGGGGACAAAGAGGCCGGGAGGGGCCCAGGGGCACCTCCCGGCGAGTGGTCGTTCAGGAAGGAGCGGTGACAGGACCAGTCACCCCCCGGAGACCGACCCTAGCCGGGATGCGCGGGGAATGCAAATGATTCTCATTCGCATGGACTCCGGCCTGCGGCAGGTGCGGTGGCAACGGCCGAGGCAGTGGCAGCCGCCGGTATGCCGCGGACACGGCAGGGCCCCGCGGGCAGCCGCAAAAGCAGACACGCCGGCGGCGGAGACGCAGGCGGTCACGATCGTTCGGACGAAGGAAATCGAAATGGGCAAAATTCAATGTCAAGACGCAGTCATGCGCGCCTATCAAAGCATGATCGCTTTCGGGGAAGGCCATCATTCCGCCCTTCGCGTTGCGGACCGCGTCTTCCGGTGGCACAAGCCCCATACCCCGGACGAACAGCGGGAGGCGATCATCCTGTCCTGGGTGACGCCCAACTGGCTGAACTGAGGAGCCACCGCCCCGGCGCCCGTGGGCGCGGGCGATGACGCCCCGATGGCGCCGGCGCTACGGGTCCGGGCCGGGCCTCGGCCCTAGGCCGCGGCCAGCCGGGCCATGCGCCGGCGGCGGGCGGTGAGGAGCAGCCGCGTGGTCCGCGAGACGGTGGCGAACAGCCACGTGTGCGGCCGCAGCCCCACCGCCTTGAAGATCATGGCCATGGCCCGTTCCACGTGGGACGAGCCGTAGTACGCATAGGCCCGGCGCATGTATTCGCGATGCGCCCGCTTCCGGTCGTAGGGTTCGCCCGCGTTGTTCGCGGCATGGAAGGCGAACGCCAGCTCGTCGTTCTCGGTCTCCAGGATGCGGCCGAGCGCGACCCGCAGCCGGTGCATGCGGCCGAGTCGTTCGCTGGCCAGATACCGGCGCAGGTGGTCGTAGAACAGCTTGTAATGGCGCAGCTCGTCGGCCGCGATCCGGCGGCAGATGGTCTTGAAGACGGGTTCGTCGGTGGCGTCGGCCAGCGCCGCATAGTACGAGCTGGTCCCGACCTCGACCATGCACCGGGCCACCATCTCGCCGGCGCGCGAGCCGCGGATCGACGCCGGTGCGGCCGTATCGATCGGCACGGCGGCGCGGAACGCGGCGAACCGCACATCGAAATCGAAGCCGGGGTCGATCAGCATGGCCCAGCGGGCCAGGGCATCGCCGTGCTGGGTCTCTTCGACGCCCCACTGCTGTGCGGCCTCCAGGAATACGGGGTCGTCGGCAAACACGCTTCGAAGGTATGCGACGTAGGCGGCCGCGTTGTATTCGACCATTGCCGCGGCCTTGGCCAGTTTCACATGGTCGGGATCCGCCAGCGACGGATCGAGTCGATCCCAGGGGATGTCGTCCAGCGTCCAGTGCTTGTGTGTCATGGCTTGCCTTCGGATCCTGACCGGGCGGGCACGTACCGTAGTCTCCGGCACCGTTCTCGAGGCGGGCCGGGGAGTCAAGATGAAATTGCGAATCAATCGCATCCGCCCCGCGGCCGGGACCGCGGCAGGGCGGCTGGCGGCCACCCTGTCGTGACCGCACCTGGCCCCTGTTCGTGCCGTGCATCGCGGTCAGGTCCAGGACGGCTGCGCCCGGAAAGGGTCCGCTTCGGGCGGAGCGCCCGCGGCATGCGGACGCAGAGATATTGCAAATGCGAAGCATTCGCAGTAAAACGCGCCTCGGCTCCGCGCCCGGTTCCGGCAACAGGAAGCAGACCATGGACAATCATCCCGCTGCATGCGGCGAGGTCGACTACTACGAACTCGCGTTCTCGGAGCAGTTCGTGCTGTGGTCGTGGCGGATCTGGGTGCTCGGTCTCTACCGGGACCGTCCGGCCGTCCCGGTCATCGATCGGGCCTGCGCCGTGCTCGGCGCCCCCGGCGGCGGTGCCCTGATCGACCGCATGATGATGGTGCTGGCCGACAACGCGCGACGTCCGATCGATATCCGCCCGCCCTGCTACCGGACCCTCTCCGACGACGAGCGGCGCCTGCTGGGCGCCGTGCGCTACCTTCAGGACGGCGATGCCGTGCGCCCCCTGTTCCTCCTGTCGCCGCTGCTGAAGGCGGAGCGGCGCGAGGCGGTGCACGCCGCCATCGGGGACGTGGCACGCCTGTTGATGTCCGCCGGCGTCGACCTGACCGCCGTGGGGGCCGCGCCGTCGGATCCGTTTTCCCTCGGCCGCCGGACCCGGTGCGACGCGTGATGCAGTGCAGCGGCTCTCGCAGCCTCAACCAAAGGAATCCACAAGATGCCGGCCCTTCATGAAGCGGGCACCCGGACCAGACCCGTCATCGAACTGCACGACAGCGAGTCCGTGGTGCTGCGGGCCCTGCGCGCAGCCACCCACGGCCTGCTCAACAACAGTCCGATGTTCGACGTGATGCACGACATCCTGGCGGGTGCCGGCGCCGACCCGGCGGTCGGGCCGGTCGACACCCTGGTCGGCGCCGTGCATTGCGCCGCACACCGATTGGTGGTGGTCAACTGCATGCACTGCCCGTTTCTTACCGGCGACGAGGAACGCCTGCTGGCTGCGATCGCCTGCCATCAGGCGGGCATCGGCGCCGCGACGGAGGCCATCCTCACGCCCCTGGTCGGGCCCGGACATGCGGCGGCGGTCGACCTGCTCGTCCGGCATGTCGCGTTCACGCTGGCGGCGTGCGACGTGGTCCTGCCGGCGACCTGGTGGCGCCTGCAGTTGCGGCATGTGGACTCCAGCATCCCTGCGCCGGCGCTGGCGCCGCTGCGGCTGACGCGGCACTAGCGGGATGGCGATGCTATGGCGCGGCCTGTGGTGCGGCGCCGCAGGGTCGGTCGCGGCCGGAGGCGCGGCCGAACAGGTCGATGCGGCTGTCCACGAGCTCGTAGCCGAAGCGGGCGGCGATCTCCCTGAGCAGCCGGTCCAGGCTGTCGCTGGCGAACTCCACGATCCGGCCGGTGTCGATGTCGATCAGATGGTGGTGGTCCCACCGCTTCAGTTCGTAGCGCGTGCTCAGCGGCCCGAAGTCGTGCTTCAGCGCCAGCCCGTGCGCGCACAGGAACTGCAGCGTCCGGTAGACCGTGGCGATGCTGACCGAGCGGTCGAACCGCCGGGCGCGGTCGTGGATCATGTCCAGGCTGGGGTGATCGTTGGCGTCGCCCAGGACGCGCAGCACCGCGCGCCGCTGGCTGGTCAGCCGCAGCCCCAGGCCCTCGCACCGCTGTTCGACCGTCATGCCGCCCCGGTGCCGGCGCCGGCGGGGCTGGTGCTCGCGGGACGGGGGCTCGCGGGACCGGGGGCCGGGGCCGGTCGGCGAGGGGCGATCATCCCGCGCCACCGCTGTGGGGCGCGGGACGGGATGACTCTGCATTGCATTCGCATAGGCGCTGCCCGGTGTGACCAATGCTCAAAACACTAATCGGCCAGGGGGCGAAAGACAACTGCCGGAGGGCCGAAAGCAGCGAATGCGGATGGTCCGGTATGGCATCCGGCGGAAGTGTCGCGGGGCGACGCGCGGTCGCTGCGCAAGTGCGATGCAATATCAGACGTGTCTTGCCCGACGCCATGCTGCGGTGCGTCATCTTCATCCGGGCAGAAACTGTTCTGCGGCTGCCACAAACGGGCGCGCAGTGTCCAGCCGGTATCGGGGGGTTATCGGAGCGGAAAGGGGCTTGCAAATGCAAATCATTCGCACTACCGTCCGCCCAGCCTGTCACCAACCGACGGAGATCCCGGCATGACGCTGTTTCCCCGCATAGCAGTCACACTCGCGCGGCTGCCCGCGGCGGCCGCACTGGTCGTCGTCGCCGCCGCGGCGCCGGCGCCGGCCCAGGATCGGGTCGCGCCCGACATGTCGACCGAAGAGCTCATCGACGCCATGCGCGGCGGCGGGCACGTCATCTTCATTCGCCATGCGCAAACGGAGGTGGACTACGCCGACCAGGTCGATGCGGTCATGGGCGACTGCTCCACCCAGCGCACGCTCAGCGAGGCCGGCTGGCACGAGGCCCGCACCATCGGCGACGCGTTCGACCGCCTGGACATCCCGGTCGGCGACGTCATCAGCAGCGAGTACTGCCGCGCCTGGCAGACCGCCGACCTCGCCTTCGGCCGCTACGACAAGACGGCCGACCTGAACTTCGCGCCGGCCGAGGACTACACCGAAGAGCAGATCGCGGCCATGCGCAACCGGGTTGTCCCGCACCTCGCCCAGCCGCCGGCCGACGACGACGTGAACACCGTGCTGGTCGGCCACGACGACCCGTTCGAGGCGGCGACCGGCATCTATCCCGAGCCCATGGGCGTCACCTACGTGATCCGCCCCCAGGGCGACGGATCCTTCGAGATCCTGGGCAGCATCGCCCCCGATGCGTGGCCCGAAACCGCCGAATGAAGGCCAACCCGCCCCGACGGGAGACACCCTTTCGGATCCGTGACGACTCCTCTCTGCAAAAAAAAAAGGAGCATGATGGGATGACCTCGACCTCGATATCGATCCGACTGGCGGCCGCCGCAGCAGCACTGGCCTTGACCGCCCCCGCTTGGGCCGCGGAAGTACACGTCGGCGATGCCGTGGACCGCAACGGCCTTTCCGTCGGTGCGGCTTATTTGACCGGAATCGACATGTCGCCCATGCCGCCGATGCAGATGGGGGACGACACCATTCACCTTGAATGCGACGTCAGCGCGACGTCGGACAATGCACACGGTTTCGCCGAGGGAGACTTCGTCCCGTATCTGACGTGCAGCTACGTGATCGAAAAAATCGGGACGGATTGGCAGCGTGCCGGGACCATGCTGCCGATGACAGCAACCGACGGGCCGCACTACGCCAACAACGTGCCCATGAACGGATCGGGCGAGTACCGTGTGACGTATTTCCTCGAGCCGCCATCACGCAACGGCTTCTTCCGCCATACCGACGAGGAAACCGGAGTTCCGGCGTGGTGGGAACCGTTCGAAGTAACCTGGACCTTCACCTATCCGGGGGAGCCGAGCAGCGACTAAAGGTTCCTGCCAACCGGATCGAGCTTGCGCCGACCTGACCCCGGCAGCAGCAGCAGCGGCGGCGGAAAGCCGCTTCGGGAACCACCACCAACGGACTCTGCTGCCGCGATGCTGCATCAGCCATCGGCCTGAAAAAAGAGAGGGCAAGACCCAATGTCGAGATTCACCAATACCGGACTCAAAACCGCTCTGGCCTCCGCCGCCGCGGCCGGCTGCCTGCTGGCGGCGGGTTCGGCCACCGCCCAGTCCGGCGAGGTCAACGTCTATTCGGCCCGCCACTACGATACCGACCTGACGCTCTACGACGCCTTCACCGAGCAGACCGGCATCGAGGTCAACCTGATCGAGGGCGACAGCGACGCCCTGATCGAGCGCATCCAGGCCGAGGGCGCCAACAGCCCGGCCGACGTGCTGATCACCGTCGACGCCGGCCGGCTGTGGCGCGCCGACCAGGCCGGCCTGTTCCAGCCGGTCGACTCGGACGTGCTGGAGGAGCGGATCCCCGAGCACCTGCGCCATCCCGAAGGCCACTGGTTCGGCCTGTCCAAGCGCGCCCGAGTCATCATCTACAACGAGGCGGCCGGCCGGCCGGAGGGCCTGGAGACCTACGAGGACCTGGCCGACCCGGCATACCGCGGCATGGTCTGCACGCGCAGCTCCAGCAACATCTACAGCCAGTCGCTGCTGGCGTCGATCATCGCCGCGCACGGCGAGGAGGGCGCGACCGAGTGGGCCGAGGGCCTGGTGGCCAACTTCGCCCGCGACCCGCAGGGCAACGACACCGCCCAGATCCGGGCCGTCGCGGCCGGGGAATGCCGGGTCGCCATCGTCAACACCTACTATGTCGGCCGGCTGCTCGCCTCCGACGACCCGGCCGACGCGGCGGTCGGCGAGAGCGTCGGGATCGTCTTTCCGAACCAGGACGGCCGCGGCACCCACGTCAACATCTCCGGCGGCGGCGTCCTGACCCATGCGCCCAATCCCGACAGCGCGGTCGCCTTCCTGGAATTCATGGTCAGCGACGAGGCCCAGCGCCTGTTCGCCGAGGGCAACAACGAGTACCCGGTGGTCCCCACGGTGGAGATCTCCGGCCCGATCGCGGACTTCGGGTCCTTCCAGGAGGACCGGGTCAACGCCGCCGTCCTCGGCGAAAACAACCCGACTGCCGTGCGCATCGCCGACCGCGTCGGCTGGGAGTGACGCCCGATCCCGGTGCCCGGTCCGGTCGCACAGGGGGCTTCGGGCATCGGGACCGCGCAAGGCCGGCGGGGGAGGTCCGGCGACGCCGGCCATCGGGGCTCGCGAGCCTGCCGGCAGCGACCCCGGATTGCGCGGCCGACGGCCGGGTGGAGTTTCGCCCGCTCCACCCGGCCGCGTGTTTTATTGTTTTTTTGTCGCCATTCGGAAGAGCGGGTACCGGCGCGCTGCAGCCGGTTTGGGAGGACTGGTGCAGGGCCCGTAGAAGACCGATATCGCGGGGCATGCCCGAGCGGCGCCCGGCCAGTCCCTCGGTGCCCGGGTTCATACCGGGCGATTGCGTCTTCAATCGCCGGGCTCCGGAGGAGACACACGGTCTTGGATATCGCGCATGAGAGTCATGGGCGGGTTCGCCTGCGTGCATCGAGTGCCGATGACGCTCGGCTGGCGCCGGCGTTCGCTGCCCTGGTGTCCCAGCACGTCCCGGGCGTGCTCGACGTGCGCGCCAATCCGGCCGCGCGCAGCCTCGTCATACGATACGACGGGTCACCACGGACCCGCGACGACGTGCTGCGGCTGGTCGCAGAGACGCCGCCCACGCCGCCCACGCCGCCCAACCGCCGCATCGAAAGCCGCCCGGCGTCCCGGCACCTGCGCGGTGCCGTCCTGTCCGGCGCCGCCCTGGCCGCCGGCCTGGTGCTGCCGCTGCCCCTGCGGGCGGTCCTGACCTGGGCGGTCGTCGCGCCGGCCATCGTCCGCGGCATGGCCGCCCTGGTCACCAAAGGCGTGTGCGTGGAGGCGCTCGATGCCACGGCGCTCGGCGTGGCCCTGGGGCGGGCCGACTACGGCACCGCGGCGGGGACGATGACGATGCTCAACACCGGCGAATATCTGGAGGCGACGACCAGTGAAACCTCCACGGACCTGCTGCGCCGCCTGATCGTGCGGCCGTCCGGGCCCGCGTGGCGCGAGGCGCACGACGGAAGCCTGGAGTCGGTCGCGGCCGATGACCTGGCGGTCAACGATATCGTGGTCGTCGGCCCGGGCGACACGGTGCCGGTGGATGGCCAGGTCCTGAGCGGCGCCGGCAGTGTCAACGAAGCGTCGCTGACCGGCGAGGCCGTGCCGGTGGACGTCGAGGCCGGTGCGCGCGTCCTGTCGGGGACCGTCGTCCAGGAGGGGCGGTTGCGCATCCGCGCCGTGCGCGTGGGCGGGGCGACCGCGCTGGCGCGCATCGGCGCCTTCATCGAGTCGTCCCTTGACCAGAAGCCCGAGATTGAGTCGAGTTCGGAGCGATTGGCGGACCAGCGCATCGTGATCACCCTCGGGCTCGGCGCGATCACCTTCGCACTGACCCGCGACGCCAGCCGGCTCGCCTCGGTCTTCCTCATCGATTACGCGTGCGCGCTCAAGCTGGGGGCCCCGGTCGCGGTCAGGTCGGCGATGCATGGTGCGGCGACGGCCGGCATCCTGATCAAGGGCGGGCGCGGCCTCGAGGCCCTGGCCCACGTGGATACGGTGGTGTTCGACAAGACGGGGACGCTCACGGAAAGCCGCCTGGACGTCACCGACGTGATGCCGGTGAACGGCCTGTGCTCGGACAAGCAGCTTCTCGCCGTGCTGGCCTCCCTCGAGGAGCACGCCAACCATCCCGTTGCCGAGGCGATCGTCGACGAAGCCCGCCGCCGCCAGCTGACCCACGTCGGCCATCAAGGCGTGGATTTCGTGGTCGCCCACGGGCTGGTCAGCGAGGCCGACGGCCGGCGTATCGTCGTCGGCAGCCGGCATTTCCTGGAGGAGCACGAGGCCGTCTCCTTTGCGGACCAGGAGGCAACGATTGAACGGCTGGAGGCCGACGGCAGGATCCTGCTTTACGCGGCGTTCGACGGCCGGCCGGCCGGCCTGATCGGCCTGCGCGATCATGTCCGGCCCGACGCCGCCGCCGCGATTGCCTGCCTGCGCGGGACCGGCATCGACACCGTCGCCCTGCTCTCCGGCGACCGCGAGCCCAAGGCCAGGGCGCTGGCCGCCGACCTGGGCATCGATCTGGTGTTCGCCGACCGGCGGCCGGAGGACAAGGCCGAGGTCGTTCGCGACCTGCAGGCACAGGGGCGCCGGGTCGCGTTCGTCGGCGACGGCGTGAACGATGCGCCGGCGCTGATGGCGGCCGACGTCGGCATCGCCATGCCGCGCGGCGCCGACCTGGCGCGGGCCACCGCCGACGTGATCCTGCTGCGCGACAGCATCGGCGGCGTTGCCGAGGCGCGAGTCGTGAGCGACCGGACGCTGAAGGTCATCCGCTCGAATTTCCGCTGGGCGGTCGGACTGAACACGCTGCTGTTCGCCGCCGCCGCCCTGGGCTATGCGACACCGGCGGTGGCGGCGGTGGTGCACAACGCCGTGACCCTGGGCACCCTGGGCCGCGCCGTGCTGGTCAGCCGGGCGCCGGTGCCCGGCGGGTCATCCTAGCGCACGCCGCGAGGCGGAGGATGGCGCCTCGCTTTCATGTTGCGGGGCAAAATGAGAATGATTATCATTCTCATCCGTTCGGTCCTTGCCGTTCGACAAAGGAGGCGGTCCATGTGCGAATGCATGCATCACGTACCGGGACGGATCCGGTTCCGCATTCCCGCACTCCGCGGCAGCAGATCCCTGCCCAGGGTGCTGCGCCACGCGCTCATGCAGCACGACGGCGTGGACGACATCGAAACCCGGAACGCGTCGTGCTCGCTCGTCATTCACTATGACCCGATGCGGCTGCCGCCGCAGCAGGCCGCCCTTGTCCTCGGCGACATGATTGTGCGCATGCAGCCTGTTCCGGTCGCGACACCGGTTCCCGCGCATCGGATCAATGCGCCCGGCGCAGGCGGCGGCAGGCTGCCGGCGGTGCGTCCGCCCGCCGCCCCTCGGCCCGCGGCGCCGGCTGCCGTTCCCTTGACAGCGGACCCGATGCGCCCCTCGATCGACGACAGGCTGGCGACCGGCGCGGCCCGGTACGTTGGCGGGCTTATCGGCCGCACGATCTTCCTGGTGCTGCTGCAGACCACCGTGAAGCGCTTCGAAGCCGCGACGCAGCGGGCGATCATTTTCGCGATCACGGGCAGGAAACCCGTCGCGTAGACGGCCCGGCACCTCGCCGGGCTGTACGCGGCCGGCGCGCGGTGGCATAGCGGGCCGGTCATGTCCGCCGTCGTCAACGTTGCCCTGCCGGTGTTCGCCATCATCCTGATCGGGGTGCTGGCCGGGCGGGCGCGGCTGCTCGGGCCCGAAGCGTCCGGCGCGCTGAACGCGTTCGTGTACTGGATCGCGCTGCCGCCGCTGCTGTTCCTGGCGATGGCGCGGGCGCCGGTGGCGGAGGTGCTGCACCTGCCGTTCATCGGCACCTGGCTGGGCGGGCTGCTGGCGGTGTGGGCGGCCGGGTCGGCGCTGGGCCGGCTGCTGCACGGCTCGCCCGCGCCGGTGGCGGCGATGCAGGGCATGGCGGCCAGCTTCTCCAATACCGGCTACATGGGCATCCCGCTGTTCCTGGCGGCGTTTGGCGAGCGCGGGCTGGCGCCGGCCACCCTGGCCACGGTGCTGATGAGCGCGGTGGCGGTCGGCGTCGCGGTGGTGGCGCTGGAGCTGACCGGCCGGCGCGGCCACGGCGCGGCGGCGGCCGTGCGCGGGGCCGGGTCGGCGCTGGCGACCAACCCGCTGGTGGTCGCGCCGCTGGCCGGCATCGCCGCGTCGCTGGCCGGGCTGCCCCTGCCGGCGCCGGTGGTGACCCTGTTCGAGCTGACCGGCGCGGCGGCCAGCCCGTGCGCCCTGTTCGCCATCGGCCTGTTCCTGGCCGGCCAGCGCCTGACCGGCGGCGGGGCGGGAGGCGAGCCCGGGGGCGGCCTGCGCAGCCGCCTGGGCGAGACCGCCTGGATCGCCGCCCTGAAGCTGGTGGTGCACCCGCTGGCCACGGCCGGGCTGGCGCTGTGGGTGTTCGACCTGGAGCCGTTCTGGGCGGCCAGCGCGATCCTGCTCGCCGCCCTGCCCACCGGCGCCCTGACCTTCGTCGTCGCCTCCCGCTACGGCATCCACGTGGAGCGCACGTCCAGCGCCATCCTGGTGTCGACGGTCCTGTCGGTGATCACGGTGTCCGCCCTGCTGGCGGTCTATGCGCCGCGGTTCGGGGGGTGATCCCGTTTTCGGGCGTAGGTCGGCCGGAGCGCAAGCGACGCCCGACGCACGGCCTATCGATTCACGCGACACCCATTCCCGCAACCGAACCGGATCGCCGGCGGCGAGGCCGATGTCGGGCGTCGCTGACGCTCCGGCCGACCTACGGGTCCGCGCCAAGGTTCGGCGGGTGATTGCGGACACCGGCGTAGGTCGGCCGGAGCGCAAGCGACGCCCGACGCACGGCCTATCGATTCAGGCGATGTCCTTTCCCGCAACCGAACCGGATCGCCGGCGGCGAGGCCGATGTCGGGCGTCGCTGACGCTCCGGCCGACCTAGACTCTCTTGCGCAAACCGGCATCCTTCAGGACGCCGTCCGCAGTATGGCGGATGACGATGTTGGTCGGGACCGGGAAATGCCGCCCCGTGAGCGGGCTGTACCAGATCTCGTGACTTCCTTTGCCATGGCGGACGAATGTGCAGCCGGCCTCCCCTCAAAAGAATTTTGAGTCCGCAGTCGAAAGATCGGCCCATCAGGCGGGTATACGCACGGTCGAGCGCCGCTCGGCGACAATCTCGATGGCCGCCTCGGCTTCGCCGATCCCCTCGTTCAACGCAATGATCTCCGGCGCGATGGCCAGGGCGCGGTCGACCAGGGCTTCGAAGGTGGGGGCTTCGGTGTGCAGCGGGATGTCGTCGCTCTCGGCCCACCACAGGCGGGTCTCGTCGTCCCAGTGGGCGGTGATGTGGTAGGTCCGTGCGGGTATGGTCGGCTCCTTGATCCGCGCCGCACCAGGGTACACCCGCGCAGCCCGGGCGTCACGGCGGGTTCCAGTCGAACCGGGCGGCGACGACGCCGTGGTCGGAGGCGGGGGCGGTGTCGCCGTCGATGACGTGGTCGTTCCAGACGTGCAGCTCGCGGAACGACCATAGGCGCTTTTCCGAGTGGTCGTAGAACTGCTCGGACACCAGCACGTGGTCGAGCGAATCGCGCTCGCCACGATAGATGTGCGTATAGGTCACGTCGCGGAACGACCGCAGCGCCTGCAGCGCGCCGGCGACGTACAGGCCGCGGTCGCTGGTTCGCCCGGCGCGGCTGTCGGCGTAGAACCGGAAGCTGGGCTGCTCGGTCACGATCGCCAGGGTGTTGCTGTTCGGCGAGTCGTTGTAGTCGCCGAGCACCGCCACCGGCACGTCGGTGTCGCGCATGACGTCGTTGAGCACGATGCGCAGCGCCGCGGCCTCGGCCGTGCGCCGCACCGTGGACAGGGCGGCGCCCAGGGCGCGGGCGTGCGCGTTCACCTCCGGCCGGTCGCGCTCCTCCCGGTCCAGGCGGGTCGGCAGCTTGGACTTCAGGTGCACGGCGAACACCTCGATCGGCGGCACCTCCGGGGCGTCGCGGTGGCCGATGGTGAGCTGCAGCACGCTGCGCGAGAACACGCGGATCAGCACCTCGATGTCGTCGTCGGGGTCCTCGTTGCCGCCGGCGCGGTCCACCTCGCGCTTGCGCAGCACGAAGCCCTCGGGGAAGTCCTTGACCACCCGCCGGTTGCGGATCTCCCACGGCGCGCGGACCGCGGCGGCGACCGCGATGTCGTACCAGCCGGACTCGCGGATGAAGGCGAGCTCGTATTCCTGGGACAGGCGGGCGCGGTCGAACACGTCGCGCAGACACTGCGGCGACCACAGCTCCTGAAAGGCGATCACGTCGGCGTCCAGCGCCCGCAGCCGCTCCGCCGACCAGGCGACCTTGACGTCGTAGTCGGCCTGGGTGTACGGCGTCGACCCGCGCCAGGGTTCCCCCGGCAGTTGCAGGTTGTACAGATTGAAGGTCGCAAAGCCGATGTCGCGCATGTTCCGGGGCATGAAAGCCTCCTCCCGCCCGTTTCGCTGAGCGTTCCGGCAATCCTTTGGCGTAAAAAGTAGAGAATTCGGCAGTCGAAGGCCGAGTATGCCCGACGGCTACGCCCCGCGCACGCGCAGATTGATGGCAGTTCCGTGGCATTCGCATGTCGTTGCCGCGCGGCCGCAGACGGGCTGCCGCGACGGCGGGCGCGGCGGCGCCGTCCGCCGGCGCCCGGGCCGAACCCGCGGCGCGCGCCGAAACCACACGCCAGGGGGTTCGGCGGCCGGCCCGATATGCTATATCTTGCGGCATGCCCGATCCGCTTCGCTCCGACGACCGTCCCGCGCCCGCCGCCCCGACCGGCCTGGGCCCCGTCCGTCAGGCCATGGTTCAGCCGCCCTACCTGACCGGCCTCAATCCCCCCCAGCGCGCGGCGGTGGAGGCGCTGGACGGTCCGGTGCTGGTGCTGGCCGGGGCCGGCACCGGCAAGACGCGGGTGCTGACCACGCGGCTGGCCCACCTGCTCAACACCCGGCGCGCCTGGCCCAGCCAGATCCTGGCGGTGACCTTCACCAACAAGGCGGCGCGCGAGATGCGCGAGCGGGTCGCGGCCCTGATCAACCAGCCGACCGAGGGCTGGTGGCTGGGCACCTTCCACGCGCTGGCCGCCCGCATCCTGCGCCGCCACGCCGAGCTGATCGGGCTGAAGCCGACCTTCACGATCCTGGATACGGACGACCAGCTCCGCCTGCTCAAGCAGCTGCTGGAGGCGGAGAGCATCGACGCCAAGCGCTGGCCGGCCCGCCTGCTGCTCAGCGTGATCGAGCGCTGGAAGGACCGCGGCCTGACCGCCGAACGGCTCAAGGCCGACGACGCCGGGGACATCGCCGGCGGCCGCATGCTGGGTCTCTACCGCGCCTATCAGCAGCGGCTGGCCACCGTGAACGCCTGCGACTTCGGCGACCTGCTGCTGCACAACCTGACGCTCTTGCAGACGCAGCCGGACGTGCTGGCGCAGTACCACAAGCGGTTCAAGTACATTCTGGTCGACGAGTACCAGGACACCAACGTGGCCCAGTACCTGTGGCTGCGCCTGCTCGCCCAGGGCCACCAGAACCTGTGCTGCGTCGGCGACGACGACCAGTCGATCTACGGCTGGCGCGGCGCGGAGGTCGGCAACATCCTGCGCTTCGAGAGCGACTTCCCCGGCGCGAAGGTGATCCGCCTGGAGCAGAACTACCGCTCCACGCCGCCGATCCTGGCCGCCGCCTCCGGCCTGATCGCGCACAACCGCGGCCGCCTGGGCAAGACCCTGTACACCGAGGCGGAGGGCGGCGAGCCGGTGGCCGTGCGCCAGGTCTGGGACGGCGAGGACGAGGCGCGCTGGGTCGGCGCCGAGATCGAGGCCTTGCAGTCCCGCGGCGCGGCCCTGGCCCAGGTCGCCGTGCTGGTCCGCGCCGGCTTCCAGATGCGCGCCTTCGAGGAGCGGTTCCTGACCCTGGGCCTGCCCTACCAGGTGATCGGCGGCCCGCGCTTCTATGAGCGCATGGAGATCCGGGACGCGCTCGCCTACCTGCGCGTGATCGCCCAGCCCGACGACGACTTGGCGTTCGAGCGGATCGTCAACACGCCCAAGCGCGGCATCGGCGCCGCCACCGTGCAGACCCTGCACCGCGCCGCGCGCGCCGGCGGCGTGTCGCTGACCGAGGCCGGCTGGCGGGTCACCGAGACCGACGAGCTCAAGCCGCGGGCCCGGTCCACACTGCGCGGCCTGCTCATGGACTTCGAGCGCTGGCGGGAGATGGCCGCGCGGGTCCGGCACACCGACCTGGCCCGCACCGTGCTGGACGAGAGCGGCTACACCGCCATGTGGCAGGCCGACAAGTCCGCCGAGGCGCCGGGCCGGCTGGAGAACCTCAAGGAGCTGGTCGCCGGCATGGAGGCGTTCGAGACGCTGGCCGGGTTCCTGGAGCACGTCAGCCTGGTCATGGACATCGACGCCGACCCCGGCGGCGACCGGCTCACGCTGATGACCCTCCACGCCGCCAAGGGCCTGGAGTTCGACCACGTCTTCCTGCCCGGCTGGGAGGAGGGGCTGTTTCCCCACCAGCGCGCCATGGACGAGCACGGCATCGCCGGGCTGGAGGAGGAGCGCCGGCTGGCCTATGTCGGCCTGACCCGGGCGCGCCGGCGGGCCTGGATCACCTGCGCGGTCAATCGGCTGGTCTACGGCCAGTGGCAGAGCACGGTGCCGTCCCGGTTCCTGGACGAGCTGCCGGCCGCGCAGGTCGATGTCGCCGGCGAGGGCGGGCTGCCCGGTGCCGGACCGCGGGACGCGCGCTTCGGCGGCGGGGTCGCCGGGAGCGGGGAGGCCATGGCGGCCGGCGTGGCCGAGCCGCGCCCGGCGCGCCCGTTCGTGCCGCCGCGCGAGCGCCCCCGCCGCGGCGCGCCGCCCACCCTGGACGGCGAGGCGTTCGCCGCCCCGGCCCGCCCGGCGCCGGACCGGCCGTACCGGCCGGGCGAGCGCGTGTTCCACGACAAGTTCGGCTATGGCACCGTCACCGCCAGCGACGCCGGCAAGCTGACGGTGGACTTCGAGCACAGCGGCGAGAAGAAGGTCATGGCCGGGTTCGTCCAGCCCGCGGACCGCACGTGACCGCGCCGGGGCTGTCCCGCCGGCGGCGTCGGGCCTAGAGCCGCGGGACGACCAGGGTGCCGACGGGCTCCTCCTCGCCGGCCTGCAGCAGGTCCATCAGGTGGTCGTAGGCCGCGTGCGGGATCGGGATCAGGCAGCCCTCGCTGCCGCCGGGGCTGGGGCGGTGGATCAGGAAGTCGTTCCAGACCCGGCCGAACCCGTCGATGCGCGCCCTGGTCTCCGGGTCGGGGTGCAGAAAGCAGCAGCGGCCGTAGGCGCGCCGGTTGCGCTCCCCGACATGGTCGTTCAGCCAGACGACGGTGTAGCGGCCCCACGGAATCGGGCCGCCGACGCGGGTCTGGTCGCGGCTTTCCGGCGTGTCGCGCCAGCGGGCCGGGTCGGTGGCGCCGCGGTGGCCGCCGGAGCAGACGCGCAGCTCGATCGCCGTGGCGCCGACGATGCCGGACAGGCGTTCAGCGGCGACATCGTAGGTGAGCCGCGCCCGGCCGGTCCCGCCCGCCGGGCCGTCCGGGTCCGGGATGATCGCACGGTGTTCCTGGCGCACCACCGGCATCTCTAATGCAGCGGCCCGGTGAACACCCAGCGCTCCACCTGGTCGTGCGCGCGCCCCGGTGCGACCTCGGGGTGGTGATAGCGATACACGCGCACCGCCGCCTCCAGCGCCACGCTGTCCGGCGCGCCGCTGGCGATCATGCCGGCGTGGGCCCGCACGACAGCCGCATGGCAGGGGCAGTCCTCGAACCCGGTGCGGCCGTTGCGGGGGGCGCTAGGACTTTTTTTTGCGGCCATAGAGTTCCAGCCTGTGATCGACCAGATCGTACCCCAGTTCCTTGGCGATGCGCTCCTTCAGAGTTTCCAGATCGTTGTACTGGAATTCGATAACCTTGCCGGTCTCCAGATCGATCAGGTGATGGTGATGCTCGAGGTTGACCTCGAACCGCGAATAGTTCTCGTTGAAATCGTGGCGCTTGACCAGGTTCATCTCGTCGAGCAGGTGCAGGGTCCGATAGACGGTGGCGATGCTGATCGCCGGATCCACTTCCCGGGCACGCTGGTATACGGCCTCGACGGACGGATGGTCGGCCGAATTGTTGAGCACCTGCAGGATGACCCGGCGCTGTTCGGTCATCTTCAGGCCGGCATTGATACATTGTTGTTCGAGGTTGGTCATCGACATTCTCCTTCGGCCCGGTCCTCCTCCCGCACGTCGCTTCTCGTTGGAATGGTCGTGCGTGATAATCATACAGATAATCATGTGCGATGTCATGGGGACTCTGCGCGGTGCGGTTCGGCCGCCGATAGCCCGCCCCGCCCGCGCACGGCCCGGCAGACGCCCGTAGACAGGAGGGTGCCCGCATGAGCATACATGGCTGGATCGCGCTCGCGCTGACCGCCGTCGGCGTGACCGCCCTCAACGTCGGTCTGATGCATCTGGCGCGCAAGCGCTGGCTGCAGCACGGCGACGACGACCCCGAGGAATAGCGCCGCAGGCAGCCCGGTGTCCGTAGGCCGGGCTGGCAAGCCCGGCCTTGAGCACGACGCCGGCCTCGTGTGCCGGGCTTCGCAAGGGCTCAGCGGGTCCTTGACGGCGAGCAGGCGTTCTCCAATAACGCGCAGATGGCCGAGGTCGGAACGCCCCACGATGCCTTTTTCAAGCGGCTGCTCGGGGCGCCGGACGCCGCCGCCACGTTCCTGCGCGAACGGCTGCCGCCGGACATCGCTGCGGCGCTGGCCCCCGATCCGCCCGAGCCGGTGCCGGGCTCGTTCGTCGATGCCGAGCTGGGCCTCTCCCAGTCCGACCTGCTGTTCCGGGTGCGCACGGTCGAGGGCGACGAGGCGTTCCTGTACGCCCTGCTGGAGCACAAGAGCGATCCCGACCCGATGGTGGCGCTCCAGCTGCTGCGCTACATGGTCCGCATCTGGGACCGGTGGCGGCGCGAGCGGCCGCGGGAGGGCGCGCCGCCCCGGTTGCCGGCGATCGTCCCGATGGTGGTCTATCACGGCGCCAAGACCTGGACCGTGTCCACGGCGTTCCCGGCCCTGGTGCGGGCGCCGGCGGCGCTGCAGCCGCACGTGCCGGCGTTCGACTATCTGCTCACCGACCTGGGCCGGATCGACGACGCGTCGCTGTCGGCCGACGCCCGATTGCAGGCCGGACTGCGTGCACTCAAATACATCTTCAGCGATGACCTGCCCGAGCGGCTGGCCGGGATGCTGAGGGGGGTGCCTGTTGACGTCGTGATCGAGGTGCTGACGTACATCGCCGTCGCACGGCACTTTCTGAACGAGGACGTCCTGCGGGCCGTCGTCCGGCGCGCCCTGCCGGAACAGGAGGAGCGGATCATGTCGACCCTGGCGGAGCAGTGGGAGCAGCGCGGCGAGCAGCGCGGCCTGAAGCTTGGCGAGCAGCAAGGCCTGGCCAAGGGCAAGGCCGCGGCCCTGCTGCGGATTCTGGCCCACCGGTTCGGCGAGCCGTCGGAGCCCGTGCGCGCCGCGGTGCGGGCGGCCGATCCGGACACCCTGGATGTTTGGATCGATCGCGCTTTCGAGGCCGCAAGTCCGGAAGCCGTGGTCGAAATCCCGCGACACACCTGATCCTGCCCCTCGCCCGCGGGGCGGCGTTGCCGGGCCGGGCGGAGGATGAACAGTCCCGCTCCGGCATCGCCGGTTCGGTTCGGGCGTCCGGGCATGGCTGTCGTTGGCGCCCATCCCCGGCGCCTGGCTCGCCTCCTCCCACCCATAGACTGCGGTTTCGGCCGGCCGAAAGGCTCCCCTTCACCGGCCGCGCCCGCTCGCCCGTCCGCTCGCCCGCCCTCACGCCGTCGCCGTGCGCGGGGTGGCGGTGATCGGGCCGGGCGCGTCGGCGGGGGGTGGGGCGGCGGTCTCCTCCCCGACGATGCGGGCGTCGGCGCGCCTGGCCAGTTCGCGCTGGACCTCGGCGCGGGCGCGCTCGGCGCGGCGCTTCAACTCGTACAGGACGGCGATGCTCACCGTGGCGACGATGAACAGCACCGCCAGGGCGTTCACCTCCGGCGACAGGCCGAGGCGGACCATGGAGGCGATCTGGATGGTCAGCGTCGTGTCCGGGCCGATCGCGAACACCGTGGTGTTGAAGTTCTCGAACGACTGCAGGAAGGCCAGCGCCGCCGCGGTCAGCAGGGTCGGGCGCAGGAACGGCACGGTGATCTTCCAGAACACCTGCCGGTGCGAGGCGCCCAGGTCCAGCGCCGCCTCCTCCAGCGCCGGGTCGAAGCGCTGCAGCCGGGCCATGAACAGCAGCATGCAGAACGCGGCAATGAACGTGCTCTGCGCCACCACCGCCAGGAACAGCCCGCCCGGCACGCCCAGATTGTTCCAGAACACCAGCGTGGAGATGCCCAGGATGATCCCCGGCGTCAGCAGCGGGGAGACCAGCACGGCATAGAAAAACGTGCGCGCCCGGCTGTGCAGGCGGGTCAGCAGCAGCGCCCCGGCCAGGCCGAGCGGCACGGTCAGTCCGATCACGCCGATGCCGATGATCACGCTGTTCAGCGCCGCGGTCCACAGCTGGCCGTTGCCGAACAGCTCCGCGAACCAGTCGAGCGTCAGGCCGCGCACCGGAAAGGCGGTCGGGATGGACGGCGTGTTGAACGCCGCCATCACCATGAACACCAGCGGCAGGAACATGTAGGCGAAGAAGACCACCAGGTAGGCGCCGGTGCCGAGCCGGATCATCAGCCGCGCGTCCAGCCCCAGGAACCCGGTGGCGGCGCGGGTGGTGTGCAGCAGCGCCTCGGCCCGCTCCGGCCCATGGCGCTGGACCAGCAGCAGGTGGCTGGTGTTGCGGTGGATGCCCAGTGCCAGCAGCACCAGGCCAAACACCGTCGTGGCCAGCACCAGCCCGGCCACGAACCCGCCGACCAGGCCCAGCACCGTGTGGCCGTTGTCCGCGCCCCACCGCCAGCCGAGCCACGTCGCCGCCGCCAGCACCAGGACATAGCCGACGGCGCTCATCGTCTCGAGCGAGCGCAGAATCCAGTCCTTCATGCTCGCCGCCCCCTTACCGCGAAATGTCCTCGAGGTTGACCCGGAACAGCCGCATCATGACCAGGATGAAACACACGCACAGGATCAGCAGCACGAAGGCATAGGCCGAGCCGACGTTCCAGTCGCCACCCTCGAAGAACCAGTTGTAGATGATCTGGGTGAACCACAGGCTGGAGGTGCCGCCCAGGATCTGCGGCACGGCGTACGACCCCGCGGCCAGCATGAAGGTGATGATGCAGCCCACGGCGATGCCCGGCTTGGCGTGGGGGATGACGATGCGCCAGTGGATGCGCCACCACGGTGCGCCCAGGTCGCGCGCCGCCTCGAGCTGGTTGCGGTCCAGGGTGTCGATCGTGTTGTAGATCGGGAAGACCATGAACAGGATGTACGCGTACGTCATGCCGATGATGACGCCGATGTTCTGGTTCAGGAAGTCGATCGGCCGGTCGATCAGGCCCAGGCCCATGAACGCCTGGTTGAAGATGCCGTTGTACGACAGGATCATCAGCCAGGCGAAGGTGCGCAGGATCTCGTTGATCCAGTACGGCACGATCAGCCCCAGGATCAGCAGGCCGGCCCGCCCCGCCGGGGCCACCTTGGCCAGGTAGAAGGCGATCGGGTAGCACAGCACCAGCGCGCTCAGCGTGACCAGCGCGCTCGCCCAGATCGTCTTGAAGAAGATCGAGCGGTGCAGATCGTTGGTGAACAGGTACAGGTAGTTGCGCAGGCTGTACTCGGTCTCCGCCGTGGTGAAGCCGCTCTCCAGCTCGGCGATCTCCGCCTCCAGGGCGGCGGTCCGCTCCTCCAGCGCGGCGATCTCCTGCTCGATGGCGGCGCGGTCGGCGGCGGCCGCCCCGTCGAGCTGCCGGTCGAGCCGGCGCAGGCTGGACCGGGTGAGCTGCAGGTCGACATAGCGCTGCTCGATCATGTAGTCGATGCGCGACTCGTCGGCACGGTCCACGTACTGGAACGAGTAGTCGACCATCAGCAGCTGCGGCAGGACGATCAGGCCGACCATCCACACGCCGCACGCGACGAAGATGTAGGCGGTCATGATGGCGCCGTAGCGCCGGGCGAAGTCCTTGAACGCGGTCATGGCCGCTCCCGCCGGCTACTGCTCCGAGAGGCCGGCCTCCGGCAGCACGATCGCGTCGTCGGCGGTGAAGCCGATGCGCGTGCGCCGGCCGGGGCCCAGGTCCAGGGTGCTGCCGTCGTTGGTCTGGTGGACGACGATGTCGCGGTGGCCGTCGCCGCGGACGAACAGGTTGCGGAACGCGCCCTCCAGATCGATGCGGTCGACCGAGGTGTCGATGACGTTGTCGATCGCCTCGCCGTTGACGACGCGGCAGCGCTCCGGCCGGACGAACAGGATGGCGCGGTCGCCGGTGATCAGCCGGCGCGTGTTGCGCCCGCGCATCGGCCCCAGCATGGTGTCGACCACCGCATACTCGCGGTCGGTCTCCATGACGCGGCCGTGGAACGGGTTGTTCTCACCGACGAAGGTGGCGACGAAGGCGGTGGCCGGCTCGTCGTAGATGCGCGGGCCGGTGTCGACCTGCTCGATCACGCCCTGGGACATGACGCCGATCCGGTCGGACATGGTCAGCGCCTCGCCCTGGTCGTGGGTGATGTAGATGAAGGTCACCCCGGTGCGCTTCTGGATGGCGCGCAACTCGGCGCGCATGTGCTGGCGCAGCTTGAGGTCCAGCGCCGACAGCGGCTCGTCGAGCAGCAGCACCGCCGGCTCCACCGCCAGGGCGCGGGCGATGGCGACGCGCTGGCGCTGCCCGCCGGACAGCTCGCCGACCGGCTTGTCGGCCTGGCCCTGCAGCGCGACCAGCTCGATCAGCTCCTCCGCCTTGCGGCGCCGGGCGGCCCGGCCGACGCCGCGCACCTCCAGGCCGAAGGCGATGTTCTCCCACACCTTCATCAGCGGGAACAGCGCCAGGTTCTGGAAGATCAGCGCGGTCGGCCGCCTGTTCGGGCCGATGCCGCGCATGTCCTGGCCGCCGATGCGGATGATCCCCCAGGTCGGGTCGATGAACCCGGAGATCATGCGCAGAATGGTGGTCTTGCCGCAGCCCGACGGCCCCAGGAAGCTGAAGAACTCCCCGCACGGGATGCGCAGGCTGGCGTCCTTCACCGCGGTGAAGTCGCCGAACCGCATGCTGACGGACTCGAGCTCGATGTCCATGCCCATGGCGCCCGGATCCTCCGACGCCGGAACCTATAGCAGAAGCCCGGCGGCGGCCGGCCCGCCGCGTTTCGGGAGGGCGGGCCGGCCGCGCCGGGCGGTCAACCGGACGGGTTACGCCGCCTCGTAGCGCTCGATGTACTGGGCGCGCAGCTGCTGGAACCACTGCGGCTCCGGCTTCCACCAGTACAGCCGGTCGATCATGGCGCCGTTGTCGTACGCGTAGTTGAACTTCTCGCGCAGGTCCGGCTCCAGGTACTCCGAGGCGCCCACGGCGGCGGAGTTGTAGCCGGAGTGGTTGGCGTGCGCCGCGCCCATGGTCGGCGTCATCATGAAGTTGATGAACTCGTACGCCTCGTCCACGTGCTGCGCGCCCGACGGCATGGCCATGGTGTCGAGCCAGGTCAGCGCGCCCTCGTTGGGCGACAGGTAGCGGATGCGGCCGTCGGTCTCGCGCCACAGGTTGAGCGACGGGCCGTCCCAGCAGATGCCGACCTGGGCGCCGTTCTGCAGGAAGGCGTTCTGGATGGCCGGGGTGTCCTTCCAGAACTGGCGGATCCATTCCTTGTGGCCGATGGCGAACTCCAGCGCCTGGTCGAGCACCCGGCGGGCGACCTCCTCGTCGTTGTGCGCGGCGTCCATCAGCTCGCCGGTGCCGTCGACCATGATGCCCATGACGGTCAGCGCCGAGCGCGGGCGCACCGTGACCAGGTCGCGGTTCTCCTCGCTCCACACGTCGCTCCAGGAGACGCCGCCCGGTGCGTAGTCGCGCGTCGAGCTGTCGAAGGCGACGCCCTCGGTGCCCCAGTTGAACGGCACCGCGTAGCGATCGCCGCGGCGGGTGGCGCCGAGCTCGATCGACCGCTCCCACGCCGCCGGCAGGATCTGGTCCACGTTGATCCGGCTCTCGTCGAGCGGCTGGAGCAGGTCGCCGGCGTCGTACCAAGACACCAGCGTGGTCACCGACGGGAACACGATGTCGTAGCCCTGGCCCTGCGAGGCGCGCAGGACGTTCAGCACCTCGTTGTTGGTGCCGTAGACCGACAGGTTGACGCGGATGCCGGTGGCGTCGGTGAACGCCTGGGTCATCTCTTCCGTGACGTAGTCGTTCCAGACGTAGACGTCGACCTGGCGGTCCTGCCCGAAGGCGCGGCGCGAGACGAACGGGCCGGTCGCGGCCAGCGCGCCGGCGGCGGCGGTGCTCTTCAGCAGCGTGCGGCGGTTGAAGGCCCTGGCGGCCCGCAAGGTCTCCAGGGTGCCATTGGTGCCGTTGCGGCGCGTCGATGCGGTGTCCACGATTCGTCTCCCCTCGTCTGTCCCGGCGGTCCCTGTCCGGTTCTTGGCCCGGTGCGCCCGGCATGCGGGCGCTATTGCATGTCGTTCGCACTCTAGCCGGGGGTCATGACGGTTCGGTGACGGTTTCGATACAATTGCTTAAGCCGGGCGCGGGCGGCGACCGTTCGCCGGTGGCTCAAACCGGCCACAGCCAGGCCGCGCCGCGGACGCCGCTGGCGTCGCCGTGGCGGGCGGGGCGGAGCGGGGTGTCGGCCTCGCCGCCGAACACGTACGCGGGCAGCCGGGGCGGCACCGCCTCGTACACCTGGGCGATGCCGGACAGGCCGCCGCCGAGCACGATCACATCCGGGTCGATCACGTTGATCGCGTGCGCCAGGCCGCGGGCCAGCCGGTCCGTCCAGCGGGCCAGCGCGGCGGCGGCCGGGGGCTCGCCCGCCCCGGCGCGCGCGACGATCTCCGGCCCGGTCAGGTCGCCGCCGCCGGCGCGGGCATGATCGGCGGCCAGGCCCGGCCCGGACAGCCAGGTCTCCAGGCAGCCGCGGCGGCCGCACCAGCAGGCCGGGCCCGGCACCTCGTCCGGGCCGGCCCACGGCAACGGGTTGTGGCCCCACTCCCCGGCCGCGGCGTTGCGGCCGATGTGGGCGCGCCCGTCCAGCGCCACGCCGGCGCCGACGCCGGTGCCCAGGATCACGGCGAACACCACGGCCGCCCCGGCGGCGGCACCGTCCACCGCCTCCGACACCGCCAGGCAGTTGGCGTCGTTGGCGCAGCGCACCGGGCGGGCGAGCGCCGCCTCCAGGTCGCGGTGGAACGGCCGCCCGTTCAGCCAGGTCGAGTTGGCGTTCTTGACCAGCCCGGTCGCCGGCGACACCGCCCCCGGCATGCCGACGCCGACGCTCGCCGGACCGCTCCCGGCGCCGGCCTCCGCCTCGAGCGCCGCGACCAGGCCGGCGATGGCGCGCACGGTGGCGTCGTAGTCGTGGCGCGGCGTGGCGATGCGGCGCGCGGCCCGCTCGCGCCCGGCGTCGTCCAGGGCGACGGCTGCGATCTTGGTGCCGCCCAGGTCGATGCCGATGCGCACCGGGCGCCCCGTCAGCGCCGGCGCAGCTCGGCCAGACGGGCGGTGGCCTGCACGGCCGCCTCCAGCTCGGGCCGATGCGTGCCGGTCTCCCCGCCGTCGGCGGCCGGCAGCTTGAGGACGACCAGCTCCAGGCACCGGTGCAGGTGCTCGGCCACCTCCAGGTCGTTCTGCTCGCAGGCCTGGTCGAAGGCGGCGAGCAGCTTGTCGCTCAGTCTGTGCAGGGGCGGGTGCGGCATGGGCGTCGGGCGGTTTGAAAGCGGCCGGACGGCGTATCCCGGTCCGGCCGGGACAGCGTACCGCACCGGCGCGGCGGCGCAAGGCTGCCGACCGCGACCGCTAGAACACCACCGTCCGGCTGCCGTTGACCAGGATGCGGCGTTCCAGGTGGGCCTTGACGGCGCGGGCCAGCACGATGCTCTCCACGTCGCGGCCGGCGCCGGCCAGGTCGTCGGGGGTCATGGCGTGGTCGACGCGGACCACCTCCTGCTCGATGATCGGCCCCTCGTCCAGGGTCGTGGTGACGTAGTGCGCGGTGGCGCCGATCAGCTTGACGCCGCGCGCGTGCGCCTGCCGGTACGGCCGGGCGCCCTTGAAGCTGGGCAGGAACGAGTGGTGGATGTTGATGATTCGCCCGGGATACCGCTCGCACACCCGCCCCGACAGGATCTGCATGTAGCGCGCCAGCACGACCAGCTCGACCCGCTCCTCCTCCACCAGGGCGATCAGCTTGTCCTCCTGCGCCGCCTTGGTCTCCGCGGTCACCGGCATGTGGAAGAACGGGATGTCGTACGACGCCGCCAGCCGGTAGAACTCGCGGTGGTTCGACACGATCGCGCGCACGTCCATGACCAGCGCGCCGATGCGGTGGCGGTACAGCAGGTCGTTCAGGCAGTGGCCGAAGGCCGACACCATGATCAGCACGCGCGGCGGGCGCGCGGCGTCGTGGATCGCCCAGTCCATGCCGAAGCCCCGGGCCACCGGCCCGAAGCCGTCCGCCAGCGCCGGCGCGGCGGTCGGCTCGGCGCTGTCGAAGATCACGCGCATGAAGAACCGGCCGCTGTCCGGGTCGCCGAACTGGGCGCTGGCGACGATGTTGCAGCCGTGCGCGACCAGGAACCCGGAGACGGCGTGCACGATCCCCATGGTGTCGGGGCACGACAGCGTCAGAATGAAGCGTTTCCCGGTGTCCATGGCGATCCCGCTCGAACTCCGCCGCGCGCCCGCACGGCCCGGCGGCGCGCAGTGTCGCCGCCGGCACGGGGCCCGTGCAATCCCTGCTCTCGTGCAGGGTTCCCGGTGCGGCGTCAGACGCGGGCGGATCCACGCCCGGCGCGGCATCAAGTCCCCGGGACATCGCATACCGGCAGTATTGCAGCCCCGCGCATCCCCCAATTTTCGTTGGTATTTTTTCGTGACGGCGCTTGCCGGGGTCCGCACAGATGATACTACTCCATCGGTCCGTCACGCCCTGAAGCCCTCGACAGTCCGCAGGGTTGCACCGGCCGCCGCGGCTGCCGCCCGGCCGGACGGCCGGGCGCGAGCCGCCTTCTTCCGGGGAGCCGTGCGACCATGACTGCCGACGATCCGCTTGCCAGGCCGGGCGCTGCGCCCCCGGTCGAGACCGATGCGGACGGTCCGCCCGCGGCCGGAGCGGCGACGGCGGCCGCCGGCCCGGGCTGGCGCACGCCGCCGGCCCTGCGCCGGCGCCGGCTCGTGTTCGCCGCCCTGGTGCTGGCGACCGTGGCGGTGCTGGTCGGCGCGATGGCCAGCGTGCTGACGGTGGACGGGCTGAACTGGCTCGAAGCCGGCATGCTGGCGCTGTTCGCGCTGAACGTGCCCTGGGTGGTGCTGGGCTTCTGGAACGCGGTGATCGGGCTGATCCTGCTGACCGTGCGGCGCGACCCGGTGGCCGCGGTGATGGACGGCGTGCGGCCGCCCGACCCCGAGGCACCGGTGCGCGGGCGCCTGGCCCTGGTCATGCCGATCTACAACGAGGACGTGGCGCGCGTGTTCGCCCATCTGCGCGCCACGGTCCGGTCGGTCGACGCCGCGGGCATCGGCGACCGTGTCACCGTGTTCGTGCTGAGCGATTCAAAGGACCCGGCGCTCCGGGCGGCGGAGGAGGCCCACGTTGCGGCCTGGCGGGCCGAGGAGCGCCGGCCGGACCGCCTGCACTACCGGCACCGGACAGAGAACACCGGGCTCAAGGCCGGCAACCTGTGGGAGTTCTGCCGGGACTGCGGCGGCGGCTTCGACTACATGCTGGTGCTGGACGCCGACAGCCTGATGTCGGGCGGGGCGATCCTGCGCCTGGTCCGCACCATGGAGGCCAACCCGCGTCTCGGCATCCTGCAGAGCCTGCCGGTGGGTCTGCCCGCGGTCAGCGCGTTCGCCCGGGTGTTCCAGTTCGGCATGCGCCAGGGCATGCGCCCCTACGCGCTGGGCAGCGCCTGGTGGCAGGGTCCCGAGGGGCCGTACTGGGGTCACAACGCGATCCTGCGCATGGCGGCGTTCCGGGCGCACTGCGCGCTGCCGCTGCTGCCGGGCCGGCCGCCGCTGGGCGGGCACATCCTCAGCCACGACCAGGTCGAGGCGGTGCTGATGGCGCGCGGCGGGTACGAGGTGCGCGCGCTGCCCGTCGAGGACGGCAGTTTCGAGGAGAACCCGCCGACCCTGCCCGACTTCATCAAGCGCGACCTGCGCTGGTGCCTCGGCAACATGCAGTACTTCCGGCTGCTGGCCATGCCGGGGCTGCGCCCGATGGGCCGGGTCCAGCTCGTGCTGGCCATCATGATGTACCTGGCGGCGCCGATCTGGCTGGGGTTCCTGGCGCTGGCCTTCGCCCAGGCGGGCGGTGCCGTGCCGCCGTGGTGGGGCGCGGACGTCGGGATCGCCCTGTTCGTCACGATGGTGACGTTCAGCTTCGCGCCCAAGCTGTGCGGGCTGGCGGACGTGCTGGTCCATGCGAAGAGCCGCCGCGCCTACGGCGGCACGCCGCGGGTGCTGGCCGGCGGGCTGCTGGAGCTGGTGTTCTCCATGCTGCTGGCGCCGATCATGGCGGTGACCCACTCGCTGTTCCAGGCCAGCCTGCTGTTCGGGCGGCAGGTGCGCTGGGACGCCCAGGTGCGCGACGGCCACGCCGTCCCGTTGGCCGAGGCGGTGCGGGGCCTGTGGCCGCACATGCTGGCCGGCGCCGCGGCCGCGGCCGTGCTGTCGCGGGCCGAGCCGCTGCTGATCGCGCTGGCCGCGCCGATCCTGGCCGGACTGCTGTGCGCCGCTCCGTTCGCGTGGGCCACCTCGCTGCCGTGGCCGGGACGGGTGCTGCGCCGCGCCCGTCTGTGCGCCACGCCGGAGGAGCTGGCGCCGACGCCCGAGGTGCTGGCCGTGGCGCCGGAGCTTGCCGGCACGCCGCCGGTGTCGGCGGCGCCGCTGGCCGAGCCGCTGCCGGCGCGCAGCGGGACCGTCGGCCGGTAGGATGGCCCGCAGGGCCGGCCGGGCCGGCGGCATGGACGGTACCGGCCCATGACCGATCCCGGCGTGCTGGCCTGGATCGGCACCGCCTATCTGACGGCGGGCCTGATCAAGGGCGTGACCGGGCTGGGCTTCTCGACGATCTGCCTGGCGTTGCTGGTGGTCGGGCTGGACCTCAAGGACAGCCTGCCGCTGGTGCTGGCGCCGTCATTGGCCAGCAATCTGATGGTCATGCACGCGGCCGGGCACTTCCGCAGCACGGCGCTGCGCTTCTGGCCGCTCTACCTGGCCCTGCTGCCGGGCCTGGCGGTCGGGCTCGCCCTGCTGGGGTCGGCGGAGGACCGGACCGCCGCGGGCGCGCTGGGGGCGGTGCTGGCCGTCTACGCCGTGTTCGCCCTGACCGGGCCGCCGCTCGCCCTGCCGGCCCGCTGGGAGCGTCCGGCGGCCGTGCCCGCGGGGTTCCTGACCGGGCTGGTGAACGGGGTGACCGGCTCGCAGATCATGCCGGTGCTGCCCTACCTGATGGCGCTGGGCCTCGACAAGGACCGCTTCGTCCAGGCGATCAACATATCGTTCACGCTGTCGACGGTCGTGATGGCGATCGGGCTGGCCCGCCTCGGCCTGTTGACCGGTGCGGCCGGATTGATCTCGATCGCCGGGATCGCCGTGGTGTTCGCGGGCGTCACGCTGGGCGGCCGCCTGCGCACGGCGCTGTCGCCCGAAGCCTTCCGCCGGGCCGTGCTGGGCCTGCTGCTCGTCCTGGGGACATGGCAGGCGGCGAAAGCCCTGTAGGCTTCCGCCGCTGGAATGGGCGCGGCTGGGATTGAACCAGCGACCCCCGCCGTGTGAAGACGGTGCTCTCCCGCTGAGCTACGCGCCCGCCCGTCGGCAGACGAGGCTTGATACGGTGCCGGCCGGCGCCGTGTCAAGCCGCCGCGCCGGCCCCGGCTCTTCCGGTGTCGACGCGCTTGTCCCTGCGATCGCGCTCCTATATAAAGCGGGCCTTTCCGGTTCCAAACGTGTTGCGGCCATGAAATCCGACATCCATCCCGACTACCACGACATCACCGTCGTGATGACCGACGGCAGCGAGTTCAAGACGCGCAGCTGCTATGGCAGCGCGGGCGACACCCTGCGCCTGGAGATCGACTCCAAGTCCCACCCGGCCTGGACCGGCGTCCACCGGGTGATGGAGCGGGGCGGCCAGGTCGCCAAGTTCAACAAGCGGTTCCAGGGCTTCGGCCTGAAGTGACGGCCTGCCCGCCGCGGTGCCGCGGCCGGGTCACGCCGGCCTGGCCCGCGTCAGCATGTCCGACGGCATGGCCATGGCGCCGGCCGGCGCCGTCACGTCGGCCATGACCGCGCTGCCGTTGACGTACAGCGCCCCGAGCGTCACCGCCGCCGCCACCACCGGGCGCGAGCCCGCCCCCCAGACATAGACGCGCAGGTCGCCGGCCGCCTCGGCAAACTGGTGCAGCAGGGTCTTGATGTTGCCGCGGGCCGGGTCGTGCGCCGCGATGTCGCAGCCCACCGCGATCGGCTGGCAGTGCCGGAGCACCGCCACCCGCGGGTCCGCCAGCGTGGTGCGCACCAGCAGGTCGCGGCACAGCGGCCGGACCATCGCGCCCAGACCGATCATGTGGTCCGCGCCGGCCGCCGCGGGGATGTCGGTGATCTCCAGCAGCAGATAGCGCAGCCGCGCGGCGTCGGAAAAGCTGCGCAGGGTCTCCGCCACCGTCGTCCAGTGCGGCGCCTGCAGGGTGGCGAAGCGCAGCGGCACGATGATCGGGGCGGCGCGGCGCTTGTCGATGGCTTCGACGAGCCCGGTCAGCGCGCCCTGCAGCAGGGCGAGGTCCAGGTTGGCCGCCTGGCCCGGCCGCGGGCGCGCCGGCAGCACGGCGGCGCCGGTCAGTGTACGGTCGCCGTGCTGGCGGCGCGGCAGGCACAGATAGGCGTCGATCGCCTGCCAGCGGGCGCCCCAGGTCGGCCGATAGGCGATGCCGAGCCCCGGCGGCAGCGCCTCGGCCGGGTCGAACGCCCGCCCGCCGCCCAAGCCGGCATGGCGGCCGTCGTCCGGCGGCCAGAGCAGCGGCACCCAGCGCGGCCCCTCGACCTCGATCGCATGGTCCCGGGCTGACGTCAGCAGGCGCATCGGCGCCTCCGGGGCGGGCCCGCCGGCGTCGGTGCGGCCTGCCGGACCGTCCGCGATCACCGGTTCGGCCTCCGCCACCACGGTGTCCAGGGCCGCCACGTCGGGCTCGCCGTCGGCGCCGCGCAGGTCGTCGGGCGCGATCTCGGCTACGCAGATCTGCGCGCCGACGAAGCGCTCGCCGATCAGCCGGTGCATCAGCTCGTTGGCGATGACCACCGCCAGGCGCCGGCCCTCGGCCTCGGACTGGCCGGTGAACGACAGGATGAAGGTGTCGTCGCCGTGCCGGCCGCAGATCGTCTTCGGCCCCAGGAAGCGGCGCACGATGCCGTCGGCGATCAGGCCGACCTTGTCGGCCAGCCGCTCCCATTCAGCGCCGATCGACTCCTTGAATCGGCGCAGCGTGATGACGTGCAGCCTGGTCGCCAGGATCCCCGGCTCCAGGCGCAGGATCTCGTCGAGCGTCAGGGACGAGAAGTCGAGCGATTCGAGCGCCGACGGCCGCGGCCGGGCGCCCCGTCGCTGCCTTGGCGTTCCGTCGGGCCGGCCGCCGAACAGGGCCGGCAGGGAAAGGGCCCGCAGACCCGCCGCCAGCAAGCGCCATCTCATCAGAGAATTCCAAAAAGCCCCACGCCATTCCCGGAAGTCTGCAATGCCACTATGAAGAGTTCGTTTAGAGGCGGCGCGGGCCGCTGCGGCACGGTCCTGCTTGCTGCCGGCGTGCCCCAATCATGGGTGCGGTGCACGCGGTTTCGAGCGTCGGCACGGCCGGGACGGGCATTGGCCGCCGCATCTATATCCACTTCGTCATTATGGTCATGGCCCGCGGAGGGCGGGTCTTGGCATTAACCGTCCGGTCATGAACTGCGCGCTATCCTTGCTGCGATGCAACGGCATTGCAACAGCGTGGTCCGCAGTGCTGCATCCTGCCCGCGGGCACGGATCGGCGGGCCGCACCTTGTCGCCAGTGTCCGCCCGGAGCCCCAGGTGATCCTGCACGAAGCCGCCCCCGCCGACGCCATGTCCGCCGTGCGGCGCATCATGCGCCTGTGCCGGCGCATCGACGCCGACCCTGCCGCCGGACCGGCCGCCGCCCTGACCGAGCTGTGCGCCCTGGCCCGGCCGGTGCTGGCCGCCGACCGGGTCAGTGTCTGGGTGGGCCGGACCGGTACGGCGGTGCCGGACCCGGTCGCCGCCGCGCCCGGGCCGCTGCCCGAACCGGATGACGCCGATCGGGCGGACGCCGCGGCGCCGGCGCCGCTCGACGCTCCGTTCGCGAGCGGCGGCGCAACGCCGGACGGGTTCGTGCGCGCCGAGACCGCCCGTCCCCGCACCTGGGACGAAGCGGCGTGCCAGTTCCTTGCGACGGTGGCGGAGGCCGCCGCGACGATCCTGGCCGGCCACCCGCGCACCCGCACCGCGGCCGCCGGGGACGACCGGGCGGACCTGCTCGACAGCATCCTGGGCGGCATGCCGCGCGCCCTGTTCTGGACCGACCGCGAGCACCGCCTGCTCGGCTGCAACGCGCGGTTCGCGAGCATTGCCGGGGTCGACGATCCCGCCGCGCTGGTCGGCCGGACGCTGGACGACCTGTGGCCGCCGGAGCAGGCGGCGCAGTGGCGGCGCGTGGCCGGCCTGGTCATGGCCCGAGACCAGGCGATCCCTGACCGCGAAGAGGTGCACAGGCTGCCCGACGGCGCCGAGCGCACGCTGCTGGTCAGCCGCGCCCCGTTGCGCGACGCGGCGGGGCGGGTGTGCGGCCTGGTCGGCACCGTGCACGACATCACGACGCAGAAGCAGGCCGAGCGCGAGCGCCAGGAGAGCGAGGCCACGGCGCGCCGAACCGCTGCGGCCCTGGAGGACCGGCTGCGCTTCGAGCGCACGCTGCTCGACACGATCCCGAACCCGATCTTCTACAAGGACGAGACCGGCCGCTATCTCGGCTGCAACCGGGCCTTCGAGGCGGTCGTGAGACAGCCGGCCGAGGCGCTGATCGGCCGGACCGTCGCGGACATCGCGCCGCCGGACCTGGCCGCCGTGTACCGGGACGCCGACGCGGCGCTGCTCCGGGACGGCGGCATCCAGGCCTATGAGGCGGCCGTACGGTCCGCCGACGGCCGGCTGCTCGACGTCATGTTCAACAAGGCGGTCGTCGCGACCGCCGACGGCAAGCCCGCCGGGATCGTCGGCGTCATGGTCGACATGACCGCGCGCAAGGCCGACGAACGCGCCCTGGCGGAAAGCGAGCGCCGCTTCCGCGACGTCGCCGACGCCGCCGGCGAATACATCTGGGAGGTCGACCACGACGGCCGCTACACGTTCCTGACCGAGCGGGTCTCGGCCGTGCTCGGCTACCCCGTCGAGGAGCTGCTCGGCCGGCGGCCGTTCGATTTCATGGTCCCGGAAGACCAGGACCGCGTCCTCGACGGTTTCGCCGAGTCGCTGCGCTGCGGCAGGCCCTTTGCCGGGCTGGAGCACCGCAGCATCCGCAAGGACGGACGGATCGTCTGGCAGCGCATCAACGGCGTGCCGATGCTCGGCCCGACCGGCACCATCGTCGGCTACCGCGGCGCCGGCATGGACATCACCGAGTCCAAGCGCGTGCGCCAGTCGCTGATCGACCGGGAAAGCAAGCTGCGCGAGGCCGAGCGGATCGCCCGCCTCGGCTGGTGGGAGCTGTCGCCCGGCGGCCGGACCATCGCCTGGTCGCCGGTGCTGGACGAGATCTGGGGCCGGGCTCCCGGCGACGGCCCGATCGGGCTCGACGCGCTCATGGCCTCGGTGCACCCCGACGACCGCGACGGCGTCCGGGCCGTGCTGGACGGCTCGGCCGACGCGGCGCAGGTCGAGTTCCGCATCCTCCCGCCCGACGGCACCCGGCGCTACATCTTCAGCGACTGCCGCGTCGACCGCGACGCCGAGGGCTGCCCGGTGCGCATCCACGGCACCGCCCAGGACGTCACCGAGCGCCGGCTCGCCGAGAAAAAGGTCGAGGAGAGCGAGCGGCGCTATCGCCTGCTCGCCGACAACGCCACCGACCTGATCTCGCTGCACGCCGCCGACGGCACGTACCTGTACGTTTCGCCCTCGTGCGAGCGCCTGCTGGGCTACCGGCCCGACGATCTGGTCGGGCGTACGGCGTACGGGCTGTTCCATGCCGACGACCTGGCCCGCATCCGCGATCCCTGGGAGGCCGCGGCGGCCGGCGGGGACGGGGGCATCGTCACCGTGACCATCCGCATGCGCCACAAGACCGGCCGCTGGGTCTGGTTCGAGACCACCAGCACGCGGGTCGAACAGGGCGAGCCGGGGCGCCCGCCGACGATCGTGTCGGTGTCGCGCGACGTGGGCGAGCGCGTCCGCTACGAGATGGACCTGGAGGACGAGCGGCGCCGCATCGAGGACCAGGCCGCCTATCTGGCCGAGGCGGCGGAGAGCCTGGCCGGGGCGCGCCACGACGCGGAGCAGGCGCGCATCGCGGCCGAAGGCGCCAACCGCGCCAAGTCGCAGTTCCTGGCCACGATGAGCCACGAGCTGCGCACCCCGCTCAACGCCGTGCTGGGCTTCTCGGAAATCATCAAGGACCGCGCGTTCGGGCCCGGCGCGATCGACAAGTACGTCGAGTACGCCGCCGACATCCACACCAGCGGGCGGCACCTGCTGGACCTGATCAACGACATCCTGGACATCTCCAAGATCGAGGCCGGCAAGCTGGAGCTGAAGCCGAGCGTGCTGGAGGCGGAGGCGGTGCTGGAGTCGTGCCGGCGGCTGGTCGCGGTGCGGGCCGCGGACGGCGACGTCAGGCTGGAGCTGGCCGTGCCCGACCCGATGCTGCCCGTCTATGCCGACGAACGCGCGGTCAAGCAGATCGTGTTCAACCTGCTGTCCAACGCCATCAAGTTCACGCCGAAGGGCGGCCGGGTCCGGCTGTCCGCCACGGCCGAGGGCAACGCCACCCGGATCTGCGTCTCCGACACCGGCATCGGCATCCCGAACGACCAGATCGACCGGGTGCTGCAGCCGTTCGAGCAGATCGACAACCAGTACAACCGTGCCGGGGGCGGTACCGGCCTGGGCCTGTCGCTGGTCAAGGCGCTGGTCGAGCTGCACGGCGGCACCCTGCGGGTGGACAGCGCCGTGCACCGGGGCACGACCGTCTCGGTGCTGTTCCCGCTGCCGCCGGGCGAGGCCGGGAGGCCCGCAGCGGTGCCCGAACCGGTGCGGGACGCCCTGCGCAGGGCGTGCTGAGCCGCCGCTGGCGCGCTCGGCCCGACGCCCGCCCGGAGCCGGGTCAAAAGAACTCCACCCGCGGCTCCCGGCAGACGTCCACGCCCCACGACTCCCGGATCGTGCGGTCGGCGTCGACCGCGCGGATGTCGAAGTCGCACACGTTGCCGTACTCGCCGAGGGGGACGACCACCTCCCGCCCGGGGGGCAGCCCGCCGGCACCGATGCGGTTGCGGTCCCAGCGGCCGTGCGCCACCGGCGCCGCGTACAGCTCTAGGAGCGGCGTCGTCCCGCGGTTGCGCACGGTCAGGCTCGGCCCGGCCGGCGTCGCGGCGGCCGCCGGTGCCGGACCCGCCGACCGGCCGGTCAGCAGCCGGTCCATCTCCTCCCGGGTCAGGAAACCGGTCTCGTCCGTGCCGAGCACGTCCTGGTAGCGCCGGATCGCGGTGCGCACGCCGACGCCGAACACGCCGTCGATGCGGCCCCCGTAGAAGCCCATCCGCGTCAGCGCCTCCTGGACCCGGCGGCGCTGCTCGCGGCCCAGGCGACGGTCCAGCGTCTGGGCGGCGACCAGCGCCGCGACCGCGCGGTCCTCCCGCTGCGGCCGGGGGGCGGCGGTCGACGGCGGCGACGCCGGACCGGGGGCGTGCAGCTCGTCCAGACGGTTGCGCGCCAAAGCGGCGAAGGTCCCATCCGGATACCGGCCCAGATAGGCTTCGAAATCGGCCGGGTCGCCGCTGTCGCGGACCGACTCCCAGAACACCACCTCCGCACTCGGCGTTCGGGCGCCGTCCGGCGGCGCGATCGTCTGCGCCACCGGGCCGCCCTCGCCCGGATTGAAGTAGAACTCGCCGATGATCGACTCCTCGACCCAGGGCACCTGGACGCCGTCGGTGCTGTCGACCACCGACTCCCGCACGCGGCGGAACATCAGGCCGACCTCCAGGTCGGGCTCGACGACCCAGCGCACCAGGGCCTGGGTGAACGGGCTGTGCCGCCCGTCGCCGTCGAGCGCCAGCTCGCCCGGCGCGGTGGCATAGGCGATCAGGGTGCCGGTGCCCGCCCGGGTCCGGGCCAGCCCGTCGCCGACGCCGACGCTGCGGCCCAGATTGTCCGAAAAACGGGCCAGGCGCCGGACCATCGGGTTGTTGCGGCAGGCGTCCAGGACGACCACGCTGAGCCCCGGCCCGCCCTCCTCCATCTCGGCCAGCACGAGCGACAGCGTGAACGCCTCGTAGTGCAGGTCGTTCGGCTCCTCGATCTGCGCATCGACGGGGATCAGGAAGTTCTCGCCGAACATCTGCAGGCCGTGACCGGCATAGAAGAACAGCGCCACCTCGGCCCCGGCCGCGCGGTCGCCGAAGCTGCGGATCGCCTGGGCCATGGTCCGGTGGTCGGCGTCGCGCACCGTGGCCACGTCGAAGCCGATGCTGCGCAGGGCGGCGTCCATCGCCGCGGCGTCGTTGGGAGGGTTGGACAGGGGCACGTTGGCCCGGTAGGCGCCGTTGCCGATGATCAGCGCCACGCGGTCGCCGGCCGCCGCGCCCGACGGCGCGTCCAGCGTCAAGGCGAGCGCGACGACCGCGAATACGATCAGCCCCCGCATGGCCCGAACATCCCCGGCTGTAGACCCTGCGGGCGCGATTTTACGACACGACTTTCTCTTCTGCCAAGCGGTTGCGACTCAGCCCATCAGCCGATCGGTGTCGGACAGCGGCCCGTCGCGGACGGGGCCGGCGGGATCGATCTGGTCGAGGATCGATCCGGCCAGGGTGACGCCGGTCGCCTCCAGCTCCGGCACCACGGTGAACGCCCCGGCGCGGCGCAGTTCCTCGGCGTGCTCGCGGTCGTAGGCGCGGGCATAGATGCGCAGGTCGGGAAACACGTACCGCAGCAGCGCGACGAGCCGTAGGGTCTCGCGCGGGTTGTTGAGCGCGACGACCACGGCGCGGGCCCGCTCCACGTGCACCGCCTCCAGCACCTCCGGGCGGGTGGCGTCGCCGTACAGCACCCGCAGGCCGGCCTCGGCGGCGCGGGCGACGCGGTGCGGGTCCAGGTCGACCGCGACGAACGCCACCCGCCGGCTGGCCAGCCGGCTGGCCACGGCGCGGCCGACCCGGCCGAAGCCGGCGATGAACACGTGGTCGTTGAGGTCGGCCAGGGCGTCGGGCTCGTCCTCGGCGCCGACCACGCTGGCCCCGGCGATGCGCCGCGCCGCGCCCCGCGCCCCCTTGGCCAGCAGCGGCGTGACCATCATGGTCAGCGCGACGACCACGATCAGCATCTGGCTCTGCACGACGTCCAGCGCCCCGACCGCGAGGCCGGCGCCGACCAGGACGAAGGCGAACTCGCCCGCCTGCGACAGCAGCAGGCCAAGGTGCAGCGCCAGCGACAAGGGCAGCCGGACCAGCCGGGCCAGCCCGGCCAGCAGCAGCGTCTTGCCCGCCAGCAGCAGCAGGACCAGCGGCACCACCGTCCCGGCATGGGCCACCGCCACCCTCGGGTCGATGGTCATGCCCACCGTAATGAAGAACAGGCCCAGCAGCAGGCCGCGGAACGGCTGGATCTCCGCGGCCACCTGGTGGCGGTAGCGGGTCTCGGCCAGCAGCATGCCGGCCAGGAACGCGCCGAACGCCAGCGACAGCCCGGCCAGCTGGGTGGCCAGGCCGGTGCACAGCACGACCAGCAGGGTCAGTGCTGCGAACACCTCGGGCGTGCGGGTCACCGCCGCCAGCCAGAACAGCGGCCGCACCACCCAGCGGCCGAGCCCGAGGATGGCGACCAGCGCGACCGCGATCTTCAGCGACGCCAGCCCGATCGACGCCGCGACCGACCCTTCACCCTGGCCCAGCACCACGACCAGCACCAGCAGCGGCCCCACCGCCAGGTCCTGCATCAGCAGGATGGCAATGGCGGACCGCCCCAGGCGCGAGGTCATCTCGCCGCTCTCCGACAGCAGCCGCATGACGATCGCCGTGGACGACAGCGCCAGCCCGCCGCCGACGACGATTGCCGCCGCCGCGCTGCCCCCGAACAGCGCCACGCTGCCGCCGATCAGCGCGCCCGTCACCAGGATCTGCGCTGCGCCGAGCCAGAACACCGCCTTCGGCATGACGCGCAGCCGCTGCATCGGCAGTTCCAGCCCGACGGCGAACAGCAGGAAGGCCACGCCCAGCTCGGCCAGGGCGCGAATCATCTGGCTGTCCTCGAGCAGCCCGAGCCCGGACGGGCCGATCGCGATGCCGCCGACCAGGTAGCCGAGCACCGCGCCGAGCCGCAGCCGCTGGAACAGGGGCACGAATACGACCATGGCGACGAGCAGCGTCACCATATCGATGAGGAAGTTATGGTCGGACATCGCGCCGCGTGGCCTCGCGTGGCGGGAAAGTGCGACTATAGGCGCTTCGGCCGGCAATGGGACCGCCGTCCGCCGGGGCCGCGTGGCGGACGTGCCGCAGCGGCGATCCGATGACGCCGGCCGGCTGTGGCGTTAATCTGTCCACGGGTCGCGGGGGCGGCGGGTCGCGGGGGCGGCGGGCGGCGCCCGATCGCGGTCAAGCCACAACACGACGCACGGGCGCAGCGGACGCGGAGGAGAAGCGCATGGCAGAGCAGATCACCGAGTCCCTCATCGACCGCGCCATGGACCGGATGCGGACGGCCTGGCGCGACATTGCCGTGGCGGCACGGCTGACCGAGGCGTCGGTCCGTCCCGACCTGCCGAAGAGCGACGCCACCGTCATCCGGCAGCGCATCGAGGCCTGCCTGGACGGGCCGGGCGGCGAGGTCTCGGCCCGCGCCCGCGCCGCGGAGCTGGGCCAGCTGTACCTGGGCCTGTCGCCGACCGGACGGCTGCGCTTCCTGCAGATCCTGGCCGGCGAGTTCGGCCTGGACCGGCAGGCTCTGGCCGAGCAGATCGCCGCGTACCATGAGGCGAGCGCCGACCCGCTGGAGACGCTCAAGGCCGAGGACCGCCTGCGCGAGGCGCTGGAGCCGCCGCGGGTGAAGGTGCTGGGCCAGATGACCGGCCTGCCCCAGGGCCTGAAGTTCCTGGTCGACCTGCGCGCCGAGCTGCTCGCCCGGCTGGACGGCGACCCGGCGCTGATCGGGCTGGAGCAGGACCTGCGCCGGCTGCTGTGCGCCTGGTTCGACGTCGGCTTCCTGACGCTGGCGCGGATCACCTGGAATTCGCCGGCGTCGCTGCTGGAGAAGCTGGTCGCCTACGAGGCGGTGCACGAGGTGCGCTCCTGGCAGGACCTCAAGAACCGCCTGGAATCGGACCGGCGCTGCTACGGCTTCTTCCATCCGCGCATGCCCGACGAGCCGCTGATTTTCATCCAGGTGGCGCTGGTCAACGGGCTGGCCGGCAACGTCAACGCGCTGCTCGACGAGACGGCGCCGCAGGGCGACCCGCAGAGCGCCGACACCGCCATCTTCTATTCGATCTCCAACGCGCAGCAGGGGCTGCGCGGCATCAGCCTGGGCAACTTCCTGATCAAGAAAGTGGTCGACGACCTGTCGCACGAGCTGCCCAACCTGAAGACGTTTTCCACGCTGTCACCGATCCCCGGCTTCCGCGACTGGCTCGACCGCAAGCTGGCCGACGGCGAGCCGCGCCTGCTCACCTCCGCCGAGCACGACAAGCTGCGCGCGGTGGCGCCGGGCAAGGGCGGCAAGGGCGCGCTCAAGACACTGCTGGACACGCCCGGCTGGCCGGACACGCCGAAGATCGCCGGCGCGCTGGAGAAGCCGCTGATGCGGCTGTGCGCGCGCTACCTGATCCAGGAGAAGCGCCGGGACAAGCCGATCGACCCGGTGGCGCGGTTCCACCTGTCCAACGGCGCGCGGGTCGAGCGGCTGAACTGGCTGGCCGACACCTCGCCCAACGGTCTGGCCAAGTCCGCCGGCATGATGGTCAACTACCTGTACCGGCAGCGCGACATCGAGCGCAACCACGAGGCCTATGCCGGCGATGGCAAGATCAGCGCATCCTCCGGCGTGCGCGGCCTGTTGAGCGGGTAGCGGGGCGGGTCGCGGGGCGCGCCGGGCCCCGCTCCCTCGCGCCGGGCTACTGCGCGGCGGGCAGGCGCTCCGGCGCCGGTTGCTCCAGCGACGGCAGGTGGACGTCGACTTGCGGCGGCTGCCACCGGAACGAGTCGAACGCGCCGCACCGGTTGCAGGCCACCGCCCAGACCGCCGCCACGTTGCCGCAGCTGCGGCACACCCAGGCCGGGTCCGGCGGCGCCGCCTCGGCCTTCATCAGCCAGTCGCGGGCCGCGCCGGTGTCGCCGTGCTCGCGGGTTTCCAGCTCGGCCAGCAGGCGGTACAGGCGCCGGGTCGGCCGCTCCGCCTCGGCCTGCTGCAGGTGGGTGCGCGCCGTGCCCCACAGCTCGGCCCGCAGTTCGGCCTCGCCCAGCGCGGTCAGGGTCTCCGGGTGGCTGGGCGACGCCTTGGCCAGCCGCTCGAACCGCTTGACCCGGTCGAGCGGCGCCTCGCCGTCCGGCCCGAGCTCGCGGTACACCTCCGCCAGCGCCGGGTGCGGCGTGCGCCCCCAGGTCTTCTCGATCAGCCGGACGGCGCGGTGGCGGCGGCCGCTCTGGGCCATCAGCCGGGCCTCGCGGACCACCGCCGGAATGAAGTCCGGCTCCAGCCCGACCGCCTTGTGCGCCAGCGACACCGCCTCGTCGGTGCGGCCGTCGGCCTCGGCCTCGCGGCTGCGCTCGATCAGGATGGCGGCGCGGTAGTGGCGGGCCGTCGGCGGGTCGATCACCTTGGCCTTGGCGGCGGCGGTCAGGCTGTCCAGCGCCTCCGACCAGCGGCGCTGGCGCACCTCCAGGTCGAAGCAGGTCTGCAGCACCCACGGCGTCTTCGGCTGGATGGCGCGGGCGCGCTGCGCCAGGCCCAGGGCGCGCACCGGGTCGTCGTCGCGCAGGGCCTGGGTGAGCAGGCCGCGCAGGCCCAGGAACTCGGTCTCCGGCCGCTCCAGCATCGCCTCGAAGTACGACTTGGCGGCGCTGTCGTCGCCGCTGAGCTGGGCCGCCTGGGCCTGGAGCAGGCGGGTCAGCGGCGGGTTGTGCAGCAGGCCGTCGGCGCGGCGCGACATGCGCCGGGCGGTGTCCGCATCGCCGGCGGCGACCGCGACCATGCCCTGGGTCAGCGCCCGGTAGCCCTTTTCCCGCCGGGACCGTTCCCACGACCGCTCCACCCGGTTCGGCGCATGGCGCACGCCGCGGTACACCCGGTACAGCACCGCGGCCAGCACCATCAGGGCGACGATGCCGAGCACCATGACGCCGACCGGCATCTCGACGATGTAGCCCTGGAACGGGATCGTCACCGTGCCGGGCTGCTCGACCAGCCACAGCGCCACCGCGATGACGATCGCCAGCTTGATGAAGAACCAGATCGCGCGCCTCATTGCGCGGCCTCCCCGCCGTCTCCGGTCGCCTCGGCGGTGGTGCCGCCGGTCATCCGCTCAATCGCCGCGCGGTCGAGCATCGCGACCGCGGCGTCGGCGGCGACGCGCGCGCGGGCGTCGGCGAGCCAGGGCTGGGCCGCCTCGGCCGGCGCGCCGGTCAGCGCCGACACCGCCTCGACCGCCCCGGCCAGGTCGCCGTTGTCGAGCCGGTATCGGGCGCGGGCCAGGATCGCCTCGGGGTCGTCGCCTTCGACCTCGCCCGGCGCCGGGCGGACCGTGACCAGGTTTTCCATGGTGTTGAGCGCCTCGGCCCACCACGCGTCGCTCTCCGGCTCGTCGGCCGCATCCCGCACCTGCGCGGCCACCTCCTCGAACCGGCGGGTCAACTCGGTCTCCGTCGGGATGCCGGTTTCGGCATGCTCCTGAAGCGGGCGCAACGCTTCGGCGAGGTCCGTGTCGTCACCGACCAGGCGCAACACGGCCGAGAACGACACGGCATAGGGCGCACCGGCGTTCAGGTCGCGGCGCAGCTCGCTGGCCGCGAGCGCCAGCGCCTCTTCGGCCGCCTCGCGCTCCCGGCGCTCCTCGGCGCGGCGGGCGACCTCGGCCAGCCGGTCGTCGGCCTGCTCCAGGGTGCCTTCGAGCTGGTCGATGCGCTCGGCCATGCCCGCGATCTGCTCCCGCAACGCGCTCGGGTCCGGCCCGGCTTCCAGCGTGGCCATCCGGTCGGGCAGTCCGGCCAGGGAGTCGCGCAGCTCGGCGAGGCGCTCCTCCAGCCGGCTCACCGCCTCGGCCGACGGCGCGCCCGCCTGCTCCTCGAGCGTCGCCAGGCGCTGCTGCAGCCCGGCCAGGTCGGCCACCGCATCCTCGCCGCCGAGCTGGTCGCGCAGCGTTCCGATGCGCTGCGCCAGGCTCTCGGTCTCGGTCACGGCCTCGGAGACGTCCTGCTGGAGCCGGCCGACCTGCCGCATCAGGTCCTGCGCCTGCTCGCCGCTGACGCCGCCCTGCTGCTGCAGTTCCTCGACCTGGCCGGCCAGTTCCTCGACCCGTTGGCGAACGGACGAGACCTGCTGCTCCGTCGGCGCCTGCTCGACCGTGCCCTGCACCTGGTCGAGCCGGCCGGCCATCTGCTCGACGCGGCCGGACACCTCGTCGAGCCGGCCGGACACCTCGTCGAGCCGGGCCTGGATGTCCTGCACGGTGCTCGCCGTGGCACCAGGCCAGTACTCCGGCACGTAGCGCGGCACCCACCACGGCATGGCGAGCGCCGCCGCGGCGACCAGCAGCGCCAGGATCGCCAGGACCAGCGCGCCGCCGCCGCCGCCGCCGCCGCGCGGGGGCGGCGGCTGTTGGGCCGGCCGCCGGGGCGGCGGCGCGGCGCCCGGCCGCTCCGGCTCCTCGTCCTCGGGCTCCTCCTCGGGCCGGCCGCCGGCGGCGGGACGCCACGGCGTGGCGGCCGCGACCGCGGCAGCCGCCGGCGCTTCCGCACCCGGTTCGGCCGCGGGCTCGGGCGCGCCGGCTTCCGCGGCGCGCTCCGCCCGAACGATTCCGGCCAGGTCGGTCTCCTCGTCCGCCTCGCGCTGCGTGCCGCTGGCGGGCCAGTCCGCGGCGGCCGGCAGCGGCCCGGCCGGCGGTCCCGCGACGGGGCCGGCGGGCTCGGCCTCGGGCGGCCGCGCCTCCTCCGTTTCGGAGCGGGGCGCGCCGGCCGCGCGGGCCTCCGCCGCCGCCTCCTCGTGCTCCTCGCCGTCCGGGACGGCGGCGGCCAGTTCGTCCGGATCGATGTCGACGCCGTGCACGGCGGCCGCCGAACGGATGTCGTCGTGGCGCGACTCGGGGATGGCGCCGCGCTTCTTCCAGCCCTGGACCGTGGTCACCGGGACGTTGAGCTTGTGCGCCATGGGCCGGATCCCGCCGAAGCGGGCGATGATGCGCTCGGCGGGGTTGTCGTGGCCGGCGGGCGGATCGGCGTCGGGCGTCTCCGGCTTGTCCCGTTCGGGGGAATCGGACTGGGGAGCCATCGTGCCTGGTACCTCTTCCTGGGTGGCGAGCCGATGCTGGAGCGGCCGGCCCGCTGCGACGTCGTCGAGGAGGGCGAGCAGCGCCCGGATGTTCGGCCGGCCGGCGACACATACGGCACGCCATGCCGCCGCATCCAGCCGCTCGGCCACGGCGCGACTCAAGCACAGGGCGTACAGGCTGGCCAGATGGACCGTCAGCCCCGCCGCCCGTACGAGCCTAACAAAGACCTCCGCCGTTCGGGGAGAGAAAAACAGTACACCGTCGATGGTTCCCCCGGCGAGCCCGGACGCGGCGGCGGCCGGCAGGGTTTGGGCCGCACGCGTGCGGTACAGCACGGCGCGGCGCACGGTGAACCCGGCCGCCTCCAGCGTGCCCTTCAGGTCGCCGGCCACCACCTTGCCGGCGGCGTGGAACAGCGGGCCGCCGGCCGGGTCGAGGCGGTCGGCGGCCAGCCGGGCGAGTGCGGCGGCGTCGCCGGCCGCGCTGGTGACGTCGGCGAACCCCGCGGCGCGCGCCGCGGCGGCGGTGGCGTCGCCGACCGCCAGCACCGGCGGGTCGCGCCGCGGCGTCAGGCCGGCCAGGGCGCGGGCGCCGTTGGCGCTGGTCAGCAGCACGGCCTGTATGTCCGTCAGGTCGGCGGGCTCGGGGTCGGCGAAATCGACCTCGAACATCGGCGCGACGACCGCCGCGTGCCCGCGCGCCGCCAGCGCCGCGGCCAGCGGTGCGGCGTCCTCGGCCGGGCGCGTGATCAGCCAGCGCGGCATAGCGCGAGGAACGGTTCGCCGGCCGCGGCGCGCAGGGCGGCACCGGCGTCGGCGCCGATCGCCGCCGCGTCGGCGGCCGCGCCGGCGCGGCGTACGCGGTGCAGACCGGTGCCGTCGGGCAGGGCGACCAGGCCGTCCAGGGTGAGCCGGCCGGCGGCCGCGTCGAGTTCCGCCAGCGCGGCGATCGGCGTGCGGCACGACCCGTCCAGCGCCGCCAGCAGCGCCCGCTCGGCGGCAACCCGGCGCGAGGTCGCTTGGCAGTCGATCGCGGCGGCGCGGTCGCGCGTGGCCCGGTCGTCGGCGCGGCATTCGATGCCGATCGCGCCCTGGGCGACCGCCGGCAGCATCTCCTCGGGCTCCAGGATGCGGCCGATCCGGTCGGCGAGGCCCAGGCGGTGCAACCCGGCCACGGCGAGCAGGGTGGCATCGCAGTCGCCCGCGCCCAGCTTGCGCAGCCGCGTCTCGACGTTGCCGCGCAGGTTGACGATGCGCAGGTCGGGGCGGCGCGCCAGCACCTGGGCGGCCCGCCGCGGCGACGCGGAGCCGACCGCGGCGCCCGGCGGCAGCGCGGCGAGGTCGGCGCCCGAGCGGGAGAAGTACGCGTCCCGCGGGTCCTCGCGCGGCAGGGTCGCGGCGATGACCAGCCCCGGCGGCAGCCGGCCCGGCACGTCCTTCATGGAATGCACCGCGGCGTCGACCGCACCGGTCAGCAGGGCCTCCTCGATCTCCTTGATGAACAGGCCCTTGCCGCCGATGTCGGCGAGCGGCCGGTCGCGCACCCGGTCGCCGGTGGTGCGGATGACCACGACCTCGACGGCGCCCGGCGCCGCCAGCGCCGGGTCGGCGGCCGCCAGCCGGTCGCGTACGGCGTGCGTCTGGGTCAGCGCGAGCGTACTGCCGCGGCTGCCGAGGCGGAGAACGGGCGCCATGAGCGGACCGCCGGGCCCCCGGCTCAGGGCCGGGGCCGCCCCGTCATGCGGTCACCGGGGCGTAGTCGCGGACCAGGCACTCGGCGATCTGGACGGCGTTCAGGGCGGCGCCCTTGCGCAGGTTGTCGGACACCACCCACAGTGCCAGCCCGTTGTCCACGGTCGGGTCCTCGCGGATGCGGCTGACGTACACCAGGTCCTCGCCGGCGCACTCGACCGGCGTGACGTAGCCCTCGTCGGCGCGGTGGTCGAGCACGCTGACGCCGGGCGCCGCCCGCAGCGCGGCGCGCGCCTCGTCGGCGCCGATCGGGTCCTCGAACTCGATGTGGACCGCCTCGGCGTGGCCGATGAACACCGGCACCCGCACGCACGTCGCCGTGACCCTGATCCCGGGGTCCAGGATCTTCTTGGTCTCGACGACCATCTTCCATTCCTCCTTGGTCGATCCGTCGTCCATGAAGCTGTCGATGTGCGGGATCACGTTGAACGCGATCTGCTTGGTGAACCGCTCCTTGACGACCGGGTCGTTGACGTAGATCGCGCGGGTCTGGCCGAACAATTCGTCCATCGCCTCGCGTCCGGCGCCGGAGACCGACTGGTAGGTCGACACCACCACCCGCCGGATGCGCGCCAGGTCGTGCAGCGGCTTGAGCGCGACGACCATCTGGATGGTCGAGCAGTTCGGGTTGGCGATGATGTTGCGCTTGGTGTAGCCGGCGATGGCGTGGGCGTTCACCTCGGGCACGACCAGCGGCACCTCCGGGTCCATCCGGAAGTACGAAGTGTTGTCGATCACCACCGCGCCGGCGGCGGCGGCGCGCGGCGCGAACTGCGCCGACACCTTCGCGCCCGGCGACGACAGCACGATGTCCCAGCCGGCGAAGTCGAACGTGTCCAGGTCCTGCACCGTCAGCACGTCGTCCTCGCCGAACGACACCTCCTGCCCGACCGACCGGGCCGAGGCGAGCGCGGCGACCCGGTCCGCCGGGAAGTCCCGTTCGGCCAGGATACCCAGGATCTCGCGCCCGACGTTGCCGGTGGCGCCGGCGACTGCGACCTTGTAGCCCATGGCTGCCTCTCCCGCATCGCGGTCCCTGAACAGGGCCTTGAAACCGCTTCAGTATGCTGCCCGGCCCCGGAATGCAACAGCGGGCGGGCCGCCGGCAGAACAACCGGCGGCGCACATTTGACGCATGGATCGCCTGCCGACCCGGCGGCATGGTCTTTCCATACGGACGACTGCACGGCCGGTTGCAGCCGGGCAGTAGGGACGGGGGAGACGACTGTCACCATGCACCGCATCATCGTGTTCACGGGCGTGCTGGCCTTGATGCTCATTGCCGGGCTGCACCGCCCGACGGCGCAGGACTACCGGGTCGGCGACATCGTCGTTGCCGATCCGTGGGCGCGGGCCGCGCCGCTGGCCGGCCGCCCCGGCGTCGCCTACATGGCGCTGACCAATACCGGCACCGCCGACGACCGGCTGATCGCCGCCGGCGCCGACGTGGCCGGCACGGTCGAGCTGCACAGCCACACCATGGAGGGCGGCATGATGCGCATGCGCCGGGTCGAGGGCGGCATTGCGGTGCCGGCCGGGGAGACCGTGGCGCTGGCCCCGGGCGGGCTGCACGTCATGCTGATCGACCTGGGGCAGCCGCTGGCCGTCGGCGACCGCTTCCCGCTGACCCTGACGTTCCAGGAGTCCGGCGACGTCACCGTGGATGTGGTCGTGCGTCCGATCGACGCCACCGGCCCGGAAACGGATACGGGTTCGGACGGCCACCACAGCGCCGGCATGAGCGGGCACGGCGCGACCGAATAGCCCGACCCGGCACCGCGGCCGAACCCGTGCCGCCTCGCGGGCGCTCGGCTGCGGACGCCCTGCGACGGAAACGCAAATTCGAAACCCGAGGGGAGAGACTGTCATGCGCAGACTTCTGTTCGCCGTCGTCGCGCTCGCCCTGCTGGTGCCGGCGGGCGCCCCGGCTCCGGCCACGGCGCAGGACGAGCCGGCCGGCCTGTTCGTCAACCTGACCAGCGCCGACGCCTGGCGCGCCGGCATGGCGCTGGCCTTCGCCCGGAACGTCCAGAACCAGGGCCACCCGGTGACCGTGTTCCTGAACATCGACGCCGTGCGCATCGCCTCGACCGAGATCCCGTCGCCGGCCAACGCCGCCACCGGCGAGACGCTGCAGGACATGCTGGCGCAGATCGTCGAGAACGACGGCGCCGTGATCGTCTGTCCGATGTGCATGGACCTGGCCGGCATCACCGAGGCCGAGCTGATCGACGGCGCCCGGGTCGGCGGCGCCGACGTCACCTTCCCGGCCCTGTTCGGCGACAACGTCCGCGTGATCAGCTACTGACGCGGGCGTCCTCGCACCCCCGAAACGGGTTCTCCGCGCCGCCGGGTCGGGTATAGTCGGCGGCACCCGTCCGGTGCGGTTGCAGCGGACGGGTGCCCGTCGTCCTGCCGCTCGGCCCGCCCATGCCCGACTTCGCGATCCGGCCGCGCCCCGTGGCCCGCACCGGCGACGACACGCCGGCCCGTTCGCTGTACCGCTACGTCTGGCGGATGAGCGGCCGGCACCAGGTGTGGATCTGCCTGCTGGCCGCGGCGGTCGCCTCGCTCAGCATGGTGCCGCTCGAGCTGCAGCGGCGCATCGTCAACGACGCCGTCAATCAGGAGGATCTGCGCCGGCTGTTCTGGCTCGGCGGCGCGTACCTGGGCGTCGTGCCGGTCCAGGCGGCGCTGAAGTACGGCCTGCGCGTGTACCAGGGCTGGCTCAGCGAAAGCGCCATGCGCCACACCCGCGAGCACCTGTCGCGCATCCAGGAGTGCCGCGGCGCGACCCGCAGCGATGCCCACGACGGCCGCGCCGTCTCGGTGATCGGCGCCGAGGTGGAGCGGCTGGGTCAGGCCTGCCGGTCGTCCTGCCGGTAGCCGTCGATCACCCAGTCCACCGCCGGCAGCAGCGCCCACGGCCCGGCCAGCGCGGCGCCCAGGATCACCGCCATGACCGCCCACCACAGCGGATTGAACGGCGTGCCGTACACCACCAGCACCAGCGCCATCGTCGCCGCGCATCCGGCGCCGCCGAGCGTGCTGAGCAGCAGCCCCAGGCGGCGGCGCCCCAACCCGGGCGCGCGGCCGGCGACCGGGCCGGCATCCGATCCGGGTTCGATTGTCATGGTCCGCTCCTCCCCCTCAATCACCGGCTGCATTTGATACCCGGTTCCGGCGCGAGGGCAAGCCCGTCCGGCATCCGCACCGGCGCCGGCGCCGAGGGCGGAGGCGGATCGGGTGCGCTGCCCGCCTCGCGCACACCCCGGTCGAGTAGCACGGGGGTGAAACTCCCCCGTGCTACTCGACCATGTGCTGTACAAGGCGCTGGGCGGCTTCGCCACCAACGGCATCAACATGACCAAGCTGGAGAGCTACATGGTCGGCGGGCGCTTCGCCCAGGCCCAGTTCTACGCCGACGTCGAAGGCCACCCCGACGAGCGGCCGCTCAAGCTGGCGCTGGAGGAGCTGGAGTTCTTCTCCAAGAACCTGAGCATTCTGGGTGTCTACCCGGCCCATCCCTTCCGCCGCGACCCCAGCCAGGCCACCGGCGAGGACGGATCCGGCAGGAGATGGCGAGATGCTGAAACGGTTTGCGGCGGCGATCACCGTCGCCATCGGTCTGGCCGGCTGCGGCGCGCAACTGGGGTCGGGAGAGATGCACGGCCTGAACATCCCCGGCCAGTACGTGACCGTGCGGATGGGGGAAGGCATGTCGATCCAGCGCGCCCAGGTGATCGCCAGGCAGCGCTGCGGCGTCGGGGTCGGCTTCATCGTGCTGGAGGAGGCCCGCGACGACCTGCGCATCTATCGCTGCGTCCGCACCCACGGCCGGCGCCATTTCTTTTAAGGCAAGCCGCCTGACCCGTTCGCCGCCACCCGGCCGCGGCGGCTTTTCGTCGTGCACCGGCGTCCCCACGTCTTGACTCGGTACCGCGTGACGACAGGAGGCGTCAAACCATGATGGTGAAGACGACAGCAGTGGTGCTGGCTGCTCTCGCCTTGGCGGGCTGCGGGTCGGCTCCCTTGTCCGGCGAGAGCGCCGGGCTGAACATTCCAGGCGAATACGTGACCGTTCGGACGGGAGAAGGAACATCCGTCCAGCGGGCCGAGGTCATCGCCCGCCAGCGCTGCGGCCAGCCAGGCGGGGACATCGTGCTTGAGGACGTGCAGGGAGATCTGCGCACCTATCGCTGCATCGAGATGTGGCCAGTGAACGACTGACGCGGCCGGCAGCAGGGCGCGTCGTGCCGGCGGGCTGCACCCTGCCAGGCCGGGCGGCACGATGCGCGCCTGGCCGGCCGGGCCACGCCAGGCCGGTCAGTCGGCACGGGTCAGTCGGCGCGGGTCTGACCGTAGATGTAGCCGGCGGCGCTGCCGGCGGCGCGGGTCAGTCGTCGCGGCTCTGGTCGTAGATGTAGCCGGCGGCGCTGCCGGCCGCGCGGGTCAGTCGTCGCGGGTCTGGTCGTAGATGTAGCCGGCGGCGCTGCCGGCCGCGCCGCCGATCGCCGCGCCGCACCACACGCAGCCGCCGGTCACCGCGGTGCCGACTGCGCCGACCCCGGCGCCGATGGCGCCGCCGCTGAGCACGCGCTGCTCGGTGTCGTTCAGCCCGGCGCACCCGCCGAGCGCCAGGGCGGCCGCCAGGGCCGCGATCGTGTTGCGCATGTGGTCCTCCGCGTTGGCCCGCGTTGCGGGTCGGCGGCCACGACCGTCGTGGGTCGCGCCGCCGACCCGACGCACCTCATGGCTGCCCTGTGCCACGGCCGCGCCGCCGCGTCGCGTAACATTTTTTGGGCCGCGCGCCCGGCGTGCGGGCGGGAGCACCCGGGCGGGCCCGCCCGGCGGGCGCGTTTGCGGAAGGGCGCGCGGCCGATGACGTTTCTGCTAAGCTGGCGCCGCCGCCCGACCCGCGGCCCGCGGACGCCCGCCCATGGACGATGCCAGCCCGCCGCCGGCCCTGCCCGGCCACAGCACCAACCTGGTCGGCCTGCCGACCGGGCTGCTGGCCAGCACCGCGTTCAACGCCCACCCGCAGCCGCTGCACGTGGCCGGCGCGCGCGAGATGAACCGGCCGCTGTTCGACATGCTGGCCGAGGCCGACGGCCCGGCCGACGCGGCGCTGGCGTTCGAGACCTACATGGCCGCCGTGTTCGGCCTGGACCCCGAGCAGCAGTCCCGCACCGACCGCGAGGGCCGGCGCCGCTACCGGTCCAGCTATTTCCGGCTGCTGCGCGGCTGGGGCTGGGACAGCAACGGGCCGGAGGGGGCGGTGCTGAAGGGCTGGACGGAGAGCCGGTTCGGGCTGTTCCCCACCTATCACGCCGGCCCGCTCGGCCGGTTCCCGTCGCACCCGTGGCTGACCTACATCGAGCAGAAGATGTCGAGCCGGTTCCACAACAACGCCATCCTGAGCCAGCTCGACCTGCTGTACGAGTTCTGCCAGTGGGCGCTGGCGCGATACGGCGACGGCACGCCCCACGTGACGATGTTCCGGGGCGTCAACGACTTCTCCGAGCACCCGGTGGTGGCCCGGTTCGGCCGGCGCGAGGCGGTGGTGCGGCTGAACAGCCTGGTCTCGTTCACCGCCAGCCGCGACGTGGCGAGCTGCTTCGGCGACACCATCCTGGAGGCGCAGGTGCCTGTCGTGAAAATCCTGTTCCACAAGGACCTGCTGCCCCGCCACGGCCTGCAGGGCGAGGACGAATACCTGGTTATCGGGGGGGATTACCGGGTCAAGGCGACGTATTTTTGACAAGGTGGCGAGAAACAAAAAATCAACTTCAGTTAAGCTCTCGACGGTGGAAGACGTTACGAAGATCGCGACGACCATGGACGATACGAACTATGGAAACTTCGCCCCTCATTCGGCGATAAAAAACGACATATGGAGGAACAACAATACTATGCAGGTTGGGCGCTATATCCTGGCGCGGCCTGCCCAGGCCAGGCACCTCACTCAACATGGAGATCTTTCGTTTGATTTTGGCGACAAAGCTGATAGCCCGCTGAGGATCCTCCTGAGCGATATAGGCTGCAATGCTTTCAAGATCCTCTTCCGCCTCGGGTGAAACAAAAACGATCGTCATTTCATCTCGGCATCCGGTACCCCGTACCGCCGCTCGAGATCGGCGAACACGGCTTCCGCCGGCCGCCCCTCGCCACGGTCCAGGGAGTCGAGCGCAGGCTGAACAAGGTCCCGCAGGATCTCGATTTCTTCGCGATAGGATCGAAGGGCCTCGGCAATCACATCGTCAGCGGACGATGCGTGCCCGTGGGCGATCTCTGCGTTGATGAACGCCTCAAGGTCTTTGGGAAGTGAAATGACCATCAGGGCCTCCCTGTTTCCGGACAGGATATGGCACTCTCGCCGCTCCGTCAAAGCCCGATCAACGATCCGTAGAGTGCCGTGACCGCCGTGCCGCCGACCGACGATCTGCACGACCGCGCGCTGGGCGCCTATCTGGGCCTGGCCGTGGGCGATGCGCTGGGCGCCACCGTGGAGTTCCTGACCCGCGGGGAGATCGCCGCGCGCCACGGCGTGCACCGGCGCATGATCGGCGGCGGCTGGCTGGACCTGCGCGCCGGGCAGGTCACCGACGACACCGAGATGGCGCTGGCGCTGGGCCGCGTGCTGGTTGCCCACGGCGGCTGGGACCTGCCGGCCGCCTGCGAGGCGTTCGCGAACTGGCTGCGCGGCGGCCCGATCGACGTCGGCAACACCGTGCGCCGCGGCATCCGCCGATACATGACGCAAGGCACCCTGCAGACCCCGCCCAACGAGGGCGACGCCGGCAACGGCGCGTGCATGCGCACCCTGCCCGTGGCGCTGGCCACGCTGGGGGACGACGCCGCGCTGGTGCGCTGGTCGCTGGAGCAGGCGCACATCACCCACAACCATCCGCTGTCCGACGCCGCCACCGTGGCACTGAGCCGGATGGTGCACGCCCTGGCCGGGCGCGGCGACGCCGCCGCGGCGCGCGGCCTCGCCAACCGGCTGGTCGAGGAGCACCGGCCGTTCCACTTCCGCGTCTACCGCGGGCAGAGCTCGCCCTACATCGTCGATACCGTGCAGACCGTGTTCCATGCCTATTTCGGTACCGAGACGTTCCGCGACTGCCTGATCGAATGCGTCAACCAGGGCGGCGACGCGGACACGACGGGCGCGCTGGCCGGCATGCTGGCCGGCGCCACCTATGGCGCGGGCGCGATCCCGCGCGACTGGCTGCGCACCCTGGACCGCGCCGTGGCCGCGGAGATCCGGGAGCAGGTGCCGCGGCTGCTGGCCATCGGCGACGCATCGCGCGCATAAGCCCAGGATCATGCGCATTATGCCGAGAATCTTCACCGAAATGGTGTCTTCAAGAGACGCATCCGATATCCTGCACCCGCGAAAGCCGCGACGGCCGACGGCCGTTGCGCACAACGACCATGGGATATTCGCGGGATGACGACGAACACCACGACGCCCGGGGCCGGCAGGCGGACCCTGTCGGCGAGCCTCACCGCGGCCGTCCTGCTGCTCGCGGCCGGCGGTGCCGCGGCGCAGTCGCTCGGCACGTACGCCATCGACGAGGGGGCGATCTCGGTCTCCGGGATCTCCTCCGGGGGCTACATGGCGCAGCAGGTCCATGTCGCCTTCTCCGGCCGCGTGATGGGCGCGGGGATCATCGCCGGCGGGCCGTACTGGTGCGCCGAGGGCAATGTCGGCCTCGCGCTGACGCGCTGCATGGCCGGCACCGCCGGCGGCCCGCCGGTGGACACGCTGGTCGGCGTCACGCGCGTCGTCGCCCAGTCGGGCGACATCGACCCGGTCGACGGCATGCGCGACGACCGCGTCTATCTCTTCTCCGGGACCGTCGATCAGACCGTGGTCCCGGCGGTAATGCAGGCGCTCGACCAGTACTACCGGGCCTTCGTGGCAGAGGAAAACATCGAGTTCGTCGCCACGGTGGATGCGCCGCACGCCCACGTCACCGACCTGCCGACCTCACAGCAGTGCCTGCAGGCATGCGATCGGCCGGCCGACACCTGCCCGGATGCCACCACGTGCGCGCCGACCGGCCTGTGCACCTTCGTCAATAACTGCGAGTACGATACCGCGGGCGCCATCCTGGCGCACATCTACGGCGACCTGGAGCCGCGCACCGAACCGTCGCGCGACAATCTGCTGACCTTCGACCAGGGCGCGTTCGTCGACGACCCGGCCAGCCACAGCATGGCCGAGACCGGACACGTCTACGTGCCGGCGGCCTGCCGGTCGGGGGACACGGACTGCCGGCTGCACGTCGCCTTCCACGGCTGCCTGCAGGCCGACGAGCGCATCGGCGACGCCTACTACTGGGGTGCGGGCTACAACGGCTGGGCCGAGGCCAACGACATCGTCGTGCTGTACCCGCAGGTGGTCCGCTCGCTGCTGCCGGTGAACCCTCAGGGCTGCTGGGACTGGTGGGGCTACGACAGCGTGTACTACTACCGCCGGCAGGGCACCCAGATGCAGGCGGTCAACGCCATGATCGACCGGCTGGTCGGCGCCGACGCCGCTGCGGCGCAATAGCGGCGCGCCGGGGCCGGCCCTCCGGTGCGGGATCAGCCGGCCCCGGCCTCCAGGAACGGCAGCAGCGCGGCCAGCGTCTCGTCGGGCGCCTCCTCGGGCAGGAAGTGGCCGCAGTCGAGCGCGTGGCCGCGCACGTCGTCCGCCTTCTCGCGCCAGGTGGCGAGCACGTCGTAGCACCGCTCCATGGCGCCGTGCCGGCCCCACAGCACCAGCAGCGGGCAGGCGATGCGCGCGGTCCGGTCGGCGCGGTCGTGCTCCAGGTCGATCGAGGCGGCGGCGCGGTAGTCCTCGCACATGGCGTGGATCGCCGCCGGGTCCCGGAAGGTGCGCAGGTAGAGCGCCAGCGCCTCGTCGGTGAAGGCGTCGGGGTTGCGGCTCCAGGCGCCGAGCTTGTGCAGCAGGTAGCCCTCCGGGTCCAGGCCGATCAGGTGCTCGGGCAGGCCGTCCGGCTGGATCAGGAAGAACCAGTGGTAGTAGAGCGTGGCGACCTGCCGGTTCACCGTCTCGAACAGCGTCAGCGTCGGCACGATGTCGAGCAGGGCGAGCCGCTCGACCCGGTCGGGATGGTCGAGCGCCAGCCGGTGGGCGACCCGGGCGCCGCGGTCGTGGCCGACCAGCCCGAACGCATCGAAGCCGAGTGCCGCCATCAGGTCGACCTGGTCCTGCGCCATCGCCCGCTTCGCGTACGTCTCGTGGGCGGGGTCGCCGGGCGGCTTGGCGGAGTCCCCGTAGCCGCGCAGGTCGGCGCAGACCACCGTGAACCGCTCCGCCAGCGCCGGCGCGATGCGGTGCCACATGACGTGGCTCTGCGGAAACCCGTGCAGCAGCAGCACCGGCGGCCCGTCCCCGCCGATCACGGCGTGGATGTCGGCCCCGGCGGTGGCGACGAACTCGCGGCGAAAGCCTTCGAACATGGTCGGGCTCCCGTTCGGGCGGCGCTGCGGGGTCCGCTTGCGGTGCTGCAAATGCAACCTTGGCAACGGGCAGCCGCATGACCTAAGGTGGAATGAGGGGCGGCGAGGCCGCGGCTGCCACGGTCCCCGCCCGCATCGGCGCGACGGCGTATTGAAGCCTGCATCCACGGCCGATCCTGACACACCGGCCCGGGAGGACCTATTGAAAACGCCCTCGAACGATGAACGAATTGCGTCCCGCCTTGATCTGCTGGAAAGCCGCGTGGGGCGGCTCGAAGACGACATGCGCAGCATTAAACAAATTTTGATGCACCTGGACCGAAAGCTGTCGGATTGGAACATGGGAGCCCATGAAAGTTGGCAATTTTTGGCACCTGAAGCTAAGTCGCATAAGGCTAGGTCAGAGTTGAAAGACCATTTTTCTGATATAAAACTTGAGCTTTCCAAAAAGATAAGCAAAGAAGATTTTTTGATTGCGGCTGGCGCACTTATCGTCGCCATTGCCGGTACCAGCATTTTGTTCAGCTGATAGGCAGCATCCTTTGCTGCCTGTACGTGTTGACAGCTGCGCTCGGGATACCCAAAAATGCCGCTTTGACGCTTGACGTATAGCGTCCAAGGCTGTAAATTCAAAATGCTATGATTTTGAGCTACCGGGACAGAAGGACCGAGCAATTTGCGGCCGGTGCGTTCGTTAAAGCGTTCCAAGGCTTTGAGCAACAGGCCGCGCGGCGGCTGTCGATCCTGAACGCGGCGGCTTCCCTTGATACCTTGCGTGCGTTGCCAGGAAACAGGCTTGAAGCCCTTAAAGGCGACAGAACCGGTCAATATTCCATTCGGATCAATGCGCAATGGCGCATATGCTTTGAATGGCCAGCCGGACAACCCGGTCCAAGCAATGTTGAAATTGTGGATTACCACTAAAGAAAGGGAGGCCATAACATGTTCATAAGAGCCGTGCATCCTGGGGAAATTCTGAAAGACGAGCTCGACGAGCTCGGCATCACGCCAACCGAATTCGCGCGTCAGATCGACGTGGCACCGAACCGGATCAACCAGATCATTGCGGGCAAGCGCGCCATCACGGGCGATACCGCGCTGCGCCTTGGCCACTGGTTCGGGACTGAACCGCAGTTCTGGCTCAATCTCCAGGCACAGTACGATCTCGTCGCCGCCGACCGGCAGGTCGGGGAAGCCGTTCGTCATCTCCCGACGAAAGCGGAGATCGCCGACGCTGGACGCTGACTATCGCCCCCGCCGGTCGCGGACCAGCAGGACGACATAGGCGATCGCGAAGAACGCCACTAGGTGGACGGCCAGCACGAGCAGGGCCGCCAGCGCGTCGCCGGTTTCCTCGTTCAGCACGGCGATCATGCCCTCGTAGGTCCAGAAGCCGCTGATCACCGTCTGCGCGATGAACTCCGGCACCGCCGGCAGGTCGGGCACGATCACGCCGGCCAGCACAATCTGCGGGATCAGCGCCATCGGGACCAGGGTGTTGGCCTGGTCGCGGGTGTTGGTGGCCGCGGAGATCAGCAGCCCCAGCCCGGTGCCGACCAGCCCGGCCACGACCATCTGCACGAGCTGGCCCAGGTGGTTGCCCGGCACCTTGGACAGCAGCAGCGTCACGAAGAACAGGATCGCCACCATGGCGATCGAGAACGCCCCGAACACCAGCATCTTGGCGCCGAGATACCCCAGCACCGACAGGTTCACGTCGCGCTCCCGCCGGTAGATCGGGCGCTCCTTGACGATCTCCTTCGAGGCGTTGTTGCAGCCGAACCAGAACGCGCTGATGCCGAGCAGGAACAGCAGCGAGGCGTCGCGCGGGTCCGGGCTGTCGTACCGTCCGAACACCAGCGCCAGCAGCACGCCCACCACGGCCGCCTGGCCCAGCGCCATGCCCAGCGTCTTGCGGTCGGCCAGCAGCAGCTTGGCATAGCGCCGCGTCAGGATCCCGAACTGGCGCACCGTCTCGCCGACACCCCCGCCGCGCTCCTCGTGCGTCGTCGGCACCAGGGTCGGCGTGTCGGGGTCGGGCTCGGGGTCGTTCGCGTGCAGCGCATCGCGCACGTAGCGCCGGAAGTAGTCCGACTCCTCGAACTCCAGCTGCCATTCGCCGGACGGCTTCTGCGGCAGCTTGCGGTAGACGTCGGCCAGCTTGTCGACCTTGAAGAACGCCTTGGCCTCGGCCGGCGTGCCGTAGAACACCATCACGCCGGGGTTCGCCATGACCACGACCTTGTGGCAGAACTCCTCGACATTGGCCAGGGTGTGGGTCACGCAGACCACGGTGACGCCGCCGTCGGCCATCTGCCGGAACAGGCGCATCATCTCCCAGTCGGTGCCCTCGTCCAGGCCGCTGGTCACCTCGTCCAGGAACAGCAGGCTGGGCCGGATCACGGTCTCGTTGGCCAGGCTGGCGCGCTTCTTCTGGCCGCCGCTGAAGCGGGCGATCGGCGTGTCCAGGCGGTGCTCCAGCTCGACGCTCTTGACCACGCGCAGCACGTCGCCGCGGATGCTGTCGGGCGGCGTGCCGGCGGGCAGGCGCAGCGTCGCCGTATAGCCCAGCGCCTCGTTCAGGGTCAGCTCCTCGTGCAGCACGTCGTGCTGCGGCACCAGCGCAATGTCCTCCTTCAGGACGTCGAAGTTGGCGTACAGGCTGAGGTCGTTGATCCAGACGTTGCCGTCGTTGGCCGGGGCGCGGGCGCTCAGCGCGTTCATCAGCGTGGTCTTGCCCGACCCGCTGGGCCCCAGCAGGCAGACGAACTCGTTGGGCTCGATGACCAGGGTGACGTCGTCCAGGATGCGCGCCTTGCCGCCGCCGGGCACCGGCACCTCGCGCACCAGGTTCTTGGCGACGATGCGGATGTTGCCGACCCGCGAGCTGCGCGCGAAGCTGTGCCCGGTGAACTCCAGCGAATACGGGCCGATGTCCACCTTGTCGCCGGGCTTGAGCTGGTGCCGGCCGTGGATCCGCTCGCCGTTGACGAAGGTGCCGTTGCTGCTGCCCAGGTCGCGCAGCCAGACCTGCCCGGAGCGGACCCGCACCTCGGCATGCACGCGCGACACCGCCGGATGGTCCAGCACCACATCGACCTTGCCGGCGTCGCGGCCGATGCGCTTGTCGCCGGTCAGCGGCACCTCGTCGGCCAGGTCCGCGGTCTGGGCCAGCGCCTCGCGCGCGGCGAACACCGTGCGCTCCGGCGCCTCCGCCCCGGCGCCGGTGCGGGCCAGGATCCGGGTCGCCTCGGCCGGCGGGGCCGCCGGACCGGGCGGCGGCGCGGGCGGCGGCGCAGGCGGCGCTGCGGCCGGCCGTCCCTGTCGCGGGGGCGGCGTGGTCCGCTGGGGAGGCGGTGTCGTGCCGGCCGCCACCGGCGGCGGCGGTGCGGCGGTGCGCCCGAACGGGGCCGCGGCGCGCGGGTCCTCGAAGCGCAGGCGCTGAGTGCTGAAGGCGATCTCGTCGCCGTGGCCCAGCACGGTAGGGCCGGTGATGGCGGCCCCGTTGACCCGCGTCGGCACGGTCGGCGACAGGGGCTCGACCACCCAGGCCGATCCCTGCGGGCTGATCCGGATCTGTTCGCGCGAGCAGGTGCGGTCGTCGGGGAAGCGGATGTCGGCGTGCTGGCCGCGCCCGGCGATCAGCGGCGTGGCGCCGAGGGTTACCGGCTCCGGCCGGCCTTGGACATGGATCGAGGGAGCGAGCCGGGACGCGCTGTCGTCGTTGGGCATGGATCGGATGCCGCGGGCGGGGAAGCCAACCTGCTGTTGTGGCCAACCTATCCGCAGGAAGCGGTTCGTGCAATCGGGAATGCCACAGGGGGCGGGCCGGCCGGGTCACGCATGCCTTGCGCCGGGGCGGCAACGTTCCTATGCCTAGCTAGCGTCCCCGCCCGCCCCTGCACCCGGTTGCCCCCATGTCCGACCGCCAGATCGTCAAGCCGCAGCCCGTGTCCGGGTTCCCGGAGTGGCTGCCCGAGGAGAAGCTGGTCGAGGAGCGCCTGCTCGGCCTGATCCGGCGCGCCTTCGAGCGTTACGGGTTCACCCCCGTGGAGACCCCGGCGATCGAGCGCAAGGACGTGCTGCATGCCAAGGGCGTGGTGGACAAGGAGATCTACGCCCTGTCCCGCCTGGCCGCCGGCGAGGGCGAGGATCCGGCCACCGAGCTGGCCCTGCACTTCGACCTGACCGTGCCGCTGGCGCGCTATGTGGCGCAGCACTTCGCCCGGCTGACCTTCCCGTTCCGTCGCTACCAGATCCAAAAGGTGTGGCGCGGCGAGCGGCCCCAGGCCGGCCGCTTCCGCGAGTTCTACCAGTGCGACATCGACGTGATCGGCAACGGCTCGCTCAGCCTGCTGGCCGACGCCGAGCTGCCGCTGGTCATCAACGACATTTTTGCGGAAATGGACATCGGCCGGTTCATGGTCCGTCTGAACAACCGGAAGATTCTTCAGGGTTACCTTGAACACCTCGGATTGGCCGGCGAGCCCGCGGCCGCGGCCCTGCGCGCCATCGACGCGCTGGAGAAGGCCGGCCGCGACGCCGTGCTGGCCGACCTGCGCGCGCCAGAGATCGGGCTGGACGCCGCCCGCGCGGAGGGCCTGGTCGACTTCATTGCCGGCGACCCGGACCTGGACCGGCTGCGCGGCCTGGACCTGGGCGACACCTTCGCCGCCGGGGTGGCCGAGCTGGCCGAGGTGGTCGAGGCCATGCGGGCGCTGGGCATGCCGGACGACGCGTTCCGGGTGGACCTGGCCATTGCCCGCGGCCTGGACTACTACACCGGCACGGTCTACGAGACCGTGCTGACCGACCACCCGCAGATCGGCTCGGTCTGCTCGGGCGGGCGGTACGACGACCTGGCCGGGACGTTCACCAAGCAGCGGCTGCCCGGCGTCGGCATCTCGATCGGGCTGACCCGGCTGCTCAGCCGGCTGTTCGATGCCGGCCTGCTGAAGGCCGGTGCGGCGACGCCGGCGCACGTGCTGGTCACGGTGATGGACCGGCAGTTCCTGGCCGACTACCTGGCGATCGCCGCCGACCTGCGCGGCGCCGGGCTGAACGTCGAGGTCTACACCCAGGGCAAGCGCATCGGCGACCAGCTGAAATACGCCGACCGCAAAGGCTTTCCCGTCGCCGTCATCGCCGGCGAGGCCGAGCTCGCCGCCGGCACCGTCAACGTCAAGACCCTGGCAACGGGCGAGCAGGCGGCGGTGCCGCGCACGGGGCTGATCGAGGCGGTGGCGGCGCGGCTGGGCGGCGGCTGAGGCCATCTGGCCAAGCGGCTGGCCCGCGTCCGACCGTGCCTTGCGACCGGGCATGGCGTCCGCCGCCGCAGGCAGCCAGTTGCCCACTCAAATAGAAAGCCTCTTCGTATTCGTGCAGCCTATAAATATTGCGGACGGCAGCGCCACTCCCGACAAGATCCTATTCGTCATCGCGAGCGAAGCGTGGCGATCCAGTCGTGCCGCAAGCGCGATCGATGTCTTGCTGAACTGGCCATGCCGGGCCTGGACCGCGAGCGCAGCGACGCGGCCCAGTCCCGGCGGTGCCGAATCCGAAATGTCGTAGATTTGGCGTGCGGCGCCACTGGATTGCTTCGCTACGCTCGCAAAGACGGGATGGTGATGCGGGCATGTATATTAAATGCAACCCAGTCCTCCCCATAGTTTCATCCAACGGGATCGGCCGGAACGGATGGTGTGAACTCGCGATGACGGCATTGCCAGCGGATATGTTTTGCAGGACGACGACAATCATATCAGATGCCAAACCGGTCGACCTGAATTATGCATGCCCGCTTTGGCACCAGCCGCCGGCGTCGTCCGGTCAAACGGAAGGGCCGCTGTTATGCGCCCTCCCGTCCGGGACCAGGTCAGCAGATCCGCGGCAGCTGCTCGCCGGACAGCCAGTCGACGATGCGGATGCCGCCGAAGGCGGTCTCCATCTGGACGAAGCGATGCCGGTCCTCGCGGACATGGCCGATGATCGCGGCGTCGGCGCCCAACGCATGCCCCCGCATCGCGGCGAGCAGCCGGTCGGCGTCGCCGCCGGCGCAGATCGCCACCAGCTTGCCCTCGTTGGCGACGTACAGGGGGTCGAGCCCGAGCAGCTCGCACGCCGCGCGGACCTGCGGCCGGACCGGGATCGCGCGCTCGTCCAGCATCATGCCGACACCGGACTGGTGGGCCAACTCGTTCAGGGTGGAGGCCAGGCCGCCGCGGGTCGGGTCGCGCAGGCAGTGCACGCCGGGCACCGCCGCCACCATGGCGGCGACCAGGCCGTGCAGCGCCGCGGTGTCCGACTCGATCGCCGTCTCGAACTCCAGGTTCTCGCGCCGCGACATGACCGCGACGCCGTGGTCGCCAATGCACCCGCTGACCAGCACCGCATCGCCGGGCCGCGCGCGGTCGGCGGACGGCGCCACGCCCGGCGGCACCGTGCCGATCCCGGTGGTGGTGACGAACACGCCGTCGCCCTTGCCGCGCTCCACCACCTTGGTATCGCCGGTGACCACCGGCACCCCGGCGGCGCGGGCGGCACGGGCCATCGACTCGACCACCTGGCGCAGGTCGGCCAGCGGGAAGCCCTCCTCGATAATGAACCCGGCGGCCAGGTACAGCGGCCGCGCCCCGGCCATGGCAACGTCGTTGAGCGTGCCGTTGACCGCCAGCGCGCCGATGTCGCCGCCGGGGAACGTCAGCGGCGAGACCACGTAGCCGTCGGTGGACACGACCATGCGCCCGGCCGGCGCTTCGAACACCGCCTGGTCGTCGCGGCGGGCCAGCATCGGGTTGTCGAAGGCGGCGACGAACAGCTCGTCGACGAGCTGCGCCATGGCGCGCCCGCCGCCGCCGTGGCTGAGGTCCACCCGGCCGTTCTGAAAGTCCAGCCGGCGCGGGGACAGGCGCTTGTCGGGCATGCCGGCGCTCTCCTTTTTCGTGCCGGGTCATCATAGGGCGCGGACGCCGGGGGCGAAACGGCGGCATGCGACCCTCGGCCGCAAGATTGTGACCGCCGCACGCCAAGCGCTTATCTGCTAGACCATGCGCCGCCAGGGAGGACCATACCGCCGTGACCGCCGTCGCCCGATCCGCCGAGACCGCCGCCCGCGACACCCGCCCGATCGCCGTCTGGCTGCTGGTCTGCGCCGCCATGGTGTTTGCGATGACGATCATCGGCGCGATCACGCGGCTGACCGAATCCGGCCTGTCGATGGTCGAGTGGCGCCCGCTGATCGGCACCCTGCCGCCGCTGAGCGACGCCGAATGGCAGCGCGTGTTCGATCTCTACCGGCAGACCCCCGAGTACCGGATCAACAACGCCGGCATGACCCTGGCCCAGTTCCAGGAGATCTTCTTCTGGGAATGGTTCCACCGCGTGTGGGGCCGTCTGATCGGCGTGGTGTTCGTCGTGCCGTTCCTGTGGTTCTGGGCGAGCGGCCGGATTCCCCGCCCGCTGCTGCCGAAGCTGTTCGGCCTGCTGGCGCTGGGGGCGGCGCAGGGGGTGCTGGGCTGGTACATGGTGCGCAGCGGGCTGGTCGACCGGCCGTCGGTCAGCCAGTACCGGCTGGCCGCGCACCTCGGCCTGGCGGTGCTGATCTTCGGGCTGCTGGTCTGGCTGGCGCTCGACCTGCTGCGCGGGGTGCGGCGACCGGCGCTGTTGGCGGGTGCGGCGGGGGTGCGCCGGCACGCCTGGGCGGCGATCGCCCTGGTCGCGGTAACGATCTTCTGGGGCGCGCTGGTCGCCGGCATCGACGCCGGGCTGGCCTACAACACCTTCCCGCTGATGGACGGCCGGATGCTGCCGCCGGAGGCGCTGTCGCTGACGCCCGCCTGGCTGAACCTGTTCGAGAACACCGCCATGGTGCAGTTCGTGCACCGCTGGCTCGGCATCGCGACGGGCGTGGTCGTGCTGGCGCTGTGGTGGCGCGGCCGGCAGGTGGCGGCCTCCGGCATCGATCGCGAGGCCGGCCTGATCGGCGGTCTGGCCGCGGCGACCGGCATCATGGTGCTGGTCCAGATCGGGCTGGGCATTGCCACGCTGCTGCTGTACGTGCCGATTCCGCTGGCCGCCGCGCACCAGGCGGGGGCGCTGATCCTGCTCACCCTGCTGCTGGCCTTCGCCCACGCCACCACGGCGCAGGCGGCGGCGGCGGCAGCGCCGCGTCCGGCCTGAACCGGGGATCAGACCAGCGGCACAAAGGCCACCGGCAGCACCGTCTCCTCGTGCACCCGGCCGGCCTCGTCCTTCGTGACCACCATCAGGTGCTGGGACGAGGACATGAACAGCGTCGCCCAGTGCGTGCCGGACGATTCGACCGGGATGACCATCCGGCCGCCGGGGGCGAGCTGGTCGAGCAGCGCCGGCGGCACGCCGCGGCCCGATGCCGCGGTCACCACGACGGCGTCATAGGGGGCATGCTCCGGCCACCCCTCGGCGCCGTTGCCGGTGCGCACGTGCACGTTGCGATAGCCGAGGCCGTGCAGGCGCGCCTCGGCCGACGCGGCCAGCTCCGGCACCACCTCCACCGAATACACCGCGTCGGCGACCTCGGCCAGCACCGCCGCCTGATAGCCGCAGCCGGTGCCGATCTCCAGCACGCGCCCGGCGCGGCCGCCGGTGGCCAGGTCGGTCATCACCGCGACCATGTACGGCTGCGAGATGGTCTGGCCGTGGCCGATCGGCAGCGGGCGGTTGCGGTAGGCCTGGCGGCGCTGCTCGGGCGGCACGAACGCCTCGCGCGGGACCCGGCCCATCGCCGCCATGACCTCCTCGGCCAGGGTGTCCTTGCCCAGCCAGCTGCGGGTCTCGGCGACCTCGGCGGCGACCTCCCTGACCAGGGCGGCCCGTTCGGCCTCGAGCGACTCTTGTGACATGGCGCCTCTCCGCCTTAAGTGTGGAGGTAGGTCCGGCATCGGCTTGAGGGGAAGCAGAGGCCGGCGGCGTCCGGCAAGGCGGTGCGCCGCGGGCCGGGTGCCGGAGTGCGCAGAGTTGCAACGAGGCGCCGGCCGGTCGCGTTCCCGGTCGACGCATAAAGCGTGTTGCTGCGACGCAGCGGAAAGGGAATCATCCGCCATCGTGCCGGCGGGATGCCGTGCCGCGGTCTCCCCGACGCCCCGTGTCCCCGCAAGGAGCTCCATACAGCCATGGATGAGGATTTTCGCTCTACCTTCGCCTTCCATCAATTCCCCGGCGCCACGGAAAAGCTGCGCGAGCTGGTTCGCATGGGCTATGAGCAGGCGGTGGCGCGCGCGGAGACGTCGGTGCGGATGGCGCGCAGCCTGGCCGCCTGCCGGACCCCGCTCGACGCCATCGCGGTCTACCAGGACTGGATGGTGGCCGAATCGCAGCGCATCGTCACCGACATGAGCAAGATGGCCGACCTGTCGCGCTGGCTGCTGCAAAGCTCCAGCGAGATGCTGCTGCGCCAGGGGCCGATGGCGGCGGGCGCGGCGGCCGAGACCGCCGCGTCGATCGCCGAGCAGGCCGCGGCCCAGCAGCGCGCGGCGGCCGAGCAGGCCGCCAGCACCGCGGCAGCCGCGGCGGCGGCGGCGGCGGCGACCGCCGCCACTGAGGCCTCCGCCCAGCCGGAGGCGGCGCCCGAGCCCGCACCGGAGCCGGCGCCGGACCCCGCCGCCGAGGCGCCAGCAGCCGAGACGCACACCGTGCCGCCGGAGGCCGAGGGCCCGCATCCGCAGAGCGCCGCCGAGGTGATGCCGGCGGACGTGCCGCCGCCCGAGGGCGCGCCGGCCGGCGAGCCGCCCGCCGAGCAGGCCCCGGCCGAAGGGACGCCCGCCGAGGAACCGGCTGCGGCGCCGGAGCCGGCGGCCGAGGAACAGGCGCCGCCGCCGGAGGGCGAGCAGCCTCAGCCCCCGCCCGAGGGCGAGCACCACGGCTGACCCGGCCGCCGTGGCGGGGATGGGGCGTAGCGGAGCGGCCGGCAGGATCCGGGCCCTGCCGGCCGACGTGCCGTACGCCCGCCGGCGGGAGCGCCGGCGCTGCCGTCAGCCGTCGTCGCCGCCCAGGGCCATGACGCCGACGCCCATGCCGGCGCTGCCGAAGGTGACGAACAGCCCGAAGAACAGCATGAAGCCGTACAGCAGCGGGTTGTCGGAGTTGCCGATCAGCGTGCGCAGGTCGGCGAAGTCGAGCCAGAGCAGCGCGGCGCCGAACACGAACCCGCCGACCGTCCCGTACAGCAGGTGGCGCAGAAGGAAGCCGACCGCCCGGCGCTCGTGGGGCTGCAGCATGGTGTCCCTCCCTCGTCGGTCCGTCGGGCGGCGGGCCAGCCGGCAGGCCGGCTTGCGGGACGCGCCGAGCGTTGCGGGCGGCGCCAAGCCGCCGTCACGCCCGGCGCAGGCGCAATCGTCCCGAGGGCATGGTCTCCGCCGCCTTCGGCGCGACCTGCTCGGCCACACGGGCCGCCGTCACGATCATGATCGCCATGACGACATAAATGAGGTCGAAGAACGCAAGGTTCGCGAACAGACCCGCAGAAACATATCCGACGAGGCCGACCTTGATCATGGCCGCCAGGTCCCGGGCCCAATACAGCTCGGGCCGGTCGCGGGCCTGCCGTTCGACCCAACTGCCGGTCGTCCAGGTGGCGATCCCCATTATGAAGAACAGGAACAGCCCGACGAACCCGTGCTCCCCGAGCACCTGGAAAATGATGCTGTGCGCGGCCTTCGCTTGGGAGCTGCCCGTGTATTGTTCGTAGGCCGCCCTGTTCTCGAAAATGGTGAAGCCGCCGCCGGTGATCGGCCGGTCGAGGGCGACGTCGATGGCGAAGCCCCAGGCCCGCAGGCGCCCCTGCGCCGACGCGTCCTCCTCGTAGTCCTGGATCGAGCTCATGCGCTCATGCCACTCCGCCGGCATGAACGCAAAAACCGCGGGCACGAGGACGATCATCAGCCCGCCCAGCAGCACCCTCCTGCGGGACTTCAGGATCAGGAACAGCAGCATGGCGGTGACCGCCAGGAAGGCGCCGCGCGACTGCGACCCGAACACGGCCACGACCGACAGGGCGAAGGCGAACCCCATGCCGATGCGGATGAACCGTTCGGCGCTGTTGAGCTGCAGGTACCGCATCAGCGGGATGGTCAGCACCACCGCCAGCGCCAACTGGTTGCGGTCGGCGATGAACGAGCCCGCCGGCCCCAGCACGCTGTGCTGCCCCCCGGTCATGATCGTGAAGATGCCGCCCTTGGTCGAGAAGAAGCCGATCGAGATCACCACGATCCAGACCAGCACGTGGATCTGCTCGCGCGACCGCACGATCAGCATGATGAAATAGGCCAGAAGGAAGATTTTCAGGACGAATATCAGTCTGTCGAACGCAGCCCCGACGTCGACGGCGAACGGCGTGGTCACCGCCACCCAGATCGTGAACGTGATCAACAGGATCGTCGGCGCCGACATCGGCAGCGGCTGCTTCTCGCGGTACAAGACCCAGGCCGCCATGGTCACGAGCGCGATGAGCTGGACGAACGGATAATCGTAGGCGAACCCCCAGGTCAGCCGGTACGGGCTCATCAGCGACAGCCAGACCCACATGATCAGCCCGACGAACGGCCGCATCAGCGCCACCGGGACCGATCCGAAGACCAGCATCGTGATGAAGAGGTCACGCATGGCTTGCCATCACGATGGTCCCGACGGGCGCTCCGCCCCGCGGGGCGGCACATCTTCCATGGTTTGGCCCCGGCGGCCCGGCCCGGCGCCGCGATAGGCGCGGAAGGGATTCGAACCCCCGACCTCTGCCGTGTTGCGGCAGCGCTCTGCCCCTGAGCTACGCGCCTCCAGCCGACCGCCCACCGTAGAGTGCCGGGCCGCGGCCAGGGAGTCCGACGAACGGATCCGCCGGCCCGGCCCTACGGCTGCAGCGACTCGAGCAGGGCCTCCGCCTCGGCGCGGCCGTCGAACGGGGCGTCGCCGACCAGCGCCTCCTCCAGCACCGCCCGCGCCTCGTCGCGCCGGCCGGCCTCCGCCAGGGTGCGGGCGTAGTGCGCGGCAATCATCGGGTTGCCGTCGGCCGCCGCGTTGGCGTCCGCCATCAGGGTCACCGCGCGCGCCGTGTCGCCCCGCTCCAGCAGGATCATGCCGAGGGTGTCCATGATCATCGCGTTGTCGCCGACCGCCTCGTACGCCGCCTCGGCGTGGGTCAGCGCCGCGTCCAGGTCGCCGAGCTCCGCCAGGATCCAGGCCAGGTTGTTGCGGGCCACGATGTTGTCCGGCGCGGCCTCCAGCACCGCCAGGTACTGGTCGCGCGCGCCCGGCAGGTCCTCCAGGGTCAGCATGAAGTCGGCCAGCATCATGCGCCCGGCCCAGTCCTCCGGATGACTGCCGATCCAGTCCTCCAGGGTGGCCACGGCCGCGTCGCGCTCGCCGATCGACCACTCGGTGCGCGCCAGCCGGCGCACCATGTCGGGGTCCGGGTCGTCCTCGGCAACCGCCGCGCGCAGCACCTGGACGGCCTCCTGCGGCCGGTCTTGGGCCAGCAGCACGCGGGCCTCCAGGTCCGCGACCCGGTCGTCGTCCGGGGCCAGCTCGCGCAGCTCCGCGACCGCCTGCGCGGCCTCGTCCAGCCGGTCCTCGGCAAGGTGCAGGCGGCCGTAGGCGATCCTCGCATCCAGGTAGCCGTCGTCGATCTCCAGGGCGCGCTCCAGCGCCGAGCGCAGGCCGCGCATGTCGCCGGCGGCCTCGTACGCCTGGGCCAGGCGGAAATGCGCCGCCGCCTGGTCCGGCGAGCGGCGGGCCAGCGCCTCGAACATCCGCACCGCCTCCGCGGTCTGGCCGGTCGCCATCTGGGCCAGCCCGGCGGTCTCCAGCAGCAGCGGCGGCTGGTCGTGGCCGTCGGTCAGGACCGGGCGCAGCGCGTTCAGGGCGTGCTGCGGCTCGCCCTGCGTGAGCAGGTAGCGCGCCAGCACGACCCGCGCCTCGATGCTGTCCGGGTTGGCCTGGACGGCCTGCTCCAGCGCCGCGCGGGCGGCTTCGGCCGTGCCGGCCGAGGCCTCCAGCCGGGCCAGGCGCACCAGGGTCGGCAGGTGGCCTGGGTTGGCGGCGAGGACCCGCTCGAAATGGCCGCGGGCGGCATCGGTGTCGCCGTCGAGCAGCGCCAGCAGGGCCAGGTTGTTGCCGGCATCCGGATAGCCGGGCTCGATCTCCATGGCGCGCTCGAAGGCCGCCGTCGCGGCGTCGCGGTCGCCCGCCGCGGCGAGCGCGATGCCGGCCAGCACCGGGCCGATCGGGTTGTCGGCGCGCGTCTCCGCCAGCGTTCCGGCGCGCTCGGCCGCGCGGTCGTACTGTTCGTTGCGGATCAGCGCCAGGATCAGCAGAACCTCGGCCTGGACCAGGTCCGGCTGCCGCTCCAGAGCGCCCTCCAGCTCCTCGATGGCGGTCTCGTCCTCCCCCTCGGCCATGCGCAGCAGGCCGAGCCGGGTACGCGCCGCCGCATCGTCGGGGCTCCGCTCCACCGCGCGGCCCAGCAGGCGCCCGCTCTCGACCACGTTGCCGGCGCGCAGCGCGGCGATGCCGGCCATGGTCAGCAGCTCGGCGTCGTCGCCGCCGGCGTCCAGCCCGGGCCCCAGGGTCTCCAGCGCCTCGTCGTACAGGTTGGCGCGCATCTGCGCCGCGGCCAGCAGCCGGCGCACGGCGATGTTGTCCGGATCGAGGGCGAGGGCCCGGTCCAGATGGTTCAGCGCAACTTCGGTCTGATCGATGGCGTACGCCGACGCCCCGGCCAGCAGCAGGGCCGGCACGTTGCGCGGCGTGGCGGCGAGCACCCGGTCGACCCAGCCCTGCGCGGCGGCGTAGTTGCCCAGCTCGTAGGCCGTCACGGCGCGCAGATAGGTTGCGACGACGCTGTCCGGCGCCGCCTCGAGCACGGTGTCGAGCTCGCCGGCCGCCTCCTCGAACCGGCCCGCGGCGATCATGGCGCGGGCCGCGCCCAGCCGGGCGCCGGTGTTGCCCTCCTGCGCCTCCAGCAGCTGACGGAAGCGGCTCTCGGCGAGGTCGGGCTCGCCCCGGCGCAGCGCCAGCTCGCCGGCGATCGCCAGCAGCTCGGCGTTGTCCGGCGCCAGGGCCTGACCCTCCGCCAGCAGCCGCTCGACCTCGTCCAGGTCGTCGTCCAGCAGCGCCAGGCGCGCCAGGCCGGCGTAGCCGTCGGCGCGCGGCTCGTAGGCGACGACCTGCGTGAACGCGTCGCGCGCCGCCTCCAGCTCGCCGGTGGCCAGCAGCGCGCCGGCGCGCAGCAGCATGCGCTCCGCGGCGATGTCGGAGTCGACCGCCGCGGGCGCCTCCAGGTCGGCCAGCACCGTCTCGAAGTCGCCGAGCAGAAGCCGGGCGCGGGCGAGCTGGACGTCCAGCATCTCGTCGTCGGCGCCCATCTCCCGGGCGCGCGCCAGTTGGCTGGCCGCGCTCTCGGGATTGCCGGTCACCAGGAACAGCTCGCCGAGCAGGCGCCGGGCCTGCGCGTTCTCCGGGTTGGCCTGGACCGCGTTGCGCGCCTCGATCAGGCCGGCGGCGAGGTCGCCCTGCTCAACATGCGCCTGGGCCCGCTGCAGGTATTCGGCATCGCTCAGGGCGGCATCGCCGTCGCACGCGCTGATCAGGACGGCACAGGCCACGGCAAGGCAGGCCCGCATGGCCTGCCGACGGATGCCGGGAAGATCCATCATTGCGTTTTCGTCGCTCCCGAAAGCTGGGGCAGGACCACAGTCTAACCCCGTTGCACTTTGCAATCTACGGGTCTTTATGCGCCGCGTCGTCGCCGATCCGGCGCCCCGCGGCCACGACCCGAGCGTGTCGACCGCGCCTTCGGCGTTCGCGCCGCGAACCGGACCAGCGCCTTGCGCCCCAGGTGGCGGGCCAGCAGCAGCGGCGGCATGCGCAGCCAGTGCGAACGTACGTACAGCAGCCACCGCGCCGCCGCACCGCCGTTGTCCTCAGGCCGAGGCGAGACCGGGGCGAACGCGGCCGCCACCAGCCGGTCCATCAGCAGGCGGACCGGCGCCGGCGGGGCGTAGGTCGCCAACCGCGCGTGGACCATATCGGGGACGGGCGTTTCCAGGAAATGCCTGCAATAGTGCAACGCGTAGAACAGCGGCCGGCCTAAACCGCGGTGCCCGGCGCGGTCGACGACGCCGGGCCAGAAGTCGGGCCGCGCGCCGAACAGCCGGATCAGGCCGTCGAGGTCGACCAGCTCGCGCAGGCCGCCGAACACCTCGCCGTCGTGGAACAGGTGGATCGCCGTATGCAGCAGCATGTCGGGCGGAGCCAGGCGCCACAGCCCGGTCCCGCCGATCGGCTCGGCCGCGGCGAGCAGGTCGGCGCCGGCGATCTTCAGGCGGCTGGTCGGCGGTACGATGGTGTGGTGGATGTCCAGGACGGTGCCGCGCTCCTCGTGCACCAGCGGCGGCAGCTCGTGCATGTACTCCCGGTAGTAGTGCTCGTCGTACGGGTCGGACTTGACCGGCCGCCAGCCGTGCACCCGGACCGCCGCCTCGACCGCCGGCAGGTCGGGCCGCGCCACCAGGATGTCGACGTCGCTCATGATCCGGCCGCGGCCGATCGGCACGCCGGCGATCACGTACGCCGCGCCCTTGAGCAGCACGATCCGCTCCGTCGCGCCGCGCAAGGCCCGCTGCGTGCAGGCGACCTCCCAGCGCGTGATCCGCTCGTACCGGTCCGCCGTCCGCCGCGCGGCGGCCAGCCGGTCGCGGGCCCGCGCCGGCACCCGGTCGAGCACGCCGGCGTCCTCCAGCAGCGCGGCCAGGCGGCCGCCCAGGGCGGCGCCGCTCGCCTGGACCAGCAGCACGCCCCAGTCCGCGCCGCCAAGCTCGGCGGCGATCTGCGGCCGGCGCAGGACGCGCAGCAGCAGCGACTCGCGGGTCGCCGCGGCGAACCGCGCCGGCGGGCTGTCCGCCGGCCTGCCCTCCGGACCCGCGGCCGGGACCGCCACGGCATCCGCGCCGCGGCCGCTCATGCCGCCAGCCCGCCCACGGCGTCGACGGCGTCGTCGAGGCTGTCGTACGCCAGCCGGTGGCCCGGGCAGCCGCCGGCCAGCCCGGCCAGCAGCGCCGCACCGCGCTCGCCCAGGATGCTGTAGTTGACCGCGTTGCGGTTGAGCGCGAGGAACGTGCCGGTGCGGGACAGCGCCTCGGTACGGACCGCGGCGCCGGACCGCCAGCGCGGCAGGACCACGCAGCACGGCCGGGCCGGCTCGTCCTGGGCGGCCACGCTCGCCGCCGGCGGCAGCACGTAGCCGACCGTGCCCTTGACCGTGCCGGGGAAGACGCCGGCGAACATGTGCTCGGGGGCAAACCGGCGCATCACGGCGATCGCGCCCTCCTTCAGCGAGACCGGCCGCGGCAGCGGCGCGATCAGGCCGTCGCCCGGCCGGATCAGGGTGAACTCGTCCGACAGCAGCCGCCAGCCGCGCGCAACCAGGGCGCCGCACAGCGTGCTCTTGCCCGACCCCGGCGGCGCCGGCAGGATGACCGCGCGGCCGTCGCGGGCGACCACGGCGGCGTGCAGCATCAGGTACTCGTGGGCGCGCGTCGCCAGCGACCAGTTCATGGTCCACTCCAGCGCCGGCACGCTGAGCTGTGCCCGCGCCTGGGCGGCGTGAAAGCGGCCGTCGATCGACAGGTGGATGCGCCGCGACCACGGCCGGCGCGGGTTCAGGTGCGCCCGGCAGTCCACGTAGACGTCCGGCGGCTCGTCGGGTTCGGCCAGCGGGTGATGGGCATAGAGCGCGTGCAGCGGGCCGCGCGCGGCCGGCACCGTCACCCGCCAGTGCACGACGAACGGGCCGAGCCGAACGGCGAGCCCGCTGCCGAGCGCGGCGGCAAAGGCGTCGGATGTCAGATCGGATACCTTCACGCGTCGGCCGGATCGATCATGCCCAGGGCGGCGAACCGCGCCAGCACGGCCGACAGGGCGGACGCCGCCTCGGCTGCCCGCTCCGGTTCAACCATGTCGGTCAGCAAGGCGCAAAGCTGCGCCTCCGTCAAGGGCCGGACATGCAGCGCGCGGAAGGCCTCGGCCGCAAGCGCGTTGAACAGATGGGTCTGCCCCGACCGGCGGTCGTAGACGATCAGGTCGTCGTCCAGGCCGAACAGGGCGAAGGCCGACGGGTCGGCGAGCCTCCATACGTCCGGCGAGTCGGGAGTCGGCATGGCGAGGCGACCGGGTACGGGCTCCGGATCCGCGGCGTCCGGCCCCGCCCGTCGTCAGCCTGCGGAGCGTCCGCCTATTGCGTGGAGGATACCAGACAGGACCCGTTTATGCCTTCCTCTACGTTGGTCTGGTCGTGGCCCAGCTCTTCGAGCGCCTGTGCCTGGGCCTCGCCGTCGACGATGCCCGCCGCGCGCACGCGCTGCAACGCGCCGCCGCAGCTGGACGCCGCCCAGGCGCGGGTGGTGCCGAGGGTCAGAATGGCGGGGCCGGTCAGGGCGGCGCCGGCGATCAGGCGCCGCCGAGTCGGTGCTCCCGCCGGGCTGCCGGCGGGTGGCGTCAGGCCGTACTTGTCCATGCGAGGCGCTTCCTCCAGCAGCTGGATGTTACGCATAACCTCGTATGGAATGGTAAGGACGCCGACGCAGCGATCAAGCCGAGACTTGCGGCATTCTTCAGTCGTATAAGGCTGATACTTACCAAGGGTCGTGCGATGAATACGGCTTTAACCCTGGATTAATTTCCGGGTCAAATATACACTGTGGTACGTCGACGGCGCGTCCTCCATGCGAGCGCGCGTCTTCAACCCGGACCGGATGCGGCCGACTCCGAAGTGGCGGGAACGCGGTCGGGCCCGGACGGTCGGGTCCGGGGCGCGCGGTCTTTCGGAAAGGATGAGGTGGCGACGGTGCCGGCTGCCGGGCGCCGGGCGTTTCAGTCCGCCCGCGGCGCGCCGCCCGGCAGGACGACGCCTGCGACGGCCTTCGGCTCAGTCGTCGTCGTCGTCGTCGTCATCGTCGTCATCGTCGTCATCGTCGTCATCGTCGTCATCGTCGTCGAAGCCGGCCGACACGAGGCACGATTCGTTGATGCCGCGTCTATGCGGCACGTGATGATCTGCCCGTCGGAGCGCCTGCCGCGTCCGCCGCGTGTTCAGGTCGTCGTCGCCATCGTTCGCATCCAGCACCACCTGGCCGCAGCTCGACACGGCCCAGGCGCGGTGGGTGTGCAGCGTGATGACGGCCGGCCCCGCCAGAGCGGCCCCGCGAAGCAACCGCCGGCGCACGGTGCCGACGCCGGGTGCGTCCGGCCGGCGGTTCTCGTCAGAGTCCGTCATGCAATCCTCGCGACGTGGCGTGGCCGGGCACAGCCGGAGACGGTGCCCAACCGCAATCTTGATCCGCATACGCCCAAAATCAACCGGCAAGCTATCGAATGGATAGAATTCGATCAAAGCCGACTGTGGGCGGGAAACGCCGTTCCGCACTCGCAGTCTGATCGCCTGAGGTTAAAGAACGATGATTTCGCCGCCACCGACGGCGCGGGGCTCTACGGTTTCGCCCGGTCCGGCCCGCCGGTCCGCCCCCCCCGCCCCCGGTCGCGGGCCGATCAGAGGGCGACCAGCACCACCGCCGCGATCAGGCCCCACAGCAGCAGGCTGGCGCACATGAGAACGATCATGGCCTTGCGCGCCGACCATTCCGGGGACGGCGTGCCGTCCTTCGCAGCATCGCGCGGGCGGCGCTGATCCATCGGCAAATCCTTTAATCCAAAATGATTAGATCCTGTGGACGACACCGGCACAGGCGATATCGCGGGACCGGATACGTCAGTACCAGCATCGATGCGGCCGGACAACTATGTTGTCGTCTGTCGAATTTACTTTTAGTTTAAGACAATCTCACAGCTTCCGCATGGCGCGACAGCCTCGCCGCGCAACGTGCGACAGTACGGCACGAAAGCCGATTTCATCGTCAAGACTGTCGACGAGGTGCGGCCGATCCTCCACCCGGCCCGCCGCCGGGCCGTGCCGGCCGGCGGTCCGGCCCGTCACCCGCGAATCGCCTGGCGCACCACGGCGATGATGTAGTCCTGCACGGCGGGGTCGAGGTACGGGTGCATCGGCAGGCTGAACACCCGCTCGGCCAGATGGTCGCTGACCGGCAGCCCGGTGCCGGCGACCGGGCAGTGCGCGTAGGCCGCCTGGCGGTGCATGGACCGCGGGTAGTAAACCGCCGACGGCACGCCGTGGGCGCGCAGCCGGCCCATCACCGCGGCGCGGTCGACCGGCCCGTCCGGCACGACCGTGTACTGGGCCCAGACCGAGGTTGCGCCGCGCCGCACGCCGGGCGTGCGCACCACGTCGGCGAGCCCGGCGGCGTAGCGGTCCGCGACCGCCTGACGGGCCCGGATCTCCTCGGCGAACACCGCCAGCTTCTCGATCAGGATGGCAGCCTGCAGGGTGTCGAGTCGCGCGTTCATGCCGATGCGGACGTGGTCGTTGCGGTCGGCGCCCTGGCCGTGCCGGCTCAGCGAGCGCAGCACGGCGGCGGTGGCCTCGTCGTCGGTGAACACGGCGCCGCCGTCGCCGTAGCAGCCCAGCGGCTTGGCCGGGAAGAAGCTGGTCGTGGTCATCTCGGCCAGCGTGCCGACCGGCCGGCCCTGCCAGGTGGCGCCGAAGCTCTGTGCCGCATCGGCAATCATCCACAGCCCGTGCGCCTCGGCGACCGCGCCCAGGGCCTCGTAGTCGGCCGGCTGGCCGAACAGGTCGACGGCGATCACCCCGCGCGGCTCCAGCCCGGCCCGGCGCGCCGCGATCACGCCCTGCTCCAGGCTGTCCGGATCCATGTTGAAGGTGTCGTCGCGCACGTCCACGAACACCGGCATCGCGCCCAGCCACGGCACCACCTCCGCGGTCGCCGCGAAGGTGAACGCCGGGACCAGCACGGCGTCGCCCTGGCGCACGCCCTTGACCATCAGCGCCAGGGCCAGCGCGTCGGTGCCGTTGGCGCAGGCGACCGCGTGCCCGGCGCCGCAGAAGGCCGCCAGGCGCTGCTCCAGCTCGGCGACCTCCGGCCCCAGGATGTACTGGCCGTGGGCGAGCACCTTGGCGATCGCGCGGTGCAGGGCGTCGCCGAGCCGGCGCTGCTGCGCGGCCAGGTCGATGAACGCGATCGGCGCCGCGGGCTTGGGCGGCAGCGGCGGCGGCGCGGGCGCCGGCCGGGCGGCCTCGGTCTGCGCGTTGGGCACGGGCGGGCACCCCTTCCCGGTTCGCGGGCGGAGCGGCGGCCCGTGCCGCCGGCCCCGCCCGGATCCTCCTGCGGATGATGTCGGTCCGGATCTAGACCAGCTTGGCGCGCGGCACAACATTCCCGGAAGCGTTCCGGGTGCTTTAGGGGCCGGAGGCGCGCCTGCCAAAATGCCGCCGCATATGCATGCTTGTAGTGCAGGCGTCGGGGGCCGCCGGGGCGGCGCGGCCCGGCCGGCGGCTGAAGGAGACGAGCGATGCGCGGGTTCTCGCGGACGATGCGGATGGCGGCGGCGGCCGCCGCCCTGGCCCTGCCGCTGGCGGCCTGCCAGACCGCCGGCACCGGGCAGACCTTCGGCACGGTCGGCGGCGCCGCGGTGGGCGGACTGATCGGCAGCCAGGTCGGCGGCGGCACGGGTCAGCTGATCGCCACCGGCGCCGGGACGGCGCTGGGCGCGCTGGCCGGGTCGATGATCGGCCAGTCGATCGACCAGCAGAACCAGCAGATGATGACCGCGGGCAGCCCGGACCGCCCGGCGATCGGGTTCAACCAGGTGCCGCAGGGCTATGGCGGTGCGACGTCCGGACCGACGCCGGTCTACCCGGCGCAGCCGTGCACCACCCCGCCGTGCCCCGCCCAGGCCTACCCGACCCAGGCCTACCCGACCCAGGCGTATCCCACGCAGGCCTATCCGACGCAGGCCTATCCGACACAGACGTACCCGACCCAGGCGTATCCCACGCAGACGTACCCGACCCAGACCTACCCCACCCAGACCTACCCGCCGACGGCGGGCTATCCGACCTATTGAGCGGCGGGGACCGCGCCATGCGCCGGGGCCTGCCGCTGCTCGCCGCCGCCGCGCTGGCTTGCCTCGCCGGCCCGGCGGCCGGCGCCAAGGGCGACCGCGCCGACCTGATCGCCGCCTGCCTGGCCGCCGGCGCGGCCGAGGCCGAATGCACCTGCATCGCCGACCAGGTGGCCGAGCGCCTGCTGCCCGCCGACCGCCGCCCGGCCATGGCCGCCGTCACCCGCGTGCTGGAAGCCGCCGCCGCCGGCACCGCCCCGCCCACCGACGCCGAGCTGGCCGCCGAGCTCGACCTCGCCCCCGCCGCCGTCACCCGCCTGACCGAACGCACCGGCTCGCTGCTGCTCGCCGCCGGCGAGGCCTGCGCCGTGCGGTAGCGCCCGCGCGCCGACGCCGGTTGCGCAACCGCGGCTGGATCACTGCCGAAGAGTCCGCTAGGCTGTCGCCCGCAACCGTACGGCGACCCAGCGGATCCCGTTCCATGACCGAGCCGAAGCGTGCGCCCGTCAAGGTGTTCGTGTCCTATGCCCATGAGGACGAGGACCTGTGGGCCGAGCTCAACCAGCAGCTCGGCGCCTTGAAGCATGGCGGGCTGATCGACGTCTGGTGGGACGGCCGGATCATGCCGGGGAAGGAATGGCAGAAGGAAATTGCCGAGAACCTGGAGGCGGCCGACCTGATCCTGCTGCTGGTCAGCTCGGCGTTCCTGAATTCCATCTACTGCTACAGGAAGGAGATGCGGCGGGCGATGGCGCGGCACCGCGCCGGAACCGCGCGCGTCGTGCCGGTACTGCTGCGCGCCTGCCACATCGGCGAGGCGGAGTTCGGCGCGGTTCAGGGCCTGCCGGACCCGTTCAAGCCGGTCGCGGGCCGGCGCTCGCGCACCGCGCGGGACGAGGTCTGGGCCGGGATCGTGTGCGCCCTGGACGGCGTCGTGCGCGACCTGGCGCGGGCCGGGCCGGCGGCGCCGGCCGAGCGCGAGCCTGGACCCGCGCCCGCGCCTGCCGGCCCGGTCCACAACCTGCCGCCGCGCAACCGGGCGTTCACCGGCCGCGCGGCCGTGCTCGACCGCATCCGGGAGGCCTTGCGGCACGACCGCACCGTGGCGGTGACCCAGGTGGAGACCGCGGCGGTGACCGGGCTGGGCGGCATCGGCAAGACCCAGGCGGCACTCGAATACGCCCACCGCCATGCCGGGGACTACAAACTGATTTGGTGGGTCAACGCCGACACCCCCGCCACCCTCGCCGAGGACCTGCAGGCCCTGGCCGTGCGCCTCGCCCTGCCCGAGGCCGCGGCGCGGGAGCAGGATGCGGTGCTGGCCGCGGTGCGCGCGTGGCTGGAGGCGCGGGACGGCTGGCTGCTGGTGTTCGACAACGCCGACCGGCACGAGACCGTGCTGCCGGTCCTGCCCGCGCGCGGCGGCGGGGCGGTGCTGGTCACCAGCCGCGACCGGCGCTGGGACCGCCACGCCGACCGGGTGGACATCGACTTCTGGACGCGCGACGAGGCCGTCGCCTACCTGCGCGCCCGCCTGGGCCGCGACGATCCGGGCCACGGCGACCTGGCCGACGCGCTGGGCGACCTGCCGCTGGCGATCGAGCAGGCGGCCGGGTTCATGGCCGAGGCCGGGCAGGGCGCCGCCGGCTATCTGGCCCTGTTCCATACCGCCCGCGACCGGCTGCTGGCCGGGCACGAACCGCCGCCCGGCCACCCCGAAGGCGTCTGGGTGACCTGGGACGTCTCGGTCGAGGCGGCGCAGGCGGCGCATCCGGCCGCCGGCGCCCTGCTCAACGTGCTGGCCTTCCTGGCACCGGACGACATCCCGCGGTCGCTGTTCACCGACCATGCCGATGAGCTGCCCGAGCCGCTGCGGGCGGCGGCGCAGGACGGCGTCGGGTTCGCGCTGGCCGTGGCGGCGCTCAACCGCTTCTGCCTGATCGGCGCGGCGCCGGACGCGCTGTCGGTGCACCGTCTGGTCCAGTCGGTGACCCGCGCCCGCCTGGACGACCCGCAGCCCTGGGCCGACACCGCCATCGGCCTGCTCGCCGCGGCGTTTCCAGACGAAGACCCGCCCCCGGACGACGTGCGCTCCTGGCCCGCCTGCCTGCGCCTGCGGCCCCACGCCGAAGCGGCGCTCGCCCTGGCCGAGGGGCCGGGCACCGTGGCCGAACGCATCAGCCTGCTGCTCAACCAGCTCGCGCTGTACCTGAAGTCGCGCGCCGAGTATGCGGCGGCCCGGGCGCATTACGAGCGCGCCATCGCGCTCGCCGAGGCGGCCCTCGGGCCAGACCATCCGGAAGTTGCGATCGACGTCAACAATCTGGGCGGCGTACTGCAGGACCAGGGCGATCTGCCCGGCGCGCGGGCGTGCTTGGAGCGGGCGCTGCGGATCGACGAGGCGGCCCTCGGGCCGGACCATCCGACCGTGGCGATCCGGGTCAACAATCTGGGCACCGTGCTGCACGACCAGGGCGACCTGCCCGGCGCGCGGGCGTGCTTCGAGCGGGCGCTGCGGATCGACGAGGCGGCCCTCAGGCCGGACCATCCGGACGTGGCGATCCGGGTCAATAATCTGGGCCTCGTGCTGCAGGCCCAGGGCGATCTGCCCGGCGCGCGGGCGTGCTGCGAGCGGGCGCTGCGGATCGACGAGGCGGCCCTCGGGCCGAACCATCCCAACGTGGCGCGCGATGTGAACAATCTGGGCCTCGTGCTGCAGGACCAGGGCGATCTGCCCGGCGCGCGGGCGTGCTTCGAGCGGGCGCTGCGGATCGGCGAGGCGGCCCTCGGGCCGGACCATCCGACCGTCGCAATCCGGGTCAACAATCTGGGCGGCGTGCTGCAGGCCCAGGGCGATCTGCCCGGCGCGCGGGCGTGCCATGAGCGGGCGCTGCGGATCGACGAGGCGGCCCTCGGGCCGAACCATCCCAACGTGGCGCGCGATGTGAACAATCTGGGCCTCGTGCTGCGGGCCCAGGGCGATCTGCCCGGCGCACGGGCGTGCTTGGAGCGGGCGCTGCGGATCGGCGAGGCGGCCCTCGGGCCGGACCATCCGAACGTGGCGCTCCGGGTCAACAATCTGGGCCTCGTACTGAAAGACCAGGGCGATCTGCCCGGCGCGCGGGCGTGCTTCGAGCGGGCGCTGCGGATCGGCGAGGCGGCCCTCGGGCCGGACCATCCGACCGTCGCCAGCTTCGTCAACAATCTGGGCCGCGTGCTGCGCGCCCAGGGCGATCTGTCCGGCGCGCGGGCGTGCTTCGAGCGGGCGCTGCGGATCGACGAGGCGGCCCTCGGGCCGGACCATCCGCACGTTGCGATCCGGGTCAACAATCTGGGCCTCGTGCTGCGCGCCCAGGGCGATCTGCCCGGCGCGCGGGCGTGCTACGAGCGGGCGCTGCGGATCGACGAGGCGGCCCTCGGGCCGGACCATCCGAACGTCGCGATCCGGGTCAACAATCTGGGCCTCGTGCTGCACGACCAGGGCGATCTGCCCGGCGCGCGGGCGTGTTTCGAGCGGGCGTTGGCGATCTTTGAAGCCACGCTCGGCCCGGACCATCCCAACACGCAAAAGGTCCGCGGCCACCTTGCTGCCCTGCCCCCGGCCGACGGCTGACGGCCCGCCCACGCCTTTGCCGGGCGGGGCGGTCGTTTGCGGGTTTGCAATGGCGTGCCGGCGGAGAGGCCGGTGTCGGGCGTCGCTGCGCTCCGGCCGACCTACGGGTGCGCGCTGTTTGCGGGCGCGGCGCCTGCGTGGCGTAGGTCGGCCCGAGCGTCAGCGAGGCTCGACGCACGGCGTCGCCGTCGGGCACCGGTCCTGGCGCCGCGGTCACGGCGATGGCTCGGAAGGACGACTTTATAAGGGAATATAAGGGAATGCCGGAGAAAGTCGGACCGTTTCCCGTCCGCCGCATCACGGCCCGGCGTCCCGCCCGTCCGCGCCCAGGGACTGGTAGTACAGCGCCACCGCGCGGGCCTGGTCGTCGTTCAGGCGGTCGGCGATGGTGCGCATGATGGGGGCGAACGGGGTGCCGCCGCGGACCTCCCGGCGCCAGGCCCAGAGCTGCAGCTCGATGTAGTCGGCGTACTGGCCGGCCAGGTCCGGGTAGAGAGGATGGCGCTCGCCCGCGCGCGGGCCGTGGCAGGTGGCGCAGGCGGGGATGCCGTCGGCGGCGATGCCGGTCAGGGCGATCTCGCGGCCCAGGGCGAGGACCGCCGGGTCCGGGCCCGCGTCCGGCGGCGGCACCGGCGCCTCTGCCGCGGCGAAGTGCTCGGCCAGCGCCGCCATTTCGGCGTCGGAAAGCCCGGCCGCTGCCGCCTGCATGATGCCGCTGTGGCGCGCGCCCTCGGCATAGGCCGCCAGCGAGGCGCGCAGGTAGGCCTCGCCCTGCCCGGTCAGGCGCGGGACGGCGCCGACGCCGCGGCCGGCCCCGTCGCGGCCGTGGCAGCGCGCGCGTCATCGGCAGGTCTCGAAGATCAGGGCGGGCAGGGCGTCGTACAGGGTGGCAATGAAGCTGATCGTGCTCAGCAGCAGGCCGGCGAAGCCGATGAACCGGCGCCGGTCCTCCAGGGTGTGCCGCGACAGCGGCGGGATGCGCGCCTCCGGGCCGCCCCAGGTCCGGTAGGCGCGCAGGCCGGTCAGCCCGATCGCGATCAGGGCGGCGCCGGTGTACGCGGCCACGGCGATGCGCACCGGCAAGGCGTCGCCGCCGACCTTGGAGCAGTAGACGGCCGCGGTGCCATAGCTGAACAGGAAGTGCGCCGCCCAGACCGTCGGGCTGATGACCAGCCCCCAGACGCTCTGCTCCCGGGGCCTCTCGGCATCGAAGGCGTCGTTCAGGGTCTCGCGCAAGACGTGTCCCTCCCGCTCAGGTCGCCAGCGGGAACAGGCCGACGAACGCATAGGCGATCACCGCCGTGACCAGAAGGAAGTGCCAGAACAGCGCGACGTTCCAGATGTCGATGTCGTAGTCGGGCGTCAGCCGCCCGGCCAGGCTGCCGGCCAGGCAGTAGAGCTGCATCAGCACGCCGACGGCGGTGTGGATCGCCACCCAGACCACCAGGACCCAGACGATCGCCGGATAGGCGTGCGCCGTGGGCACCAGCCCCGCCGTCCACGGCGCCGCCAGCAGCGCCAGCCCCCCGGCCACGCCCAGCACCGCCGCGGCGATCAGCGCCGCGCGCATCGCGCCGCGCCGGCCGCGGCCGTTGACGATGCGCGCCGCCAGGGTCAGGCCCCAGGCCGCAACCAGAGCCGCGAGCCCGAACGACAGCCAGCCGATCCCCGGCGCCCCGTACGGGGGCGGCGGGAAGTCGGGGTGAATGGTCCAGAAGAACACGTAGCCGAAGATCAGCCCGCCGAATGCGGTCAGGTCGCCGAGCATGGTGATGAACATCGCCCACCAGCCGACCGAGGCCGGCCCCGAGCCGTACGTCGGCAGCGTCAGGCCCAGGCCGACATCCTTCGTCGGCTTCTCCGGGACCATCGCGGTGCCGGTCCACAGCCAGTTCAGGATCATGGCAATGGCCAGCACGCCGCTGACCCCCGCCATGATGTACCAGTGGAACGTCGCGAACACGAAGGCGCCGCCGGTGAACACCGCAGCGATCAGGGTCTTGAACGTCGGCCCCGGCACGCGCAGGCACTGGATCGGGTCGGCGTCGAGCACCGAAGTGACCATGGTCTCGCGCTTCAGCTCCTCGGCGTCGGCCAGGTAGAACCGCCCTTCGTCGACGTCGCGCACGAAGTTCTCCTGCTGCCACAGCGGATAGCGGCTGCGGATCAGCGGCACGGTGCGCACGCCCCACGGCTTGTCGGGCATCTCCTGCAGCCATTCCATGGTGCCGGCGTTCCAGGGGTTGCGCTCGGACCAGGGCTGCCGGCCCTTCGGGCGCAGCACGTCCCACACCACGATCAGGATGCCGGCGGCGAAGACGAAGGCGCCGACGCTGGCGATCAGGTTCAGCCAGTCCCAGCCCAGGTCCCCCGGATAGGTGAACACGCGCCGCGGCATGCCGCGCAGGCCGGCCAGGTGCATCGGGAAGTAGGTGACGTTGAACCCGACGAACATGATCCAGAACGCCCGGCGGCCCAGGCGTTCGGAGAGTTTCTTGCCGGTCACGAACGGGAAGTAGTAGTAGATGCCGGCAAACACCGGGAACAGCATGCCGCCGAGCAGCGTGTAGTGCAGGTGGGCGACGACGAAGTAGCTGTCGTGCGCCTGCCAGTCGAACGGGGCCAGCGCCACCATCACCCCGGTCAGCCCGCCGAGCACGAAGATCGCCAGCGCCCCCGACACGAACAGCATCGGCACCGACAGGATCACCCGCCCGGCCAGCAGCGTGGCGATGAAGGCGAAGATCTGCACGCCGGTCGGGATCGCCACGGCGGTCGACGCCGCAGAGAAGAACCCCAGCGAGATGCCGGGCAGGCCGGTGGCGTACATGTGGTGCACCCACAGCCCGAAGCTGAGGAACCCGGTGCCCACCGCCGCCAGCACGATCCAGGAATAGCCGACGATCGGCCGCTGCGCTGCGGTCGGCACGATCATCGCCGCCAGCGCGATCGCCGGCAGGAAGATGATGTAGACCTCCGGGTGGCCGAAGATCCAGAACAGGTGCTGCCACAGCAGCGGGTCGCCGCCGCGCGCCGGATCGAAGAACGGCCAGTCGAAGGCGCGCTCCACCTCCAGCAGGATGTCGCCGGCGATCAGCGGCGGGAAGGCGAACAGGATCATCCCGGCCACGACCAGCACGTACCAGGCGTACAGCGGGATCAGGTTGAGCCGCATGCCCGGCGGCCGGCACTTCAGCACGCCGACGATCAGCTCCACCGCCGCGGCGATCGAGGCGATCTCGATGAAGCTGAGGCCGAGCAGCCAGATGTCGGCGCCGTATTCGGTGGGCGAATAGTCGGTGGTCAGCGGCGGGTACATGAACCAGCCGCCGGCCGGCGCCTGGCCGAAGAAGATCGACCCGCACACGAAGATGCCGCCGATCACGAACGACCAGTAGCCGAACGCCGACAGCCGCGGGAACGGCAGGTCGCGGGCGGCCAGCATCTCCGGCAGGATGGCGATGGAGAACGCCTCGAACAGCGGCACGGCGAACAGGAACATCATCACCGTGCCGTGCAGCGTGAAGACCTGGTTGTAGAGCTCCGCCGACAGGAAATCGCTGTCCGGCGTGAGCAGCTGGGCACGGATCAGCAGTCCCAGCACGCCGGCGAACAGCATGAACAGGAAGGCGGTGGCGGTGTACCAGGCGCCGACCTCGGAATTGTTCACCGCCGACCAGTAGCGCCAGCCGGTCGGCGTCCGCCACGCCGTCAGCAGCCGGTCCGCCTGCGCCTGGCGCAGCGCCGCGTCGTCCTGTTCGGCGCCGGCCGGGCGCGCCTCCGCCACGGTCTTCGCGGCGAGCGTCATTGCAGGCTCTCGAGGTAGACGGCGATGGCGGCCAGGTCCGCCTCGCCCAGCGCGCCGAACGACGGCATGTGCACGCCGGGCTTGATCTCCTCGGTGGCGCCGACCCAGCGTACGAAGGCGTCGACCTCGTTGGGCAGGATGCCGGCGCCGAGCGTCAGGCGGCTGCCGACGTGGGTCAGGTCGGGGCCGATGCGCCCGTCGGCCGGCGTGCCGCGCACCGTGTGGCAGGCGCCGCAGCCGGCGGCCAGGAAGGCATCGCGGCCGTCCCGGGCCGGCGCGGCCTCC
>Ga0081535_100060_pt1 | contig 99649 bp, 87 predicted proteins | sample HotLakmasection3_FD_71020 | JGI IMG/M metagenome (GOLD analysis project Ga0081535, IMG submission 71020) | Hypersaline microbial mat communities from Hot Lake, Washington, USA - Section #3 (SPADES assembly) (version 2) | ecosystem: Environmental > Aquatic > Non-marine Saline and Alkaline >... | reverse complement strand
GGGACGTCGGCGGCGCGGGTGGCGGGCTCGACGCGGAACTGGAAGCCGCGATCGTCGGCGGGCCAGAGTCGGGCGCGGTTCTCGGCGTCGATGAGCTTGACGCGGCCGGCGACGAGCGGTGAGAAGGAGACGCCGTCGGTGGAGAGGGTCCAGGCGTCGATGGTGAGGTAGATGACGGCGGAGGCGCCGACGGCTCGGCCGATGTCGGCGATGGCCATGGGCTGGTCGGGGGACTCGCTCATGGCGGCGCGGAGGGCGGACTGGGCGGCGATCATGTTCGGCTGATCGACGATGTCCTCGGCGATGAGGGTCTCCTCGGCGACCTGCCCGATGATGACGCGGAGCGAGCGGCGGGGGATGTTGCTCGCGCGGTCGTCGACGAAGATGACGTAGGAGCGGTCCTCGGGGAGCGAGGTCTGGGCGGGGACGCGCGGGGGGCCCTCGATGATGTAGGCGGCGGGGCCGACGATGTTGCAGGCGGGGAGGGCGGCGGCGGCGAGGAGGGCGAGGGCGGCGAGGGCGGCTTTAGTAGTCGGGGTCATTGGGCTCCTCGTGCTCGTAGAAGAGCCAGGCGGCTCGGTTGGTGAATCGCCGCTCGAGGACGGCGATGATCTGCTGGGCGTTGATGTCGCTTGGTCCGTAGCCCTCGTCGTCGGGGAACCGGACGGCGACGTTCTTGGTGTAGATGAAGTCGTTTGGGAAGGCGCCGTCGGCCTCGACGACGCCGACGTTCGCGGCGAGGAGCCCGTCCCAGAGGTAGGAGTTGCCGACCTCGTTGAGGCGGTAGTCGTAGATGTCGACGACGATGAGGCGGGAGACGCCGAGCTCCTCGGCGATCTCGGCGTAGGGTCGGGCGGGCCAGGAGGGGTTGTTGAACTGGTAGTCGAGGACGACGGGCGAGGGGACGTAGCCGATGGCGCCGGTGTTGGCGACGAGCTGGGCGGTGATGGCGGTGGCGAGGCGCGGGACGAGGCGGGGGTTCTCGGCCTGAACGACGCGGTCGGCGGCGACGAGGACGGCGAACTGGTGGTCGTCGAGTCCTTCGTACTCGGCGGCGACGGTGTGGGAGCCGGTGCGCTCGTAGGTGTCGGCCATGACGCCGATGATCTCGCAGCCGGGGAGGGCGGCGAGGGCGGCGGCGAGGAGGATGGCGGGGGCGAGGCGGGGCGTGGTCATGGCGTCAGTTGGTCCAGAGGGCGAGCTTGTAGAACCAGGCGAGGAGGAGGATCGCGGCCCCGGCGATGATGAAGCGGGGTCTCCAGAGGGGGGCGAAGAGGCGGGCGATGCGGGAGCCGAAGAGGGCGGCGTGGAGGCAGGTCCAGAAGCCGGCGGCGGCGGCGACGGCGAGGATGGCGCCGGCGGGCTGGACGGCGGCGGCGGCGAGGAATCGTCCGTCGGCGGCGTGGGCGAAGGAGGTGGTCATGCCGCAGGTGGGGCAGGGCTTCTGGAAGGCGGTGATCCATCCGCACTCGGGCATGCCGAGGTCGGTGTGGGTGCCGAGGCCCTGCCCGTTTGGGGTGAGCGCGGCGGCGACGAGGAGGAGCGCGAGACAGGCGGCGGCGCCGGCGGCGGCGAGGAGTCGGTCCTGGAGCGGTGCGCGGCGGGGGGTCACGGGGAGGTTGTACGGGGGGAGGCGGGCGTGAGTTCCGTCGCCGGGGACCGGTGTCCGCGTTGCGGGACCCGGGGGCGGGGATCGTCGATCGGGGTCAGTCGAACTGGAGGATGCCCTTGCGCACGGCGTAGAGGTAGGCGACGATGGTGGTGAAGACGAAGAAGAGGATTCTGGCGAGGAAGACGAAGGAGAGCTCTGATCGGGGCTCGATGTGGGCGAAGGTGGCGGCCCAGGGGTAGAGGAAGATGACCTCGACGTCGAAGACGAGGAAGATCATGGCGAGGATGTAGAAGCGGACGTTGAAGCGCTTGCGGGCGGTCCCGATGGGGTTCATGCCGGACTCGTAGGCGAGTCCCTTGACGGGTCCGTCGCGGCGGGGGCCGAGGAGCTGGGAGCCGACGATGTTGATGACGGCGAAGCCGATGGCCATGACGATGAGCAGGAGGATGGGCCAGAAGGCGGAGACCTCCTGGGAGGCGAGGAGGGCGTGGGCTGGGCTGAGGGTGCTCATCGCGGCTCCGTTGGCGGCGCGGGTGCGGGCGCTCGGTCGGGTGAGTCGGTGAGCGTAGTGTATCCTTGGCGGGGTCGCATCGGTCGCGCAGGCAGGGCGTAGCTCAGCTTGGTAGAGCACCGCGTTTGGGACGCGGGGGTCGCTGGTTCGAATCCAGTCGCCCTGATTTTCTGTCTGTCCTGGCGCGCCTTGGGCGCGCCGCTCGGAGGGTTTGTGGCGAAGCGGACGAAGACGCCGGATCGGATCAACGTGCTGCTGATGGGCGGCGGCGGTCGCGAGCACGCGCTCGCGTGGCGGCTCAGGAAGTCGGCGTCGGTGGGTCAGATCCACGTGACGCACCCGCAGAACCCTGGGCTCGCGGCGCTTGGTCGGGCGGTCGACGCGCCGGTGAACATCCGGGAGGCGTACCGGCTTGGTCAGTACTGCGACCGGCACGAGATCAACCTGGTGGTGATCGGGCCCGAGGATCCGCTCGCGGAGGGGTTCGCGGACGCGCTTCGGACGGAGGGGCGCGTCGTGTTCGGGCCCGGGAAGGAAGGGGCGCGCCTTGAGGCGGACAAGGCGTGGGCGAAGCAGCTCATGCGGTCGGCGGGGATCTCGACCGCGGAGGGGCGTGTGTTCGAGGACGCTCGGCGGGCGATCGAGTACCTCGAGACGCGGGAGAGCCCGCAGGTGATCAAGGCGGCGGGGCTCGCCATGGGCAAGGGCGTGGTGGTGCCGGAGTCGCTCGAGGAGGCGGTGCGGGCGGTGCGGGCGATGATGGTCGATCGCGTCTTTGGCGACGCGGGCGAGCGTGTGGTGATCGAGGAACGGCTCAAGGGTCCGGAGGTCTCGGTGCTTGCGCTGACCGACGGCCGGACGGCGGGCGTGCTCGAGGCGTGCCAGGATCACAAGCGGCTGCTCGAGGGCGGTCGCGGCCCGAACACGGGCGGGATGGGCGCGTTCTGCCCGACGGAGCTGATGACGGACGAGCTGTACGGGGAGGTGGACCGGGAGATCCTGGCGCCTCTCATGGACGGTCTTCGCCGCGAGGGCGTGGACTATCGCGGCGTGATCTACGTGGGGCTCATGCTGACGCCCGGCGGGCCGAAGGTGCTCGAGTTCAACGTGCGGTTCGGGGATCCCGAGTGTCAGCCGCTGATGGTGCGATGGCAGGGGGACCTGGCGCAGACGCTCTACCTGTGCGGCGCGGGCCGGCTCGAGGAGGCGCGGTGGGGCTTTGACGACGGGGCGTCGTGCTGCGTGGTGCTGGCGAGCCGGGGGTACCCGGAGAAGCCCGAGACGGGCTTTGCGATCACGGGCGTCGACGAGGCGAACGCGATGGAGGGTGTGACGGTGTTCCACGCGGGGACGAAGCGCGGCGAGGGCGGCGGCTTCGTGACGGCGGGCGGTCGCGTGCTTGGGGTGACCGCGCGGGGCGCGACGGTGGCGGAGGCGCGTGAGCGGGCGCTTGAGGCGGCGGACGTGATCGAGTTTGAGGGGAAAACGCTGAGGCGGGACATCGGGGCGAGCGCGAGCGCGGCGGCGCGCTAGCGCGGCAGGCGCACGCGGATGGGGCCGCGGAAGTCGGACGGATCGACGGGCGCGTCCTTCTGCGTGATCTGGACGCGGCCTTCGTTCGCGAGGCGGCGCGCGGCGCGGCGGGCGTGCTCCATGAGGTCGCGCCAGTCGTCGGGCCTGACGGCGCGGGCGGCTTCGCTCGGGCAGATGGAGGCGGCGGGATCGCGCGAGTCGAGGAGCGCGAGGATGGCGCGCTCGAGCTGCCTGTCCTCGGTCGTGACGGCGCGGCGGCGGCAGGCGGCGGAGCAGTAGCGGACGTTCTCCCAGTCCTTCTCCCACTTCTTTCGCCAGGCGAAGCGGCGGCCGCAGGAGGCGCAGGTCTTGTCGGGGCGATCGTTCATCGTGCGGCGAGCGCCTGGGCTGCGGCGCGGCCGCTCGAGACGGCGGCGTCGGCGTCGGCGAGGGTTTCGGGTCCGGCGAAGGCGTCGCCGCAGCAGAGGATTCGGCCGGAGGCGCCGATCAGGTACGGCTGGTCGCTTGGCGCGGCGACGCGTGCGTAGCGCCAGCGGTGAGCGGCGGCGTGGCGGAGGTCGGCGAAGGCGGGGTGGAGTCTTGCGGCGGCTGCGGCGAGGGCGCGTGCGGCGTCGTCTGGGCTGAGCTCGAGATTGTCGCGGCTCCAGTCGGGCGTGGCGCACGCGGTCCAGGCGCCGGTCTCGGTGCGGAGGAGGCGGTCGATGAGTTGGCTGTCGCCCGGGAGTTCGTCGGCGCTTGGCTCTTCCGCGGGCGCGAGCATGAGGGACCAGGCGGGCGCGTAGGCGATCCCGTCGAGTTTCTCGGCGAGGTCTGGGTCGATGGGGCGGGCGAGTTCGGCGGCCTGTGGCGCGGGGATGGCGAGGATGACGCGGTCGAAGGCGCCGAGGGGTTGTTCCGGTTCGCGGAGGCGGAACTGATCGCCGGCGGGTTCGATGGCGGCGACGCGGGTTTCGAAGCGGACGGGGAGGTCTCTGGCCATGGCGGCGACGATGGCGTTCATGGCGGGGAGGCCGACGGCGGCGTGGTCGCTCGTCCACTTCGCGGCGCCGGTCCGGGCCAGGGAGTCGATCGTGTCGCGGAACGCGGGGGATCGGCCGTGGACGGCGGGGGCACCGTGGTTGAAGCGGAGGGTGCGGCCCGAGGGGAGCTCGGCGCGGCGCGTGGCGAGGCGTCCGCCGGGGCCTCGTCCCTTGTCGAAGATGTCGAGCGTGGCGTCCGGCTTGAGGCGGCGGAGCGCGCGGGCGGCGGCGAGACCGGCGAGTCCGGCGCCGACGATGGCGGCGTGCATGGGGGCGGGCTCCTGCTGGGCGGGCGGGGCGCGGGGTGCGGGGAGGGGAGGGTAGGCTCGTTGACGGGGCGCCCGTGACGACCTATCTTGTCACCTTGCTGAGACTGAGTCTCAATGATCCGGACGGAGCGACCCCGTGAATCTCAAGCAGACGGCCCGCCGGTCGGGCGTGGCGCTCTTCGCGTTCTTTACGGTGAAGGGCCTGCTCTGGCTCATCGTGCCCGCCCTGATCGCCCTCTTTGCAACGGGAACTCGCTCATGACGACCGCGACGACGATGGAGACGCTTTCGGCCCGGCTGAAGTCGGGGACGTGGGATCTGCACCAGAAGGCGGAGTCTCAGCCGTTTCAGAAGAGCCTGGTGAAGGGGGAGGTGTCGCGTGCGGGGTACGCGGCGTGGCTCGGTCAGATGCTGCTCGTTCACCGCGTGCTCGAGTCGCGGCTTCGGGAGCTGGCGGAGCGGGACGGTCGGGTGGCGTCGGTGGTGACGAGCGAGCAGCACCAGGAGCCGTACCTGGTTGCGGATCTCGCGGCGCTCGGCGCGGACGCGGCGGGCGCGGCGGCGCTTCCGGCGACGGCGGATCTGATCCGGACGATCGAGGAGGCGGCGGAGCGCGAGCCGATCCGTCTGCTTGGTTTCCACTACGTGCTCGAGGGTTCGAACAACGGGAACGCGTTCATCGCGCGGGCGATCCGGTCGGCGCTCGGGCTTGAGCCCGGCGCGGGCGACCGGTACCTGGATCCGTACGGTCCTCGGCAGCGCGAGGTGTGGTCGGCGTTCAAGACGCAGATCGACGCGCAGGGCTTCGAGGACGCGGAGCAGCGGGCGATGGTGGAGGCGGCGCGGGACATGTTCGAGGGCGTGAGCGCGATGAGCGTGGACATGAGCCGCGAGCTTGCGGCGGGGTGAGCGGGCGGGCGGACGCGCCGGCTAGAAGCTGCAGGTCATTCCCCACATCGAGATGACGCGGGCGAGGTCCGCGGCGTCGATCTGTCCTGAGAGGTCGACGTCGGTGAGGCCGCGGGGTTCGTTCCAGCGGCTGATGAGGATCGCGAGGTCGGCCGCGTTGATCACGCCGTCGATGTTGAGGTCGGCGGGGCACTCGGCGATCTGGCGGGCGAGGCGGAGGATGCCGGCGAAGGCCTCCTCGCTCGTGGGGATGATCTCGCTTGCGGGGAGGGTGAATCCGAACTGGCCCTGGTCGCGGAGCTCGAGGGTCCAGCTCATGACGCCGAGCTCGCCGAAGGTCCAGTCGGGCATGGCGCCCGAGGCGAAGCCGATGCTTCCGGCGCCGGTCTCGAAGTCGTAGTCGGCGCCGTTCTCGAGGACGATGGCGAGGTTGATGGCCTCTCCCAGGGGGAGGAGCGTTTCGGGGTAGGGGGCGGGGTCGTTGGTGTAGGCCCAGGCGCCCAGGAGGAGCTGGGCGAAGTTGTGGACGTCGACGTGGGCGCGGATCTCGGGGCGGCTTTCGATGAAGGCGCGGAGGTTGTCGGTGCAGGGCTCTGAGAAGGGGAAGGGGCCGCGGTAGGCGGCGCTGCTTGGGAAGCCGGAGGAGCCGGTGGAGAGACCCCATCCCTCGGACCAGTTTCGGTTGGGGTCGACGCCGAAGGAGCCGTCGGGGTTGGGTCGGCGGTTCTTCCGCCAGAAGCGATTGCCGGGGGTCCAGGAGTAGGCGTAGCCGTCGGCGTTGACGACGGGGATGACGTAGAAGTCGACGCCGTCGAGGGCGGTGGTCACGGCGGGGCTGGTTCCGTCGCCGCTAAGGAGCTGCTCGATGAGGTACATGGTGGAGGCGGGGGAGATCCACTCTCGGGCGTGCTGGCCGCCGTTGACGAGGACGGCGGGCTTTGGCGGGTCGCCGGGGTCGCCCGTGATGCGGACGCCGCGGACCATGCGGCCTTCGAGCGTGAGACCGACCTCGACGATGGCGACGCGGGGGTCCTGGGCGTAGAGGTCGAGGCGGGCGTCGATGGTCTCGAAGGTCTGGTAGGCGTCGAAGAAGGAGGCGCCGCGGGGGGCGGGGTCCGGCTCGTTCTCGAGCTGTTCGTTGAGGTGGGCGGTGATGTCGGGGATGAGGATGTGGGCGTCGCCCGCGGCGGCCCACTGGGCGGCGGTCTCGGCGCCGACGGCGAAGAGCTGGTCGCCCAGGGCGATGCGGCAGGCCATGGGTTCGGCGCCGGCGCGCTCGAGGGCTTCGAGCTCGTCCCAGGAGTCGAGGTGGATGCGGACGAGGGCGTGGGGATCGTCCGGCGGGAAGGCGGCTGGGCCGTGGGCGAGGGCGGCGTGGGCGAGGAGGGCGGAGGCGGCGATGGCGCGGATGAGCATGGTTCGAGTTTAAGCCGCGGCGGGGCTCGGGCCAGCGGTTTTCGGGTGGTTGAGGGAGGGTGTGGGTCTGGGGGAGGGAGGCGGAAGGGGAGACCGCTGGGCCGGCGTGGCGAAGCCGCCCGCGTCTTTTCAGGGCATCACCTCACCTCCTGGGAAGGGGAGAGCGAGGGGGATGCGGCGGGGGATCGAGCGGGTTGCGTGGTCGTCGTTGCCAGACGGGCGTGGGGCGTGTAGTTTTGGCGGTTCCCGCCTGCGCGAGCGCTGGCGGGAGTGCTCGGGGCGGTTACCGAAGCGGCCAAACGGGGCAGACTGTAAATCTGTTGGCGAAAGCCTACGCAGGTTCGAATCCTGCACCGCCCACTGTCGACGCGGCTCCCCTTGTCGGGAGTCGCGTTCTTTTGCGCCCGCCGATGGAGGGGGAGGAGAGGGAGATCCCCTCACCCCGGCCCTCTCGCCTTGGGAAGGGGAGAGGGAGGCGGAGAGGAAGCTGGCGATTCGCTCACCGTGTCCCTCGTCCCGTTGGGACGGGGAGGGGGCGGCGGGCGCCCTCGTCCTCGACGCGGCTGAGGAGTTCTTCGACGGCGGCTTCGAGCTGGGGGTCGGATCCGGCGGCTTCGTCGGCTGGGGTGACCGGGACCTGGATGTCGGGCCTGGCGCCGTTGTTTTCCATGTCGGCGTCGTCGGTGAGGAACCAGCCGCGGAAGGGCTGGCGGATGGTGGTTCCGTCGATGAGGCGGAAGCTGCCTGTTGAGATGACGCCGCCGAAGGTCTGGGTTCCGACGAGGGTTCCTCGGCCGGTGGTCTTGACGGCGTGGGCGAAGATCTCGGCGTTGGAGAAGGAGTTCTCGTTGATGAGGACGGTGATGGGGCGGTTGTAGCCGTAGATGAGTCGACGATCGCGGGGGTAGGCGTCGGCGGGGACTTCGCTGGGGTCGGCGCCGCGGGGGATGGTGTAGGCGTGGCGGGGCGCGGTGAGGGAGGCGAGGAGGATGTCGGTGGTGAAGCCTCCGCCGTTGTCGCGGACGTCGATGATGAGTCCGTCCTTGCCGTGAGCGGCGGCGAAGAGGTCTCGCTCGAAGTCTCGGACGGAGGGGAGGTTCATGCCGCGGATGTGGAGGTAGCCAAGGCGGCCTCCGGAGAGCTGCTCGACCTTCTCGCGTCTGGCGAGGGTGTCGCGTTCGTAGCGGAGGTTGTTCTCGCTCCCGAAGGAGTGGGGGGTGACGAGGGCGTAGCCGGGGTGTGACTGGTCGCCCTGGCGCTCGATCTTGAGGAGCGTTTCCTTGCCCTGTGTTCCGGCGAGGGCGGCGTGGAGGTCCTGGAGGACGCCGTTTCTCGCGAGGGGCCTGGCGTCGACGGCGGTGATGAGGTCGCCTTCCTTCAGGCCGGTGGTTTCGAGGTCGGCGGGGCCGCCCGTGAGGACGCGGGTGACGCGGTAGCCGCGCTCGGCGGGCTCGGCGTTGATTCCGAGGTAGCCGCTGTCTGCGGCGGGGGCGTCGAAGAAGTCGCCGCCCCAGATGCCGGTGTGCGAGCCGTCGACCTCGCCCAGGAGGAGGGAGAAGACGCGGTTGAAGCCGAGGGAGGTTCGGGTGCGTGCGGCGAGGTCGGCGTAGCGCTCGGTGAGGCGCGTCCAGTCGAGGCCCTTGAGCGTGGGGTGGTAGAAGGTGGCGCCGAAGTGGCGGGCGCCTTCGAGGAACTTCTGTCGCTGCTCCTTGGCGAGGTTGACGACGACGGTTTCGTCGAAGTCGTAGGTGGTCACGTCGCCGCCGGTGATGGGGGCGGAGTGGGCCTTGCCGCCCTTGGTGAAGACGGCCTTGTCGCCGGTGAGGTTGACGCGGACGCTCGAGACGTTCCCGGCGACGACGCGCTTGCGGTCCTCGCCCTTGTGGTCGACCGAGTGGAGGGCGGCGTCGCCGTCGATGGAGGCGGAGAAGACGATGCGGTCGCCTCCCGGGGTGAGGGCGAGGTCGCCTTCGGATCCGGGGATGGAGGTGACGCGGCGGATGCGGAGGTAGGCGTCGTCCGCGTCGAACTCGAGGGGCTCGGCGTCGTCGGCGTCCTCGCCGTCGGGATCGTCCTCGGGCTCGGTCTCGGGATCGGTCTTGGAATCGGTGTCGGGATTGGTGTTGGGATTGAGGGGCTTGCGCTTCTTGGCGGCGGCGGCGGCGTCCTTGAAGTGTTCGGCGAGCTGGTAATCGGTGAGGCCTTCGAGGGACTTGTCGAGGTAGACGAGGTGGACGTCGTAGTTCCAGTTGTCGGCGGCGCGGTCGCTCAGGAAGGCGAGGACCTTGCCGTCGGCGGAGAGCCGCGGGGCGACGTCCATGTCGGGGTGGCGGGTGAGGTTGACGGGCTCGGCGTCCTCGGCCTCGAGGTCGAGGAGCCAGATGTCGGCGTTGAAGTTGAGATCCTGGACCTCGTAGACGATGTGGCGGGAGTCGGCGGCCCACTGGACGTCGGGGACGTTCCAGCCCTCGAAGATCACGCGCTGGTCGCCTGACTCGAGGTCGAGGAGGACGAGGTCGCCCAGGTCGCGGACGAAGAGGAGCCTGGCGCCGTCGGGCGAGGGGGCGGGGGCGCGGAGCCAGTCGCCTGACTCGACGACGGGCTCGATGGTGAAGGTGAGGGCCTCGGCCCAGCGCTCGCCGGGGGTGGGGTCCTCGTCCTTCTCGTCGCCGTTTTCCTCGGACTCGTTGGCGTTGGCGTCGTCGGCTTCGGCGTCGTCGTTCTCGTCCGTGCTCTGCGGCTCGTCTTCGGCGGCGTCGTTGTCTCGGGGGAGGAGCTGGTCGCGGGAGAGGTCGACGGTGGCGGCGTAGATGGCGCCGAGGGAGTCCTCGGTGTCGCGGGTGAAGTAGAGGGTGGTTCCGTCGGGGGACCAGGCGAGTTCGCCCTCGCGGGCGGTGGTGGTCGTGATGCGTCGGGCGGGGCGATCCTCGGCGGTGGAGCGGACGAAGAGCTCGCCTCGGGCGACCATGGCGACCGCCTCGCCGGAGGGGTGCATGAGGACGTCGGAGACGTCGCTCGAGACGTCGTGAGTTTTCGTCTCGGCGACGGCGTCGTCGGCGGAGGCGGCGAGGGAGATCCTGCGGGGCTTTGCGCCTGGGGTCGTGAGGTCGAGGGTGTAGAGGGCGTCCCAGACGGCGAAGGCGGCGGTGGAGCCGTCCGCGGAGACGGCGAGGTCGCGGACGCCGTGGCCGATGGTGTGCTCGCCCGGGGCGGGGCGGAAGTCGGTGAGCTGGGTGACGGTCTGGCCCTGGGGCGTTTCGGAGAGGCGGAAGAGGTTGTTCTGGCCGGAGCGGCTCGAGACGAAGACGACGTCGCCCGAGGGGAGCGGGTGGGGGTCGAACTCGTTAGCGTCGGTGTGGGCGAGCTTCTCGAAGTCGCCATCGGGGTTGAGGCGCCAGATGTTCTCGGCGCCGGGGCCGCGGTAGGCGGGGCGGTTGCGGACGTTGTAGCCGCGGGAGAAGAGGATGGAGCCGTCCTCGGCCATGCGGGGCTCTGAGCCGAAGGCGTCGGTGAGTCTGGCGACGGGGCCGCCGTCGACGGGCGCCTCGTACATGCGGGCGTGGCGGAAGAGGGCGGGCTCGAGGGTGGCGGAGAAGAGGATGGCGTCGCCCGAGGCGCTGAAGCCGGAGAGGGTGTGGTCGCGGTCGGAGATGGTGACGCGGCGCGGGGCGGCGGCGACGGGGCGGCCCTGGCTCGTGGCGAGGTCCGCGATGTAGAGGTTGCGGGCGCCGTCGCGGGTGGACTCGAAGGCGATCTGGTCGCCGCTCGGGCTGAAGACGGCGCGGGTTTCCTCGGCGGGGTGGGCGGTGAGGCGGTCGGCGACGCCGCCTGAGGCGGGGGGGATCCAGAGGGCGCCGGGCCAGGAGAAGACGAGGGGCTCGGCGGCGGGCGAGAGGGGGGGGGGCGGGGGGGAGCCGGTGGCGTCGATGCCGGGGGTGGAGCGGCTGTCGATCGATCTGCTGACAGCGGCGATCGACGAGGCGCGCGGCCTCGGCATTCCGGCGGTGGCGCTGTTCCCCACGGTCGATCCCTGGGACAAGGCGGACGACGCAGCGGAGGCCTACAACCCCGACAACCTGCTGTGCCGCGCCGTGCGTACCGTCAAGACGGCGCACCCGGACGTCGGCGTGATCACCGACGTGGCGCTGGACCCGTACACGCCGCACGGCCACGACGGCCTGATGCGCGGCGGCCGCATCGTCAACGACGAGACCGTCGCCGTGCTGTGCCGGCAGGCGCTGGCCCAGGCCCGCGCCGGGGCCGACGTGATCGCGCCGTCCGACATGATGGACGGGCGGGTCGGGCTGATCCGCTCGGCGCTGGACCAGGGCGGGTTCGAGCTGGTGCGCATCCTGGCCTATTCCGCCAAGTACGCCTCGGCCTTCTACGGCCCGTTCCGCGACGCCGTCGGGTCGGGCGGCGTGCTGCTGGGGGACAAGAAGACCTACCAGATGGACCCGGCCAACAGCGACGAGGCGCTGCGCGAGATCGCCCTCGACCTGGCCGAGGGCGCCGACATGGTCATGGTCAAGCCGGGGCTGCCCTACCTGGATATCGTGCGCCGCGCCAAGGACGCCTTCGGAGTGCCGACCTTCGTCTACCAGGTCAGCGGCGAGTACGCGATGATGAAGGCCGCCGCTGTCAACGGATGGCTGGACTACGGTCGGATCCTTCTTGAGACCCTGCTCGGCTTCAAGCGTGCCGGTGCCGACGGCATCCTGACCTACGGCGCCGTCGAGGCGGCCCGGCTGCTGAGGGAGTGAATCGGCGGACCGCAGACAGTCAAACCGCCTGCCCGGCCAGCATGCGCCGCAGGTGGTCGACGTGGGCGCGGGCGCCGGTCAGGTGGGGGTTGACGGCGAGGGCCTGCTCGAACGCCGCCAGCGCCTGCTCGGGCCGGTCGAGCCGCATCAGGCACAGGCCTAGTCCTGACAAGGCGCCGAAATGGCGCGGCTCCAGAGCCAGCACCATACGGATGTCGGCGATCGAACCGACCGTGTCGCCGCGCGCAAAGCGCACCGTGGCGCGCCTGTTCCACCCCTCGGCGAAGGCCGGCGCCCTGGCGACGACCCGGCTGTACAGCCGCTCCGCGGTGACCAGCGCGCCCCGCTCCATGGCGGCGGCGGCGCGCGCCATCAGGTGCCGCACGTCGCCGTCGTCATCGTCCGGAAGCGTGTGCCAAGCCGACCAGATCATCCGCTCGACCAGGGCGGCTTCGTCGGCGCTGTCCGCCTCCTGCAGGCGCTCGAACAGCCGGTCGAGGCTGATATCGTCCGCCCCGGCCAGCGTCGCCCCGCCGACCGAGAAGCACAGAGCCAGAGCCATGCCCAGACGTACCACCGACATGGAACGGACATGGCATGCCGGCGGCGGACGGCAAGGGGGCTACTCGGCGGCCAGCGCGGCCTCGGCCGGTGCGTCTGCCGGCGCCCGGTCGGCCAGCCCCTCCAGTGCCTCCGGTTTCGGGCCGCCGGTGGCCCAGTCGAGCAGGTGCACGGTGTGCACGATGGGCAGCACCGAGCCGCCGCCGATCTGCGACATGCAGCCGATGTTGCCCGTGGCGATCAGGTCCGTACCGAGGCTCTCGATGTTGGCCACCTTGCGGTCGCGGAGCTGGCGGGCGAGCTCCGGCTGGAGCAGGTTGTAGGTGCCCGCCGAGCCGCAGCACAAATGCGCCTCCGGCACGTCGCGCACTCGGAACCCGGCCGCCTGGAGCAGGGCCTTCGGCGTCGTGGTGATCCTCTGGCCGTGCTGCATGGAGCAGGCCGAGTGATAGGCGACGGTGTGGCCGGTCTCGATCGCCGCCGCGCCCAGGCCGATGTCCGTCATGAATTCGGTCACGTCGCGGGTCAGGGCGGACACCTTCGCCGCGCGCTCGGCCCAGTCCGCCTCGCCGCGCAGCATGAACCCGTAGTCCTTGACCGTGGTGCCGCAGCCGGAGGTGTTGATGATCACCGCGTCGAGCCCCCGACCGCCGTATTCCGGCAGCTCCCGCGACCAGGCGGCGACATTGGCCTTGGCGGCGCGCAAGGCCGCCGCTTCCTTGCCCATGTGGTGGGTGACCGCGCCGCAGCAGCCGGCGCCGCGCGCCACCACCACCTCGCAGCCGTGGCGGGTGAGCAGGCGTACCGTCGCCTCGTTGATGCTCGGGTCGAGCACCTGCTGGGCGCAGCCGTTGAGCAGCGTCACCCGGTACCGCCGCGGCCCCTCGGCCGGGATCACCTGCGGCCGGTCGACCCAGCTCGGCCCCGGCAGCGCGCGCGGCGTCATGTCGGCCATGGCGCGCAGCCGGCCCGGCAGCCAGCCCGCCAGCGGCCGGCCGAGCTGGGCCCCGATCAGCGCGGCGCGGAACCGGAACGGGCTGGGGATCATCCAGGCCAGCAGCCGGCGCAGCCAGCGGTCGGCGGGCGTGCGCGTATGCGTCTCTTCGATATACGTGCGGGCGTGGTCGACCAGGTGCATGTAGTGCACGCCCGAGGGGCAGGTGGTCATGCACGACAGGCACGACAGGCAGCGGTCGATGTGCTTCACGGTCGAGTCCGGCGCCGGCCGCTCGTTCTCGAACATGTCCTTGATCTGGTAGATGCGGCCGCGCGGGCTGTCCAGTTCGTCGCCGAGCAGGACATAGGTCGGGCAGGTGGCCAGGCAGAACCCGCAGTGCACGCAGGTGCGCAGGATCGTCTCGCTCTCGGCCATGGCCTGGTCGGTGAGCTGGGCCAGCGTGAAGTTGGTCTGCATTTCTGTCTCCTCCCCGTGCCGGCCTTGTTCTCCGCCCGGCAGTCTTGTGCCGTCGGGCGTTCCGGTCGTCTACAGACTGGGGTGGCGGAGCGCACCTGCCAAGCGGGAACGCAGCCATCCCGTCGCGGCGTCGTCACGCGGCCGTCATCCGTGGGTTCAATCCGGTGCGCGGTGTTCCTATGTAAGAAGCGGTTCTATTGCATCGCAACATGCCGGGGACCCCATGCCGGAAGGACCGATCTCGACCGCCGCCGACCCGCTGTCCGCCTATCGTGCGCTGCGCCGCAGCGGCCAGTTGCGCCCGGACCCGTGCCAGGAACTGGCCGTCGAGAAGCTCCAGGCCCTGCATCACGCCGTGCTGAACTATCAGCCGCAGTCGGGCGCCGGCGGTTGGCGCGAGCGGCTCGGCCTGACCCGGCGGACCCGTACGCCCGCCCTGCAAGGCCTGTACGTGTACGGCGGCGTCGGGCGCGGCAAGTCGATGCTGATGGACCTGTTCTTCCACCATACGCCGATCGAGCGCAAGCGCCGCGTCCACTTCCACGAGTTCATGCTGGAGGTGCACGACCGCCTGCACCACTGGCGACAGGCGTTCGCCGAACGCGACCGGCGCCGGCGCGGCGGGAAGGGCGAGGACGACCCGATCGCCCCGCTCGCGCAGCGGCTGGCCGACGAGGCGTGGCTGCTGTGCTTCGACGAGTTCCACGTCACCGACATCGCCGACGCCATGATCCTGGGCCGGCTGTTCACCCGGCTGTTCGACCTGGGCGTCGTGGTGGTCGCGACCTCGAACTGGCCGCCCGACGAGCTGTACAAGGACGGCTTGCAGCGCCACCTGTTCCTGCCGTTCATCGGCCTGCTCAAGGAACGGCTCGACGTGCTGGAGATCCAGGACGGCACCGACTATCGGCTGGCCCGCCTGCACGGCATGAAGGTGTACCACCACCCGCTGGGCCCGGCGGCGGCGCGCGGCCTGCGCGAGATCTGGACCGGCCTGACCGACGGCGCCGAGGGCGCGCCGGACACCCTGGTCCTGAAGGGACGCACATTGGCGGTGCCGCGCGCAGCGCACGGGGTCGCCTGGTTCCCGTTCGAAGAGCTGTGCGCGAAGCCGCTCGGCGCGGCCGACTACCTGGCGCTGGCGACGCACTACCACACGGTGATCATCGACGGCGTGCCGAAGCTGACCGAGTCGCGGCGCAATGAGGCCAAGCGGTTCATCACGCTGATCGACGCGCTGTACGAGCACAAGGCCTACGCCGTGATCGCCGCCGAGGCCGCGCCCGATCGCCTGAACGCCAGCGACACCCACGCCTTCGAGTTCGACCGCACGGTCAGCCGCCTGATGGAAATGCAGTCGGCGGACTATCTGGGGCAGCATCATTTGACGTGAGAAGAATGCTGCCGTCATCGGCCTACGCCGCCGGGTGCACCGCCTCCCCCAGAACCCGTTCCAGTTCGTCCGGGCGGATCGGCTTGGCCAGGAAGCGGAAGGCGTCGTCCTGGCGGATCTTGTTGCCGAAGATGGCGGCGTCGCCGGTCAGCAGGATGCCCGGGATGCCGGATCCGAACGTGTCGCGGATCAGGCGGATGGCGTCGCTGCCGGTTTCGCCGGCCTCCAGGCGGTAGTCGGCGACGACGGCGTCCGGCGCATGGTCGCGGCGGCGCAGTTCGTCCACGGCCTGGCGCGCCGTCGGCGTGGCGACCGCGGCGTAGCCGAGCTGCTCGACGAACATCCGCAGGCTGTCCAGCACGTCCGGGTCGTCGTCGATCAGCACGATCAGGCTGCCGTCATCGTGTCGCGCGCTCCCCTCCGGCAATGACGCCGCGGCGGCGGCCGCGGCCGCTTTGGCAACCGGCGCCGACACCTCGAACGCCGTGCCGCGGCCGACCGCCGAGCGCACCGAGATGGGATGATCGAGCAGGGCGGCCAGCCGGCTGACGATGGCCAGCCCCAGCCCGAGTCCCTTGCGTCGGTCGCGGCCGACATTGTCGACCTGGTAGAACTCCTCGAAGATCAGCGAGAGCTGCCGGTCGGGGATGCCGACGCCGGTGTCGTGGACCTGGACCGATACGCGGTCGCCGCGCCGGCGGCAGCCGACCAGGATGGCGCCCTGCTCGGTAAACCGGATCGCATTCGACAGCAGGTTGCGCAGGATCAGCTCGAGCAGGTGCGGATCGCTGGCCGCCTCGAGCGAGCAGGGCACGGCGCGCAGGGCCAGCGCCCGATCCTCCGCCAGCGGCGTGAACTCGTCGACCAGCCGCTCGATCAGGCCGCCGAGCGGCACCCGGCCGACCTCCGGCTTGATGATGCCGGCGTCGATCTTGGAGATGTCCAGCAGCGTGTCGAGCATGCCCTGCAGCGCCTCCAGGGCATGGCCCAGCTTGCCGTGCACGCTGTCCTTGCGGCCGTCGTCCATCCCCACCGGCAGCATGTGATGGAACAGCATGGCAGCCTGCACCGGCTGGCGAAGGTCGTGGCTGGCTGCGGCCAGGAACCGGGTCTTGGCCCTCGCGGCCTCCTCGGCGGCGCGCTTGGCCTCGACCAGCGCGCGCTCCGCCTGCTTGCGCGCGGTGATCGGGTGGTGCATGACCAGCACCTCGCCGACCGTGCTGGTTGGGTCGCGCACGGCGATCATCTCGAACCAGCGCTCCTCCCACGGGGCATGGCAGGGGTATTCGATCGTAAAGACGCTGATCTCGCCGCTGAGCAGCTTCTCCAGCGCCTCCGCCACCTCCGAGGCGCCCTCGGATCCCCGGCTCGCGGCGCTGCGGCAAGCGCCCAGGTAATCGGTGCCGATGCAGGCATTCTCGTCGCGGCAGTCGTTCTCGGCCGCGAACCGCCGCCACGCGTCATTCACGGCGCAGATGTGGCCGGTGCGGTCCAGGACGGCGATGTTGGCAGGCGCGGTGTTCGGCGCCCACAGGACTTTGCCGAAGGGAGTGGACACGGCATCGACTCCTTCGTTGGGGGCCGGGTGCGAACCGGCAGTATCGTCATGCATGCTGCACTGCGCCGAAGGTCGTTCGTCCATGATGTCCATAATGGCAGGCATGCATCGGCTGCATGGCTGGCTTGTCTCGCGAGTTGCTTTCGCGCCGAAACGGCTTGCGGTGTCAGTGCCCGCCGGACCGTCGGCATGGCCATGCCGGCGTCTGCCGGAGCCCCGGAACCCGCCGCCGGCCGGGCCGGCGACTCGGCAGCGGCCTTCGCGGAGTGCCCAGCAGAGACGGCCTCTGCGGCCCGAGCGCCGCATATCTTTAACGTCACATGGGTCCGGCCGGAGCGCCAGCCAATGCGCGGGCGGCGGGGCGGGTCCACTTTGCCGCTGACCTCGCGCCGGTGCGGGTGTAAGACACGGGCCCGCAAGCCGGGGAGAATCGCATGCGCGTGATGTTCATGACCAACGAGTTCCCGCCGCACGTCTACGGCGGGGCCGGGGTGCACGTCGAATACCTGTCGCGGGAGCTGGCGAAGCGGGTGCCGCTGGAGGTGCGCACCTTCCACGACCAGGCCGCCAGCGAGAGCAACCTGACGGTCCGCGGCACGCGCTTCGACACTGCGGTGTTCGATGGCTGCCCGAAGGAGTTCGTCTCGCCGCTGCGCGCAATGGGCACGTGCCTGGCCTTCAACGGCCAGGGCATCGACGCCGACATCGTCCACTGCCACACCTGGTATGCCCAGTTCGGCGGCCTGCTGGCCAGGATCCTGTACGGGGTGCCGTTCGTGCTGACGGTGCACTCGCTGGAGCCGCTGCGGCCGTGGAAGCGCGAGCAGCTGGGCCGCGGCTACGAGCTGTCGAGCTGGATCGAGCGGACCGCGCTGGAGACGGCCGATGCCGTGATCGCCGTGTCGGAGAGCACCCGGCGCGACGTGCTGCGCCTGTTCGACGTGGACGAGGCGCGCGTGCCCGTCATCCCCAACGGCATCGATACCGAGGAGTACAAGCCGACGTACAACCGGGACCTGCTGGTCCAGTACGGCATCGACCCGGACAAGCCGTACGTGCTGTTCGTCGGGCGGATGACCCGGCAGAAGGGCATCCTGTACCTGCTCAAGGCGATCCCGTTCATCGATCCGAACCTGCAGGTGGTGCTGTGCGCCGGCGAGTCGGACACGCCCGAGATGCAGAGCGAGATGGAGACCCTGGTCGGCGAGCTGCAGGCGACCCGCGCGGACGTGGTGTTCATCCCGCAGATGGTCGCGCGGTCGACGACGGTGGTGTTCTATTCCCACGCCAAGGTGTTCTGCTGCCCGTCGATCTACGAGCCGTTCGGGATCATCAACCTGGAGGCGATGGCCTGCGGCACGCCGGTGGTCGGCAGCGCGGTCGGCGGCATCGCCGAGGTGGTCGTCGAGAACGAGACCGGCTTCCTGGTCGATGCGCGCCTGGATCCGGCGCCGCCGCACGACCCGTCCGATCCCGACGGCTTCGCCCGTCGGCTGGCCGAGGCGATCAATCGCTTCGCCAACGACCCGGTGCTGGGCGAGCGCATGGGCGCCGCCGGCCGCCAGCGCGTCCTGGACAGGTACAGCTGGGGCAGCATCGCCGAGCAGACCCTGGACCTGTACCGTCGGCTGACCGGGAGGCCGTAGGCCGGCCCTCATGCAGGTCGGCCCTCATGCGGGTCGGCCCGGGCAAAGCGAGGCCCGACAACCGGCGGTGCCATCCGCACGGATGGCGTCGCCATGGCCCCGGCATCGGGTCCTATGCACCATGCCCCCGCTTGCGTCGGCAGCACGGGCCGCAGCTGTGACGGGAACGGTCCGGAAAGACGTCCGGCGGCGCGCATTCCTCCGCTCCCGGGCTGGAGGCGGCGCACCGCGTGCAACGGCGGTGCAACCTCCATGTTGCGCGCCAACCCGTTGATTCGGATGGGAATTTCGGCTTTTGCAACGGATGCGACGGAAATTTTAGCGTTGCATTCCGGGGCCGGGGCATGCGCCGCGGCATGGCGGACGACCGGACATGCTCGCGCCGGTTCCGCGCAGGCCCTGCCGTGCCAATCCGCACGGCGTGCGGCAAATTACCGGAAACCTTCGTCGCAGCCGTCATGCCTGCAATCCCACCGGTCCTCATGGCGGCCAGGATATAGGAAAATACGCCGAGACCGCAAGCGGAAATGCCTGACGGCGCTCTATCGCCGCAACCGAGTCCGCCGGGTACGCCGGTCGGGACGCGATCCTGCGCCGCCGGGAGTCCTGCCCGGTCCACGGCGGCAGGCCAAATGCAGGGCCGGAACGACGACCGGGTCAGCTCTGCGGCAATTTGCCGAGCACGGCGTCCGGGCTTGGGGCATCGAGGGCGCGATCGATCCATATGTCGAGCGTGTCCGGATCGGCCGCCAGCACCGCGGCGCGCACGGGCTCCGACGGCTCCCCGAAGCGCCGCGTCAGGATCCGCAGCAGCGCGGCCGCCTTGCCCGCCGCGACTCCCTTGGTTAGACCCCGCTGCTCGCCAAGCTTCAGGCCACGCTGCTCGCCACGCTGCTCGCCACGCTGCTCCCACTGCTCCGCCAGGGTCGACATGATCCGCTCCTCCTGTGCCGGCAGGGCCCGCCGGACGGCGGCCCTGATGGCCTCCTCGTTCAGAAACTGCCGCGTGGCGGCGATGTACCTCAGCACCTCGATCACGAAATCGGCCGCCTGCGCCGCCAGCATCCCGGCCAGGTGTTCGGGCAGGTCCTTTCGGAAGATGTATTTGAGCGCCATCAGCCCGGCCTGCAATCGGGCATCCGCCGACAGCGCAGGGTCCTCGATCCGGCCGAGGTCGGTCAGCAGATAGTCGAACGTCGGCACGTGCGGCTGCAGCGCCGCCGGCGCCCGGACCAGGGCCGGGAACGCCGTGGACACGGTCCAGGTCTCGGCGCCGTGATAGACCACCATCGGGACGATCGCCGGCAACCGGGGCGGCGCGCCCTCCCGCGGCCGCTCGCGCCGCCACCGGTCCCAGATACGGACCATGTAGCGCAGCAGCTGGAGCGCCACCATCGGGTCGGGATCGCTCTTGTGCTCCAGCAGGGCATACAGGAATGCCTCGTCCGCGTCGATCGTGCGCACCCGGAACAGCAGGTCGGACTGGGAGAGGCCCAGCTCGGCATCGACGAACGAACCCGGCACCGGCTCGGGCGGATCGGGGGCCAGCGCCGCGGCGATCTCCGGCGGCAGCCGCTCGCGCAGGAAGGTGGCCGCTGCCTCGGGCGTGCCGAGCAGGCGCTTGAAGAAGGCGTCGTGTGGCGTGCCGACATCTGCCATCGACGCCTTATTCGAGAAGCCCGGCTCGCCGTCAAGGACCCCGGACAGCCGAAGGCACCCGTCATGGCCCGGCGACCGGACCGGCCGGGGGAGGGGCGGGGAGGTTCTCGGCGCAGGCGCGGCGTCGATCGCCACCTGAGCCGTGCGTCGGGCCTCGCTACGCTCGCGCCGACCTACGGTCACGGGGGTGAGGTCTGCGCGTCCTCTGCCTGCGCGCGCAGGTCCGCGATGATCCGGGTGTAATCCGACTCGGCGAACACCGCGGAGCCGGCAACCAGCACGTTGGCGCCGGCGGCGGCCACGGCGCCCGCGGTGGCGCGGTTGATGCCGCCATCGACCTGAAGGTCGATGGGGCGGTCGCCGATCATGCTGCGGATGCGGCGGATCTTGTCGAGCACGGCCGGGATGAAGGTCTGGCCGCCGAAGCCGGGGTTCACCGACATGACCAGGATCAGGTCGAGCCGGTCGAGCACGTACTCCAGTACGCCCTCAGGCGTCGCCGGGTTGAGCGACACCCCGGCGCGGCGGCCCAGCGAGCGGATCAGCTGCAACGAGCGGTCCAGGTGCGGGCCGGCCTCGGCGTGGACCGTTATGATGTCGCTGCCGGCCTCGGCATAGGCCGGGATGAACGGGTCGACCGGCGCGATCATCAGGTGGGTGTCGAACGGCTTGGCCGTGTGCGGGCGCAGCGCGCGGATCACCGGCGGCCCGAAGGTCAGGTTGGGCACGAAGTGACCGTCCATGACGTCGATGTGGATGTAGTCGGCGCCGGCCGCGTCGATCGCGCGCACCTCCTCGCCCAGCCGCGCGAAGTCCGCCGACAGGATCGACGGGGCGATCTTGACGGGCGGGGCCATGGCCGGTTCGGGGTCGGAGCAGGCGGGCCGGGGCGCCGGCTCACTCGGCCGCCTGCCGCGCCTTCACCAGGGAACGCGCCTTGGCGGCGACGTTCTGCGGCGTGAACCCGAAGTGCTCGAACAGCACCGGGGCCGGGCCGGCGACACCGAAGCCGCGCATGCCGATGACGTGGTCCTCGGACTCGACGTAGCGCGTCCAGCCGAACGCGGAGCCCGCCTCGACCGCGATACGCGGCGCCGCCCCCAGCACCTGGGCGCGGTAGGGCGCGGTCTGCGCCTCGAACCGCTCCCAGCACGGCATCGACACGACGGCGGCGCGCACGCCCTCCGCCGCCAGCAGCTTGGCCGCCTCGACGGCGATGTGCACCTCCGACCCGGTGGCCAGGATGCTCACGTCGCGCTCCCCGTCCGGCTCGATCAGGACGTAGGCGCCGCGGGCGCACAGGTTCTCCGGTGTGTGTTCGGCGCGCACGACGGGCAGGTTCTGGCGGGTCAGGACCAGGATGGCCGGCGTCGTCGGCGCCTGCAGCGCCAGCGTCCAGCACTCCGCCGTCTCGATCGCGTCGGCCGGGCGGAAGACGTCCAGGCCGGCGATCGCCCGTAGCGAGGCGAGGTGCTCGACCGGCTGGTGGGTCGGGCCGTCCTCGCCGATGCCGATCGAGTCGTGGGTCATCACGTAGATGACCCGCTGCTGCATCAGCGCCGACAGCCGGATCGAGGGCCGGCAGTAGTCGGTGAACGTGAAGAACGACGAGCCGTAGGGAATCACGCCGCCGTGCAGCGCCATGCCGTTCATCATGCCGGCCATGGCGTGCTCGCGGACGCCGTAGTAGACGTAGCGCCCGGTGAAGTCCTCGGCGGTGATCTGCGCGGTGGACGGCGTCTTGCTGTAGGTGGAGCCGGTCAGATCGGCCGAACCGCCGATCATGTTCGGCAGCGCCTTGGTGAACATGGCCAGCGCTTCGCCGCCGGCGCGGCGCGTGGCCCAGTTCGGCCGCTCCTCGATCAGCCGGCGCTTCAGCGCGTCCAGGTGCGGATCCAGGTCGGGCAGGGGGCCGCGGTCGTTGTACCGGTCCCAGGCGGCCCGGCGCTCCGGGTCCATGGACTCGAAGCGGCGCTGCCAGGCCTCGCGATCGCCGCGGCAGCGCTCCCCGGCACGGCGCCAGACCTCGAGGATCGCCTCCGGGATCTCGAACGGCTCGTATGGCCAGTTCAGGTTGTCGCGGGTCGCGGCGACCTCGTCGGCGCCGAGCGGCGCGCCGTGGGTGGCGACGGTGCCGCCCTTGCTGGGCGCGCCCTTGCCGATCACCGTGTGGCAGGCGATCAGCGACGGCCGGTCGCTCTTGCGCGCCGCCTCGAACGCAACGGCGATCTCGGAGGGGTCGTGGCCGTTGATCCGCACGGCGTTCCAGCCGGCCGCCTTGAAGCGCAGCAGGGTGTCGTCGGTCTCGCACAGGCTGGTCGGGCCGTCGATCGACGACTCGTTGTCGTCGAACAGCACGATCAGCTTGTGCAGGCGCAGGTGGCCGGCCAGGCTGATCGCCTCGTGGCTGATGCCCTCCATCAGGCAGCCGTCGCCGGCAACGACCCAGGTGTGGTGGTCCACGATCTCCTTGCCGAACCGCGCCGCCAGCAGCCGCTCCGCCAGCGCCATGCCGACGCCGTTGGCCAGGCCCTGGCCGAGCGGGCCGGTGGTGGTCTCCACGCCCGGCAGCAGCCCGACCTCCGGATGCCCCGGCGTCCGGCTGCCGAGCTGGCGGAACCGCTTCAGCTCGTCCAGCGTCGTGTCGGGATACCCCGTCAGGTGCAGCAGTGCGTAGAGCATCGCCGAGCCGTGACCGGCCGACAGCACGAACCGGTCGCGGTCCGGCCATTCGGCATCCAGCGGGTCATATTTCAGAAATCGGGTGAACAGCACCGTAGCCACGTCGGCGAAGCCCATTGGCATGCCGGGATGCCCCGACTTCGCGCGCTCGACCGCATCGATGGCCAGGAACCGGATCGCATTGGCCAATTCGTCGTGGCTGGGGGCCGCCGACGGGCTGTCAACGGTGGCGGCGGTGCTCGTCAGCATTCCATCACTCCTGCGAGGGCGCGGCGGCGATCGGCCGCAGCGCCGCGTCGGACCGGCACCGGGCCCATGGCCGTCGGCCCCGGCCGGCGGTCGGGCGACCGGCGGGGCGCGGGGCGGCGGGCGGTTCGGCGCGCCGTGGGCATCTGGCCTGCAGCGGTTCCATACGGCATCGGTGCAAGGCGGACTGGTCTGTCTATCGGGGATGCCACAATCTGCAACAACACTTCAACGGCGATCAGGGTGTATCCCCTGCGACGGCAATGGGCGCCAGAGGCGCCCACTCTGCCGTCCCGGCGTACCCGCAGATGCAATACGGACGAGGGGCGGTTCGCCGGTGCGCGCCGCCTCGCCCCCCGAGCGCGGCAGTGATAGTCGCCGCCCGGCACATTGGCAACCGGATTCCTCGGCAGCGGTTCCTGCAAAGGTCGGTCCCTGCCGAGACATCGGGCCGCAGCCGCCGTGGCGGAGGCTGAGGCCGCTCAGGTGATCACGGTCGGCGCCTCGCGGCCGGTGCGGGCGCGGATCTCGGCGACCTCGCCGGCGATCGCGATCAGCTCGGCCAGGGCCTCCTGCGGGTCCTTGTCGTGCCGCGCCGGGTCGGGCTCGTACTTCTCGATGTAGACGCGCAGCGTGGCGCCGGCGGTGCCGGTGCCGGACAGCCGGAACACCAGGCGCGAGCCGTCGGTGAACAGAATGCGGACGCCCTGGCGCGTGGCGACGCTGCCGTCGACCGGGTCGGTGTAGCTGAAATCGTCGCAGGCCTCGACCTCGTAGGCGCCGAGGCGGCGGCCCTTGAGCCCGCCGGTCATGTCGCGCAGCCGGTCCATCAGGCCGTCGGCAGCCTCGGCGTCGATGGCCTCGTAGTCGTGCCGGGAATAGTAGTTGCGGCCGTAGGCGCGCCAGTGGTCGCGCACGATCTCGTCGACGCCCTGGCGGCGCGCCGCCAGGATGTTGAGCCACAGCAGCACCGCCCACAGCCCGTCCTTCTCCCGGACGTGGTCGGAGCCGGTGCCGAAGCTCTCCTCGCCGCACAGCGTGGCCATGCCGGCATCGAGCAGGTTGCCGAAGAACTTCCACCCGGTCGGCGTCTCGTAGCAGCCGATGCCCAGCTTGTCGGCGACGCGATCGGCGGCGCGGCTGGTCGGCATCGAGCGCGCCACCCCGGCGATGCCGTTGGCATAGCCCGGCGCCAGGTGGGCGTTGGCGGCCAGCACCGCCAGGCTGTCGCTCGGGGTGACGAAGAAGCGCCGGCCCATGATCATGTTGCGGTCGCCGTCGCCGTCGGACGCCGCGCCCAGGTCCGGCGGGTTGTCGCCGTACATCTTCTCGACGAGCTGGTGGGCGTGGACCAGGTTGGGGTCGGGGTGGCCGTGGCCGAAGTCCGGCAGCGGCGTGCCGTTGATCACCGTGCCGGGCGCGGCGCCCAGGCGCTGCTCCAGGATGGTGTGGGCATAGGGGCCGGTGACGGCGTGCATGGCGTCGAAGCAGGCGGCCAGATCGCCGGCGACGAACCGCGCCTGGATCAGGTCGAAGTCGAACAGCCGCTCCATCAGTGCGGCGTAGTCGGCGACGGCGTCGATCACCTCGACGGTCAGGCCGTCGACCCGCTGCTCGCCGAGCCGGTCGAGGTCCACGTCCGGCGCCTCGGCGACACGGTATTCGGACAGCGCCCGGCTGCGCGCGAAGATCGCCTCGGTCACCTTTTCCGGCGCCGGGCCGCCGTTGCCGATGTTGTACTTGATCCCGAAGTCCTCGTCGGGGCCGCCCGGATTGTGGCTGGCCGACAGGACGATGCCGCCGTAGGCCTTGTGCTTGCGGATCACGCAGGACGCCGCCGGCGTGGACAGGATGCCGCCGCGGCCGACCAGGATGCGGCCGATGCCGTTGGCCGCGGCCATCTTGACGATTGTCTGGACGGCCTCACGATTGTAGTAGCGGCCGTCGCCGCCGAGCACGAGGGTCTGCCCGGCCACGCCTTCCAGCGAGTCGAAGATCGCCTGGACGAAGTTTTGAAGATAGTGAGGCTGCTCGAACACCTTGACCTTCTTGCGCAGGCCGGAGGTGCCGGGCTTCTGGTCCGGGAACGGGCTGGTCGGGACGGTGCGTACGGTCATGGCGGTGGCCCTTGCAAAACCTGGCGGGTGCCGCGGCGGCAGCGGCAGTGGTTAGCACGAAACCGGACGCGGCTCTACGGCGGCGCCGGGTTTCCGAAAAACATGGAGCTTTGCCAAACTGCGTTCTTCTGTCGCGACTCGGAACCGGCTACAGTGGCCTGAACAGGTCCCCGTTCGACAGAAGGCGGACGACGAGCAACAGGGAAGCTTGCGATGGACACGCAGATCGAGGATCGCGCGCCGACACCCGCGCCGGCGGCGCGGGGGCAGAAGGTGGATGATATCAAGCAGCGACTGCTGGATCACCTGAGGCTGACCGTAGGCAAGAATCCGGTCACGACCACCGAGCTGGATTGGTTCCACGTCGTCGCCCAGGCGGTGCGTAACGAGCTGGTCGAAAGCTGGTTGAACACCTTCAATGCCGCGTACACCGAGGACGCCAAGCGCGTCTACTACTTCTCGGTTGAGTTCCTGATCGGCCGTTCGCTGATCAACAACCTGATCTACACCGGCAACGACGAGACCGTGCGCGCGGCTCTCCGGGAGGTGTCGCTGGAGCTGGAGCGCGAGCACGGCATCCACCTCGACCTCGACCTGGACCGGATCGCCGAACAGGAGGCGGAGGCTGCGCTCGGCAACGGCGGTCTGGGCCGGCTTGCGGCCTGCATCCTCGACTCGCTGGCCACCCAGGGCATCCCCGGCTACGGGTACGGCATCCGCTACGACTTCGGCATGTTCCACCAGATGATCGACAACGGCGAGCAGGTGGAATTGCCGGATCACTGGCTGCGCTATGGCACGCCGTGGGAGTTCGAGCGCGCCGAGTTCAGCTATCCGGTCAAGCTGTTCGGCCACACGGTGCAGTTCCGCGACGAGCTCGGCAACGAGCACCTGCACTGGGTCGACACCGAGGAGGTGCTGGCCGTCGCCCACGACCTGCCGGTGCCGGGCTACGGCAACAAGACCGTGACCCACCTGCGCCTGTGGAAGGCCAAGTCGCCCAGGGACTTCGACCTGAAGGGCTTCAACCGCGGCAACTACATCGAGGCGGTGCGCCACCGCGCCGAGTCCGAGAGCCTGTCGCGGGTGCTCTATCCGGACGACAGCACGTCGGCCGGCAAGGCGCTGCGGCTGAAGCAGGAATATTTCTTCGTCAGCGCCTCGCTGCAGGACATCGTGCGGCGCTACCTCAGCACGCACCGCGACCTGAGGCGGATGCCGGACAAGGTGGCGATCCAGCTCAACGACACGCATCCGGCGATCGCCATCCCGGAGCTGATGCGCCTGCTGATGGATGTCCACCACCTGGACTGGGACACGGCCTGGGACATCACCACGCGGACGTTCTCGTATACCAACCACACGCTGCTGCCCGAGGCGCTGGAGAAGTGGCCGATCCACCTGTTCGAGTGGATGCTGCCGCGCCACCTGCGCATCATCGAGCAGATCAACCACCGCTTCCTCGAGGCCGTGCGGCACCGCTATCCCGGCGACGACGACATCGTCCGCCGCATGTCGATCTTCGAGGAGGACGGCGAGCGGCGCGTCCGGATGGGCACGCTGGCCTTCGTCGGCAGCCACAAGGTCAACGGCGTGGCGGCGATCCACACGGAGCTGATGAAGCAGGGCATCTTCGCCGACCTGCACCGGTTCTTCCCGGACCGCATCGTCAACAAGACCAACGGCATCACGCCGCGCCGCTGGCTGCGGCAGGCCAACCCGCCGCTCGCCGGGCTGATCACGTCGCGCATCGGCGACTCCTGGGTGACCAACCTGTCGGACCTGCGCCGGCTGGAACCGGCGGTGGACGATGTCGGCTTCCAGGACGCGTTCCGCGAGACCAAGGTCCTCGCCAAGCGGCGCCTGGCCGACCTGATCCAACGGCGGGTCGGGCTGACCGTGGACCTGAACTCGATGTTCGACATCCACGTCAAGCGCATCCACGAGTACAAGCGCCAGCTGCTCAACGTCCTGCACGTGATCACGCGCTACAACCGGATGCGTACCAACCCCGAAGCGCACATGGTGCCGCGCACCGTGATCTTTGCCGGCAAGGCCGCGCCCGGGTACTACGTCGCCAAGATGATCATCGAGCTGATCAACAGCGTTGCCGACGTGGTCAACAACGACCCGACCATCGACGGCAAGCTGAAGGTCGTGTTCATCCCGAACTACAACGTCTCCAGCGCCGAAGTGATCATGCCGGCGGCCGACCTGTCGGAGCAGATCTCGACGGCGGGCACGGAGGCATCGGGCACCGGCAACATGAAGCTGTCGCTCAACGGCGCGCTGACGATCGGCACCCGCGACGGCGCCAACATCGAGATTGCCGAGGAGGTCGGCGAGGAGAACATATTCTTCTTCGGCCTGCTGGCGGACGAGGCCGACGCGTTGCGGCACGGCCACGGCTATCAGCCGCGCCAGTACTATCACCAGAACCCCGAGCTGAAGCAGGTGCTCGACATGATCGCCGGCGGGTTCTTCTCGCCGAAGGACAAGGACCGCTTCAAGCCGCTGGTCGACAACCTGCTCAACGTCGACTACTACCTGCTGCTGGCCGACTACGCGTCCTATGTCGACACGCAGGGGCGCGTCGATCACCTGTTCGTCAATCAGGAGGAGTGGACGCGGAAGACGATTCTGAACGTTGCCCGGATGGGTAGGTTTTCGATCGACCGCACCGTGATGGATTATGCGGAGGAGATCTGGAACGTGAAGCCGCTGGACTACGTCGCGCACGACCGGCGGGAAGAGGCGGCGCACCTGGCGCCGACCGACTGAGGCGGCGGTCCGCGACGGTGCCGGCCCGTCCCGCTTCAGGGCGGGACACCGGCCGGCGTCCGCCGGCGGATTGACAAGGGGGAGCATCCGGCCGTGAGGTACGCAACCGTCGCACTCGCCGTCCTGGCCGTCGGGGCCTGTTCCGCCGACCGCCCGGCCCCGCCCACGCCGTTCGAGCGGGCCATCCTGGAAGGCGACGTCCAGTACGTGGACGCCTACGTCGCCGCCAGGCAGCAACAGCCGGCCGAGGTGGAAAACAGGCTGATCAACGGGCTGGAGACGGCGGCGCAGGCCTGCCCGCGCAATGACCTGGACACCAGCCTGGACATCTACCGCACCTTCCTGGCGGCCGGGGCCGACGTGAACGCGGTCTACATGGTCGGTCCGGAGGACGACCCGCAGGAGACCACGCCGCTGATTCGCGCCACCTTCTACTGTCCGGTCGAGGTGGTCGACCTGCTGGTCGATTCGGGCGCCAACGTGACCCAGGCGACCGCGGGCGGCATGACCCCGCTGATGAGCGCGGCCGACGCCTACTACTACAACGTCGAGGACAAGGTGGAGCTGCTGCTGGCCGCCGGCGCCAATCCCGGCGCGACCGACGCCCAGGGCCGCACCGCGCTCGACTATGCCTTCGCCAACACGCACGTGCGGGAATACCCCGAGGTCATGCGCATCCTGAGCGCTGCCGGCCCCGCCGGACCGACACCGCTGGGCCGCGGCGCGGTCTCGCTGCGGGTGGAATAGGCGGAGCGCCTGCCTGCGTCCCCCCGCAGGCTAGTCCCCGGAACAGTCCGCGAAGGCGGACAGGGCGCGGTTCCGGAAGTCGATCTCCTCCGCCGCGGAGCGCGGGCAGGCATCGGCGTTGACCCCCTCGGCGCCGCGGTACCACGCGTCCTCAAGGGCCTGGGTCTGCTCGGTGCTGACCCCCTCGCGTTCCGCCCAGCGGAAGAACGAGCGGCGCATGTAGCTTGCCTGAATGAACAGGTCGCGCCCGGCGCAACGGGTCGTCAGGCGATGGATCGCCCCGCACCGGTTGGCCAGTTCGGAAAACGCGCCGAACGGTTCGGCCGGCATTTCGGCCGCGACCGGCCCCGCCGCCAGCGCCCCGATGACGGCAACCATGCCTGCCAGCCGCATCTCGGCCCCTCCTTTATTCGGTGGGCCAGTGATGCCGGCCGGCGCGGCGCGCGTCAAGGCCGGCCGCAACTGCCGGTGCGGGATATTCGCCCAGACCTGCCTAAGCGTTGAAGTCCAGGCCCCAGGGCCGGTAGAGCTCGGCGTTCTCCACCCAGTCGCGCACCTTGACGAACAGGTTGAGGTGGACCCGCCGGTCCAGGGCCTGCTCCAGGTCCTGGCGGGCGGCGGCGCCGATCGCCTTGATCATCTGGCCGCCGCGGCCGAGCACGATCGCCTTCTGGCTGTCGCGCTGGACGTAGATGACCTGGGAGATGCGCACGCTGCCGTCGCGGAATTCCTCCCATGATTCGGTCTCGACCGCGACCGCGTAGGGCAGCTCCGCATGCAGCCTGAGGAACACCTTCTCCCGCGTCACCTCGGCGGCCATCAGCCGCATCGGCATGTCGGTGATCTCGTCCTCCGGGTAGAGCCACGGGCCGTCCGGCAGGCGCGCCGCCACGGCCCGGCGCAGGTCGCCGACGCCGTCGCCGGTCAGGGCGGAGATCATGAACGTGTCGCCGAACGGCGCCAGCCGGTTGAGTTCGTCGGCGAACGGCAGCAGGCGGGCGTGCGGGGCGGCGTCGACCTTGTTGAGGGCCAGGATCGCCGGGCGGCGGGCCTCGGCAAGGCGGGCCGCGATGCCCCGGGTGTCCTCGTCCAGCGAGCGTTGCGCGGCGTCGACCAGCAGAACCACCAGGTCGGCGTCGTCCGCGCCCCGCCAGGCCGCAGCGACCATGGCCCGTTCGAGGCGCCGCTTCGGCGTGAAGATGCCCGGCAGGTCGACGAACACCATCTGCGCGGCACCCTCGACGGCGATGCCCAGGATGCGGGTGCGCGTGGTCTGCACCTTCGGCGTGACGATCGCGACCTTCTCGCCGACCAGCGTGTTGAGCAGCGTGGACTTGCCGGCGTTCGGCGCGCCGACCAGGGCGACGAAGCCGCACCGGGTCGGGCCCTCGGGCCCGGCGTCGCCGGTGCCGGCGGTGTCCGCGTCGATCACGGCGCCTTCTCCGTGGAGGTGTCGAGGTCGGCCAGGAGCCGGGCCGCAGCCTCCTTCTCGGCCACCCGCTTCGACGTCCCGAACGCGGTCGCCGGCGGCAGCCCGGAGACCACGGCGCGGATCTCGAAGGTCGGCCCGTGGTCGGGCCCGGCGCGCGATACGATCTCGTAGCGGGGCAGGGGCAGCCCGCGCCCCTGGGCCCATTCCTGGAGCGCGGTCTTCGGGTCCTGCGGCGGGCGCAGGTTGCGCGCGACATACCGGTCCCAGTGGCGGCGGATGAAGGCGCGCGCGGCGTCCAGCCCGCCGTCCAGGAACAGTGCGCCAATCACCGCCTCGCAGGCGTCGGCCAGGGTGGCGGTGTTGTCGCGCCCGCCGGTCTCGGCCTCGCTGACCGACATCGTTAGAAACCGGCCCAGGCCGAGCGTTGCGGCGATATCCGCCAGCGTCTCCGCGCGCACCAGCGAGACCAGGCGCCGGGCCAACGCCCCCTCCGGCTCGTCCGGGTAGCGCTCCAGCAGCCATTCGGCGATCACCAGGCCGAGCACCCGGTCGCCCAGAAACTCCAGCCGCTGATAGCCGAACCGGGCGCCGCCGCGCCGCTCCGGCGCCACGCTGGGGTGGATCAGTGCCTCGCGCAGCAGATCCGGCTGCCGGAAGTCGTGGCCCAGCGCCGCGGCCAGGGCCTGGGCGGCCGCCGCCGGCGCCGCCTCTTCGCCACTCATCCCTCACCGCTCATTGGATGCCGGTAAACATGCGGTCGATGCGGAGTTCCGTCGGCCAGCGCCAGATCTGCCAGAAGCTGCCCTCGCCCAGGCTGAACCACAGGAACTCGGCCCGGCCGACCAGGTTCTCCTCGGGAATGAAGCCGACCGGACGGAAGCCGTTCTCGCGCACAACACGGCTGTCCTCGCTGCTGTCCCGGTTGTCGCCCATGACGAAGTAGTGATCCTCGGGCACCACGTAGACGCCGGTGTTGTCATAGCGGTCGCCGTCGCTCAGTTCGCGGATGTAGTGGCGCCGGCCGTTGGGCAGCGTCTCGATATAGATGTTGCCGCCGGCGTACGGCGGCAGGCCGTCGATCGTCGACGGGTCGACCCGCTCGCGCTCCACGGCCTCGCCGTTGATGTGCAGGATGCCGTCGATCACCTGGATGCTGTCGCCGGGCAGCCCGACGATGCGCTTGATGTAGTCCACCGAGGGGTCGCGCGGCAGGCGGAACACGACCACGTCGCCGCGTTCGGGCTCGCTGCCCAGGATCCGGCCGTCGAACAGCGGCAACCCGAAGGCGATCGTGTAGCGGCTGTACCCGTACGAGAACTTCGACACGAACAGATAGTCGCCCACCAGCAGCGTCGGCACCATCGATCCGGACGGGATATTGAACGGCTCGTACGCGAACGTCCGCACCAGGAGCGCGATGACGACCGCGATGACGATCGTCTTGATCGTCTCGAGAAAACTGCCGGCCTTTTTGGGCATTGCGGTGGCTTGTTCGGCCATGGTGAGGCTCGCGCTCCTGTATCGGCCGTGGCCGTATGGAAATCAACCCTCGGCCGGCGCGGGCAGGGCCGAGATGAGAACGATCGCCTGCGCCTGCGGGAAATCGTCGGTCATGGTCAGGTGGACATGCGCCACCATGCCGGCCGGCGTCATCGCCTGCAGCCGCCTGAGCGCGCCGCCGGTGAGCTGCAGGGTCGGCTGGCCGCTGGGCAGGTTGACGACGCCCAAGTCGCGCCAGAATACCCCGGCACGGAAGCCGGTACCCAGCGCCTTGGAGCAGGCCTCCTTGGCCGCGAACCGTTTGGCGTAGGTCGCAGCGCGCATCAGCCGGCGGTCGGACTTGGCGCGCTCGATGTCGGTGAAGACGCGGTGCGTGAACCGGTCGCCGAACCGGTCCAGCGTCCGCTCGATGCGGCGGATGTCGATGATGTCGTTGCCGAGGCCGAGGATCATGGCCGGTCGCCCCGGCGGCGCCAAGGGCCGCCCTCAAGTGGATGGTGTCGGCGCCGGCGCGGATGGTGCCCGGCGCGACGGCGGCATCGCCGCTTCCCGCGCTTGTGATGACTCGTGACGGGCGCGGCGGGCGACCGGATGCATATGGTAGCGCGAATGCGGCGAGCGCCAACCCCTTCCGCCAACCCCTTCCGGGTCCGGCGGGATGCGGTCCGGCCGCGCGCGTCGCCATACAGTCCGGGAGATGAGAGCCATGTCAACTGTCCTGTCCGCACGCTTCGCTTTGCGCCCGCTGGCCGCGGCCGGCGCCCTGGCCGCGACGCTGACCCTGGCCGCCGCGGCGTGGGCCGGCCCGCAGTACGTCGAGGACGGCTACGCCCTGAGCGGCTACGACCCCGTCGCCTACTTCACCGACGATGCCGCGGTGCGCGGCGACGAGGCGATCACCTACGACTACAACGGCGCCACCTGGCTGTTCTCCTCCGAGGAGCACCGCGACCTGTTCGCCGCCGATCCGGAGGCCTATGCGCCCGCCTATGACGGCCACTGCGCCTACGGCGTCGCCCAGGGTGGCAAGGTGCCGGGCGACCCGGAGCTGTGGGACATCGTGGACGGCCGCCTGTTCGTCAACGTCAACGACCGCGCCCAGGCGTTCTGGCTGCAGGACATCCCCGGCAACATCGCCCAGGCCGACGAGACCTGGCCCGGCATCGAACCGAACCCCGCCGCCGCGCCGCGCTGAGGGGCCCTGCAGCGGAGGAGGCCGCCAACCGCGGCGTCCTCCGTCTCCTTTCGCGGCGCCCGAAGCCGTCAGGGTGCGGGCCGGGGCTCGGGATGGGGGCCGGGACCGGGCCAGAAATTCGGATCGCAGACTTGGTCGAGGGACCAGGGGCAGGTGTGCGGAAACGTGTCCGATGGCAGGCGGGCCTCGCCGACGGCCCAGGTCAGGGCGTCGGCATAGCACTCCCCGCCGTGGAACAGCGTTTCCAGATGCCGCTTCAGGCTGGGGCTCTGCCGCAGGAGGCGGGCCAGTTCCTGCCGGGCGTGGATGATCGTGGCGCGCCAACTGCCGCTGCGTTGGTCCGGCTGGCGGGCGTATTTCAACAAATGCGCCAGCAGACGGACGAGCTGGCTCTCGACTGCCGACCGCTCGGACCGGCTCAAGGCGAGCAACTCCTCGAGTATGTTCGCAAGGTCCAGCGCATCGGCCCTCCGATCCCGGATCGCCGCAGCCTGAGCATCCAGCCAAGCCACGTAATCCCGTTCGTAAAGTTTCGCCATCTTGGAAGCCGCAATCTCCGGAGCGATGCCGGTTGGCAAGCTGCGCGTTCTGGCCATGGTCATGCCCTCATGAGCCGCGACTGTCCATCGTTCACCCGCTCCGGGCGCGTTCCACGGCGTTGATGACCGGGGTGGCCCGCAGCGCGGCGATGATGTTGGACAGGTGCTTGACGTCGCCGACGTCGATGTCGATCAGCATCTCGAAGAACTCCAGCGACCGGCTGGTGATCTTCAGGTTGGTGATGTTGCCGCCGTTCTTGCCGATCACGGTGGACAGCGTGCCCAGGCTGCCCGGTTCGTTGGCGAGCACCGCGTGGATGCGGCCGACGTGGTCGTCGCCGCCGTCGGCGGCGTTCGGATCCCAGGAGACGTCGACCCAGCGCTCCGGCGAGTCGTAGAAGCTTTCCAGCGTTTCGCAGTCGATGGTGTGGATCGTCACGCCCTTGCCGGTGGTGATGATGCCGACGATGCGGTCGCCCGGGATCGGATGGCAGCAGCGGGCATAGTGCACGGCCATGCCGGGGATCAGGCCGCGGATCGGCACCGGCTGGCTCTTGTCCTTGGGGCCGTGGCGGCGCACGCGGCCGATCGGGACGACGTTCTCGTCCTTCTGCTGAGCGGCGCGGTGGCCCGGGAACACGGCGTGGAACACCTCGCGCGCCGAGGTCACGCCGGAGCCGACATGGGCGTAGATGTCGTCGGCAACGTGCACCTTGAACTGCTTGAGGACGCCGTCGAGGGCCTTCTCCGTAAAGTCGTAGCCTTCCTGCCGGAACGTCTTCTGCAGCATGGCCCGGCCGAGCTCGGCGTACTGGGCGCGCTGCTGCTGGCGGACGAAGCGGCGGATGCGCGCCCGCGCCTTGCCGGTGACGGCGAAGCGCTCCCACTCCGGCGACGGCGTCGAGGTCTTGGAGGTGATGATCTCCACCTGGTCGCCGTTGTTGAGCTGCTGGCGCAGCGGCATCAGGCGGCCGTTGACCTTGGCGCCGACGCAGCGGTCGCCGATCTCCGAGTGCACGGCGTAGGCGAAGTCGACCGGCGTGGCGCCCTGGGGCAGGGCGATCAGCATGCCCTTCGGCGTGAAGCAGAACACCTGGTCCTGGAACAGCTCCAGCTTGGTGTGCTCCAGGAACTCCTCCGGCTTGGCCGCATATTCCAGAATATCGAGCAGCTCGCGCAGCCAGCGGTACTTGGGCACGTCCTTGGGCCGGCCGCCCTGCTTGTATGCCCAGTGCGCCGCGACGCCCAGCTCGGCGACGGCGTGCATGTCGGGGGTGCGGATCTGCACCTCGATGCGCTGCTGGTACGGGCCGATGATGGCGGTGTGCAGCGAGCGGTAGCCGTTCGGCTTGGGCGTCGAGATGTAGTCCTTGAACCGCCCGGGCAGCGAGGCGTAGCGGCCGTGGATCAGGCCCAGCGCGTGATAGCAGTCGCCGACGCTCTCGACCATGACCCGGAACGCCATGATGTCGCAGAGCTGCTCGAAGGCGACGCTCTTGTGCTGCATCTTGCGCCAGATCGAGTACGGGCGCTTTTCGCGGCCGGTGACCTCGACCTGCAGGCCGCCGCCTTCCAGCACCTCCTGCATTTCCCCGATGATGCGCGCGGTCAGGTCGCCGCCCTCGTGGCGCAGGTAGGACAGGCGCTGGACGATGCTGTCGCGCGCTTCGGGATTGAGGTGGGAGAAGGCGAGGTCTTCCAGCTCGTCCTTCATCTCGTGCATGCCGATGCGCTCGGCCAGCGGCGCGTAAATCTCCAGCGTCTCCCGCGCGATCCGCTTGCGCTTGTCGGCGTCCTTGATGGCGTCCAGCGTGCGCATGTTGTGCAGCCGGTCGCACAGCTTTACCAGCAGGACGCGCAGGTCCCGGGACATGGCAAGGACCAGCTTGCGGAAGTTCTCCGCCTGTTTGTTCTCGTCGCTCTGCAGCTCAAGCTTGGACAGCTTGGTGACGCCGTCGACGAGCTGCCCGATCTCCTTGCCGAACAGCTTCTCGATGTCTTCCAGGGTGGCGACGGTGTCTTCGACGGTGTCGTGCAGCAGCCCGGTGACGATCGACCCGGTGTCGAGCTTCATGTCCGCCAGGATGCCGGCGACCTCGAGCGGGTGCAGGAAATAGGGGTCGCCCGAGGCGCGGCGCTGCTGGCCGTGCGCCTTCATGGAGAACACGTAGGCGCGGTTGATCAGGTCCTCGTCCGCGGAGGGATCGTATCCTTTGACTCGTTCGACCAGCTCGTATTGGCGGATCATGGCCTCGTTCCGCGGCGGCCCCGGACCCTGCGGGCGGCCGGCCGGCCGATCCGGCCGTCCGGAGCGGCGGCCGGATCATCCGGAGGCGGTCAGCGGTTCAGGTCGTCGTCTCCCGCATCCTCGCCAATGTCGGCGGTCCCGGTGTCGTCCCCGGTGTCCTCCTCGGTATCCTCGCCCAGGCCGCCGATCACGACCCCGTCGACATCCTCGCCCACGGCCTCGACCGCGTCGGCCAGATCGGCCTCCTCCGCGCCGGCCTCCTCCTCGGCAAAGTCGGCCGCCTCGCCCTCCTCGAGCAGAGGCTCCCGGTCCTCGACCAGCGGCTGCTCGTCGCCTTCGCTGGGGCCCAGGTCGTCGTCGGCGAACCCGGCCAGATCGGCCTCGTCCAGGCTCTCGAACGGGTCGCCGATCGACCGCTCGTCCCGCTCGCGGGCATCCGCGTTGCGCAGCCAGTCCTCTTCGCCGGCCATCAACTCGATGACCTCCTCCTCCGGCTCCTCCATCTCGACGTGGCGCTGGCGCGAGCGGATCAGCGCGTCGCGCACCTGATCGAGCGAGACGGTGCCGTCGGCGATCTCACGCAGGGCGACGACCGGGTTCTTGTCGTTGTCCTGATCGACCGTGAGGGGAGCGCCGGCAGTGATCTCGCGCGAGCGCTGCGCCGCCATCATGACCAGCTCGAATCGGTTGGGAACGCGGACGACGCAGTCTTCTACGGTAACTCGGGCCATGTTGCCGGAACTCCACTACCTGCCTGGAACAGCCTGCAATATATGGGGCGGCCCAATGGGGCGCAAGGCGATGCGCGGCCCCGATGATCCGCCCCGGCGGCGGGCACCGGCGCTCTTGCATGGGGCCTGCCCGGCGCTATTCTCCATCCATGCAACGGGTGCCGTCCTGGCCCGCCACTGCGGTCTGTGTGAGTCGTTGACTTTCTACGTCAACCGGTTTAGCCGTATCGTGCGTGCCAATGAGGCATTTGCCAGTCAGAAAAGGTAGAACATGATTTTTTACAAGGAAGAGCGGCTGGCTCTTTTCATCGACGGAGCGAACCTTTACGCGGCAGCGCGGTCCCTTGGTTTCGATGTCGATTACAAGCGCCTGCTTGACCTGTTCGCGAAGAAGGGCCGACTGATCAGGGCCTTTTACTATACGACCCTGATCGAGGACCAGGAGTATTCGCCGATCCGGCCGTTGATCGATTGGCTCGACTACAACGGCTACAGCATGGTCACAAAGCCGATCAAGGAGTTCACGGACTCCCAGGGCCGGCGCAAGGCCAAGGGCAGCGTCGACATCGACCTGGTGATCGACGCCCTGGAGATGGCCGACAAGGTCGACCACATTCTGCTGTTCTCCGGGGACGGCGATTTCCGGCGTCTGGTTGATGCCGTTCAGCGCAAGGGCGTCCGGGTCACCGTGGTCAGCACGATCAAGTCGCAGCCGCCGATGGTCGCGGACGAATTGCGCCGCCAGGCCGACAACTTTATCGAGTTGATGGACCTGTCGCCGCACATTCAGCGTTCGCCGCAGGCCCGGCAGGCCGCCGCCGCGGAGCGTGCGCCGCCGCAGGAGCAGGAAGAGTACGCCGAGGCGAGCGGGGACGAGGGCTACTACCGCTGATGACGCCGCCTGAGCGGGGCGCGCCGGGAGATCCGGCCGCTCCCGATGATCCCGCCGAACCGGTGCAGCCGGGGCGGGATTGTCCGTACTGTGCGCGGCTTGTCGCGTTCCGGCAGGAGAACCGCGCGCAGTACCCCGATTTCTGGAACGCGCCCGTGCCGTCGTTCGGCGACACGCGGGCCCGGCTGCTCATCGTCGGATTGGCGCCGGGGCTGAAGGGCGCCAACCGCACCGGCCGGCCGTTCACCGGGGACTATGCCGGCAAGCTGCTCTACGCGACGCTGCCCAGGTTCGGGCTCGCCGAGGGCGCATACGAGGAGCGGGCCGACGACGACTATCGCCTGATCGACTGCCGCGTGACCAACGCGGTGCGGTGCGTTCCGCCGGAGAACAAGCCGAACGGCGAAGAGATCAGGACCTGCCGCTCGCACTTCCTGATCGAGGAGTTCGAGGCCCTGCCGCGGCTCAAGGTGATCGTGGCGCTCGGGTCGATCGCGCACCGCACGGTGGTGGCGACGCTCGGCCTGCGCCAGAACCGCCACCCGTTTGGCCACGGCAACTGGTACGACCTGCCGGACGGTCGCGTTCTCGGCGACAGCTACCACTGCTCGCGCTACAACACGAGCTACGGCAAGCTGACGCCGGAAATGTTCGAGGCGGTGTTCGCGGAGGCGCGGCGCCGGCTCGACGCGGCGTGAGCGGCGCGCGCAACGGCCGCGGTCATCCCTTCTCCCGCAGCAGCCGCGCCTTCTCGCGCTGCCACGAGCGCTCCTTCTCGGCCTCGCGCTTGTCGTACTGGCGCTTGCCGCGGGCCAGGCCGAGGTCGACCTTGGCCATGCCGCGGGAATTGAAATAGATCGACAGCGGCACCAGCGTCACCCCCTCGCGGCGAACCGCGCCCATCAGCCGGTCGAGCTGGCGGCGGTGGACCAGCAGCTTGCGCGGCCGCTTCGGCTCGTGCTGGAAGAACCGGCCGGCCTGCTGGTATTCGGGGATGTGCGCGTTGACCAGCCACAGCTCGCCGTGATCGACGCTGGCATAGCTCTCCTGCAGGCTGGCGCGGCCCTCGCGCAGGCTCTTGACCTCGGTGCCGGCCAGGATGATGCCGGCCTCCAGGTTCTCGTCGATGAAGTAGTCGTGCCGGGCCCGCCGGTTCAAAGCCACGACGCGGCCGGGCGTGCGGTTCTGCTTGCTCATGTCCCGATGGGGTTCGCCGCGGAGGGCGCCGGGCGGCGCCCCGGAACCGGCCGCGTGCGCGCCGGTACCGGGCGGAATGTGGTGCCCGCCGCGGCGGTCGCCAAGGTTACGCAGCCGGTCAGTTCAGCACGCCGGCGTGGATCAGCGCGGCGCGCACCGCCTCCCTGGTGGCCTCGCCCGGTTCGACCAGCGGCGGCCGGACCCGGCCGTTGCCCTTGCCGAGCAGGCTGGCGCCGTACTTGACCGGCGCGGGGCTGCTCTCCAGGAACAGCGCGCGGTGCAGCGGGGCGAGCCGGTCGCGCAGCGCCGCCACCGTCGTCAGGTCGCCGTGCTGCCAGGCCTCCTGCAGGTCCGCGCACTGGCGCGGCGCCACGTTGGCGGTCACCGAGATGCAGCCGACCCCGCCCTGCGCCAGAAATGCCGTCGCGGTCGCATCCTCGCCCGAAAGCTGACAGAAATCGGGTCCAATCTCCACCCGCGTGCGGAGCGGCCGGGCCAGATCGTTGGTTGCATCCTTCACGCCGACGATGTTGCGCAGCCCGGCCAGACGCGCCATGGTCTCGACCGTCATGTCGACGACGCTCCGCCCCGGAATGTTGTAGATGACGATCGGTAGGTCGACGGCATCGTGGATTGCCTTGTAATGCCGGTACAACCCCTCCTGAGTCGGCTTGTTGTAATAGGGCGTCACGATCAGCGCGGCGTCGGCGCCCGCCTTGGCGGCATGCTCCGTCAATGCGACCGCCTCCGCAGTCGCGTTCGACCCCGCGCCGGCGATCACCGGGACGCGCCCGGCGGCGGCCTCGACGCACAGCTCGACGACGCGCATGTGCTCGGCGTGGCTCAGCGTGGGCGACTCCCCGGTCGTCCCGCACGGCACCAGGCCGTGCGTACCCTGCGCGATCTGCCATTCGATCAAGGCCTGGAAGGCGTCCTCGTCGATGCCGCCGTCGGTGAACGGCGTGATCAGCGCACAAATGGATCCTCTGAACATGCGGATACCCCCATGGGCCTGCCCGGAAATTCCGTGACCATAGCCCGCGGTCCCCGGCTTGCCAAGCGCGCGACCGGCGCCGCGGCGGCCGGCCTCCTGGCGCTGGCGTGCGCCGGCCCGGCGGCGGCGCTCAACCAGCGCGACGTGCTGGTCTACCAGGCGGCGTTCGAGGCGGCCTCGCTGGGCGCCTGGGACGCGGCCCGCCAGATGGTGCAGCAGACCGGCGACCCGGTGCTGGCCAAGGTGATCGACTGGGCCAGCATGTCGAACCCCGAAGGCGACGCGGACTTCGCCGCGATCGCGGACTTCATCCGCGACAACCCGGACTGGCCCGACCAGACCGGGCTGCGCCGCGAGGCGGAGAGCCGCATGCCGGAGGACCTGCCGCCGGCGGAGGTGGTCGCCTGGTTCGAGGCCTATCCGCCGGTCGGGGTCGACGGCGTCATGCGCTATGCCGGCGCCCTGGAGGCCCTGGACCGGACCGGGGAGGCGGCCGAGCTGATCCGGCGGCAGTGGGCCGACATCGGCCTGTCCACCCAGGGCCAGCAGGCCATGCTCGGCGCCTTCGGCGGCTACCTGACCGAGGCGGACCATGCCGTGCGCCTCGACACCATGCTGTGGGCGGACCGCGAGGAGGAGGCGCGGCGCATGCTGCCGCTGGTCGGGGCCGGCTGGCGCGCCCTGGGCGAGGCCCGCCTGCGCCTGGCCGACCGTGCCTCGGGCGTCGACCCCCTGGTCGATGCCGTGCCGCCGGACCTGGCCGACGACGAAGGCCTGATCTACGAACGGGTGCGCTGGCGCCGGCGCGCCGGCTTCACCGACAGCGCGATCGACCTGCTCGAGGCCGAGCAGCCGGACGTACTGGTCCACCCCGAAGCCTGGTGGACCGAGCGGCACATCCTGGCGCGCCGGCTGTTCGAGGCCGGCGAGTACGAGCGCGCCTACCGGCTTGCCGGCGGCCATCGCCAGCCCGACGGCTTCCCCCGCTCGCAGGCCGAATGGCTGGCCGGCTGGCTGGCGCTCGGCTTCCTCGACGATCCGGAGGCGGCGTTCGGGCACTTCCAGACGCTGTACCGGACTGTCGGCTCGCCGATCAGCCTGGCCCGCGGCGCCTACTGGAGCGGCCGGGCGCTGGGGGCGATGGGGCGCATGGAGGAGGCGGAGCGCTGGTACCGGCTGGCCGCCGAGCATCCGTCCGCCTTCTACGGCCAGCTCGCCGCCGGCCGGCTCGGCCTGCCGACGGTGCCGCCGCTGCCGCCCGATCCGGCCGCGACGCCCGCCGAGGAGGCGGCCTTCGAGACCAGCGAGCTGGTCCGCGTGACCGAGGCGCTGGACGCGGTCGGCGAGGACGCGCGGGCCGACCTGTTCCTGCGCCAGCTCGCCCGGAACGCCGAGACCCCTGCCGAGACCGTGCTGGTCGGTCGGCTGGCGGAGGCGCTCGACCGGCCGCACATGGCGGTCTGGGCGGCCAAGCAGCTGGTCTACGACGCCGTCGTGCTGTACGAGACCGGCTATCCGGTGCGCGTGCTGAACAGCGCCGCCGCCGGTGTCGAGCCGGCCCTGCTGCACGCCCTGATGCGCCGCGAGAGCGAGTTCAACAGCGACGCGGTCAGCCCGGCCGGGGCGCTGGGCCTGATGCAGCTGATGCCCGCCACCGCCGACACCGTGGCCGCGAGCCTCGGCGTCGCCCACAGCCCACAGCGCCTGACCGCCGACCCGGACCACAACGTCCGGCTCGGCTCGGCCTACCTGGCGCAGATGCTGGAGCGGTATCGCGGCTCGTACGTGCTGGCCGTGGCGGCGTACAATGCCGGGCCGGGGCGGGTCGACGACTGGCTGGAGGAGCTGGGCGACCCGCGCGCCGCGGACGCCGACGTGATCGACTGGATCGAGAGCATTCCCATCTACGAGACGCGCAACTACGTTCAGAGGGTGCTCGAGGATACCCAGGTCTATCGCCTGCGGCTGGGCGGCGCCCCGACCGTCGGCGCTTTGGAGGCCGATCTTGCCCGATGACCCGTCCCCGGCCCTGCCGGGCATCCGTGCCTGCGTGTTCGACGCCTACGGCACCCTGTTCGACGTGCACTCCGCCGCCGAGCGGCTGCGCCGGGAGCTCGGGCCGAAAGCCGACGCCGTGTCCGCCGTGTGGCGCACCAAGCAGCTGGAATACACCTGGCTGCGCAGCCTGATGGGCCGGCACGCCGACTTCTGGCACGTCACCGGCGATGCGCTCGACTTCGCGATGGACGAGGCCGGGGTCCGCGACGACGACCTGCGCGAACGGCTGATGGTCGAATACCTGCACCTGCAGGCCTATCCCGAGGTGCCGGTGACGCTGGAGATGCTGCGCGCCGCGGGCCTGCGGACGGCCATCCTGTCCAACGGGGCGCCGGCCATGCTGACCTCGGCGACCGGCAGCGCCGGCCTGGACGGGCGCCTGGACGCGATCCTGTCGGTCGAGGAGGTCGGCATCTACAAGCCGCACCCGCGCGTCTACCAGCTCGCCGTGGACCGGCTCGGCGTGCCGCGCGAGGCGGTCTGCTTCGTCTCGTCGAACGGCTGGGACGTGGCCGGGGCGGCCGCGTTCGGCTTCCGCGTCGCCTGGCTGAACCGCGCCGGCCGCACGCCGGAGCGCCTGCCGGCCGGCCCGGACGTGGAGATCAAGACGCTCGACGCCCTGCCGCAGCTGCTGGGGCTGTAGCCGTGCCGTTCCGCGAGGGCACCGTCACCGCCCAGGACGGCAAGCGGCTGTACTACCGCGACTACGGTCCACGCGTCGGCAGCCCGGTCCCGGCGGTCTGCCTGGGCGGCCTGACCCGCAACTCGGCGGACTTCCACCGCGTCGCCTCGCGGCTGTCACGCGACGGCCGGCGGGTGGTCTGCCCGGACTACCGCGGCCGCGGCCGGTCCGACTACGACCGGGACTGGCGCAACTATGCCCCGAAGGGGCTGGTCTACGACCTGACCGTGATGCTGACCGCGCTCGACATCGGTGCCGTGGTGGCGATCGGCACCTCGCTCGGCGGGCTGCTCGCCATGGGGCTGGCGGCGGCGCGGCCCACGGCGGTGAAGGGCGCGCTGCTCAACGACGTCGGCCCCGAGCTGAATTTGGCCGGGGCGGAGCGGGTGCGCGACTATGTCAGCGAGGACCGCGTGCACCGCGACTGGGACTCCGCCGTCGCCGACCTGAAGACCATGATGCCCGACATCTCCGTGCCGGACCCGAAGGAGGAGAACTGGCTGCGCATCGCCCGGACCACGTGGCGGCGCGGCGAGGACGGGCTGCTGCACTACGACTTCGACCTGAACGTGGCGCGCACCCTGATCGACCCGAACGAGGTGCCCGACCTGTGGCCGCTGTTCCGCGCCCTGGGGCGGGTGCCGGTGGCGGTGGTGCGCGGCGCCGACTCCGACCTGCTGCTGCCGGCGACGGTGGAGCGCATGGCCGCGGCGCGCGGCGGCGACCTGATCGCGGCGACGGTGCCGGGCGTGGGCCACGCGCCCAACCTGGACGAGCCCGAATCGCGCGAGGCGATCGATGCCCTGCTGGCCCGGGTCGATGGCGCCGCCGGCGATTGACGACCTGGAGGCCGCGGCGGCGCGCCTGGCCGGCGTCGCCGTGCGTACGCCGCTGCTCGAGTCGCCGCTGCTGAACGACCGGCTGGGCGGGCGCCTGCTGGTCAAGGCCGAGCCGCTGCAGCTGACCGGCTCGTTCAAGATCCGCGGCGCCTACAACAAGATCGCCGGGCTGCCGGCGGACCGGCGCGCCGCCGGCGTGGTGGCGTTCTCCAGCGGCAACCACGCCCAGGGCGTGGCGGCGGCGGCGCGGCTGCTGGGCGTGGCCGCGACCATCGTGATGCCGGCCGACGCCCCGGCCATCAAGCGGCGCAACACCGAGGCCTGGGGCGCCCGCATCGTGCCGTACGACCGCCTGCGCGACGACCGCGAGGCGATCGGCGCCGCGATCGCCGCGGAGACCGGGGCGACCCTGGTCAGACCCTACGACGACCCCGCGATCATCGCCGGCCAGGGCACGGTCGGGCTGGAGCTGGCCGAGCAGTGCGCTGCGGCCGGCGCGCACCCGGACGCCGTGCTGGTGCCGTGCGGCGGCGGCGGCCTGAGCGCCGGGATCGCCACCGCGCTGGCCGACCGCCTGCCCGGCGTGCCGGTGCACCCGGTGGAGCCGGCCGGCTTCGACGACACCGCCCGCTCGCTGGCCGCCGGCGCGCGCCTGGCCAACGCGCCCGGCGGATCGTCGCTGTGCGACGCGCTGCTCGGGCCGATACCCGGCGAGGTTACCTTCGCCGTCAACCGCCGCCTGCTGGCGCCGGGCCTGGCGGTCGACGACGCCGCGGTGCTGGCGGCCATGGCCGCGGCCTTCGAGGCGTTCAAGCTGGTCGTCGAACCCGGCGGCGCGGTCGCCCTGGCCGCCGTCCTGTCCGGCGCGGTGCCGACGGCCGGCCGCACCCTGGTCGCCGTCGCCTCCGGCGGCAACGTCGACCCGGCCGTGTTCATGCGCGCGCTGGCGGGGTGAGCGGGGCGGCCCGCCCGCGGGGTCCACCGGATGCACGCCAGTAATCCTGTGGCCTGGAGCACAACGGCAAACGCAAAAAGCCCATCACTGCGAGCGAAGCGAAGCAGCCCAGTCCCGCTGCTGCAGGCCAGGCAAGACATGCATCGCGCGTGCGGCGCCACTGGGCTGCCTCGCTCCGCTCGCAGTGACGGTCCTTGGGGCGATATACTTTGCGCAATCCCGTCGATTCTACCAGGCCCGGTGGCAAGTGACCCTGTTTCCTGGAAAACCAGCCCGGTCGCGCGGCCCCCAATCGCGACGCTGATCGGGGGGCACCGTCCGGCGACCGGCGCAGGTCCAAACAGCACCGTCCTGCCGACTGCCGCTGTTCGCGACGCAGCTCCCGTGCCGTTCCGGTCAGGCACTTAAGCCGGCGAGGGCGGGGGAGGCGAAACACGGCGGGAGAGGATTTCGTGAGGCATATGAATTTCGTGAGGCATATGATATGCAGAATCGGTACAGGTCTTTGGTTCGAGCGTGCGGAACCGTGAACAACCGTGAGGGTCAGGACGCTGCGGACATGGACGCTTGCGACCAGTACACCTTGGTATGATGAATGTTCCGATTTAGTTTACCTGTTGGTTATTGCGATCCTTGGCCAGAATGTCACAGAACCGCTGCCGCGATGGCGCGTCCGCCGTGATCAGCGACGCATCGTCGGGGAACACGGGGCTGCCCGGTGCCCACAGTTCGACGCTTTCGGCATGCCGGTCGAAATGCTCCGGGTCCGTGGTCACCCGCACCTCGGCGGCGAGGCCGGGGCGGAGGTAGGCGAAATCCCTGGGGCCGGACGGGCGGGCCTCGCATCCCGGCGGCAGCAGCCGCGGATCCGCCAGAACGCGGGCGAGGTCCGCCAGATCGTAGGCCGGCGGCGGCCGCGGCGGCTCTTCGAGGACCTCGTCGGTGATCTCGTCTATGTCGAAGGACGAGGCATTGGCGGCGTCGGTCTCCCGCTCGATCCTGGCCCGCAGGGACTCCCGGTCCTCCGAGCCGGTCAATGCCGCCTCGGCGATGGCCTGCGGCAGGCGCGCCAGGATGGGCTGCAACCTGCCCACGAATTTGCTGAAGAGGCCGATGCGCTCACGCAGAGCCACGTACACGTCGGTCTCAACCGTATCCGCATAGTGAAGATTAAGAATGCAAATGTCGTCGTACCGCTGCCCAAGCCGGTCGATGCGGCCAATGCGCTGTTCGACCTTCATCGGGTTCCACGGCATGTCGTAGTTCACCAGCGCGCCGCAGAACTGGAAGTTCAGGCCCTCGGCCGCGGCGTCGGTACAGACTAGGATTTCGGCCCCCCTTTCGGCAAACCGCCGCTTGATTTCGTCGCGGCCGAGCCGCACCCAGACCCGGCCATCGTGAATCTCGCCGCCGCGGCCGGAGAAGCACATCACGGAGAATCCGGCCTCGCGCAGGCGATCGCGGAGCATGTCCAGCGTGTCGGTGAACTGCGTGAACACCATGACCTGCCGGTAGTCCCTGGCGCGCAGGTCGCGCAGTTCGGCCTCCAGCTTTGCCGCCTTGGTATCCGGCGGCAGGCGGCGGACGGCGGCCAGCAGGGCTTCGATGGTGCCCTGCTCCTCGAAGGCGAGGGCCGTGCGCTCCAGCTCGGCGGCCTCCTCGGCGTCCGGCGCCTCACCCACCGGCATGGTCGTCTCGTCGTCCTCGGGCAGGTCCTCCTCGCCGGCGAACAGGCCGCCGCGGTCATGCACGGCGGTCAGCCGGTTGGCGAGCGTGCAGGCCAGCGCATGGAAGCTGCTGGCCAGGCGCTTGCGGTAGATGGTCATCACGAAGCCGATGGCGCGCCGGTTGCCGTCGCCGGTGGCGAAGCGGTTGTAGGTCCGCGAGATGTAGTCCTCCACATCCTCGTAGACGCGGCGCTCCGCATCGCTGAGCTCCACGGACCGGTCATCGACGCTGCGCCGGGCGATCCGCGTGGTCAGCCGACCTGCGTCCTGATAGCGGTGCAGCAGGTCCCGCGTGTGGCGCGAGATCAGCGCGCGCACGGGCGTGTTCCGGCGCATCAGGCTGATTGCGGCACGCCGGTGGTCGGCTTCCAGGGCGCGCCGGTCAAAGTCGGCGTCGGAGCGCAGGGCGCGCAGAATGCGCAGCCGCTGCATGGGCCTGAAACCGGTCAGCGCCCGGTCCACCACATTGTCGGGCACCAAGCCGAAGGTGTCTTCCATGCGGCGGAACAGCGTGGCCATCCTGGAAAAGTCCGCGTGCGACGGGCTCGGCTGGGCGGCCAGGTCGAAGAAGCCGACGAACGCCTCCTCGGTCCAGCCCGGCGGCAGGCCGAGCAGGTCGAGCAGGTCCCACACCTCGACCGGGCTCACCTGCATCGGCGTCGCCGTAAGCAGGACCAGCCCGTCCGTCCGGCTTTTCAACTGCCGCATCAGCCGCAGCAGGTGGTTCGGGCGGGCATCGCTGCCCAGGCCGCCGCCGCGCCGGCGCGCGTGGTGCGCCTCGTCCAGGATGACGAGGTCCCAAGGCTCCGCTTCGGACACCAGCGCCTGGGCCCGGTCGCGGCGGCGCATCAGGTGGCTGGAGGCCAGGACCACCGGCTCCCTGTGCCAGGCATCGCGGTCGACGGGCCGTTCCACGGCCCCGAACAGGGCCGGCGACGGATACCAGGTCAGCTTCTGACCGTCGTAGATCGGCCAGTTCAGGTTGAACTTCTCCCGCAGCTCCACCTGCCACTGCCCCAGCACCGCCTTCGGCGCCAGAATGAGGATCCGTTTGGCGCGGCCGGACAGCCAGGCCTGCCGCAGCAGCATGCCGGCCTGGATGGTCTTGCCCAGCCCGACCTCGTCGGCGATCAGCAGCCGCGGCGGCCAAGCATCGTAAAGACGATGAAAGGCGCGGATCTGGTGCGGCCAGGGCGTCACGGCGCTGGTCGCCTCGCCGACCCGGGCGCCGCCGTCGGCCAGCGTCGGCGCTGCCCGGATGTAGGCCCAGACCAGGGCCCGCGGGTCCTCGGGCGGCGCTGCCGGCGTCGCCGGTTCCGGCGGCTCCGGCGCCGGCGCGACGGGGTCGGTCAGCGCGCGCAGGCGCTTCGGGTCGCCCTCGGGAGGCAGGAAGCGCAGCAGCTCGGCCCGTACCGCGGCGGGTACGTCGAGCACGATGACCCCCTTGGCGCGGTCCACCCACAGCCGCTGGAACGAGGCCTCGGCCTCCTCCAGGTGCGGCAGCGAGCCGGCCCAGCTCGTGTGGATGTCGAAGCTCTCCCAGTGCCCGGCCCAGCCCAGCCCGGACTCGTTGGCGCTGCCGGTGAAGGCCAGCCGGTTCCCGGCCCCGTCCTCGATGATCCCGGCCTTCTCGTGGAACAGCTCCGATCCCGACAGCGGCTGCCGGTCCGGCGTGCACGGCACGGCGACCTTGACGTCCAGATGGCCGCGCGCGATCAGCCAGGCCATCAGTTCCAGCGCCTCGGCCTGGCTCGGGTCCTCGGCAACCAGCGGCATGCGCAGCAGGCTGGCCGCAACGCTGTCGCGCAGGGACTCGCCGCGGCGGATCGCCGCCACCGCCGCCTCGTCCAGGTGGCAGTCCACGATCAGCCGCATCCGTCCCCGGTTGGCGACCAGGCGCTCCAGCCCGCGCGTGGCCAGCGCCAGGCCGCGGGGGCTGAAGAAGCCGCTGGAGCGGTCGTAGCGCACCGCGCAGGACAGGGCCGGCAGGTACAGGCGGTCCAGCAGCGGCCCGTCGTGGCTGCTCAACCGGGCCGGCCAGACGCGGTCGCACAGCAGGCTCATGCCGCGGTCTCGACCCACAGCCGGAGCTGCTCCGGCTCGTCCACCTGATCGGTGAAGGCCAGGCGGCGCAGGCCCTCCAGCGCCTCGAAGTCCCCGGCGAAGGGCCGCGCGGCATCCACCGGATCGATGCCGGTGTACCGCTGCGACGCCGGCAGGACCTCCAGCAGCGCCTCCAGCGCGCCCAGGAAGGCCGGGTCGGCGGCCAGGCCGGTTTCACGCAACTGGTCCAGCGCGGCCTGCAGGGTGCGGGTGCGGCCCAGGTGCGCCGCGTGGTGCAGCGCGTCCAGGATCGACTGGCTGCCGTCGGGCGGGCCGATCCCGCCCTTGGCGATGCGCGTGCCGCTGTCCCAAAGCAGGATGTCGCCGCCCTGCTTCTGGGCGGCGCGGCCGATCAACTGCCGGTCCATGTCCAGCCCGACGACCCGTGCCAGTTGCAGGGCTTCGTCGAACGGGAACTTCGTGCCCTTGAATGCGTCCCAGGCCAGGATGAACCAGTCGGTCAGCGGGTCGATCTCGGTCTTGCGCGTGCGATTGGTCAGTTCGTTGAGGCGCAGGGCCTTCACCTCGCGCCGCGCCGCCTCCAGGGCGTCTTCAGGGACCACGGCATAGGGATCCGGCGGCGCGGCGCCGGCCGCCTTGGTGCGCCGACCGGTACCAACGGGCTCGGGGCGCGGCCGGCCGCGCTCGACCGGCCAGTGCCGCGAGAACACCTCCAGCGCCGGCCCGAAGCAGGCCAGGTAGAGGTCGACACCGCCGATGCCGACCGCCTTGAACTCCGCATAGCGGGCGCGCACGGCGCTGCGCACCTGCGGTTCCAGGTCTTCCCAGTAGACCGTGGCGTCGCCGGCGGCGCGTTCGGCGCGCGGCCGGCAGACCAGGAAGATGGTGCTGTTCGCCGCGGACTTTTCTCGAATGTGCAGCGAGCCCTGCGCCTCGGTGTTGATCGGCCAGCTTGCGGTGATGACGAAGCCGGCGGTCATCAGGCCGGCGGTCAGCGCGTCCCAGGCGCCGGAGGCCTTGTGGGTGAACATCAGGGTCATGACGCCGTCGGGCTTGAGCACGCGGCGCATCTCCCGGAACACGTCCGCCATGCGCTCCTGGTAGTCCACCGTGGCCAGCGCCTTGGCGCCCTTCTGCCCGGCAAAGCGCATGGGGTTGGCCACCGCCTCCCGATCCTTGTCGGTCAGGGGGCGGGTGAACAGCTCCGGATGGATCAGCCCGGCGGTGCGCTTCAGCCAGACATAGAAGAAGTCCGACAGCTCGGCGTACATGACATTGTCGTAATAGGGCGGGTCCATGACGACCACGTCGACGCTGCCGTCCTCCAGATGGTCCAGTTGGTCGGCGGACCCGCAGGTGACGGTCACCGGCGGCGGGCGGTAGGCGCCGTCGCTCCAAAGGGACGCCGCGCCGTTCTTCCTTGCCGCCTTGACGTCGATGTCCGGCCGGGCGAGGTCGACCAGTTCGCCGATGCACTTGGCGGTCTGCTCGATCGCCCAGTCGAACCCCAGGCCGGCGATCAGCGGCGCCATTTCGGCATAAGACCACTTGAATGCAAAATCATGTCGATCAAAGGTGTTGACCATGACCTCCCGGTTCGAGTGCCAGCGGGTCATGCGGGAATTGTAGTCTCGCATTTTGTCCAACATAAGAGCGAGATATACAAATGCGGCTGCCAACGGACCATGTAAGTTGTTAGTATCCTGCTCTTCCTTGATTAATTCTTGGAATATTTCGACACCATGGCAGTGCCCAAGAAGTTGCCGCGGCGAAAAAAGATCGCGCCACCGCGGCATTCCATAGTATATAGGGCGCAGGTCATTAATATCATTCGGAATGGACTCGTTTGGGATGATATCCAACGCCTCCCACTCCGGCAGCTTGTCGTCCAGGGCGGCCTGGATGGCGGCGCTGTTGTCGTCTTCCGGACGCGGGGCGCGGTATTTGCGGACCCAGGCGTCCCGGGTTCGGCCGGTTTTGGTCTGCTTTTTGACCTTCTGCTTGTAGACGACGGCATAGAGCTGGTCGCCCAGGCCGCGGGCCTGCGCCTGGCGCTTGATCTCCTCGCCGTCGATCGCGCGGCCGCAGTCCGGGTAAGGACACAGCCCGTCGCCGCCCTTGACCGTGCCGGGCGCGTGATGCCTGGCGCCGTGCACCACCTCGAACCGGCAGATGCGTTCCCCCGCGGTCTGCGGATGCAGCCGCACGCCGGTCCCGTCCGGCGCCAGCCGCCAGTTCGGCGACAGCGGCACCAGCCCGCTGCAATAGGGACACTCGACCGTCCGGGCCCAGATGTAGTTGGTCGGTATCGAGTTTGGCGTGGGCTCCGCAGGGAAGAAAGGCGAAAGCTTCGCTTCCCTGCGCTCGATGAACGCATCGGCAATGCGGCGGAATTCCGACAAAAGCGAAAGGCCGTACTTTTCTGGAAATTCTATGGTTGCCCGGAGTATCAAGGCAGCAACCGGGTTCAACTCATTGGCATGGGTTGTCAGGCCCAGTCGAAGTGCCTCGAACGGGATGCTCCCTCCACCGGACATGGGATCCAACAGAACCGGCTCCTGAAGCTCAAGCTGTTGCTCCTGGGCCTCCATCCAGCCTTTTTCCGGTGCTGACGGGGAATACGTGAAGGCCCGCTTGTAATCGTAGGCTTCCCCCTCAAATCGAATGCCCTTCTGCCGGGCCGCATCGATGCGGCGCCGGCTTTTCACCGGATCGCCGTGGATGCCCAGGGCATGGAGCACGCGCTTGTGGTCCGCGTCGGCGGGCAGCAGCGAGGCCAGCACCGCCGCCCGCGAGGCCACCAGCGGCCGCCGCGCCCACCAGACGTGCAGGTAATAGGTGGGCGGCAGGGCGGTCATGGACCGGCGCTCGCGGACGCTCTCCTCGCTCAGCTCCGCGATCGGCAGCCACCGTTCGATCAGCCGGGTCGTCATGGGCTCGCCTCCGGGGCGGCGGATTGGTGGCGGGACGGGTCCAGCAGCAGGATGCGCAGCGCCATCAGCACGCGCCGAGGGTTGCGCCGGTGCATGGCCATGCCCAGCCAGTAGGCGGCCTCCTCCCGACCCATCGCGGCGATGCCTTCGGCGCAGGCGCGCATGTTGTCGCGGCGGCGCATCGGCGCCAGCACGCGGAACAGCAGCCCCAGGGTCAGCGCCGCGTCCTCGTCCAGCGCCACGGCGCCGGGCTGCCCCCGGCTCAGGCCGGACAGCCGGATGCCGGCAGCCGACAGGCGGCGCAGCACGCGCGGCTCGACCAGCGCCAGGTTGCGCCCGCGCAGCCCGGCGACCCGCTGCGGCGCCGTCAGGTGCGGCGTGGCCGGTGCCGGCATCTGCCAGACCGACAGCTCCAGGTCGTCCGGCCCGTGCTGCAGGGCGCGAAGCTGATAGTGCGGGTGATGGCCGGGCGCGGAGGGCTCGTCCGGCAGCAGTCCGGGCAGTGCACTCATTGGGCCGCCTCGACCGTGTCGGCCGCCTGGGCCGTGGCGGTCACATAGGCGGCGCCGCCGGCGGTGCGGCTGAGCTGCTCGGTCAGCGTCTCCGGCGCGGTGCTGTCCAGGTCCAGGCCGTCGGTGTAGGTGACGCCGATCCGGACCTCCATGTCCCGGTCCCTGGCCGCACGGAGCTGCGGCTCCAGGAAGTCCTTGACCGGCGCGGCGTCGTCCGTATTGCCGCTGTAACGGATCTCCAGCGTCGCGCCGCCCTGGGTCTCGTAACCGCCCTCGATCAAGACGCGCTTGTCGGCGTCGCGCACCCGCATGTTGACCAGCGCCATGACGCGGAACCCGTCGATGGGATCGGCCGGGCGCAGTTCCAGGTCCTTGAGGTGCCGCACCCTGCCGGCGCGCGCCTTGTCCCACAACTCCATCAGCGCCTGGCGCAGCGGGCCTTCGGCGGTGAACCGGAGCGGCCCGGCCGGGTCGGGCACCCGGTCCGGCGCCGCTTCCGGCTCGCCGGCCGACGTGGCCGGCGGCGGCGACGCCATCTGCCCCGGCTGAAATCCGCGGACCTGTTCCCGCACGCCCGGCCCGAACAGGCCGGTCTGGTCGGCGGCGGCGCGTTGCGGCGGCAGTGTCTCGGCCGGGGCCGGGCGCGGCCAGACACCCCGGTCGCGCGCCGCCTCAGCCGTGTAGATGAACGACTGCTCGTCGATCCTGACGTGGACGGCGGGCTCGCCCCTGGCCCAGATCAGGTCGCCGCTGGTGTAGACGTAGACGCCCTCCTCCACGCCGCGGCGGACCAGCTTGAAGAACACGTCGTCGCCGACCAGCATCGGCTGGGCCGGGTCGCGGCGGAACTCGGCGCGCAGGGCGGCCGTGCTCATCTGCCCGGTACGCCCCAGCGGCGTGCGGTCGCGCACGTAGTTCGGCCGGTCCGGCTCGTCCTCCGGCAGGCGCAGCCTGTGGCCGTGCAGCTCGCGGATCACCTGCTTGTGCCCGTCGCCAGGTTCGGCGGCGCTGCTGGTGTCGTCGATGGCGGCATGGGCCAGGTCCACGCCCTCTCCGTCCAGGCCCGGTTTGGAGGGATAGAAGATGTGCCGGTAGGTCTGCTGCACGGCGGTGGCCAGGTCGCGGTCCGACTGGCCCTGCCAGCCCCGAAGCTGCTCGCGCTGATGCTCGGCCAGATCCTCCATGCGCCCGCTGGTCTTCAGGGCCTGCAGCGCGAGGTACTTGCGGGTCTGCGCGCGCAGGGCCTCGATGCGCGACTCGTCCGCGACCACGAACAGCAGGTTGTTGCGGTTGAGGCGAATGTCGTGGCCTTGGCCCTTGTGCCGGAACAGGGTCTTGACGAGGTCCGGCACCACCAGCCGGTCCTGGGCGACCGATGCGGCATCGTAGTGCAGGGTCACCAGGTACGGCTTGCCGTCGCCGGCGTCGTCCGGCACGTCGAACGGCATGCCGGCGAACACCACCGGGTTGAACGCGGCCGACTTGCGGCTGAAGGCGCTGCGGATGCGGTCGTCCAGTTCGGTCCTGAGATCCGAGGCATCGATCTGCTGCTGCTGGCGGCGGACGATCTGCGTCAGGTTGGCCTGCGTGAGGAAGCGCAACGGGGCCGAGGGCCGGTCGTCCAGGTACGCGGACTCCTCCACCAGGCGCCGGACGGCGTCGTCTATGAAACTGATGTCCGTGCTCGGGGAGAGAATCGAGTAGCGCAGGCGATCCCGCTTGATGCCGCACAGCCGCTCATTGAACGCCAGCGAGTGGAACAGCACGGTGCGGGCGACGCAGGAACCATAGGGCGGCAGGCCGCGGTAGGCGGCGGCGTCGATCTGCTGGGCCAGGGCCGGCTCCTCGCCCTCGACCGCGGCCACGTCGGCGGCGATCGCCGGGATGTAGGCGTGCAGGCCCAGCCGCGTGGCGATCTCCTGCCGGATGCCCTCGATGCCGGGATCGATGTGACAGAGCTGGATGGCGTGGGTGTCGGCCGGCTGGCGCCGCCACAGGTCCGCCACCGTCCGCGCCAGCAGCCGCAGCATGCCGCGCACCCGGTGGAAGTTCTCCAGGGTGGCGGTCTTCTCCTTCAGGGTCTCGATCAGCTCGGGATGCAGCGGATAGCCGGCGGCCAGCAGGTCGGCCCGGATGGCGGGGTCGCCCTGCGGCAGGTGGTCGGCGTGGCGGTCCCACAGGGTCCGGTACTCGCGGGCGATCTCCGCCGCCCGGCCCTCGTCGATGGACGCGAACAGGCGGCGGCGCAGGACCTTGATGGTCTCGTCCTCCTCGGTCGGGTCGAGCACGGTGGCCTTGCGCGCGGAGACGCTTTCCGCCTCCGCCATGCTGTCGGCGATGAACTGGTTTTCCTGGCTGTAGGCATCGCGGGCGCGGCGGTCGTCCTTGCCGACGGCCAGGGTGAACACCACCGCCGCCCGCGGCGAGCTCTCCACCGCCTTGAACAGGGCGGTGAGGAAGGCGGTGAGCTGATTGGCCATGTGGCGGTTGCGGTTGCTCCAGACCTTGCGCAGGTAGACCGACAGCTCGTCCAGCAGGATCAGCACCGGCCGCCCGGCGAACAGCTCGCGCAGCGTGTCGGCTCCCGGCGCGACGCCCTGTTCGTCGCTGCGGCGGACCAGCGCGAATCCCTCCGCACCGCGCAGCGCGAAGGCGAGTTCCCCCCAAGGCGTGTGGGCCCGCACGTCCGGCGCCAGACGGCGGCCGTTGGCCGGGTCGGCGTTCTCGCCGTCAAACGCGGCGACGGCGACGGGCTCGGCCGGAAGCAGCGAGGGATCCAGGAACTCCGCGGCATTCGGGACAGCCCCCAGGCCGCGCACGGCATGCGCCAGGGCGATCAGCGCATGGGTCTTGCCGCCGCCATAGTTCGTGTCGAGCCGGAAGATCGACGAGACCTGGTCCGGCTGGTCGGCAAGCCGTTTGGCGACGTTGCCCAGCAGGGTCTTGAGGCCGCGGGTGGGGTGCGTGTTGGCGAAGAACCGTACGGGATCGCAATAGTCCGCCGGCGCGTCGCCGCGCAGGACCTGCGCCAGATCGGCGGCGAAGTCCGACTCGGTAACCGCGCCGCGGCGGACATCCTCGCGGGGCACGCACGTCTCGAACAGGGTGGGAACCGGCATGGGCCTGCCTTCACTGCACCGGCCTGGGTTGCGCCGGGATGATTACCTCTCAAAGGCAACTCCCCAACCTCAGGCGACCTATGCATGTTCACAGATGCCGACCTGCGTATCAAGCGGCGTCGGCAGGCACGGCCTTTGCTATTTAAATCACCTGAGTGATCAGAACATGCAGGTTCGCGGCCGCCAGGCAGGCAGTCTGATTTTTTGGCAATTCCAATTGCTTGCGGGAGTTGGTCTGCGGGGCGTGTGTCTATGCGGGTGCGGCAGCCGGAGCGGCGTTGGTCACTGCCATGACCGGCCTGGGCCATGGAAAGCCAAGCCTATCAGGGTTTCGCCAAGCCCGTAGTGACCCTGGATCTGCCGGAGACGATGCTGCTGGACATCAAGCAACGGGCGGGCCGCGAAGGGATGCCCTACCAGAGCTTCATGCGCCGGATCCTTGAGCCCGCCGTGCGATCCTGATGCGGACGATCGTCACGGCGCAGCCTGCCGAGGTTTCCACCCCCCTCAATGCACCGCCCCTCGGGGCGCGCTGGGGGTGACGGGTTCGTGGATCGGGCCGGCGTGGTGGTGGATCATGCGCCAGCCGCCGCCTTCGCGGACGAACACGTTGGTGGCGGCCAGCACGGCCTCGCCGAGGCTTTCCAGGCACAGCACGATGCCGGTGTCGCCGGCCAGCACCGGGACGGGGTCGCTGGCGTGGATTGGCGGGGGGTTGGCCATGATCGCGGCCCAGCTCTGCATCACCGGCTCGCGGCCGAACAAGGGCGACCAGCCGGGGTGGATGCAGGCGACCGGGCGCGCCAGCGCCCAGACGGCATTCATGGCCTCAACGTCGCCCGTGGCGAACGCGGCGTAGAAGGCCTCGTTGGCCTGCAGGAGAGCGGTCTTGTCGGTCATGGCACCGTGCACCATGCGCCAAGCCACCGCCGCTGGCAACGCCCTCGCGGCCGGCATAGACATTTGCAGCGGCGCGGCCGGCGCGGCCGGCGCGGAGCGGAGGGCGGACCTTCGCGCGCCGGGCGCGCCGTGTCCGCCGTCGGCCACGCGCGGCTGCGGGAGCCGGCGCGGGCGGAGGGTGTCCGTCCGCGCGCCGCGCCCGCGTTGCCGCATCGCGCCGGCGGGCAGGCGTCGGCGGGGGATGGACAGGGCCGCGTCCAGCGACTAGGAGGGCGGGACGCATCCGCCGCCACGGCCGCGCCCACAGGCGCAGCCGCCGCCCCGCATCCCCGCATGCCCGCATCCTCGCCAGCGCAAGCCCCGCCCGTGACCCGTTCGCTCCTCTCCCTGTCCTGGGGGCCGATGCCGGCCCTGTCGTGGCTGGCCCTGGCCGTGTTCGCCGGGCTGCTGTACGGCGTCAACCTGGGCGGGGCGAGCGCGCTGACCGACCACGAGATGCTGGTCGGCGGCGTGGCGAAACAGATGGCCCGCGACGGCACCTGGGGCATGCTGTGGATCGGCGACCGGCCGTGGCTGGAAAAGCCGCCGCTGCCGCACTCGCTGGCGGCGCTGTCCGGCCTGGCCTGGGGCGGCTTCGACGAAGTCGCCGTGCGGTTCCCCTTCGCCGTGGCCGGGGTCGGCGTGGTGCTGGTGACCGCCTGGCTGGCGGCCTCGTGGTACGGCGCGACGGTCGGGCTGCTGGCCGGGCTGATCCAGGCGAGCACGCTGTACATGCTGAAGTACGCGCGCCTGGCCGAGGCCGAGATCCTGCTGCTGCTGATCGTCGCCGGCGCGCTGGCGGCGTTCTGGCGGATGCACGCGGCGGCCGCGGCCGGACGCTCGCCGGCGCGCGCCCGGCTGCTGTTCTGGGCGCTGCTCGGCCTGACCAACCTGGTCAAGGGGCCGGGGTTCGGGGCGTTCTTCGTGGTCGCGACGGTGGCCGGGTGGCTGCTGTGGCGGCGCGACCGGGCCGGCATCCGCCGCCTGTGGTCGCCCGCCGGGATCGGTCTGGCGGTGGCGGTGTCGCTGCTGTGGCCGGCGATCGTCGCCGTGCAGGGGCATGGCGGCACGCTGGTCGACGAGTGGTGGATGCACACGGTGACCCGCGGCGCCGGCGACTTCGGCGACCCGGAGCCGCCCTGGTACTATCCGGTCGCGATGCTCTGGCAGATGCTGCCCTGGACGCCGCTGCTGCTGGCCGGGGCCGGGCCGTCGCTGGCGCGGGCCTGGCGCAACCGGGATGCGCCCGACCGGTTCGTGTGGTGCTGGGGCGTGCTGCCGGTGGCGCTGCTGTCGGTTCCGGCGGTCAAGCACCACCAGTACATCCTCCACGCGCTGCCGGCGTTCGCGCCGGTGATGGCGCTGGGGCTGGTGCGGATCGGCGGGTGGTACGCCGGCCTGCCCGACCGGTGGCGCGCCCGGAGCGCCGGGGCCGCCCTGGCGGCGGCCGGCGCGCTGCTCGCCGGCAGCGCGGTCGGCGGCGCGGTGTGGTGGGACTACCGGGCCGAGGCGTGGCTGGTCGGCGGCGCGCTCGCGCTCGGCATCGCCGCCATGGGGCTGGCGCTGCGGCGCCGGCGCATCGCGGGGATGGGCGTGGCGCTGATGGTCATGCTGCTGCTGATCGGCGTGATCCTGCGCTCGGACCTGATCCCGCGGCGCGACCCGTCCGGCCCGGACCGGAACTTCCTGCTGCGCGTGGCGGAGCAGGTGCCGGACGACGCGCCGCTGGTCGCCACCGGCGGCACGGCGATCGCCCGCCACGTCTTCTACGTGGACCGTCCGGTGACCGGGGTGTGGAGCCCGGCCGCCGTCCCGGCGCCCGCGGACGGGCCGGTGTTCGTGATCGCGCAGGCCCGCGATGCCGCGACGCTGGCCGCCCTCGGTCCGCTCGCGCCGCTCGACCAGAGCGCCCGCGCCCGGTTCGAGCGGTCGCCCGAGGACCGCTACACCCTGTACCGCATCGATCCGCCGCCGGCCGCGGCCGCCGCCGCGGAGTGAGCCCTACGCCTCGGTGGCGCCGGGCAGGGCGGCGATGCCGGCCCGGGCGACCTCGAGGTCGCGCTCGTGGTCGCCCGATTCGACGCCGATCGCACCGACCAGCGTGCCGTGGACGAACACGGGCAGGCCCAGGTGGCCGTTGACGTGCGGCCCCGGCACGCCGGGCCGGCGCGCGGCGGCGGCGCCGGCCTTGGCGATTGCGGCGTCGATTCCCGCGGTGACGGCGCTGCCCACGCGGGCGAAGCCGAGCAGGTGCCCGCCGTCGTCGACCACGGCGATCGACGGCGCGCAGCCCAGTTCCTCCGCCTTGCGCGTGGCGGCGTTGAGCACCTTCATCGTGCCCCGGTGGTTGAGCCGCGTGTACTGCGAGACGTCCGGCAACGGCCCGTGCATTGTCTTCCTTTCGCCGCCCCGTCAAAACCGGCGGCAACCCTATGCGGACGCGGCCGGACCGGCAATGCCCTCAAACGGTCTTTCGCCGGCACATGTTCCGGTGCCGTCAGCCGCCGAAGGTGCCCTGCGGCAACCCGCGCACCCCGGGGCGGAAGGCGACCACGTCGCCGGCCCAGGGCTGGGCGGCGAGCTGTTCGCGGCTCAGGCCGTCGCCGGCCGAGGTTATGTACAGCACGTCCAGGTCCGGCCCGCCGAACACGCAGCTCGTCGGGTTGGAGACCGGCGTCTCGACGATGCGGTCCACCGACCCGTCCGGCGCCCAGCGCACGATCCGGCCGCCAGCGTACATCGCGTTCCACAGATACCCGTCGGCGTCCATGGCCGACCCGTCCGGATAGCCGCGGTCGCTGCGGGCGAACGCGCACCGCACGCCCAGGGTGCCGGCGGCGAAGTCCAGGTCGTAGGCGTACAGCACCTGGTGCGGCGAGCAGGCGACGTACATGACCCGCTCGTCCGGGCGCCACAGCATGGTGTTGGGCGTCTGCACGCCCTCCGCGACGCGATGGCAGGACAGGTCCGGATCGAGCCGATAGATGGACCCGGCCGGGCGGTCGTTGGGGATGTTCGAGCCGTCGTCGCCATAGTTGTTGAGCATGGTGCCGGCCCAGAACCGGCCCAGGCGGTCGCAATGGCCGTCGTTGAACCGGTTCTCCGGCTTGTCGGCCTCCGGGTCGACGATCTTCTCCAGCGCGCCGGTCGCCGGGTCGAAGAAATGGAAGCCGCCGCGCAGGGCGGCGACCAGGCCGCCGCGGGCGCGCTCGGCGATGCACCCGATGAAGTCCGGCAGGGTCCAGTCGCGGCGCGCGCCGCTCTCCGGGTGCCAGCGACGGATGCGCCGGCCGCGCACGTCGATCCAGTAGAGCGCCTGCTCGGCGACCGACCACACGGGGCTTTCGCCGAGGACGTCGCCCGAGGCGACGGCGCGGGTAAACTCGGTCATGACGGGGATCCTTCGACGGCGCTCCGTGGCCGGCCCTCCTCGACCAGGCCGCGCACGGCGCAATGCAACGGGCTGTCGGCCTCGCCCAGGGCGTCGATCACGTCGAAGTGGTGGCGGCCGGGCAGCTCGAAGGCGACGACGTCGTGGCCGGCGTCGCGCAACGCCTCGGCATAGTCGTCCTGCTGGCGGTGGAACTCGGCGCACTCCAGCTCGCCGAGCGCCAGGATCACCGGCGGCAGGCGCTCCGGGATGCGCCGGACCGGGCTGTACCGCGCGGCCTGCTCCGGGTCGAGCCGGATGTCGCCATTGACCGAGGTGAGCCGCACCGGCTCCAGGTCGTAGGCGCCGCTGATCGCGCACCCGCCGGCGAGCGGTTCCGGCGGGGCGCCGCGCGCCGTCCAGTCGGTGGACAGCAGCGTCGCCGCCAGGTGCGCCCCCGCCGAATGCCCGGCGACGAACAGCCGGCCGGGGTCGATGCCGTAGGTGGCCGCGTTGGCGTGCAGCCGGAGCACGGCGGTGCGCGCGTCCTCGACCACCTCGTCGAACGTCACCCTCGGGCACAGCCCGTAGCCGACCGCGGCGAAGGCGATCCCGGCCTCGACGAACGGGTGCGCCAGGTGACTGAAGTAGTCCTTGCTCAGCGTGCGCCAGTAGCCGCCGTGGAAGAACGCGACCAGCGGCGCCGGCTCGGGTCCCGGGTCGACCGGGGGGAACAGGTCCAGGCGCTGGCGCTCCTCCGGGCCGTACGGGACGTTGCGCAGGTGGGGCAGGCGGGCGCGCGTGCCGATGCTGGCGAGCTCCCAGGCGTCGAAATGGTCGTGGTAGGTCGGCACTTGGGCGCGCAGGTCGTACTCGGCCTCGAGCTCGGCCGCGGTCAGGCCGCGGTACAGGGGGGCCGCGATGTCGTTCATGGCGCCGCCGGTTCAGGTGAAGGCATTGAAGGTGATAATCGTGTAGGTGTCCTTGACGCCGGGCAGCGTCTGGATCGACCCGGTCACGAACCGCCCGACGTCGGCGTCGCGCGGCAGGTAGCACTTGACCAGCAGGTCGTACATGCCGGAGGTGGAGTAGACCTCGGACACCTCCTCGATGGTGTCCACCGCTTCCGCCGCCACGTCGTACGCCCGGCCCAGCTCGCACTTGACCTGGATGAAAATGGCCTGCATGGCATTCAAGCTCCTGAGGTGCCGGGAAACCGGCAAAGAGTTGGCGAGCTAGAGTGCAGCACCAGCGCCTCCGCCTTCACCCTACGCCACCGTAAAGCATTCCCGCCAAGCGCGGCAGCCGCCCGACACTTTGCAGACCGACGCCATTGGCAGCGAAGCTACGGGGAGCCGATTGCGCGCGCAACCGCATCTCGAACCGAGCCCGGAAGATCGGGGGGCGCTGTGCTCAGCAGCCACCGCTCGAGCGCCCGATCCGGGTCGTGCAGAAGCTCCCCGTTGCGGCAGGCGATGCCGCCGAACACCCGCAATCCCTCTTCCGCCGTGGGCGCAGCGGGGTCATGCACGACGACGCCACGATAGCCGAGACCGGCCGGCTGCGGTAGTTGGCTCGTCCCCGGGGGCAGGCTATCGACGCGCTGTCGCAACTCCCGCTCCTGTTCCGGCGACAGTTGCCAGTGCGGGTTGGGACGCCCGGAAAAGACATCGAGAACGGTTTCGTGGGGCATCTGCCGATCTCCGGACGGTCATTGATCGGGCCGCGATCAGCCGTCTCGGCTCCTCAACGGATGACGACGGTCCTGTCCGTTATCATATAGGTGCAGAAGTCGGTGTAGGGACCACGGTCGCAGAGTCTTGGATCCCTGATCCGGTTTCCACTGTTGTCCGTGTTCAGGACAGGCGTCTGGCCAGGCTTGTGCGACCAGCAGCCGGTACTATCCTGTGCGTACCAATGATGATCCATGCCTGGCCAGACGACAAGCGCAACATACCAACCGGCACCGTGCCCCAGCGGACTGCTGAAGCCCGGTACCGGTCTTAGGCCGTCTGCCTGGGCAGAGATCTCAACACTGCTGCAGTCGATTGCCGCGATGGGTGCTCCCTTCGCCTTGCCGGGCTGGGCAAACGTATTCGTTATTCGGTCATTTGCATAGTTGTAGCAATTGTTCGTAGATTGTACATGACTGGCATTCCATATGCTTAGGTTGTAGGACGGTGCGTCCGCTGCCCGGCAAGGTGGACAGTCGTCCCGATCCGTCGCCGGATGGGGCACGGGCTCGACCGACGACGGCCGTTCGATGGCCGCTTCGACGTGCGCACGCAGATCCCTATTGATGGTCGGACCGGCGGTCTCCAGCAGCCACCGTTCAAGCCGGATATTATTTTCAATATAGCCCATTTCACTTCGATTGCGCACAGCTACGTCTTCGCTCATCAAGAAGCCCAACCGATCCACTCCAACACTGCGCCCTACCGGCACACCCGATGCCAGAAAACCTCGATACCCAAGGCGATCCAATCCGCTGTGCGGCACGATGACGGTTGTCTCCGCCGATCCAAGTCGGTGGTCCAGTTCCAGAAATGCCTTTGCATGATGAGGTTTCAGGTCCCAGACAGGGTTGGGCCGTCCCGAGAAAACGTTCAACGTGATTGTCACATGGTCATCCATATAAAACATCCCGGTTGAAGGCAACGATATACTCCTTAAGGTTGCAGATCATCGCAACCAGAAAAAGATGGTTTCGAGCTAGACGCCCAGATACCGCTCCCGGATCCCCGGCTCGGCGCGGAAGGCGGCGGCGTCGCCGTGCCAGACGATGCGGCCCTTCTCGATCACGTAGTGCCGGTCGGCCAGGCGGGCCAGCACGTCCACGGTCTTGTCGATGACCAGGATGGCCTGCCCGTCGCGGCGCAGGCCCTCCAGGCAGGCCCAGATCTCTGCCCGCACCAGCGGGGCCAGGCCCTCGGTGGCCTCGTCCAGGATCAGCAGGCGCGGGTTGGTGGTCAGCGCGCGGCCAATGGCCAGCATCTGCTGCTCGCCGCCGGACAGCTGGCTGCCCAGGTTGTCGCGCCGTTCGGCGAGTCGCGGGAACAGGTCGAACACGCGCGCCGCGGTCCAGCCGCCCCGGCCGCGGCCGCCGGGATCGCTGGCGAAGGCGACCAGGTGCTCGGCCACGGTCAGGTTCGGGAAGATCTGCCGGCCCTCCGGGACCAGGCCCAGGCCGGCCCGGGCGATGCGGTGCGGCGGGCGGCCCTGCATCGGCACGCCGGCGACGCGCACCACGCCGCCGGCGGGCGGGGTCAGGCCCATCACCGCGCGCACGGTGGTGGTCTTGCCCATGCCGTTGCGGCCCAGCAGCGTGACCATCTCGCCGGCGCGCACCGACAGGTGGACGCCGAACAGCACCGAGCCCTCGCCGTAGCCGGCGAACAGGTCCTGGACGTGCAGCAGCGCCGGTTCCGTCATGCCGGCGCCTCCTCGCCCAGATAGGCGGCGCGCACGTCCGGGTCGGCGCGCACCGCGGCGGGCGGGCCGGCGGCGAGGACACGGCCGTTGACCAGCACGGTGATGCGGTCGGCCAGCGCGAACACCGCGTCCATGTCGTGCTCGACCAGCAGGATGCCCGGCCCGCCCTTCAGCCCGGCGATCAGCGCCGTCATGGCGGCGGACTCCTCCGCGCCCAGCCCGGCCATCGGCTCGTCGAGCAGCAGCACGCGCGGGCGCGCCGCCAGCGCCATGGCGATCTCGAGCTGGCGCTGCTCGCCGTGGGCCAGGGCGCCGGCCGGCACGTCGGCGCGGGCCGCCAGCCCGACGCGGGCCAGGGCCTCCCGGGCCGGGTCGCGCAGCCGCGGGTCGCGCCGCGCCGGGCGCCAGCAGCGGAAGCTGTGCCCAGCCTGCGCCTGGACCGCCAGCGCCGCGTTGTCCAGCGCCGTGAACGCCGGGAAAATGCTGGTCACCTGGAAGCTGCGCGCCAGGCCGCGGCGGGCGCGGGCGTGGTCGGGCAGGGCGGTGATGTCGGCCCCGTCCAGGCGGATGCGGCCCGCGTCGGGTTTCAGCGCGCCGGCCAGCAGGGCGATCAGCGTGGTCTTGCCCGCACCGTTCGGGCCGATCACCCCATGCACCTCGCCGGCCGTCACGTCCAGGGCGAGCGCGTCCACGGCGACCAGGCCGCCGAAGCGGCGGGTCAGGCCGCCGGCCTCGAGCAGCGGCTCAGTCGGCATCGCCCGGCCCGCGCCGGCGCCAGCGCCGCCAATGCCGCCACGGCACGGGCGCCGACTCCACCAGTCCCCACAGCCCGCGGCGGGCGAACAGGACGACCAGCAGCAGCACGGGGCCCAGCACGATCGGCCAGTGCTCGGTCACCTCGGCGAGCTGCTCCTCCAGCAGCAGCAGGGCGGCCGCACCCAGCACCGGGCCGACCAGCGTGCCCATGCCGCCGATCACGACCATGACGATCAGCTCGCCCGAGCGGTGCCAGTTCATGTAGGCGGGGCTGACGAACTCGCCGGCGTTGGCCAGCAGCGCCCCGGACAGCCCCGCACCGGCCCCGGCCAGGGCGAACGCGGCGAGCCGGTAGCGGTACACCGGGAAGCCCAGCGCGCGCATGCGCTGCTCGTTGTCCTTGGCGCCGCGCAGCACCATGCCGAAGCGCGACTCCACCAGCCGCCGGCACAGCAGCACGAACCCGGTCAGCAGCGCCAGGCAGACGTAGTAGAAGGTCACGTTGTCGCCGATGTCGATCACGCCCGCGAACTCCGACCGGCCCCAGAGCGCAATGCCGTCGGTGCCGCCGTAGCGGCGCAGCGACACGGCCAGGTAGTACAGCATCTGCGCGAACGCCAGGGTGATCATGATGAAGCCGATGCCGCGGGTGCGCAGCGACACCGCACCGATCGCCACCGCGGCCAGCGCCGGCACCAGCACCGCCAGCGGCCACACGACGAACCCGTTCACCGTGCCGGGCAGGCCGAGCAGGGAGGTGCCCTCGAAGTCATGCGTGAACAGGACGCCGACCACGTAGGCGCCCAGCCCCACGAAGGCGGCGTGGCCGAAGCTGACCAGCCCGCCGTAGCCCAGGATCAGGTCCAGGCTGACCGCGGCCAGCGCGAAGACGAGAATCCGCGTCACCAGCGTGACCCAGAACGGCGCGTCGAGCGCCAGCGCCACCGGCGGCAGCGCCAGCGCCGCCGCCAGCAGCACCAGCGCCGCCACCCGCCCGCGCCGCGCCGCCGCGTCGCCCGGCGCCGCCGCCCGGACCGGCGCGACGCTGCCGGTTGCGGGGCCCGCGGGCGATCCGGCGCCGGGCGGGCCGCGGCGCGGCGGGTCGGCGGCATGGTCCATCGTGATCCTCTCCTTCCGGCGGCGTCGGGGGCGCGGCCGTCCGGCACAGGTGTAGCGGACGCCGCGCCGGCCGGCCACGGCCCCGTGCCGCCCCCGCGGCTTGCCCGCCCGGCCGCCGCGCCGTAAGGTCGGCCCGGCCCGAAACCGCAGGGAGGCGGCCGATGAAGGCGGTGCTGTGCAGGGAGCTGTGCGACCCGGACGCACTGGCGGTGGACGAGGTCGAGGCGCCGGCGCCGGGTCCGGGCGAGGTGCTGATCGCGGTCGCGGCGGCCGGGGTCAACTTCGCCGACACGCTGATCATCGCCGGCACGTACCAGACCAGGCCGCCGTTCCCGTTCAGCCCCGGCATGGAGGCGGCGGGCACGGTGCTGGGCTGCGGCGCGGGCGTGACCCGCTGCCGCCCCGGCGACCGCGTGCTGGCCACGCCCGACTACGGCGCCTTCGCCGAACGGCTCGTGGTGCGGGAAAGCGACGTGCACGTGCTGCCCGAGGCGATGGACATGGTCACCGCCGCCGGCTTCCCGGTCGCCTACGGCACCTCGCACGTGGCGCTGGCGTGGCGCGCCGACCTGCGGCCGGGGGAGGTGCTGGTGGTGCACGGCGCGGCCGGCGGCGTCGGGCTGACCGCGGTGGAGATCGGCAAGGCGCTGGGCGCGGAGGTGATCGCCACCGCCGGCGGGCCGGACAAGCTGCGCGTCGCCGAGGCGCACGGCGCCGACCACCTGATCGACTACCGCAGCGAGGACATCCGCGAGCGGGTCAAGGAGATCACCGGCGGGGTCGGCGCCGACGTGGTCTACGACGCGGTCGGCGGCGACGCCTTCGACGCCTCGCTGCGCAGCATCAACTGGGGCGGGCGCATCCTGGTGATCGGCTTCGCCGGCGGGCGGGTGCCGCAGATCCCGGCCAACATCCTGCTGGTCAAGAACGTCGCCGCGATCGGCGTCAACTGGGGCTCGTACCGCACCCGCGCCCCGGCGCGCCTGGCCGAATCCTTCGCCTTCCTGTTCGACTGGTACGCCCGCGGCCTGCTCAAGCCCCTGGTCTCCGCCACCTACCCCCTGGCCGACGCCCCCCGCGCCCTGGCCGACATCAAGGCCCGCAAGGCCACCGGCAAGATCGTCCTGACCGTGGGTTGAACTGCCCTGTGCCGTAGGTCGGCCGGAGCGAAGCGACGCCCGACGCCCGGCCTCGCCGCCAGCGCCGGCATTGGTGCCGCGGTCCGGACGCCGCGCGGTGCTGCCGTCGTGGAGGGGCGGCCTCCGGCCGCCCTGGGCGCCGAGGACGGAGCCCTCCATGGGTGCCGTGCGATGGGATGGCGGCGGCAAGGGTGTGCGTGTGGCGGGTCCGTGCGGCGGGCGTCGCTCCGCTCCGGCCGCCCTACGCCGGGCGGTTGACGGGCGTGTCCCTTTTGGGCGCCGGTCACCCCTCCGCGCCCAAGGCCCGGTCCAGGTTGAAGGCGGCGGAGATCAGCGCCAGGTGGGTGAACGCCTGCGGGTAGTTTCCCAACGCCTCGCCGCGGAAGCCGGTTTCTTCGGCGAACAGGCCGACGTGGTTGGCGAAGCTTAGCATGCGCTCGAACATGATGCGGGCGTCGTCCAGGCGGTGGTGCTTGAAGCGGCCGGCGCGGGTCAGGGCCTCGACCAGCCAGAACGTGCAGATGTTGAAGGTGCCCTCGTCGCCGTCCACGCCGTCGGCGGCCTCGCTGACGTTGTAGCGGTAGACCAGGCTGTTGGCGGCCAGCCCGCCGCGCTCGGGCGGCTCCAGGATAGCGTCCAGGGTCTGCAGCATGCGCGGGTCGGTGGGCGACAGGAAGAAGGTCAGCGGCATCATCAGCACCGAGGCGTCCAGCGCATTGCTGCCGTACGTCTGGACGAAGGCGCCGCGCTGCCCGTTCCAGCCCTTGTCCATGATCTCCTCGTAGATGGCGTCGCGCTCGGCGTACCAGCGGCGGCGGTCGGCGGGCAGCGAGCGCTTCTCCGACAGGCGCAGGCCGCGGTCGATGGCCACCCAGCACATCAGCTTGGAGTACACGAACTGGCGCTGCCCGTCGCGCACCTCCCAGACGCCGTCGTCGGGGCGGCGCCAGTTGTCGCACACCCAGTCGACCATGCGGCGCAGCGCCGACCACAGGCTGTACGAGATCGGCTCGCCGTACTTGTTGAACAGGTACGCGGCGTCCAGCAGGGCGCCGTAGATGTCCAGCTGCAGCTGGCCGTACGCGCCGTTGCCGATGCGTACGGGGCGCGAGCCGCAGTACCCGTCCAAATGGTCCAGGGTCTGCTCGGCGAGGTCCCGGCGGCCGTCGATGCCGTACATGATCTGCAGGGCGCCGTCGAAGCCGCCGTCGAAGCCGCCGTCCGCCTCGCCGTCGCCGGCGCAGCGCAGGCAGATGCCGCTCAGGAAGTGCATGAACCGCTCGGCCTCCTTGGAGAAGCCGAGGCGCAGGAAGGCGTACAGGGTGAACGCGGCGTCGCGGATCCAGGCGTACCGGTAGTCCCAGTTGCGCCCGCCGCCGATCGCCTCGGGCAGGCTGCAGGTCGGCGCGGCGACGATGGCGCCGGTCGGCTCGTAGGTGAGCAGCTTGAGCGCCAGCGCCGAGCGCTGGACCATCTCCCGCCAGCGCCCGCGGTACTTGCACCGCGCCAGCCAGGCGCGCCAGTAGGCGACGGTGTCGCGGAACGCCGCCTCGGCCTCGTCCTCCGACAGGCTCAGGCCGCAGCCCTCGTCGTCGGACAGCTGGCGCAGCACGAACACGGCGGTCTCGCCCTGGTTCAGGGTGAACTCGGCGCACACGCCGGCGCCGTCGCGGCGCAGCGGCGTGCGCGTCGCGAGGCCCAGGGTCAGGCCCGGCCCCTCGAACGCGGCGCCGTCGGACAGCAGCCGGACGTCGTGGCCGGCGCGGGCGTAGTCGAACGCCGGGGAGCAGTCCATGCGCAGGCGGATCGCGCCGCGCACGGCGGTGATGCGGCGGACCAGTTGGTGGCGGTGCGGGCGCGGGTCGGTGCGGTCGCCGACCGGCATGAAGTCGGTCAGCTCGACCGCGCCGTGCGGGGCCATGAAGCGCGTGACCAGGACGTTGGTCTCCGGCCAGTAGAACTGGCGGGCGGTGACGTCGGCGTCGATCGGCGCGATGCGGAAGAAGCCGCCCTTGGCGTCGTCGAGCAGGGCGCCGAACACGCTGGGCGAATCGAACCGGGGCAGGCACAGCCAGTCGATCGAGCCGTCGGTGCCGACCAGGGCGACGCTGTGCATGTCGCCGATCATGCCGTAGCTCTCGATGGGCTTGTAGGCCATGGCCGTCCGTCTCCCGCCGGCGTCGTCGTGGGTTTTCGAGCGAGAAACGTGGGGCGCGGCGCCGCGGGGGAAAGGCGTGCCGGCCGGCGACGCACGCGATCGTGATGACGGACGGCGCGGGAGCGGGGCCGGAGGGCTACCAGCCCTCGTGCTCCTGCATGCCGATCATGTGCTTGGCCCGCTTCTGGAAGGCGATCGCCTCGGCGAAGGTGCGGATGCCCAGGTCGTGCAGGCGCGGGATCATGCGCACGAACACCTCGGCGGTGACCAGGCAGTCGCCGAGCGCGGTGTGCCGGCCCTGGATCTCCACGCCGAAGCGGTTGGCCACCGCCTCCAGGTTCAGGTTCTCGGTGCTCGGCTCCAACGCAATCACCAGCAGGCCGGTGTCCAGGCTGGGCGGCGCCTTCCAGGCGATGCCGGCGCGCTCCGACTCGCGGCGCAGCATGGCCAGGTCGAAGCGGATGTTGTGCCCGACGATGACCGTGTTCGTCATCATCGCCTGCAGATCGCCGACCACCTCGGCGAACGGCGGCGCGCCCGCGACCATCGAGTTGGTGATGCCGTGCACGGCGGTCGACCGCGCCGGGATGGCCAGGCCGGGATTGACCAGCCGGTCCAGGGTGACGCTGTGGAACACGCGGCTGCCGTGCACGCGCACCGCGCCGATCGACACGATCCGGTCGGTGCGCACGTTCAGGCCGGTGGTCTCGGTGTCCAGCACCAGGGTCGGCAGGTCGAGCAGCTGCGTCCCGTCGGCGATGGTGCCGGCCGGCGGCAGCACGTCGTGCAGCCCGAAGTCGTGCACGACGCCCGGCCGGTGCTCCACCGGCGCCGCCTCGAAGGTCAGGGCGAAGCCGCCGTGGTGGCCCAGGTCGGCCACGCGCGTCGCCATGTAGTCGCCCTCGACCGTGCGGATCATGGCCGAGACCGGGCGGTTGGCGGTGCGGGCGCGCTGCGCGGCGGCGATCACGTCCTCGCGCTCCAGCGCGGCGTAGACGCTGGTGCCGACGGCCGTGCGGACGTGGCCGAACAGCGCGGCGGCGGCGGAATTGATCAGGCTGACCAGGCCGGTGTCGGTGATCACCACCAGGCCCTCGGCGATCGTGCCGACGACCGCCTCCAGCCGGGCGTCGGGGACGCCGCGCTGCGACTGCTGGCGGCCCAGCATGTCGTTGATGGTGCCGGCCAGGCGCTTGAGCTCGTCGTCGGTGCGGGTCTCCAGCGACCAGTGCCGGGGCAGCTGCGAGGCCGCCTCGCCGACCATGACGATGTCGCCGCGCAGCCGCTCCAGGTCGTCGAAATGGCTGTTGAGCTCCTGGTGGAGGATCGCCAGCCCGACCCCGGCCATGGCGCCGAACACCAAGACCAGGACCATGCCCAGGCCGATCTGCCGGAAGTCCAGGGCCACGACCCCGATGGCGATCAGCACGGGCAGCGCGCACAACCCGGCGACCGACACGGTCACCAGCAGCACGCTCAAGTTCAATGCCGAACGTTTTGGTTTCTTCATGACGACGGCTGCCGCCCCCGGCGGGGCACCGGGGCGGTGCGCGGCCCGGTCCGGAGAGGGCTCAGTGGCCGGGCGGCAGACGGCGGCCCGATGCGGCGGTCGAGCAGGTCCCGCCCGCGCAGCCGGGCAGGCCGGGCACGAAGGCCAGCGCCAGCGGCACCAGGCCGAGCAGCCCGAGCCAGCGCAGGCTCCCGTCGAGCACGACGAGCAGGGACAGCAGCGCCACCGCCGGCAGCAGGCGCAGGGCCAGACGGTAGCCGTCGAATACGCGGTCCATGAGCGGTCTCCCGAAAAGTCTCTTGTTGTCCCGCCGCAGTGCGCGTGTTGGGGACACCTGCACGTACGGGGCCGATAGCGGACGTATGCACCACACCGCCGGTGCCGGGGCGTACGGCAAAACGCCGCGGCGCCTGCGGGGCGATGCGCCGGAGCATGCGGTCAGAAAACGTCGCCGGTGAACTCGCCGCGCACCTTGCTGCGCAGGTCCTCGATCGACCGGAACGATTCGACAAGCTGCTCGCGATCCAGCTTCGACAACGCGTCGGGGTTTACATAGTTGCTGACCTTGCGGTCCGCCTGGTAGTCGGCGATCTGCTGGCGCAGCAGCAGCGTGGTGAGCACGTTGAAGGCCCGGGTCAGGTATTCCTGCTTGTCGCGGTTCAGGATGCCGGCCTCGTGGAGCAGCCGGATGCGCTGCACCGTACGCGTCTCGGCAATGCCCTCGCGAAGCGCGAGCAGCCGCACGAACTCCACCAACGGCAGCGTGCCGTGAGCCTTCAGGTTGATCTTCCCCTTGTGCTCGCGGCTGTCGCGTTCGACCAGCAGGCGGCTGAACCAGCCGAGCGCCGTGCCGTGGTCGGCCTCGTCCTGGTAGAGCTCGCGCAGGAAGCCGGGCGATTCGCCCATGACGTGGGTGACGTGTTCGCGCAGGCGGCGGGTCATCACGCCGCGGCCGTACGCGGCCTGGAAGTCGAAGAAGATGCCGACCAGCCGGGCGACAATGAAGTTGCGCTTGCGCCCCCAGTTGGCGGTCTGGTCCATCCACTGCTGGATCGACTTGCGCCACAGCGGGTTGATCGCCATCACGTTGCCCCGGCAGTACGGGAACCCGATGGCGTCGAGGTCGCGGGTCATGCGCGTCGACAGCTCCAGGAACCAGCCGTCGATGACGTCGTGACGCTCGTCCGGATAGTCCTCCACAATCAGGCCGTTGTCCTGGTCCGGGCGCAGGAAGCTCTCGCCGCGGCCGCCCGAGCCCATGATCAGCACCTCGAACTCGACCGGCGGCGGACCCCAGGCGTCCTCCACCATGGAGCGGGTCACGATGTCGACGATGCGGCGGTACAGGTCGCGGTTGATGTCGGTGAGCATCTGCTGGATTTCGGGCGCCGGAACGTTCTCCTGGAACAGGTCCTCGGCGACCTGGACCTGGGCCTTCTTGACCTTGTGCAGGCCTTCGAGGGTCCCCTCGGCGGTCAGCCGGTCGATCTGGTCCATCAGCCGCTGCACGGCGACGGCCACCGCGTCGTCGAGATTCAGGATGCCGACCAGGCGGCCCGGCTCGTCCACCACCGGCATATGCCGCCGGCCCATGCGGCGCATCATGGCGATGGCACGGTACAGGTAGTCCTGGCAGTCAATGCTCTCGACCGGCGAGGTCATTACCTTATCCACCGGCGTGTCCGGAGGCATGCGGAAGGCGATGCGCTGGGTGACGTCGCGCTCGGTGATGATGCCGATGACCTGGCCGTCGCCGTTGGTGACCAGCGCGCTGGACGCGTTCCGGTCGGTCATGGCCCGGACCAGTGCCCCGCACTCGGTTCCGGAGGGGATCGCGACCGGCACCCCCTGCATCACGCTGCCGGCCAGCAGCCGGAAGATCTGCGTCTGGATCGCCAAGATCGTGTCCTCATGCTACGCCGATTCGGCGGCGGATGCGGCACCGGGACGCAGGCGCGGGTCCAAGCCGCAACGTACGGCGCCGCACCCGGGCGTCTGCCGCTGGGCGCGTCTGTGCCGGTTGTCGCACGATTGGATTACGGAGGGTAGCGCTTTGTCCGGCAGGTATGTCGAGAAACGGCCGACTTCTGCGGAAATCGGCGGGCGTATGCCCCGGATCGTGTAACCGCATTGCGAGTCCATGCCGGGAAGTGGGCAAAGATTGCGCCTGCCACCGAGGCTCCTGCTTGCCCGTACGTCGCCTTCTGGTATAGTTGAACAATCGGCGGGTCCGCTGCTGTCGTTCCGTCATCGCGTCGGGACCGACCGGCACGTACCCTAAAATAAGATCGCTCTGTTCCACGGCAAGACCACCGGGATCCGTCCAAAAGATCCGCGGCCTGCACGGGATGCGATGAGCGTCGCCCTAGACCCGTGCCCGGCATCCGACAGGGAACTACCGGACGGGCACGGAGATCTGCAAAAGGAGGAAAACGTCTTGGAAGCGAAGGTGATCTGGCTGTTCGTCTTCGTGCTGCTTTACTGGTCCTATTGCATTGCGATGGGCCTGAAGGGCATGAGGATGACGAAGACCGCCAGCGACTACTTCATCGCCGGCCGAAGGCTGTCGATGTGGGTATTCATCCTGGCTGCGACCGCAACATCGTTCTCCGGCTGGACCTTCATGGGCCATCCGGGTCTGGTCTACCGCGACGGGTTCCAGTACGCCTACGCGTCGTTCTACACCATCACCATCCCCTTCACCGGGGTCATCTTCCTGAAGCGCCAGTGGATGCTGGGCAAACGCTTCGGGTACGTGACGCCGGGCGAGATGCTGTCGGACTACTACCAGGGCGACGGCATCCGCATCCTGACGGTGATCGTGGCGCTGCTGTTCTCGATTCCCTATCTGGGCGTGCAGCTCGGCGCATCCGGCTTCCTGTTCAACGTGCTCACCGACGGCATGATCCCGACCGAGGCCGGCATGTGGGTGCTGTCGGCCGTCGTGCTGATCTATGTCGCCTCCGGCGGCCTGCGCGCCGTGGCGTATGTCGACACCATGCAGTGCATCCTGCTGATGGCCGGCATCGTCATCACCGGCATCATCGCCATCAGCGTGATCGGCGGCTGGGGCGCGATGAACGACGGCTTCGCCGGAATGGCCACGGCGACGACTCCGGACGGCGGCTGGGTCAACAGGTGGACCGGGGGCGAGTACAACTCGTACTTCGCCATTCCCGGCGTGATCCAGTTCACCGCCGGCCTGGGCAAGGAGACGCCCGTCGGCGGCCTGTGGACCGGCATCATGGTGCTGACCTACATGTGGGCGCTGATGGGCATCCAGTCGGCCCCCGCGTTCTCCATGTGGGCGTTCGGCAACACCAACCCGCGGCCGTTCGCGCCGCAGCAGGTGTGGGCCTCCTCGTTCGGCATCGGCCTGATCCTGTTCTTCTTCACCGCCTTCCAGGGCATGGGCGCCCACCTGATCGGCGGCAACCCGCTGATCAACATGAACTCGGAGCTCTGGCAGGGCGTGATCGACCGCGGCGGGGCGGTGCTGGTCACCGACGAGAACGCCGAGCGCTACAACCTGCCGGAGGACTGGCGGGAGAACCCCGAGGCGATGCTGGCGCGCGGCGACGTTCGCAACCAGCTCGAGCGCCGCGGCCTGATCGCCCTGGTCGGTGAGGAGGACGCGCCGCTCGCGGCTCGGCACCTGGCCGGCCGTGCCCTGGCCGACGACCTGCTGGGCGTCGAGCTGACCGAGGAGCAGGAGGCGCTGCTGGCCCAGGCGCGTGAGGCGCGTGGCGTCGACAGCAATACCGCACTGCTCGAGACCGCCGCGTTCTACCATCTGGTCATGCCGGAAGGCATTGCCGGACCGCCCTACGGTCAGGGCGAGAACGGGCTGGTGCCGACCTACTTCAACCTCATTGCCGAGGCCGCTCCGTGGCTGGTGGGCATCCTCGCCGTCTGCGCGCTGGCGGCGATGCAGTCCACCGGCGCGGCGTACATGTCCACGGCCGGCTCCATGCTGACCCGCGACCTGTACAAGCGGTACCTGAACCCGACCGCCAGCCACACCACGCAGAAGCTGTTCGGCCGCATCGGCGTGGCGTTCATCGTCGTGTCGGCACTGCTGGTGGCGACCTTCTCGACCGATGCGCTGGTGCTGCTCGGTGGCCTGGCGGTGGCCTGGGGCTTCCAGATGTGGACGGTGCTGGCCGGCATCTGCTGGATCCCGTGGATCACCCGCCAGGGCGCGACCTGGGGCCTGGCGGCCGGCCTGCTCGGCGTGACCTTTACGGAGAGCTTCGGTCTGTCCATCCTGGCCTTCTTCGGGCTGGACCTGTGGGGCCGCTGGCCGTGGACCATTCACTCCGCCGGCTGGGGCATGATCTTTAATGCGATCGTCTGTGTCGCGGTCTCGGCCATGACCCAGGACGCGGCGGCGCGCGAGCACCGCATGAAGTTCCACGACTTCCTGCGGCAGCACGCCAGCCTGCCCGAGGAGAAGCGCAAGCTGATCCCGGTGGCCTGGATTGTCACACTCGGCTGGTTCTTCTTCGGGATCGGCCCGGGCGCGGTGATCGGCAACACGATCTTCGGTGCTCCGGACAATCCGGACGCGTGGGTCTTCGGGATCCCGTCGATCTGGGCCTGGCAGATCATCTTCTGGCTGCTCGGCTGCGCCATGATGTGGTTCCTGGCCTACCGGATGGAGATGTCGACGCTCCCGCACCGCGAGGTCGAAGCGCTCACCGAGGACATCGGCGACGTGGTGCAGAAGCCGAGCCGCGCCGGCAAGTAGGCGGCGTGCCTCGAGACCTGGATCGGGGGAAGGGCCTTGCGCCCTTCCCCTTTTTCTTCTCATGCGCTATGCTGGCCGCATCGGGTGCAGTGCCGGTAACCGACGCCGAGGTCATGACCGATATTTTCAGTGCCGACTACTGGATCGTGTGGGGCGTGCTGCTGGCCCTGGTGCTGTTCGTGCCGGTGCGCCGGATAATCTGGATGATGACCGTCAACCGCGCCGCCCGGAAACGCGACGTGGACGACGCCGAAAAGCAGCGCCTGCGCCGCCGGGCCGGCTTTACGGCTGCGCTCACCTGCTACGTATTCGCCATGCTGTACGCCTACTGGCTGTTTCACAGGGCACCATGAACGCTGCCGTCCTTCGCCGCTACATCACGATCGGGATCGTCGTGGTCCTGGTCGTGCCCGCCGTCTACATCATGATCGGCTATTTCGACACGCCGCCCGGCGACTACGAGGTGCGCCAGGGCGACATCCATCTGGGCGTCGAGGAGTGGGAGGAGGCGCTTGCGGATTTCGACCGCGCGCTCGAGGCTCAGCCCGACCACCGCGGTGCGCTGATGGGCCGGGCGCTGGTCTTCCTGAACACGGGCCGGGACCGGGAGGCCGAGGCCGCGCTGCTGTACCTGATCGACTACCTGACGGAAACGCTGGAGGAGAGCGACCTGACCGGGCGCGGCACCCTGGCGGCCGCGCACGCCAACCTGGGCATCCTCTACGACCGCCAGGGCCGCTACGAGGACGCGATCAGGCACTACGATCTCGCCACGCAGGTTGACGAGGAGACCGTGGACGGGCCCGGCATCATGCACCGGATCCTGTACGAGGCGCGCCCCTCGACCGTGGCGGACCGCGCCAGCTACCTGAGGGAGCAGCTCGCCCTGCCGGAGGAGGAACGGCTGCTGCGCGTGCCGGAGATCGACGAGCGGCAGCGCATGTACAAGCCGTAGGGGATCGGGGCTGCGGCCGGCGGCGGCGCCGTCAGAAGGTCACGATGCCCAGCACGTCCTCGAACAGCACGAAGAAGAAGTACACCGCCGCAATGCTGCCGAACAGCAGGCGGACGAAATCGGTCTTTCCCTCGGCATCGCGATAGCGGATGCCGTGCCACGCGATCACCGCCGTGGCGATCAGGAACAGAATGTTGATGGGCAGCTCCCACTCGCCCGCGAACTCGAACATGCGCTTCCCCCGATGTTGCGGCCCTTCCGGCCCGCCGGCCGTACACGTTTTTTGTCCTTATAGCGCACCCCGGCCGCCCGGACACGCGCGCAATCGCGCCCGCTGCCGGCCGCGCCGCGGCCCGGCGCTCAATCCTGGCCCGAGACCTCCGACCGCTCGAAATAAGGCGGCAGCAGCGAGGTCGGCTCCTCCACCGCCCAGGTGGCGATCGCAATGCCGCCGATCAGGATGGCGGCGCACCACAGCGTGGCCATCCAGAACCGGCGGACGCCGTTGGGCACATACGTGATATAGTTGCGGTCATAACGGTGGTAGGCCGGATTGTCGTCGTCCAGGGTGCCGTGCCGCTCGCGCTCCAGGATGCGTTGCGCGTAATCGCGCGCCCACGGCGGCACGTGCTGCTCGACCATATAAACGGTGAACAGCCGGCTGGTCTCGCTCTCCGGCAGCTCGCGGCCGAAGGCGTCGTAGAACGCCAGCTGCAGGAGCTGGAATTCGCCGGTCTGCAGCAGGTTGGCCGCGTCGGCGATCTCGTCCTGGCCCTGCTCCGCCTCTTCGCGGTCCGGCTCGAACAACAATTGAAACAGTTTCATGGCATCCGCCCCAGGTCTGAGCGGATGTTAGGCCCGGAAGCCGCGAATTCAAGACGCGGCAGCGCCCGATCGACCCGCCGCCGCCACTTGCTTGGGCGCGGCGTTCGGCCGCGGGAAATGCAGCGTCACGGTGGTGCCGCTGCCGACCACGCTGTGCAGGCGGAGCGTGCCGCCGTGCAGGTCCATCAGCCCGGACACGAGCGACAGCCCCAGGCCGGTGCCGCCTTCGGTGCGGCGATAGCGGTTGTCCATCTGCTCGAACGGCCGCATGACGCGGTCGAGCTGGTCGGTCGGGATGCCGATGCCCGTGTCCGCAATCACCAGGTCGGTGCCGTCCCCGGCAGGCCGCACCTCGACCGTGATCGCGCCGCCGGCCGGCGTGAACTTGATCGCATTGCTCATGACGTTGACGAGCACCTGTTTGGCGGCCCGCTGGTCCGCCCACAGTGCCGGCGGCGGGTCCGGCAGGTCCGTCTCGATGGTCAGCCCCCGGACCGCCGCCCGCTCGCGCACCAGCCGGATGCACGACTCGACCAGGGTTGCGCTGTCGACGTCCGCCGGGCTCAGCGCCATCTTGCCCGACTCGATCTTGGCGATGTCCAGGATGTCGCTGATCAGGTCGAGCAGGTGCCGCCCGCTCGCATGGATGTTCGCGGCGTAGTCGGCGTAGCGGTCGATCGCCGTCGGCCCCAGCATGCGGTCGCGGATCATTTCCGAGAACCCGAGGATGGCGTTGAGCGGCGTCCGCAACTCATGGCTCATCGTCGCCAGGAACTGCGACTTGGCGAGGTTGGCGTCCTCCGCCGCGCGGCGCGCCGCGGCCAGGTGCCTGGCGGTCTCGCGGATCTGGGCGGCCTGGAGCACCAGCCGGTCGCGCTGGTCCCGCAGGTCCTGTTGGAACCGCACCCGCTCGCTCACGTCGCGGGACAGCGCGATGACCTGCCCAGGGCCGCTCCCGGCGGCGGGCGGGATGCGCCGGCTGGTGGTCTCGACCCAGACGGGGGTGCCGTCGCGGTGCTGCATGCGCGTGATCCGGACGCCGGGCTCATGCGCCGCCGCATCCGGTTCGCGGCCCGGCGCGGCGTTTGCACTGGGGCCGGTCGCGACCAGGTCGCCGATGCGCCGCCCGGCCAGCGCGTCGGGCCGGTAGCCGAGGAGCCGCTCGCTGGCCGGGGAGACGTACAGCAGCGTGCCGTCGGCGTCCTCCAGCGTGATCATGTCGGTGGCGTTGTCGGCGAGCAGGCGGTAGCGCGCCTCGCTGTCCCGCAGCGCGGCTTCGGCCCGCTTGCGCCCGGTGATGTCGCGGGCGATCACCGACATGCCGACAACGGCGTCGTCCTCGTCGCAAATCGGCGAGATGGTCAGGGACACGTCGATCAGCGACCCGCCCTTGCGCCGGTGCACGGTCTCGAAATGCTCGATGCGCTCGCCGGCGCCCACGGCGGCGAGCAGCGCCGCGGTCTCGTCGGGCCGGTCGGGCGGCGCCAGGATCGAGATCGGGCGGCCGACGGCCTCCTCGGCGGAGTAGCCGTACATGCGGGCCGCGGCCCGGTTCCAGGACGTGATCGTGCCGTCCGGGGTCTTGCCGATGACGGCGTCGTGGGTCGACTCGACGATCGCGGCCAGGCTCTGCGCCGCCTTCTCCGCCCGGCGGCGCTCCGTGACGTCGTGGATAATCGAATAGAGGTAGGTCTTGTCGCCGAGCCTGACCGGGCTGGCATAGACCTCGACGTCGCGCAAGGCGCCGTTGGCGAGCCGGTGCCGGAACCGGAAGAAGTTGCGCCGCCGGCTCTTCGCCAGCTCCATCTCGGCGTTAAGCCGGTCCGGCTCCGCCGTGTTGATGGACGTGATGCGCTGACCGGTCAGGGCGATGCGGTCATAGCCGTAGAACGCGCAGGCCGCGGGGTTGACGTCGACGATCGTGCCGTCCGCCGGATCGATCAGCATCTGGACCGCGCGGTTGTCCATGAACATCTGCCGGTAGCGCGTTTCGCTGTCCAGCCGCTCCGCCTCGGCACGGCTGCGCTCGGCCATCTCGCGGCGCAGGTCGGCGTTGGCGCGGTTCAGGTCGCCGGCGGTGCGGGCCAGGGTGTTCGACTGCTCGTCGAGGCGCCGCGTCTGACGGAGCTGCATGCGCGTGATCAGCACGATGACCGTAAACGCCAGCACGACGACCAGCAGCCACAGCCGGAAGTCCCGCTCGAACGGGGCCAGGGCGACGCGCTCGTCGAGCGCGAAGGCGACCACGATCGGCCACGGTGTCACTGTTCGGTAGGCACGGGTCCGGTCGCGGGCCAGCGCCAGCAGGCCGCCGCCGGCGTGCGCCCTGTCGGCGGCGAACCGCGGCAGCCGCGAGATCGGCCTGCCGACCGGGTCGTCGCTGTACGGCGACAGGGTCAGCACGGTGCCGTCGCTGCGGGCCAGCACGGCGGTGCGGCCGGGACCGGCGGCTGCGAACCCGAGCACGGCATCCAGGTGCTCCGGCTGCACCGCCGCGACCACCACCGCGCGCAGCGTCCCGTCGGGACCGCGGGCGGCGCGCGACAGGGTCAGCCGCCACTCGCCGGTGACCCGTGAGCGGAGCGATGCACCGACGTACAGGCCGGCGTGCCCGGCGTCGCGGTGCACGGTAAAGTAGTCGCGGCCGGCCGCGTCGCTGCCGACCACGGCGGCCGAGCGCCTGGAATGGACCTCGATCCGGCCGCTGCCGTCGATCATGAAGACGGCCGCGGGCATGGGCAGCAGAGCCTCCGCCTGCGTCAGCAGCGGCTGCAGCAGGGCCAGGTCGTCGCCGGTGGCGGCTGCCGCCGCCACCGAGGCCAGAACCCTGTCCACCGACTCGAAGGTCAGCCGGGCATGCTCGGCCAGGGCCGCGGTGGTCGCATCGACCGTGGCGGTCGCCGTCTCCACCCGCGCGCGGTAATTCATGGACAGGGCCAGGCCGGCCAGCGCCGCCATGCCCAGGGCGATAAGAACGGCCGCGATCCAGATCGTGGACGTCAGCGATCGCGCGCCCTGGGGCCGGGCGTCGCCCCGGCATGCCGCCGATCCCTCAGGCATGGGGCGATCCACCGCAGTCCCGGCCGCCCCCGCATACTCCGTGTCGTCTTCGAACAGCCCCTGGCCGGTTGCGGACATCACGGTCTCGGGTGGTGTAGTGTTTTGCTGGAGGCTTGGCGTTGGCGGGAAGCAAGCTGAACGAATGCCTCCTTTCGTCTGCAATATGCGAAATTTGTTGAAAATCCATGAAGGTGATCCGTGGTCCGGGACGGCCCGTACGACCGTTGTTGCCGGTTATGGGCCACGCGGCGCGGCGATGCGCCGCCCGGCTGCGCCGATCGCCGCAAATGGGCCTTGGCTGCGCGGGCACGAAAGGCCTGCTCGCAACGCCCGTCCCTGGCCCGCCTTCGACGACCGATCCGACGCCTCTGGACCCACAGACGCGGAGTGCCCCCGATGCGCATAACCGACGCAAAGGTCGTTGTGAGCTGCCCCGGCCGCAACTTCACAACCCTCAAGATCGTCACCGGCGAGGGGCTGTACGGCCTCGGCGACGCCACCCTGAACGGCCGCGAGCTGGCGGTGGCGTCGTACCTGCGCGACCACGTGGTGCCGACCCTGATCGGCCGCGACCCGCACCGGATCGAGGACACCTGGCACTACCTGTACCGCGGCGCCTACTGGCGCGGCGGGCCGGTCACGATGACTGCGATCAGCGCCGTCGACACCGCGCTGTGGGACCTGAAGGCCAAGGCCGCCGGCCTGCCGCTCTACCAGCTCCTGGGTGGTGCCAGCCGCGACGGCGTCCTGGTGTACGGCCACGCCAACGGCCGCGACATCGAGGAGACCGCCGACGAGGTGGCGCGCTATCTGGAACAGGGCTACCGCGCCGTCCGCGCCCAGACCGGCATTCCCGGGGTGGAGGACACCTACGGGGTGTCCAGCGACAAGATGTTCTATGAGCCGGCGGATTCGGCCCTGCCGCGGGAGGCCAGCTGGCGCACGCAGGCCTATCTGGACCATGTGCCGAAGCTGTTCGACCATCTGCGCGCGCGCTTCGGCTTCGACTTCGACCTGCTGCACGACGTTCACCACCGGCTTGCGCCGATCGAGGCGGCGCGGCTGGGCAAGGCGCTGGAGCCGTACCGGCTGTTCTGGATGGAGGATGCGGTCCCGGCCGAGAACCAGGACGCGTTCCGCCTGATCCGCCAGCACACGGTGACGCCGATCGCGGTGGGCGAGATCTTCAACACGATCTGGCAGTGCCGGCGGCTGATCGAGGAGCAGCTGATCGACTATATCCGGGCCACCGTCGTCCACGCCGGCGGCATCACCCATCTGCGCCGCATCGCCGACCTGGCGGCGCTGTACCACGTGCGCACCGGGTGCCACGGGCCGACGGATATCTCCCCCGTGGGGCTGGCCGCGGCGCTGCACTTCGACCTGTGGGTCCCGAACTTCGGCATTCAGGAATGGATGCGCCAGCCGGGCGACACCGAGGCAGTGTTCCCGAACGGGATCACGTTCGCCGACGGCTACCTGCACCCCGGCGAGGCCCCCGGCCTGGGCGTCGATTTCGATGAGGCGGCGGCGGCGAAATTCCCCTACCGCCGTGCCTATCTGCCGGTCAACCGGCTGGAGGACGGCACGCTCTGGAACTGGTAGCGGCGGGGCGGCGCTCCGCCCGTTGGGCACTGGCGGCGGCCGGGGGCTGGGCGTACAGTCGTCTACCGCCGCGTGCCGCCGCGGCCGCAACGCAGCGCGGGAGGAGACGCCATGCCGCTCAAGGACCTGCTCGTCATCGTCGACAACACCAAGGCCGCCGCGCGGCGCATCGACTATGCCGCGACCCTGGCGGACAAGCACGACGCCCATCTGACCGGCCTGTACGTCAAGTCGCCGCCGCAGGTGCCGGCCTATGTCGAGGCGGCCTTCCCGCCGGACGTGCGGCGCCTGCAGCAGCGCATGCTCGACGAACTGGCCGAGAAGGCCAGGCACGTGTTCGACGATGCCATACAGCGGGCCGGCCGCGGGGACCGCTCGGAATGGCGCGTCGCCCACGGCGACGCCGAGGTCGCAGCGGAGATCCTGGTGCGCTACAGCGACCTGATCATTGCCGGCCAGGTCGACCCGGACGAGGACGACCGCCTGGGCACGATCAACCCCGGCGACCTGGTGCTGGGCTGCGGCCGGCCGGTGCTGCTGGTGCCGTATGCCTACCGGCTGGAGCACGCCGACCAGCGGGTGCTGGTCGCGTGGGACGGCAGCCGCGAGGCGGCGCGCGCCATCGCCGACGCCATGCCGCTGCTGGAGCGGGCCGTCCACGTCACCGTGCTGGCCGTCAACCCCGGACCCGATCTGGGCGACGAACCGTGCGCCGACATCACGCTGCACCTGGCGCGGCACAACGTGCCGGCCGAGGCCGCGCACATGGTGTCCGAGGACCTGGACACCGCCGACGCCCTGCTGAGCCGCGCCGCCGACCTTTCGGTCGACCTGATCGTCATGGGCGCCTACGGCCGGCGCCGGCTGCGCGACCTGGTCATGGGCAGCGTCACCGGCCACCTGCTCAGGCACATGACCGTGCCCGTCCTGATGTCGCACTGAAGCGTGGCGGCGGGCCGGCATTCTGCCAATATAGCAGCGTATGAACCGGTGCCGCAGCGGTCACCGGAGCGAACAGGGAGGACGCGGCCGTAACCGGCTGCGGCGCACGGGGCGCCGGCCGGGGCGCGGCGTGCGCGGCAAGCCATGATTCTCGTTTTTGGTTCCCTCAACATGGACCTCGTGGTGCGGGTCCCGGCGCTGCCCCGGCCGGGGGAGACGGTGCTGTGCGACGACTACGTCACCGTGCCCGGCGGCAAGGGCAACAACCAGGCCGTGGCGGCGGCGCGGGCCGGTGCGGAGGTGATGATGGTCGGCTGCGTCGGCGACGACGAGTTCGGCCGCCGCCTGCTCCACAACCTGCGCGACAGCGGCGTCATCACGACGGCGGTCGCCGTCTCGGACCGGCCGACGGGCGTCGCCTACATCTGCGTCGACAGCCACGGCGAGAACAGCATTGTCGTCGCCTCTGGCGCCAACCTGGACGTTCACATAAGCAGCGTGCCGGAATCGATGCTCGGCTTCGGCGCGGCGACGGTGCTGATGCAGATGGAGGTGCCGCTGGAGGAGAACTGGGCGCTGATCCGGCACGCCCACGAGGATGGCGCGCGCATCGTGCTCAACGTGGCCCCGGCGCAGGCGGTGCCGCGGTCGGTGCTGACGCTGGTCGACGTGCTGGTCGTCAACGAGTTGGAGGCGGCCCCGACGGCCCGCGCCCTGGGGCTGCGCGCCGCCAATCCGCCGGACTTGGCGACGGCCCTGGCCAAGGCCGGGCACCTGACCTGCGTGATCACGCTGGGCGCCGACGGAGCGGTGGCGGCGCGGGGCGACGAGCTGTGGACGGTCGGCGGCATGACCATCCGGCCGGTCGACACCACCGGCGCCGGGGACGCCTTCACCGGCATTCTGGCGGCGGCGCTGGACGCCGACCGGCCGCTGCCCGACGCGCTGCACCGCGCCGCGGTCGGCGCCGGCCTGACCTGCCTGGAGCTGGGGGCGCAGAAAAGCATGCCGTCGGCGGCGGCGATCGAATCCAACCTGACCCGCATTCCGAAGCCCCGCCGGGTCAACCAGACCGCGGCCGGAGCCGGGACCCGCCGGCACTGACCCTCCCGGGGGGCGCGCCGCGCGCGCGCCGGCGCGCTGTCGGGCAAGAAAGACGCGAAAAAAGAAGGGGTTTTTCCCGGTGCCTGCCACGCTAATGTCATGAGCTTAAGGGCGCGAGCGCAGGGGGGCGACATGCCGGTGATCAACTCCATCGCCGCACGCCACGACGAAATGACGGCGTGGCGGCGGGACTTCCATGCGCATCCGGAGATCGCATACGAGGAGGTGCGGACCTCCGGCCTGGTGGCGGAGCGGCTGGCCGCCTGGGGCATCGAGGTCCACCGCGGGCTGGCGGAGACCGGCGTGGTCGGCGTGCTGCACGGCCGCGGCGGCGGCAACGGTCGCGCGGTCGGCCTGCGCGCCGACATGGACGCGCTGCCGATGACCGAGGAGACCGGCCTGCCGTACCGCTCGCGCAACCCGGGCGCCTTCCACGGCTGCGGGCACGACGGGCACACCGCCATGCTGCTTGGCGCGGCGCGCTATCTGGCCGAGACGCGGGCCTTCGACGGCACCGTCCATTTCATCTTCCAGCCGGCGGAGGAGGGGCGGGCCGGCGCCAAGCGCATGATCGACGACGGCCTGTTCGAGCGGTTCCCGTGCGACGAGGTCTACGCCCTGCACAACTGGCCCGACCTGCCGGCCGGCACGATCGGCCTGCGCCACGGCGTGATGATGGCCGCGTCGGACGAGATCCAGGTGACCGTGCGCGGCCGCGGCGGCCACGCCGCCATGCCGCACAAGTGCGTCGACCCGGTGGTGGCGGCGGCGCACATGATCGCGGCCTTCCAGACGCTGGTCAGCCGCAACGCGGACCCGGTCGAGTCCGCCGTGATCAGCATCACGCGGCTCAGCGCCGGCACCGCCAACAACGTGCTGCCGGAGGAGGCCCGGTTCGGCGGCACGGCGCGCGCGTTCCACGACGCCATGCGCGAGCATCTCGAGGCCGGGCTGCGCCGCGTGGCCCAGGGCGTCGCCGACGCCTTCGGGGCCGAGGCCGAGGTCCGCTACCGCTACGGCTATCCGCCGACCGTCAACCACGACGAGCAGGCCGATGCGGCGGCGCACGCGGCCGCCCGGGTGGTCGGCGACGCGAACGTGCGTACCGACGTGCCGCCGGTAATGGGCGCGGAGGACTTCGCCTACATGCTGGAGGCCTGTCCCGGTGCCTATCTCTGGGTGGGGCAGGGTGGCGGGCCGACGGCGTGCTCGGTGCACAACCCGCACTACGACTTCAACGACGCGATCCTGCCGACCGGCGCCAGCCTGTTGGCGACGCTGGCCGAGACGCGCCTGAACGGAGCGGCGCCATGAGGGCCCGGACGGGAATGCCGGCCCTGGCCTCGGCAGCAATGCTGCTGCTGGCGGCCTGCGCGGGGTCATCGCAAGGCGGGGCGCCGGCGGGGCCGGGGAGCGAGCGCGCCGGCGCAGCAGCGGGCGTGCCGGATCCGACGGCACCGGTGCCCGTGGTCGCCGGGCAGCGCCGGTGGACCGGCAGCCAGAGCGCGGCCTTCACCGACATGTTCGTGACCGCCCGCGACCGGCGCGGCTGGGAGCTGCTGTGGCAGCTCGCCGGCGAGGCCCCGCCGGGGCCGCTGCCCGAGAACGCCATCGGCGTCGGCGTTTTCCTGGGCATGCGCCCGACCGCCGGGTCCGGTGTGGAGGTGGTGGACGTCCTGTACTGGCCGCAGGAGGTGCTGGTCGTCTACGAGGAAATCCCGCCGCCCGCGGACGCGCCCGCCGCCCAGGCGCTCACGGCGCCCTATGCCATCGCGGTCGCGCCGGCCAGCGAGGCCCCGGTGCATTTCCGCAGCGTGGACGCCGCGCGATAGCGGACGACGGGCCGGGGCGCGTCGCCGGGCGGGTCAGGCGCCGAAGGTCTCCAGGATCCGCTGGGCCGCAAGGGTGGCGGTGAGTTCGCCTTCGACGACCTGGTCCTTGACCTCGGGCAGCAGCTTGACGACCTCGGGGTGGGTCTTGAGGGCCGTGAACAGGCGGTCCTCGATCATCGCCCACATCCAGTTGAGCTGCTGCTTGCGCCGCTTGCCCTGGAGCTCGCCGGTGGAAGCGAGCAGCTCGCGGTGCTCGAACACCTTGCTCCACAGCTCTTCCAGACCGATGCTCTTGAGCCCGCTGCACAGCACCACCGGCGGGCGCCAGTTCGGGCTGGTCGGCGTGAGAATGTGCAGGGCGTTCTCGTACTCGCGGGCGGCGATCTTGGCCTTGTTCACGTTCTCGCCATCGGACTTGTTGATGGCGATCATGTCGGCGATCTCCAGCACGCCCTTCTTGATGCCCTGCAGCTCGTCGCCGGCACCCGGCAGCATCAGCACCAGGAAGAAGTCGACCATGTCGGCGACCATGGTCTCCGACTGGCCGGCGCCCACCGTCTCCACCAGGACGACGTCGTAGCCCGCCGCCTCGCACACGATCATGGTCTCGCGCGTGGTGCGGGTGACGCCGCCCAGCGTCCCCGACGACGGCGACGGCCGGATGAAGGCCTTCTCGTCGGTGGCCAGGCTGGCCATGCGGGTCTTGTCGCCGAGGATGCTGCCGCCGGTCCGGCTCGAGGTCGGGTCCACCGCCAGCACGGCGACGCGATGGCCCCTGCCGGTCAGGTACAGGCCCAGGCCTTCAATAAACGTGCTCTTGCCGACCCCGGGCACGCCGGTGATGCCGACGCGATGGGCGGCGCCGGTGTGGGGCAGCAGGCGGACGAGCACCTGCTGCGCCAGCGCCTGGTGCTCCGCATTGCGGCTTTCGACCAGTGTGATGGCGCGGCCGATCGCGGCGCGGTTGCCGGCCAGCACGCCCTCCACATAGTCGTCTTCCGTCCATTGGCGACGGCGGGCCTGTTGGCCCGCCGCGCCCGCCTCGGTCGGGGCCTGCTCGACGCTGAGATGCTCGAGCCCGGCCGTGAAGTCCGGTTTGACTGCCACCGTCACCTTACTCGGCTGCGAGCGGGGGATGGCCCAGCGCATCGTTCAGCTTGGCCAGCAGGTCGACCGCCGCATCGCCGATGACGGTGCCGGGGCCGAAGATCGCCGTCGCGCCGGCCTTGTAGAGCGCGTCGTAGTCCTGCGGCGGCACGACGCCGCCGACGACGACCAGGATGTCCTCGCGGCCGAGCTTGGCCAGCTCCTCCCGCAGGGCCGGCACCAGGGTCAGGTGGCCGGCGGCCAGCGAGCTGACGCCGATGACGTGGACGTCGTTCTCAACCGCTTGACGGGCGGTCTCATCCGGCGTCTGGAACAGCGGGCCGATGTCCACGTCGAAGCCCAGGTCGGCGAACGCGCTGGCGATCACCTTCTGGCCGCGGTCGTGGCCGTCCTGGCCCATCTTGGCGATGAGGATGCGCGGCCGGCGCCCCTCGCGCCGCTCGAATTCGTCGATCAGCTTGTGGACCTTTTCCATGGTATCCGTCGCCTTGCCGACCTCGCTGCCGTAGACGCCCGAGATCGCCCTGATCTCCGCCTTGTGGCGGCCCCAGACCCGCTCCAGCGCATAGCTGATCTCGCCGACGGTGGCCTTGTGCCGGGCCGCGTCCACGGCCAGCTCGAGCAGGTTGCCCTCGCCGGTGTCCGCACTCTTGGTCAGGGCGTCGAGCTTCGCCTCCACGACCTTCGGGTCGCGGTTGGCCCGCAGTTCCTCCAGCTGGCGGATCTGCTGGGCGCGCACGGCGGTGTTGTCGACCTTGAGGACCTCGATGTCCTCCTTCTCGTCCAGGCGGTACTTGTTGACGCCGACGACGGTCTGGCGGCCGCTGTCGATGCGCGCCTGGGTGCGGGCCGCGGCCTCCTCGATGCGCATCTTGGGGATGCCCGCCTCGATCGCCGTGGCCATGCCGCCCAGGCCTTCGACTTCCTGGATGTGCTCCCAGGCCCGCTCGGCCAGCTTGCGGGTCAGGCGCTCAACGTAGTAGCTGCCGCCCCACGGATCGATGACCTTGGTGGTGCCCGACTCCTGCTGCAGGAACAGCTGGGTGTTGCGCGAGATGCGCGCCGAGAAGTCGGTCGGCAGGGCCAGCGCCTCGTCCAGCGCATTGGTGTGCAGCGACTGGGTGTGACCCTGGGTCGACGCCATCGCCTCGATGCAGGTGCGGATGACGTTGTTGTAGACGTCCTGGGCGGTCAGGCTCCAGCCGGAGGTCTGGCTGTGCGTGCGCAGGCTCATCGACTTCGGGTTCTGCGGGTCGAACTGCTTGATCAGCTTGGCCCACAGCAGCCGGGCCGCGCGCATCTTGGCGATTTCCATGAAGAAGTTCATGCCGATCGCCCAGAAGAACGACAGCCGCGGCGCGAACTTGTCGATGCCCAGGCCGGCCTTCATGCCGGCGCGCGCGTACTCCACACCGTCGGCCAGGGTGTAGGCCAGTTCCAGATCCGCGGTCGCCCCCGCCTCCTGCATGTGGTAGCCGGAGATGCTGATCGAGTTGAACCGCGGCATGGTCTTCGACGTGTAGCCGAAGATGTCCGAGATGATCCGCATCGACGGCTTGGGCGGGTAAATGTAGGTGTTGCGGACCATGAACTCCTTGAGGATGTCGTTCTGGATGGTGCCGGCGAGCTGCTCCGGCTTCACCCCCTGCTCCTCGGCCGCAACGATGTAGAGCGCCATGACCGGCAGCACGGCGCCGTTCATGGTCATGGACACGGACATCTTGTCGAGCGGGATGCCGTCGAACAGGGTGCGCATATCCATGATGGAGTCGATCGACACGCCGGCCATGCCGACGTCGCCCAGCACGCGCGGGTGGTCGGAGTCATAGCCGCGGTGCGTGGCCAGGTCGAAGGCCACCGACAGGCCCTTCTGGCCGGCGGCCAGGTTGCGCCGGTAGAAGGCGTTGCTGGCCTGGGCGGTGGAGAACCCGGCGTACTGGCGGATCGTCCACGGCTGGGTGATGTACATGCTGGGGTAGGGGCCGCGCAGATAGGGCGGCAGGCCCGGCATGGTGTCCAGGTGGTCGAGCCCGTCCAGGTCCGCCGCCGAGTACAGCGGCTTGATGTTGATCTTCTCCGGCGTCTCCCAGAGGAGATCCTCGATGGTCTTGCCCGTCTCGGCCTTCAGCCGCTCCCGCCAGGCGTCCAGACCCTTTTCCTGCGGCGGCGCGTTGCCGGGCTCGAGATGGATCGTGGTGAAATCAGGAATGGCGCTCATGATTCGGTCACTCCCAGATGAGCCAGGGTCTTGCGCAACGTCTCCAGCACGTTGCCGCCGAGGAAGATGAAGTCGTCCACGCCGGCATCCAGGTAGGTTTGTTTCTTTTCGCCGGGATGCCCGGCCATGAACACCATGGTGCAGCCGGCCTGCTTCAGCGCCGGGGCGAACTGCGGCACCATCTCCTCGTACTGGGTGTCGGCGCCGCAGATAATGGCGATGCGCGCGCCGCTCTCCTTGAACGCGGCCACGCAGCTGTCCGGGTCCTTGAAGCCCTCGTTGGTCAGCGCCTGGATGCCGCCGGCCTCGAAGAAGTTCTTGGAGAAGGTGGCGCGGGCCGTGTGCTGGGCGATGCGGCCCAGGTTGGCCAGGAAGATCTGCGGCCAGTGGCCGGTCTTCTCCTTGTAGGCGTCGGCAGCGTTGCGCATCGCCTCGAACGGCTCGGCCAGCCGGCGCTGCGGGAACGGCTCGAGCGCGGCCCCCTCGGGCTCGGCCAGGGCCTTGGCCAGGGTGCCGACGGTGGCGCCTTGGCCCGCCGCCTGGACGCAGGCCGCGGCCACCTGCCCGGGCGTGTCCGACTTGACCGCCGCGGCGATGTCGGCACCGGTCTGGCCGCCGCTCTTGCGCACGGCGGCCAGCCGCTCGGCCGCCGCGGCGCGGTAGCCGGCCATGTCCATCGGCGGGCGGGTGACCGGCTGCTCGTACAGGTTCGGGAACTCGCTGATCCCGGTCACGGGATCGCGGCGCTTGGCCAGGTTGGCCAGCCGCTCCTTGTGCACGGCGTCCACCCAGCCGCGGATCAGCCCGGTGCTGAGCGCCGCGACGATGCCGCCGGCCTTCTCGATCTCCTGGAAGTTGCCCCAGGCGGTGCGGGCGAGCTGGTCGGTCAGGCTCTCGATGTACCAGGAGCCGCCGGCCGGATCGATCACCTTGGTCAGGTAGCTCTCTTCCTGCAGGGTGATCTGGGTGTTGCGCGCCAGGCGGCGGCCCAGCGCGTCCGGCGGCCGGATCGCGCCGTCATAGGGCTTGACGGTGATCGCGTCGGCCCCGCCCAGCGCGGCGGCGAAGCTGGACGCCGTGGTGCGCAGCAGGTTCACCCAGGGATCCCGCTGGGTCAGCATGCGGTGCGCGGTGACGCCGTGCAGGGTCATGGCCCGCGCCGGCTCCGCCGCGCCGCAGGCCTCGGCGATCCGCGACCACAGCTTGCGCGCGGCGCGCAGCTTGGCGATCGACATGAAGAAATCGCAGCTCACCGGGTAGGTGAAGGCGATCTGCCGGCAGGCGGTATCGATGTCCAGCCCGGCGTCGGTCAGCGCCTTCAGGTAGGCCACCGCCGTCGCCATCGACACGGCCAGGTCCTGCGTTTCCGAGGCGCTGGCGGTGTGGTAGGGCGAGGTGTCGACCCGCACCGCGGTCACTTGCGGCCAGGTCCTGGCGGTGTACGCGCCCAGGTCGCCGACGCTCTTCAGCGCCGTGTCGATCGACACCGGCAGCGAGCCGGTGGCGGCCAGCACGCCCAGCGGGTCGGCATTGAAGGCGCCGCGGGCGGCATCCCCGCCGACGCCGCGCCGCTGCCACAGGGCGGCGAGCAGGGCGGCCCCGGCGGTGAACTGCGCCCCGGCCTCGATCGACACCGGCACCAGCGTCAGGTCCACCTCGCCCAGCACGTCGTCCAGGTCGCCGGCGGAGTAGACCATCAGGCCGTCCTCGCCGGCCAGGCCCTCGGCCTCCGGCGCATCGCCGTCGACGCCGGCGTGGAAGGCGTGGTCGAAGCGCAGGATCAGCGAGGTGACGCCGCGGTCCAGGTCGCTCAGGATGTTGGCGTTGGCGGTCTTGATGTCGGGGTGGACGTGCATCTGGCGCACGTCCCAGCCGTCGATCACGTGGCCCGCGGTCCGGCTGCCGCGCGTGAACGGCATGGCGCCCGGGAAGCCTGAGGGGTCGCCCTCGGCCGGCCAGTCCGTGCGGGTGTACACCGGCTGAAGGGTGATCCCCTCGTAGGTCTTGGTGTACATTTTCTTGTCGAAGGGGGCCCCTTTCAGGGTCTTCTCGACCTCCGCCACCCATTGCTCGTACGACGGGGACGAGAAGTCGCTGCCGAGGGTGAGGGTTTCGTCACTCATGGCGTCTCCGACCGGTCTGTTGCAGCACAGGTCCCCGCCCCGGCGGGCGGCGGGGACGGGCTCGGCATTGGCAACGCGAATGGCCTGCGGGCCGCGCCGACAGCGTTTTGAACGGCGACGCTACGGCAGGACACCCCGACCGTCAAGGACCGCAAGGACGATCCGCTTGCGGTGAGTCGCGGGGCTCTGGTAGGGGATGGGCGGCAGCGGCGACAAGGTGGAAACGCGCACCGATGACCAACGTGAGCAATGAGCTGCTCTACGAAGTCCTGAAGAGCATGCAGGACAGCCTGTCCGACGTGAAGGCGCAACTGCGCGAAGTGCGGGACGAGATCCGCGCCATGCGCACGCATATGCTCGCGTTCCAGACGGATATCAACAATCTCTACAACGGGCAGGCCGAAATGAGCCTGCGCCTGGAGCGGGTCGAACGCCGCCTCAACCTCACCGACGAGCGGCAATAGGTCGCCCGCTGTGCCGTCTTCTGAACCGGGGGCGCGCCCATGACCTACGAGGACATCCTGTACGACGAGGCCGGTGGCGTCGCCACGATCACGATCAACCGGCCGGACCGGATGAACGCCTTCCGCGCGCAGACCTGCGAGGAGATCATCCACGCCTTCAACCGGGCCGGCTGGTCCAGGGAGATCGGCGTGATCGTGCTGACCGGGGCGGGCGGCAAGGCGTTCTGCACCGGCGGCGACCAGTCCGCCCACGCCGGCCAGTACGACGGCCGCGGCACGGTGGGGCTGCCGCTGGAGGAGATGCAGGCGATCATCCGCGAGGTGCCCAAGCCGGTGATCGCCAAGGTGCGCGGCTACGCCATCGGCGGCGGCAACGTGCTGGCGCTGCTCTGCGACCTGACCATTGCGGCGAAGAGCGCGGTGTTCGGGCAGGTCGGGCCGCGGGTCGGCTCGGTCGACCCCGGCTTCGGCACCGCCTACATGGCGCGCTGCCTGGGCGAGAAGAAGGCCCGCGAGGTCTGGTTCCTGTGCCGGCGCTATTCCGCGGACCAGGCGGTGGAGCTGGGCCTGGCCAACGTCGCCGTCCCCGACGAGGACCTGGACGCCGAGGTCGCCCAGTGGTGCAGCGAGATCCTGGCGCTCAGCCCGACGGCGATCGCCATCGCCAAACGCTCCTTCAACGCCGACACCGCCCACATCGCCGGCATCTCCGCCATGGGCCTGTACCAGGTGCGGATGTTCTACGACACCGAGGAGAGCCAGGAGGGCGTGCGGGCATTCCAGGAGAAGCGGCAGCCGGAGTTCAGGAAGTTTGTGAAGTGAATCTCAAGATGGATGTGGCTTATTCCATCAAGATCTAAGCGGCATGTATCTGCCGGACTGGTTGCATGAACTTAACACATCAATTCGATCCAGACTTCATCGTCACCTCATGCGGCTGTTATGGTTTCAAATGGACTGTGCCCGCCTTCCGAAGCTGTTCTTCAGTAGACCACGGTAGTTTTGTATTCTTATCTATTTGTGCTTGACCTACACCATTGTTACCAAGAATTTGAACGTGGGTCAGTCCCTTCGATGCGCGGAGATCGGCGCCGCATAGATTGGCGTTCGAGAAACATGCGCCAGAAAAGTCGGTCAATCCCGCGCTTACTCGCCACATCCGCGCGACCATAAACTGTGCATCTTGCGCATTAGCTTTTTGAATTGAAGCATCGTACAGATCTGCCCCTAAGAATGAAGCCGACCTCAATTTGGCCTTATCAAAATGAGCCCGATGTCCCATTATTCCAGAAAAGGAGGTTTTTGTTGCGTTGCTCCCAGTAAAAAACGCGTCATTCAATATAGCGCCATCGAAGGATGCTTCGTATAGGCAGGTATCCACGAAGCGGGCATGCCGCAGGTTCGCGCCAATAAATACAAAACGTTTGAAATTTCCGCCTTCGAAAATAGCAGAAGGGAGATTGGTAAACGAAAGATCAACCCATTTCCTAGGATCGTCTAAAAACCGTCTGCGCCTAATAAGGGCATCCACAACAGCTGCAGCATCGGGAGATAGGTTCTCAACCGGAAGCGCATATTGCTTCTGAGCAAAGTCGTGTATACTACCTTCAAATGACTGAGAGACTTTTGCCGATGGAGCCCCAAATCTCTGTTTCCTCATCGTGACATTTCGGCCCGGTTCGCTAAGTGCCGGATGGCATTGTCTCAAAAAAGTTGCCAACGAGTCAATGGCGCGCGCATTTAGATAAACGGACTGCCTTGAGATCTCTAAAATCTCTTCAATTGCAAGGACTCTTAACATTAAGTTGTCACTATGCAGGCCACTTATCGATTCATGAAGGGATGCTTTCAGCGTTGATTCAGTACGAAATCCCCAAAATAAGCTCCAGGCAAGAGCCGCAGTAGCTATTATGTACAATAGGGGCGGTACCCACTTGAGTAAGGTCTCAAACGCAGGATCTTGCCAATTGGAGCCAAACAAGATATCCAAGCCGGACTCAAAATCAGCTCCCAACATAACAAGAAACGGCGTTAATGCTGCAATCCAGAATGTGCGCAAGAGCCAAGCGGAAAACTTTAGAATCCAAATGATTTGCGAATACATGTTAGTGACCCCCGCGCATTGACAGACGTAGGAAATCCTGTTACCATGGCCGTTTTTCTTGTTTTTTACCAGCTTACACCTTGAAAATGTAAACTACGGTCGATGGCTTTCGGTTCCGAAGGCCGTGCCAAGCTTCTTTAGCATGAGGCGAACATGACCGCAAGCAGAGCATGAACCTATGCAGTTTTGAGGAACTTACAAGTGCTATGCTCTTAACACCTTCGTGTTCTACCGGCTTTGGAAGTTGTGGCATGACTGAATGGCCGGCAAGTCAGCATTGGGCAATAAAACAATCTCTTTATAAAAGAGGCGTGCTATACACAAAGCTCCAGTGACGTCACAATGCGTCAGAGTTATATGGTGGCGTCGTGAGACGGACTAGAAAGGGCATAACAATTTATGTAGTTTCGGTTCTATCGTATGTCCAACATGAATTAGCAGCTCCCTCACTCCACCGGAAAGTTCAAATCCCTTACGATCGCCGACGCATATTCCTCCAGCCGCGCCGGGTTCGGGCCGGTGGGGTCGGCGCCGGGCGCGGTTCGGGTGCGGAGTTCGGCGGCGACGCGGCGGAGCTCCTGCGCCATGTTTCGAAAAAGTTGCGCGTCTTCGGGGGTCAGCCAGAACATCGTTGCCTGCCCGTCGTTTCAGCCAATCCCTGTCCGGGTAACCATTTTGTCACTGTGGTTCCCGTTTGTGTCGCATGCTGGCCGAGTCGACACCCGCTGTAAATTGTTATTTAGTTAACGAAGGGAGTTTTCACGACACCGACACACTCGCAGCGCCACCCCACACCCGCTTGAGCCGCACCGCCAGGCGCCCAACATCACGCTGGCGCAACGGCGCAACGGACCGGGCACGGGCGCGGGGAGGGGACGACGGTGAAGCTGCTCTATTTCGCCTGGCTGAAGACCCGCATCGGCGTGGCCGAGGAGGAGGTCGATCCGCCGCCCGAGGTGCGCGACGTGGCGTCGCTGCTCGGCTGGCTGCGCGGGCGCGGGCCCGGCTATGCCGCGGCACTCGAGCACGAGGAGGCGGTCAAGGTGGCGGTCAACCAGGAATATGCCCGCGCCGGCGACCCCGTGCGCCCCGGCGACGAGGTCGCGCTGTTCCCGCCGGTCAGCGGGGGCTGACGTGGCGGTGCGGGTGCAACGCGAGGACTTCGACCCCGGCGCGGCGCTGGCCTCGCTGGCCGGCGGGAACCGGCGCGTCGGCGGGGTGGTCAGCTTCGTCGGCCTGGTGCGCGACATGACCGGCGGCGCGGCGGTCCGGGCGATCACGCTGGAGCACTATCCGGGCATGACCGAGCGCACCCTGGCCGGCATCGAGGCCGAGGCGCACCGGCGCTGGCCGCTGGAGGCGACGCTGATCGTGCACCGCTACGGCCGGCTGGAGCCGGGCGACCGCATCGTGCTGGTCGCCGCCGCCTCCGCGCACCGCGATGCCGCGTTCGACGCCTGCCGATACCTGATCGACTGGCTGAAGACCCGGGCGCCGTTCTGGAAGCTGGAGGAGACCGGGGCCGGGTCGCGCTGGGTCGAGGCGCGCGCCGGCGACGCCGCCGCCGCGGCGCGCTGGACCGGGCCGGACCGCCGGTAACGCCGCGGCTGCCGCTAAGCCAGGTCGTCCGTGTCCAGCTTGAAGCGCTGCGCGGAGCGGCGCAGCTCCGGCAGGTGCGGGGCGACGGCGGTGCACGCCTTCGACGTGATCAGCAGCCGGTAGGAGCGCCCGGAGCGCTGGCGCCGCACCCAGTCGTCCTTCATCAGCAGCACGACGCGCCGCGACACCGTCGGCGCCGGGATCCGCACCGCGAGCGCCAGCGACGACACGTCGAACGGCTTGCCTTCCAGCTGGCCCTGGGCGATGCGCCGCATCAGCATGGCCGAGACCGGGTCGCCCCACAGCGCGCGTTCCATCTCGTCGGTCCCGCTGAGGAACCGCAGGGCGGCAAGAACAAGTTGGCGGCTCTCTGCGTGGTTTTTTGTCATTGTAGAATGGTCTTCCTGCCGAACCGGCCCCCGGCCCGGTGCATGGCTGCACGCATCGGCCGCGGAAGCGGGACGGATACAGCCGATCGTTCGCCGGCTTCCCGCGGCCGTACCGTTGAAGTGCCGTACAATTCCGGCTTTGCACGGGAAAGGCAATGCGCTATGTCCTCATTTTGAGAAAGATCATTCGTATCCTGCAATTATCTTGAATGCCTCGGTCCTGTCACCGGACAACGCCCCTTCGCCCGCGCGAAACCGGCCGCCGCGCGCCCGGTTGATACAGGTCATGACGCCGCCGGGGCGGCCGGCGGTAGCCTTGATCCGCCGGGTCCGCCTGGCCCCGCCATCCCCGCACCGCCGGAGTCGCCGATGGACCAAGCCGTGACCGCCCCCGAAACCCTGTCCCTGGCGCTGACCGGCAGCGGCGGCGCCGGGGCCATGACCGCCGGTACGCTGTTCCTGGAGGCGGCCGGCCGGGCCGGCTGGTACGGCTTGATGACGCGCTCGGTCGGCCCGCAGATCCGCGGCGGCGAGGCGGCGGCGATGCTGCGCCTGGGCACCGGGCCGGTCGACGGCCACGGCGACCGCTTCGACGTGCTGGTCGCGCTGGACTGGCGCAACGTCGACCGGTTCGCCGCGGAGATCCCGCTCGACCGGCACAGCCTGGTCATTGCCGACACCGGGGCCGGCGCCATGCCCGAGGCGATCGCCGCGAGCGGCGCGCGCACGGCCACGCTGCCGTTCGCCGAGCTGGCCAAGGCGATCAAGGGCGGCCGGCCGAACATCGTGGCGCTCGGTGCGATGGCGCGGCTGGTCGGCCTGCCGGAGCCGATCCTGGCCGCCGCCGCAGCCGCCACGCTGGGCCGGCGCGGCATCGCGGCGGAGGATGCGGCGGCGGCGGTGGCGGCCGGGTTCGCCGCGGCGGCGGCGCTGCCGCACACGCCCGGGCTGACCACGACCACGCACCGGGACGCCGAGCGCTGGAAGCTGACCGGCAACCAGGCGGCCGGGCTCGGCTGCCTGAACGCCGGGGTGCGCTTCGTCGCGGTCTACCCGATCACGCCGGCGACCGACATGCTGGAATGGCTGGCGCCGCGGCTGCCCGAGGTGGGCGGCCAGCTCGTCCAGGCCGAAGACGAGATCGCCGCGGTCAACATGATCATCGGCGCCGCCTATGCCGGCACCCCGGCGATGACCGCGACCTCCGGCCCCGGCCTGGCGCTGATGACGGAGAGCCTGGGCCTGGCGGTGGCCGCGGAGGTGCCGATCGTGGTGATCGACGTCATGCGCGGCGGCCCGTCCACCGGCATCCCCACCAAGTCGGAGCAGTCCGACCTGAACATCGCGCTGTACGGCCTGCACGGCGACGCGCCGCACCTGGTGCTGGGCGCCCTGTCGGTCGGCGACTGCCTGTTCACCGCGCAGTGGGCGGTGCACCTGGCCGAGGCGCTGCAGGCCCCGGCGATCGTGCTGACCGACCAGTTCGTGGGCCAGGCGGTCGCGGTGATCGACCGGCCGGAGCCGTCCGGGCTGCACGCCGAGCGCCGGGTCGCGACGCGGCCGGCGCCGGACTGGCAGCGCTACGCGGTGACCGCCGACGGCGTGTCGGAGATGGTCCTGCCGGGCGCGCCGGGCGCCCTGTACACCGCCGACGGCCTGGAGCACGACCCGCGCGGCACGCCCTCCAGCCGTGCCGACCACCACCTCCAGCAGCTCGACAAGCGCCTCGACAAGCTGGTGGGCCACGATTACGGCCCGGCCTGGGCGGAGATCGACGGCGCCGGCGAGGGCGACATCGCGGTCGTCACCTGGGGCTCGACCTCGGCACCGGTGCGCGAGGCGGTGGCCCGCGCCCGCGCCGGCGGCCTGGGCGTGCGCATGATCGCGCTGCGCCTGCTGGCCCCGCCGCGGCCGGCGCAGATGGCCGCGGCGCTGGCCGGGGTGCGCCGGGTCCTGGTTGTCGAACAGAGCCACGGCGCCCAGTTTCTGGATTACCTGCGCGCGCACTACGCGCTGCCGGCCGAGGTGCGGTCGCTGGCGCGGCCGGGGCCGCTGCCGATTCGCCCGGCCGACGTGCACGACGCCCTGACGGTGTGGAGCTGAGTTCATGGACGATACCCGCGTGGCCGCCCTCAAGCCGAAGGACTTCCGGTCCGACGTGACCCCGATCTGGTGCCCGGGGTGCGGCCATTTCGGCGTCCAGGCGGCGCTGACCCGCGCCTTTGCGGAACTGGGCCTGCGGCCGGAGGAGCTGGTCATCGTCTCCGGCATCGGCTGCTCGTCGCGCCTGCCGGCGTACATCAATGCGTACGGCTTCCACGGCGTGCACGGCCGGGCGCTGGCGGTGGCGGCGGGCGTCAAGCTGGCCCGGCCGGAGCTGACCGTGGTCGCGGCCGGCGGCGACGGGGACGGCTTCTCGATTGGCGGCAACCACTTCCTGCATGCGTGCCGGCGCAACGTCGACATGGCCTACGTGGTCATGGACAACGAGATCTACGGCATGACCAAGGGCCAGCCGTCGCCGACCACGCCGCCCGACCGCGACAGCGCGCTGTCCCCCGGCGGCACCGGGATCGGCGCGTTCCGACCGGCGGCGGTGGCGCTGGCCTCGGGCGCGCCGTTCATCGCCCGCGGCTTCGCCGGCGACCCGAACGGCCTGGCGCGCATGCTGATGGAGGCGATCCGCTATCCCGGCTTCGCCTTCGTCCACGTGCTCAGCCACTGCGTGACCTACTGCCCGGAGCAGCGCGACTGGAAGCAGTCGGTGCACGCCGCCGGCGACGGGCCGTTGCGCGACCCCGGCGAGGCGGCGCGGCTGCTGATGACCGACGACGGCCTGACCACCGGCATCTTCTATGCCGCCGACCGGCCGGCCTATGCCCCGCTGCCGGCGCGCGGCACGGCGGGCGAGGCGGCGGCCCTGGCGGCGATCGAGCGGGAGCTGGCGATATGAGCGGCGGCGAGCAGGGCGTGCGCGAGGCGGCGCGGATCAACAGCGTGGCGGACCTGCTGGCGCACTCCCACGCGCTGGAGTCCGAGGCGGTCGAGCGGTACGAGGAGCTGGCCGGCCAGATGGCGGCGCACAACAACCCGGAGCTGGCCGACCTGTTCCGGAAGATGGCGGCGATCGAGGCCAAGCACGTCGCCCGCGTCGACGAGATGGCCGAGGACGTCGAGCTGCCCCACTTCGCCGCCTGGGACTACAAGTGGCTGGAGTCCGAGGCGCCGGAATCGACGCCCATCGGCGAGGCGCACTACCTGATGACCCCGCACCACGCGCTCAAGCGCATGCTGGTCAACGAGGAGCGCGCCCACGGCTTCTTCAAGGCCGTCGCCGACCGCACCGAGGACGCCGAGGTCCGCGCGATGGCCGAGGAGCTGGCCGCCGAGGAGGCCCACCACGTCGAGCTGATGCACCAGTGGCTGGCCAGGTACCCGGAGCCCGACGCCGGCTGGGACGCGGACCCGGACGAGCCCGTCTCGCAGGAGTAGCCGGCCTCACACCGCCCCGGCGGCGCGGAGGCGGGCCAGGGCGGCGGCGTCCAGGCCGAGCAGGTCGCGCAGCACCGTCTCGGTCGCGCTGCCCAGGGGCGGGCCCAGGGAGGCGATCCGGCCGGGGGTCTTCGACAGCTTCGGGACGACCGCGGGCACGACCACGTCGCCGACGTCCGGCTCGTGCACCGTGACCAGGTCGCCGCGCGCCTGGAACTGCGGGTCGGCGAAGATGTCGGCGATGCTGTTGATCCGGCCGATGGGCACGCCCGCGGCCACGCACCGCTGCATCAGCGCGTCGCGCGGCAGCGATTCGGTGAACGCGGAGACCAGGCGCTCGACCTCGTCGCGGGCGGCGCGGCGCTGCGCCTGCCGGCCGTAGCGGTCGGGCGCGGCGAGCTCCGGCCGGCCCATGGCGTCGCCGGCCAGGCGGGCGAACATGCGGTCGGTGGTGCAGGCGATCGCCACCCACTTGTCGTCCTGCGTGCGGAAGTGGCCGTGCGGGCAGGCGGTGACGGTGCCGGCGCCCTCGCGCCGGCGGCGGCGGCCGAGCAGCCCGTAGACCACGACCATCTCGTCCAGCTCGCGCAGCACCGCCTCGCTCACCGCCGTGTCGACCACCTGGCCGCGGCCGGTGCGGTCGCGGTGGGCGAGCGCCACCAGCACGCCGATCGCGCCGTACAGCCCGGCCATGTATTCGCCCAGGAACGGCGTGCCCGGCACCACCGGCGGCTCGCCCGGGAACCCGGCCAGATAGGACAGCCCGCCGAACGCCTGGGCCAGGTGGCCGATGCCGGGACGGTGGCGCAGCGGGCCGGTCTGGCCGTAGCCGCTCATGCGCAGCAGGACCAGGCCGGGGTTGGCCTCGCGCAGCACGTCCCAGCCCAGGCCGCGCGCCTCCAGCACGCCGGGGCCGAAGCTCTCCACCAGCACGTCGGCGCGCGCGGCCAGGCGGCGCAGCAGCGCGGCGCCCTCGGGCCGGGCGGTATCGAGCGTGACCGACTTCTTGTTGCGGCCCTCGCTGAGCCAGAGCTGGGTGGCGTCGGCGCGGGCGCTCGGCGTGCCGATCCGGCGCAGCGGGTCGCCCGCGCCCGGCGGCTCCAGCTTGATCACCTCGGCACCGAACTCGCCGAGCACCGTGGCGGCGTAGCTGCCGGCCACGTAGGTGCCCGCGTCGAGCACGCGGAGCCCGGACAGCGGCAGGGCGGCGGACGGATCGGTCACGGGCGGCGGTTCCCGGCGAAGGCGAAGCGATCACCCCGCATTCAGCACATCCCCCGCTGCGTTCGCAAGCCGGTGCCGCGGCGGCGCGGGCCGGCGGCCGGCGCGTCATGAGCGGCCGTGATGGCGGCATGAATTGTCCTGATGCCGTGCGCGGTCGCCTTGCGGCCTGCGGTCCCCGTGGTGCAATGGCACGGGCAAGGACAAAGACAAAGTGACGGAAAGGACGCCCGCCCCATGCCGGCCCCGATCGACTTCTATTTCGACTTCGCCTCGCCCTACGGCTATTTGGCGTCCACCCGGATCGACGACCTGGCGGCGCGGTACGGCCGCACGGTCGAATGGCGGCCGATCCTGCTGGGGCCGGCGTTCTCGCGCTCCGGCGCCCGGCCGCTGATGACCCAGCCGGTGCGGGGCGACTATGCCCGGCGCGACCTGCCGCGGTTCGCGCGCTTCCTGGGCGTGCCGTTCGCCTTCCCGCCGATCATGCCGATCGCCACCCTGGCGGCGGCGCGCGCCGTCTACTGGCTGCGCGACGGCGACCCGGCGCTGGCGCACCGCCTGGCCAAGGCGCTGTTCCACGCCCACTTCGGCGAGGGCCGCGACATCCAGCAGCCGGGGCAGGTGGCCGAGGTGGCGGCCCTCCTGGGTATCGACGGCGAAGCCCTGCGCGCCGGCATCGGGTTGCGGGCCGTCAAGGACCGGCTCAGGGCGGAGACCGAGCAGTCGCTGGCGCGCGGCGTGTTCGGCGCGCCGTTCCTTTTCGTGGACGAAGAGCCGTTCTGGGGCGCCGACCGCCTGGACCAGGTCGAGGCGTGGCTGGCCCGCGGCGGGTTCTGACCGCCGACCGGCGTGACCGTTCAGGAGGCCAGGGCGAACGGCGCCGCCACGAACCCGCCGGTGCCGGGCCGGCGGTCCGCGGCGCGGGCGGTCTGCGCGCCGGCGGAGCGGGCCGGGGGGGGGGCCTCTCTCGACCCCGGGGC